>Ga0210400_10000844_pt1 | contig 32175 bp, 25 predicted proteins | sample IncBWH26MmetaG_FD_155456 | JGI IMG/M metagenome (GOLD analysis project Ga0210400, IMG submission 155456) | Forest soil microbial communities from Barre Woods Harvard Forest LTER site, Petersham, Massachusetts, United States - Inc-BW-H-26-M | ecosystem: Environmental > Terrestrial > Soil >... | reverse complement strand
ACGCTGTAAACCCGGCTCTCGCCGGACCAACAAAAGGCAGTAACCCTCGTCCAGGACGCCGCCAAAGCGGCGGGGATGAACCTATATCTGACGGGCGGCGCCATCCGCGACATTGTTACCGGGTTTCCGATCCGCGATCTGGACTTCACGGTGCAGGGAAACGCGCTCAAGCTGCAGAAAGATCTGGAGCGGGCGGGAGCGGTGGTGGGTGACGCCGACGCCGAGACGAAGGCCTTGCTGCTCACTTTGCCTGGTGGCGTTCGCGCTGAGATTGCGATGGCGCGATCGGAGCATTACGACAAGCCCGGGAAAGCTCCGCAGATGGCTCCGGCGACGATCATTGATGATCTGCGCCGGCGCGATTTCACGGTGAACGCAATGGCGCTGTCGCTGAACGAAGGATCGCGCGGGCTGCTGATGGATCCGTTTAACGGTGTTGCTGACATCGAGGCTAAGGTGATCCGCGTGTTGCATAACTACGCGTTTCTCGAGGATCCGTCGCGGATGATCCGCGCCACGCGCTTTACTACGCGCTTCCACTGGCCTCTGGAGGAACGGACCCAGGCGCGTTATGAATCGGGGAAAGAAAACGGCTACATCGCGCACATACGAAGTTCGAGCATTGGATACGAGATCGAACAGCTGGCGTACGAGGACGATCCGCAGGGTGTTCTGAAGGCGTACGAAAAAGAGGGATGGCTGAAGGTACTGAATCCGCACTGGAGCACCGCCAAAGTCGACACCGCCGGATTGAGTGCGCTGATGAAGACCCGGCAGCAGATGAACGAGCTCGGCTATGCGCCTGAGGTTGCGCCGGCGGTGATGTATTTCCTCACCGAGCGGCTGGGCGACAAGGATATTTCGGATTTGCGCCGGGCGATTCCGCGCAAGGATCTGGTCGAGGCGTGGAAGGATCTGGATTCGAACGCCCATAGCCTGGCGAAGCGCTTGTCGGGTAAGGAAGCGGCGACGCCTTCGCGGACCTGGCAATTGTTGTCGTCGGCCCGTCCGGAGATGATTCTGTTTCTAGCGATCACGGCGCGGCAGCAGGCGGTGGCGCAGAAGATCAAGAACTTTTTTACGAAGTGGCGCCAGGTGCAGCAGAAGATTCCGTTGCCGGAGATGACGGAACTGCACATCACGCCACAGATGCCGACATATCCGAAGATTGCGAACGATGTCTTCTTACTGTTGTTGGATGGCAAGCTGCGTTCGCGGACTGAGACTCTGAAGTTTCTGAAGCCGCTGGCGCCGCCACCTCCGCCGCCTCCGCCGCCTCCACCAGCGAAGCGGGGTCGGGGAGCCAAGGCTGCGGTTGCGGCTGCTGTTGTTGCTCCCGCGGCGAGCGGGAAGCCGGGCGCTAAGGGGAAGGGAAAAGTTGCGGCGCCTCCGGCAGCGCCAGTTGCGTCGGCGAAGCTTGTGGCACCTGCGAAGGTCGTAGCGGCCGCAAAGTCTGTGGTGCCTCCGAAGCCTGCCGCGCCTGCGAAAGTGAGCAAACCTGCCAAGGCTCCTGCGGTCAAGAAACCGAGCAAACCTGCCAAGCCAAAGAAGCCGGCCGTCAAAGCAAAAGCGAAAGCCACCGCCAAGAAGAAGAAATAGGGCGGCTGGTTCTCAGCGCTGCAGATTTTCTGCGCCAAAAAACGAGGCGAAGCTGGACTATAATGTAGCTATGCGTCGCCCCTTGATCAATGCGGCGTTTTTCGTCCTCGTCCTCGCAGCGCTCGTGTCAGCGTCAGGCCAGCGTGGCGGCATGCGGAGTTCGGGCGGCGGCCGGGGAGTAGCGATTGGACACGCCGTTGGGCGAACTTCCGGCGGCGGTCACGGCTTTGGCATTGGACGCTCGATTGGCGGACCTTCCGGCGGCCACGCCTTCGGCGGAATGCGCGCCGGGATGGGCCCTCATTTTTCTTCCTTTCGTGGAGACGGTTTTGGCGGAGGGCGCTTTCGCTCTCGCGGCTCTCATCACTGCTTCGGTTGCCGGAGGGGCTTCGGGCATCCGTGGTATGGCGGATATGGCTATGCGGGCTATTACGATCCCTATTGGTGGTGGGACTCGTCTTCCTCGTATGACTATGACGAGGAGCGCGAGCTCGCGCTGGCCGGCGAAATGAACGCAGTGAGCCTCGAAGAACAGAGGTTGCGCGAGCAGGAAGATAGGGAGCGAGATCGGGATCAGGATTCGTATGCGCGCCGCTCTCCGCCGCGCGAGGAAGAACGGGCCGCATCTGTCCCCACGACGGCGCTGGTTTTCCGCGACCAGCATGTTGAAGAAGTGCGTAATTATGCTATCGCCGGTGGAACGCTCTGGGTGCTTAATGACCACCAAGCCGGTAAGAAGATTCCGCTCGCCCAGTTGGACCTAGCTGCGACGGTCAAGATGAACGACGATCGCGGGGTGGATTTTCAGGTGCCGAAATAAGGCACGCGGGCGAGGGCGCCCGCGCCACACGAAAGTGCACCACTTTCTGTCATTGCGCGAATTCCTCCAGCCGGTAGAATAAATCCGATCCGCTGAAAGCTAACTGCCAAGTGCTGTCTTCAATGAGCCAAAACCAATTCGTTCACCTCCATCTCCATAGCGATTACTCTCTCCTCGACGGCGCTTGCGACGTCGAGAAACTCGTTGATCGGGTTCATGAACTGGGCATGCCCGCGGTGGCCATGACCGACCATGGCAACATTTTTGGCGCGGTGCATTTTGTAAATGCCGCGCACAAGGTGGGCGTAAAGCCGATCGTGGGATGCGAACTCTATATTTGCAAGAAAGACGACCACGTCATCAGTCGCACTCCGCCCGACGGCGACACTTATAACCACCTACTGGTGCTCGCCGAAAACGAAGAAGGCTACCGCAACCTGGTGAAGATCACGTCGGAAGCCTCGCTGCATGGCTTCTACTACAAGCCTAGGGTGAGCAAGAAATTCCTGGCTGACCATTCGAAGGGGCTGATCGGGCTTTCCGGATGTCTGAAGGGCGAAGTGGCCGAGCGGCTGATGGAAGGGAACTACGATGCGGCGCGGTCGGCGGCCGGATTCTACCGCGACCTCTTTGGCAAAGAGAACTTCTTCCTTGAGATTCAGGACCAGGGCCTGGAGAGGGAACACCAAATCCGTTCTGGCTTGTTCCAACTGGAGAAGGATCTCGCGCTGCCGATGGTCGCGACCAACGACAGCCACTACCTTTGCGAGGACGACGCGCACGCCCAGGATGTGATGTTGTGCATTCAAACCGGGAAGTCGATCCAGGAAACGAATCGGATGAAGTTCGAGGGCACGCAGTTCTACGTCAAGAACGGCGACGAGATGCTGCGCGTGTTCAAGGATGCGCCCCAAGTGCTTTCGCGCACGCTCGATATTGCGGAGCGCTGCAACCTGCGACTGGAAAAGGTTCCCAGCCCGTTTCCGCACTTTGATGTTCCGGACGGATTTACTCTCGACAGTTATTTCGAGCACGTCACACGGCAAGGATTCGCGCGGCGGATGGAGAGTTTGCGAACGCTGGCGGCGAATGGCCGGCTCAAGCATTCGCTGGCGGACTACGAACAGAGATTGGCGCGCGAGCTCGGCATCATCCAGCAGATGAAGTTCTCGGGGTATTTCCTGATCGTATGGGATTTCATCCGCTATGCGCGAGAACGCGGCATCCCGGTGGGTCCGGGGCGTGGATCGGCGGCGGGAGCGCTGGTTGCGTATTCGCTTGGAATCACTGACATCGATCCGCTGCAGCATGAACTTCTGTTCGAACGTTTCCTGAACCCGGAACGCATTTCGATGCCGGACATCGATATCGATTTCTGTATGAACCGGCGCGGCGAAGTGATCGAATACGTCACTCATAAATACGGGCGGGAAAATGTCGCGCAGATCATCACGTTCGGCACGATGGCGGCCAAAGCGGCGATCAAGGATGTCGGCCGCGCGATGGATATGCCGTACAGCGATGTGGACCGCATCGCGAAGATGGTGCCGACGACGCTGAATATCAAACTGGACGACGCGCTTACAGAGTCGGCGGCGCTGCAGGAGGCGTACCAGAAGGATCCGCAGGTGCGGCAGTTGCTTGACACGGCGCGAAAGCTGGAAGGTCTGGTGCGGAATTCCGGTGTGCATGCCGCTGGCGTGGTGATTTCTCCGCGACCGCTGATTGAGCTGGTGCCGCTGCACAAAACCAAGAACGACGAAATCGTCACCGCTTTCGACATGGTGGCTATCGAGAAGATGGGCCTGCTGAAGATGGATTTTCTCGGGCTGACGACGCTGACCATCCTTGACGACACGTTGAAACTGATCGCGCAGAAGGGCACGAATCTAAAGCTGGACGATATCCCGCTCGAGGACCAGGAGACTTACGCGAAGGTCTTCCATAAGGGACTAACCTCCGGCGTGTTCCAGTTTGAATCGTCCGGCATGAGAGACGTTCTCCGCCGCTATCAGCCGAATTCGATTGAGGACCTCACCGCGTTGAATGCGCTGTACCGGCCCGGGCCGATCCAGGGCGGAATGATCGACGATTTTATCGAGCGGAAGCATGGGCGACGGAAGATTGAATACGAATTACCGGAACTGAAAGAGATTCTGCAGGAGACGCTGGGCGTCTTCGTCTATCAGGAGCAGGTGATGCAGGCGGCCAACAAGCTTGCCGGCTACTCCCTGGGACAAGCTGATCTGCTGCGGCGGGCGATGGGCAAAAAGAATGCGGAAGAGATGGCCAAGCAGCGCGAGGGCTTTGTGCAGGGAGCGACGCAGCGCGGTTTTCCGCCGAAGAAGATTGAGAAGATTTTCGATCTGATGGCGCAGTTTGCGGGATACGGTTTTAATAAGTCGCACTCGGCGGCATACGCGCTGCTGGCCTATCACACCGCTTACTTGAAGACGCACCACCCGCTCGACTTCATGGCCGCGCTGCTGACGTCGGTCACGGGCAGCACCGATGACGTGGTGAAGTACATCAACGAATGCCGCGAGATGGGGATTGCGGTCGAGCCGCCCGATATCAACGTGAGCGATGCGAACTTTACGCCGCATGGCCAGGCGATCCGGTTTGGGCTGGCCGCGGTGAAGAACGTCGGCGGAAATGCGATCGAGTCCATTGTTGCGGGGCGGAAAAAACTCGACCGGCCTTTTCGGTCGTTTTACGAATTCTGCGAAGAAGTAGATCTGCGGCTGTTGAACAAGCGCGTGCTGGAGTCGCTGATCAAGAGCGGGGCTATGGATGGATTCGGACGCCGGGCGCAGCTCATGCAGGCGCTCGACGCGGCGATTGAGCAGGCGCAGAAAGCACAGCGGGACGCGGAGTCGGGACAGCACGGGCTGTTTGGCGTGTTTGCGGATGAAACCGCGCAGCAGGCGAGCGACTCGCTTCCGAACACGCCCGACTGGGATGAACACACGCGGTTGGCGGCGGAAAAGGAAATCCTCGGGTTCTTTATCACTGGGCATCCGATGGAAAAGTACAAAGACAAACTCACCGACCTGAATGCGCTTTCGACAGAAGATATTGCGGGGATGAAGAAGTCCACCGCCAAGGATGAGAACATCACAACCGCGGGTTTGATTTCTGGACTGCGAGTCGCAAAGTCAAGAAGAGGTGAATTATGGGCGCAGGCCGCGCTGGAAGACATGTCGGGGAAGGTGGAGCTGCTGATCTTTCCCGAGTCCTACAGGAAACTTGCGGAGAAAGTGAAGCTGGAGGTTCCAGTCCTGATTCGGGGTGGCGTGCGCATTGAAGAAGGCGCTAATCCAAAGGTCACCGCCAATGAGATCATCCCGCTGGACGAAGCGCGGGTGCCGCTGCCGAAGGCGCTTCGTATACGGATCCCTCTCGGGAGCGCGAGCGACAGCACAGTCGATGCGCTGCTCGCGCTATTCAACGAGCGCAAGGGCGAGGCGAAGGTGCTTTTCGACGTGGAGCGGGAAGGCGATTTCATGGTGGTGATGGAAGCCGAAGGCTATAATGTGATGCCGGACCGCAATTTCAGAGGCCGTGTGGAAGAGTTGTGCGGGCGCGGCAGCGTGCGGGTAATTAGTTGATAAGTATGTGGTGGAGCTGCGAGCGTCTCGCCGAGCTCTCCACCGGCAAGTTTTCATAAATTCGGCCGATGAGTCGAACGAAAATAAAACGGGTGCGGAAGTCAGGTCGTGATGCGAAACATGCCGCCATCACCGGTACTGACTTTATGCTTTCGATTGTGGAAGCGCATCATACGCGAAAGAATGGGAACGTCATCAAGATGGAATCTGGACTGAAGGCGCAACAGGAACTGGAAAAAATCGAGGAGCAGATTACGCGACTGGAGGCGCTGGAGGGGCAGGGCGCGGAAACGCTTCGCCAGATCAAGCAGCTGCACGAACGGGTGCACGATCTACGCCGGGAGATTTCTTCGCACCTGAACGCGTGGGAGCGAACAGAACTGGCGCGGCATCCGCAGCGTCCTTACACGCTGGATTATGTCGAGAGAATTTTTACCGACTGGAGCGAGATTCACGGGGATCGCGGCTTCCGGGACGATCCGGCGATTATTTGCGGGATGGCTCGCTTTCACGGCGAGGAAGTCATCGTAGTGGGTCACCAGAAAGCGCGCGACGCGAAACAGCGCGTGTATCGAAATTTTGGTATGCCGCATCCGGAGGGATATCGGAAAGCGCTGCGGGTGATGAAGATCGCGGAAAAATTCAAGCGGCCGATTTTTACTTTCGTAGATACTGACGGGGCCTATCCCGGACTGCATGCCGAAGAGCGCGGCCAGGGAGAAGCCATTGCCCGCAATCTGCTGGAGATGGCGCGGCTGGAGGCGCCGATCGTGGCGACCGTGATTGGCGTCGGCGGCAGCGGCGGGGCGCTGGCGATTGCCGTGGCCGACCGCGTGCTGATGATGGAAAATTCGGTTTACTCGGTGATTTCGCCGGAGGGCTGCGCTTCGATCATGTGGCGCGATGCCAGCAAGAAAGCGCTGGCGGCGGAGGCGATGAAGATCACGGCCAAGGATTTAAATGACCTGGGCTGTATTGATGGAATTATCCCGGAACCCGCTGGAGGCGCGCATACCGACCATGCGCAGGCAGCGGAGCTGCTTGACGCCGCTCTGCAGCAGCACCTGGCCTCGGTAAAGCAACAACCCGTCGGCGATTTGCTAGAAGCCCGCTATAAAAAATTCCGCAACATGGCGCAGTTCTTCCAGGTGGAAGCGTAAGAACTGCAGACTATGCGAAGTCCGTCGTCCTGCTATTGGCTCCAGAAGTTAAGCGAGCGTCGCGTCAGAACTTCTTGAAGACTCGAGAAAAGGCCAGCGGCTTTTGTGGCACTCCGCTGCAATCGCTCGCCACGCCCGGTGTGCCCGCGCAGGGCCGGTCGCGTGCCACGGACCACATGGCGATTCGGCGAACGCGGTCGTTCGATTTCGCATAGCGCAACATCTTGTTGGCATCCTCAAGCGTGAACACCTGGGGCAAGACATCGTTCATTCCGATCATGGGCGTCAGGCCAAGCGGAGCGTCCAAACCGAGCGATTGCAATTGGTTGAGCGCGGCATTCGCGGCAACGATTGCGTTCTGCCCCATGGCGTTCGGGGCGAACGTGGGGTCGTAATCCATGGTCATGATATTCACGTTGCCGGTTTTCACCGAGTGGGAGAGCGAATTCTTCAGCAAGTCGATGCCATTGTCGAGCAGCCCCGTCGGCAGTACGGCGAGAGTGTAGGAGATGAGAAGGCCCGGGTTGGCCGCCTGCAAGTTGGCCAATGCCTGGTTGCGACGGTCGACCGAGGCGGGGTCTTTGATGGCGGACGATTCAATATCGAAGTCCAGCATGCGAACGTTGTATTTGTCGATCGCCGCCTGATATTGGGCCTGGAGGCTGGGTACGTCGTTGCACACCTGAGCAAGTTCGAGTCCGCCTTCGCCACCAAACGAAAGGATGACATCGCCTCCCAACTTTCGCAGCCGGCCAATTTGGCTGGCGATGGTGTTCTCCTGGACCATCGGCAAGTTCGGGAACCACGCGGCTTGACAGTCAGATCCCGAACTCACCAGAAATGCCAGCGTGAAGCGCTTGATTCCCGATTCCCTGGAAATCTTGACCATGTCATTGTCTGGCGAACCCATATCCGGCGCCCTAATGAAAAGATAGGGCGCGTAGATGCGTTTCCCCGGACCGACATTTTTCGCGGACGCGGATGCGACGGCGCCGAACGTGAAGAAGAGGAGAACGGCCAGTGGGGGCAGAACCGCGAAGGGGAGAAAATCTGAGACCATGCGAACTAGATTGCCCCACGGTCGATCTGGTGCCGCGGAGTATGACAAGGTTCCTCCTACAGAATCGGCAGATGCAAACAGGGCTGCACCAGGAAATCCAGCGAGGTGATTTGCTGTAACGCCCGTTCCACGAGCGATGCCTTACATTCCTCCAGCGTAATCAGAAAGGGCAGGTGCGATTTCGGGCAGCCCGGTTTCTGCACCACCGCGTCGATGTTGATGCCGCACTGGGAGAGAATTGTGGCGAGGCTGGCGATGATGCCGGGCTGGTCCTTTACGAGGAAACGCAGGTAGTGCTTGGTGGTGAAATCGGCGGTGACGGCGGGCGTTTTTTCTAGCGATTGTTCGGCATAAGACATCCCGGCTTGCTTGGCACGAGCGATGGCCAGAATGTCGGAGACGACCGCGACGGCGGTTGGATGTCCGCCTGCGCCGTGGCCTCCAAAGACAGTCTCACCGCCGTACTTTCCCGTTGCCATCACCAGGTTTTGGCTGCCCTCCACGCGTGCCAAGGGCGATGAGAGATTTACCAGCGCCGGCTGCACGGCTGCAAACAGCTCGTCACCCTTCGATTCTGCCGTTAACTGTGCCCAGGAAATCTGGCGAATCGTGCAATCGAGCTGGTTCGCGTATTCGAAATCAACGGCGTCGATCGCTGAAATCGAGCGGGCCATGATGCTCGCCGGCGTGACGCTGCAGTGCAGTCCGACCCGCGCGAGGATAGCGAGTTTGGCGCGGGCGTCCAGGCCGTCGATGTCTTCCGTCGGATCGGCCTCGGCGAAGCCAAGCTTCTGCGCCTCGCGGAGAGCGGTGGCGAAGGGAATGCCGGTGCTCTCGATCTGGCTGAGAATGTAGTTGCAGGTGCCGTTGAGAATGCCGCGGATCTTGAAGAGTTCATCGCCGGCCAACCCGTCACGCAATCCGGAAATCACGGGGACGCCGCCCGCTACGGACGCGCCAAACTCGATCTGCTGTTTCATCTGGCGGGCCAGAGCGATGAGTTCTGGGCCGCAGCGCGCGATCAACTGCTTGTTGGCGGTGACCACGGATTTGCTCGACTCGAGCGCGCGCCGGATCCAGTCTTCGGTGGGCTGAAGGCCGCCCATCACCTCGACCACAATATCCACGTCGGAGGTGAGAACGTCGTCGATGTTCTCAGTCCATTGTACCGAGGGCGGAAGCCAGTCCACTTTTTTTCGGGCTACGTTGCGATTGAGGACGTGCGTCAGGCGCAGGTGGGTGTTGGAGCGCTCGCAAAGAATTCTGGCCACGGAACTGCCAACCGTGCCGAAACCAATTAAAGCCACTTCGCAGGTTTGTGCGCCATCGCTTTGTGGGCCATCGACGGCGCTGTTGCTGGTGGAATTGAGTTTAGAGGTAGCTGGCATTCCATCCCTCGCGGGCAAGCCTATATTTCCCGTCGCGTTCTATTATCGCCGAAGCGGGCATCGCCGCCGGTGTAATTGCCTGCTTGAGCACCAAGAATGTGCGGGAGAGCTTGGTCCCTTTCGACTTTGCTCAGGGCAGGCTCTCCGGGAGTTGAATCATTTCTCCCACTCTTCTCAGCGCTGAAGCGCTGGGCTAAGCTCGGGCGCCCCTCCGGGGCTGGGTGCTCGGGTTGAGTTGGTTGGAAGCGTTCACGGGCGCAGATTTTCCCGGTGCGGGCTGCAGAGAGAGTGAGCGGCAGAGTAGAGCGAGGGCGCGCGCTCTCACGGTCGACGGATTAAACCTTTGTCTGCCCTTTGTCCTGATCCTTGGTTGCGGTGCTTTTCTCGGACGACTCCTCATGGTCTTTCATGGCCATGGCGGATTTGAAACCGCGAATGCCGTCTCCGATTCCTTTGCCGAGTTCGGGAAGCTTTTTGGGTCCGAACACGAGAAGAGCAATTCCAAAAATCACCAGCAGATGCATGGGTTGAAAGAGTCCTTCGAGCATTGTGTGTCCCTCTCACTTTTACAAATGATAGTCGACGGTGAACTGGGGCGCTGCGGCCGGAGTTTCCGTACGCAGCGCCCGCTCCCGGGAATAATCCGCTATTCGCGTACCGCTAAGTCAGCTTCGATCGCCAGAGTTCTCATGAAGTTGAAGAACTCTTTCGACTGGCCGATGAAGAGTCCGTCCGCGGTGAACGCATTCAGCGCTCCCATGGCAGCGCCTTTGGTGTGGGTCGGACGAATGATTGAGACCGGCGGGAGCTTCCGGCTGATGAACGCCGTGGGCTCGGGCATGATCAGGTTAGTTTGGAAATCCTCTCCGCCTAACGGAGAAGCGTTCAGGTCGGGGAAGGTTACGTGCACACCGGTCACCGGATCGACGACGTCGTGCAACACCTTAATGTTGCCGGCCTTATCAGACCAGGTCTGAAAGTGCATGATCTCGGTTCCGCCGAGGCTGAGCACGATTCGCAAGACTTCCAGACTGGTTACGCGCTGCGCCAGTTGCGGGTAGAGGCTGCTGCCGCCCTGCTCGATGGTGGCAAAGTGAAAGCCGGCTGTGTTGCCGATGGCCTGCAGGAAGTTCTTCCTTTGGAGGTCAGCGTCGGTCCTGGGAATTGCCGTGTGCTGTCCCATGGCCAGAGTTGGAATTGCCTGCGGGAACTTGTCTCCGAAATCGGGGTTTCCGGTGCGGCTGCGGTACCGAGTCCACCAGCTCGTGTCCACTGAGAGTTGCATCAAGTTGGTGAGACGGCCGATTTGCTGGGCACCGGTGGCCTGGCTGCTGGGTAAGGTGCGGAATTGATCGAGGCTGACCGGCTCCGCGCCTTTTGACGTCAGGTACGCGTTGAGGAACAGCTCATGGGTCATCTCATCTTCAGTGTTGTCGTGAATGTACTGGGCCATGTCCGCATCAAGAAACGCAATGGCGGCGGCGTAGGCTGGACTTCCACTTCCTCCTGGGACTTCGTTGTCCTGGATTCCCCCGAGTTCGTTGTACTGCTGCCAGAGATCGGTTTCGATGAGTTCGGTTGCGGCCAGGAACCGCAGGATGGCCACATCACCCACTGTGATGATGTCGGCGCGTTGCGAGGCTCCGGCCGCTGTTGCCAGCAACGGGCCAGCGGACAGGGCTGCTCCGGCCACACCCAGGCCTTTGAGGAATGACCGGCGCTTAGCCCCGTTACGGGAGGGAAACTCAGCGCCCTCTCCACCGGATTGAGTTGTTTCGGGCGACGCAGTCGGGATGAGGTTTTCTTTTGTCATATTACAGCTCCAATCTCTTCAGAAATGATTTCCGGTGATCCATCGCTTCGCTCTGGTTTCACCGCAAGATGAAGGTAGGCTGTTGGCACTTGCGGCGTGTCATGTTTCGGTCAAAAGAGTGTCAAATTATTTGTATGGCGCAAAAGGATTCGGGCTGGCGTTCTGGCCTTCGCTTCGCCTCTGGTTTACAATCCAGTCGCTAAAGTTCTCACGAGGCTTCCGCGCTTCTGTAGATTTCAATTCTGTAGTTCGTTCGAAGGAGGATCCGATGCTCCTTTCACCTAAGCTTTTCCAGTGTGGTTGCGTTGCCGTTCTGGTGATGGCTTTTCTCAGTTGCGGTTCTGCCCACGACACCGACGAATATTACGTTTTCGTAGCGGCCAACCTGCAGGTACCTTATTGGCAGACTGCCGGCGCTGGCTTTTCCAAGGCGGCGGAGGCGTCGAAGATTCGGGTCAGTTTTGTGGGCCCCCAAAGCTACGACCCCAAGGCGGAGCGCGATGCTCTGGATCAGGCGGTGCAGAAGAAAGCCACGGGCATCCTATTGGCCGTTACCGATCCCGCTCTACTCAAAGACAGCATTGATAAGGCTGTGGCTGCGGGCGTCCCCGTAATCACGATCGACTCGGACGCGCCCGCCAGCAAGCGGCTCTTTTTCATCGGCACCAACAACTACCAGGCCGGCTTCACCGGAGGACAACGTCTTGCCCAGGAACTCAAGGGCAAAGGCAACGTGGTTATTTTCACCATGCCCAGTCAGGCCAATCTGCAGGAGCGTCAACGCGGATACAAAGATGCGCTCGATCGGTCGCCCAACATCAAGATCACGCGCGTGGTCGACATTCAGGGCGATCCTCGCATTACTTTCGACACCACCACCCAAATCATCGGCAAGGATAAAGACAAAGTTGACGCCTTTGTCTGCCTGGAGGCGCAATCAGGTAAAGAGGTTGCCGGATTGCTCGACCGCTACAACGTGAAAGGCAAGGTTGTCATGGCGATGGATACCGACCCGGAGACGCTCGACTGGATACAGAAAGGCGGAATCGCTGCCACGATCGCGCAGAAGCCGTACACCATGGCCTACGTCGGGATGCAAATGCTCGACACGCTTTATCATCACAAGCCGTCTTCGCTGGACAGCGACTGGTCAAAAGACATTTATGCGCCTGTGCCCAGCTTCGTGGATACCGGATCCGGCTTGATCGACAAGACGAACCTGGATTCGTTTCTGCAGGCGGGGAAGAGTCTGACGTCGGCGCCTCGGTGAGAGAGTCCCGATGTTTGTTCTAGTCAGGGCCGTTGCGTACGCGACACTCTTTATTGGAATGCTACTCGTTTTCGTGCCAGCGCGAATTCTGGAACGATCAGGGATGGTTCGGCCGGCTCAACTTGGAGCCGTTGAATATACCGGTATCGTTGTGGCAGTGGCTGGCTGGGCGCTCGCCCTGTGGTGCATTCTGACTTTCGCCTTGATCGGTCGCGGAACGCCCGCACCGTTCGATCCGCCGCGCAAGCTGGTGGTCCAAGGTCCGTACCGGTATGTCCGCAATCCGATGTACCTCGGGGCGGCCCTAACGCTCTGCGGCGCTGCGCTCTTCTATCGTTCGCGCGCGTTGCTGGCCTACATGGGTGTGTTTCTTATTGCCACGCACATCTTTGTCGTTTGGTATGAGGAACCGACGCTCACGCGCCTGTTCGGGGCTGACTACGAGGCGTATCGGACGCGGGTGGGGCGGTGGCTGGTGCGCGCTGGGTACCCGCCTGCAAGGTTACAATAAGAAACCGTAATCGGGAGGCTGGTATGCGCTCTTGCCTGTTTCACCCCTGTAAACCTTTTCCCTTGGTTCGCATCGCGTTACTTGCAGCCTTGACCCTGCTGTTATCGGGTTGGAGCACCTGCACTGCGATGGTTGATTTCAACAGCTGTCAAGGCTCGATGCCGCAACCCAAAATTGCTGCACTCTCGCCGGGCGCCGTTGCGGACAACTCGACATCGGTTCTTCTGATAGTGAGCGGAAGCGACTTTGTTCCACAATCGCAGATTATGTGGAACGGAAACGCGATTGCGACCATGTTCACGGATTCGAGCCACCTTCAGACGACGATTACACAGGAGACGTTTAACTCATTTGGCGGTGCGGCGGGGAGCAGCGTCCAGATCTCGGTGAGGACTCTGGGGTCGCGCGGTGTTTCGGGATGTCCCGTCGGCGGGAATTCTTCGACCTTGGAGCTGGTCATTGACTAAGGGGAGTTCTTTTGGGGACGTCCAACTCCGAGGAGTATTGGGGACGGTTCGCGTGATATCGTCATTCCGCCAACGATTCTTAGTTAGTGCAAACGCAGTAAAAGACCGGTGTTTCCGGGGGCGAGCGTTTGTGTTCGCCCCCTTATGCACTTGAACGCGGGAGGCCGCGTAGTGTGCAGGCGCGTGCGTTTAGGATTCATCCCCGGTTGTTAGTGCAATGGCTAGGTTACGCCGACAACCAAGAGATTAACAATTGTGACGCGCTGAACTCTATTTCGTAAGTCGGGCTCACAGCTTTATCGAATCCCTTAGCGAAGCGCCCATGGCAGTCGCTCAACCGTGTACGCGAGGGTGAGGCTTGGAGTCGCGCCTTTCGAATCGGCGAGGACAAGATCATGCGCTGGTCTAGAGTCGAAATCGCACTATAAAAGGGCGCCCCGTTAGGAGTAGGTTATGATCGTTTCGCATCATCGCCTACAGAAAAGGAGCACCCTCGTGAGCAGTGAAGGTTGAAGCTCGAGGAATCTGGCCGATCTCATTCCGTGGTAGTGCCGCCGGGATCGCTGAACGGGTTGGGGTCGACTGTTACAACCACGTTGAAGAAAGTGTTCGGCGTTAGGGTGTCAGCGGTCGGGCCACCCACGTACACGCCGTAATATGCTTCGTTCACCGTGTTCTTGGTGATTGTGTTCCCTCCTCCGGTACTCACATCGACGATGCCGTAACTCGCGCGGGCGATGGTGTTGGATTGCACGAGGGTGTTCGCAGTGGAATTCAACAAATACAGACCAATGAACGTGTCGTTTACTTTGTTGCCATTCACATTCGCGCCAGCGGTGCTGCCGGGTAAGTAGACACCGTAGCCGGCAGAAGCGCCGGACACGGTATTTTTCGTGACGGTCGCATTACTTCGGTCAAGCCATACTCCCACGGGAATGGTGAATCCAACGCTGGGACCTATATTGGATATGGTGTTGTTGGTCACGGTGTTGGCGGCCGTACTGGTAGATACCACGATGCCGTTCAAGGCATTTTGAATGTTGTTGTTGCTGATGTTGACCTGGCCTCCTCTTGTGCCGATGGGGGTGATGTCGATGTCGTGAACCTCGTTGTTGCTGAGGGTGATGTAGGAGTTGTCGATCTCGATGCCGTCGGTCAGCGTGCAGGTGTCGAGTTCGTTGCGAACCACAACATTCTGAATTTTTCCGGCGGAGGTTCCGTCTACCGCCGTGCCCACGAAGTAGTACTCGAGGCCAAAGACACGGTTAGCGCCGGATACGCATCCGGCTCCCGAGCCATCGATGGTCAAATTCGCCACCGTGACCAGGACCGTGTTTTCTACCAGCAACTGTACAGCGACCGGCCCCAGCCCCGAGAGAGTGCCGTTCTGTGCCAAGCCACTTGGGGGCACGGTAATGACGGCAGCGTCGCCAGTTCCATCGGTAACGCCGCTAAGATTCACTGGTTGGGTGATGACGACTTGCTCGGGGTACGTCCCCGGGCAAACGAGAATGTTGCTGCCGGCTGGCACCGCACTTATAGCCGACTGAATGGTCGAGAAATGCACATACTTGGGCCGGCAAGTGGACGGGCCTACGACCACGGTAGGGGTAGTTGCCAACGCCTGCTGCGATGGCATGCCGACTGCAACCAATAACGCGATTACCACACTTCGCAAAATTCGCACTGACATAGTCCTGCCTCCTCTTTTTTTTGTTTGCGTACGGGGCCGAAACGGATGGCTGTCGCTTGCCCGGTGCGTTTTTCAAGGGACACGCACCTTCTGGCAACAGAGGTTGTGACTGACCTGGGTTGATGTTCCGGGAATTTCCCTTTTTGGCCCCAAACGACGGGCGCATTTTGTATCTAATTCATATTCGTGTCAATGTGAAACAATTTTCATCCGAATCGCCCCCTTCGGCACGAGATTCCGGACCAGCACAGAAATTGCGCCATTTGGGCTGTCCCGCGTCACCGAACTAGATTGCTCGAGCAATTTGTCATCTGCGCCGAGTATGCGAGCGGAATTTACCATCGCCGAGCGGCAGCGCTGAGATTGTGGACGGCATCAGGCTGTTAGCTTCAAAGTATCCGCCGCTATTGCCTGCTCATGCTCTGATTACCTCCCGCCGCATTCCGGCGCGTATAATAAAGAGTTTTCATTCTTCACTCTGTAGGACTCCCGGGCCGCGGGGTCTGCCCGGTAAGGTGTTGTGCGGGTGAAGACAGGGAAGGCACAGGGATGGCTACTACCGATATCGTGCCCCAAGAAGCGCACGGTCACTTAGGGCAACACCGTGTTGTCAATGACATGAGCATTCAGGTTGCTACCGTGAATGGCTCAGGGTCGCAGAGTTCCAACACAGTTTTGTTGCGCAGCATTTTCCAAATGGGCGTGCCGATTTCGGGGAAGAATCTGTTTCCTTCGAACATCGCGGGGCTGCCGACCTGGTTCACCATCCGCGCCAATAAAGATGGCTACATCGCGCGCAAGAAGGAGATCGACCTTCTTATCGCGATGAATGCGGAGACGGCGCAGGAAGACGTGAAGACTCTCGCGGCGGGCGCGGCCGTGCTCTACGACGAGCCGCTGGCTCTCGACAAGGTGCGCGCCGATTTGATTTTTTACGCGGTGCCTTACGACAAGCTGGTGGCGGCGGTGTGTTCGGAAGCCAAGCTACGCAAACTGATCAAGAACATGATCTACGTCGGGGTCGCGGCGCAATTGCTTGAAATTGATTTTGCCGAGGTTGAGAAGGCGATCCGCAAGCAGTTCGCGACAAAAGTGAAGGCGGCAACCTTGAACCTGGGGGCTGCCAAGGCAGGCTACGATTATGCTGCCGCTAACTTGAAAAAGCGCGATCCGTTCTACATAGCGCGCATGGACAAGACGAAAGGCAAGATCATCGTCGACGGCAATTCCGCCGCTGCTCTGGGATGTATGTTTGCCGGTTGCACCGTGGTCACCTGGTACCCGATCACTCCCTCGTCATCGCTGGTTGAGACGATGATTGAGTACATGAAGGAACATCGCGTCGGGCCGGATGGCAAGGCGACTTTTGCCATCGTGCAAGCCGAAGACGAACTGGCTGCGATCGGCATGGTGATTGGGGCGGCCTGGGCGGGTGCGCGCTCGATGACGGCGACCGCTGGTCCGGGGATTTCGCTGATGGCAGAGTTCACCGGTCTCGCGTACTACGCGGAAGTTCCTGCGGTGATCTGGGACATTCAGCGCGTCGGGCCATCGACCGGCTTGCCTACTCGGACTTCGCAAGGCGACGTGCTCTCGACGGCGTTCCTCAGTCATGGCGACACCAAGCACATCATGTTGTTTCCTTGCTCGGTCAGTGAATGCTTCACGATGGCGCAGGAGGCTTTTGATCTCGCCGAGCATTTCCAGACGCCGGTGTTCGTCATGTCAGACCTTGATCTCGGGATGAATAACTGGATGTCGGATCCCTTTCCTTATCCCGACAAGCCGATAGATCGCGGAAAAATCTTGAGCAAGGCGGATATTGAGAAGGCGGGTGGTTTTGCCCGCTACAAGGATGTGGATGGCGATGGCATCGGCTATCGCACCCTGCCGGGCACGGAACATCCCGCAGCGGCATATTTTGCGCGCGGCAGTGGTCACAATGAAAAAGCCCAGTACAGCGAGCGTCCTGACGATTTCGAACGCAATATGGAACGGCTCAACAAAAAGTTCGAGACCGCGCGATCGTTTGTTCCGCGGCCGGAAGTGGCGGCGAATGGGAAATCGAAAATCGGCATTATTGCTTATGGCACTACGCACTGGGCGATCACCGAGGCGCGCGATCAATTATTGAAAGAGCACAAAGTGGAAACGGACTATCTTCGCGTGCGTTCGTATCCGTTTACGCGCGAGATTCACGAATTCATCGAGCGGCACGACCGCGTGTATGTGGTGGAGCAAAACCGCGACGGGCAGATGGCCAGCCTGCTCAAGCTCGACATTAAGCCGGAATTGACGGGGCGTTTGCGGTCAATCTGTCATATTCACGGGTTGCCGATTGACGCCCGGTCCGTGACCGACGAGCTCATGATGAGGGAGGGCAAGTAGATGGGGTCGACACCGACGAATACACCTGCTCCTGCTCCGAAGACCAACCGCATCGGCCTGCAAGTCATTGACTATCGAGGCGGAAAGACGACGCTCTGTGCTGGTTGCGGGCACAACGCGATTTCCGAACGCATTATTGATGCGATGTATGAAATGGGCGTTCAGCCCGAGCGCGTCGCGAAACTCAGCGGCATCGGATGTTCTTCGAAGAGCCCAGCTTATTTCATGAATCGCGCGCACAGTTTTAACTCCGTGCATGGGCGCATGCCTTCGGTCGCGACGGGAGCGATGCTGGCGAACAAGAACCTCATCGCCCTGGGTGTGACCGGCGATGGCGACACGGTTTCAATCGGCGCCGGGCAGTTTGTCCACTTGATGCGCCGCAACCTCCCGATCATCTACGTCATCGAGGACAACGGTTGTTACGGTCTGACGAAAGGCCAATTTTCCGCGACCGCCGATCTGGGATCAACGCTGAAGAGCGGCGTGGTGAACGACCTTCCTCCGGTCGATACGTGCTCGTTGGCGATTCAGTTGGGAGCGACTTTTGTGGGCCGGTCTTTCTCCGGAGACAAGCGCCAGCTTCACACCATGCTCAAGGCGGCGATTGCTCACAAAGGCACGGTGATGCTGGACGTGGTGTCCCCATGCGTGACCTTCAACGACCACGAGGGCTCGACGAAGTCCTACAAATACGTGCAGGAGCATGAGGAGCCGCTGCACGAAGTCAGCTTTGTGCCGTCGTTTGAGGAAATCAACGTTGACTACGATCCGGGGACGACATTTGAAGTCACGATGCACGATGGCTCGAGCCTGAGGTTGCGGAAGCTGGAGCAGGAGTACGATCCGACGGATAAGATACAAGCCGTGCGACGGTTGATGGAATCACATGCGAAGGGCGACGTGCTGACCGGCGTGTTCTATATCAACGCCAAGGCGCCAAGTTTTATTGACATGCTGAACGTCGCGGATGAGCCGCTGGCGACTTTGCCGGAATCGGTAACACGGCCGAGCAGGGAAGTGCTGGCAAAATGCATGGAGGAGCTGCAATAGAGTTCTGCAATTCGACGCAAAAATTTGAGCCGGCCCCTCTCGGGACCGGCTCAATTGTTTGGGACCTGATCCGCCAGGTTGCGGGCGGAGGGACGGGCGAGGGCGGCCGCCGCTCCATTGCGGAGTTAGTTCACCGCAAACACCAGATCGTCGTGATCGTCATAGGCGCCCGTGCTGCACGAGGACGCGCTCCCCAAATAACGGAAGTTCGCCCGGACTGCCTGCAGGGTGCCGGTTGGGAGCGTGTACGTTCTAGAAATGGTTTGCGCTCCGCCTGCCGAGGGCACAATCGTTCCGATTAGCACCCACGTCGGACTGTTGGCGTTAGCCGCGTAGTAAAGGTCCAGAGAATCGGACGAACCTGTATTCCAGGCCCACACGGTTGCGGTGACGGTAACAGTGGTGCCGTGGGTCAACGGGCCGCTGGCGGAAGCCACCTTGAGGCGATCGTTGGACTCATCGGAGTGGAAGGTTCCCGATGTGCCATCAGCGCACGAGTTGTTGATGGTATTCGGTTGATTGGGCTCAGCTCCGCCTGACATAGTGTCCTTGCCTAGCAGCAGAGACGGACCGGAGTCGCAAGACGAACCCACGGTCGCGCATTTTGGCGCTTTGAGCGTGGAATCGTATACGGCGGTTTGCGCTCCTCCTCCGGTTGTGCTCACCGTCAAGGCGATGGTGGTCGTCTGGACGAGCGAGCCAGAGGTTCCGGTCACGGTCACATTGGTGGTGCCAGTGGTCGCCGTGGCGGAAGCGGTGAAGGTTAGGGCCGAAGTCGCGCTGCCGTTCGCCGGAGGAGTGACGGGGTTGGTGGAGAAGGCCGCCGTCACGCCGCTGGGGAGTGCGGACAGGCTGAGCGTGGTGGCGGAGTTGAATCCGTTCACGCTTGTGACTGTGATGGTGCTCGAGGCGTTTGAGCCCTGGGCCACGCTGACCGCGCTCGGCGACGCCGCGACTGTGAAGCCCGGAGTGCCTGCGCCCACCGCAAAGACCAGATCGTCGTGATCGTCATACGCTCCGGTGCTGCAGGACGACGCGCTTCCGGTGTAGCGGAATTGCGCGCGGACCGCTTGCGAGCTGCCGCTGGGCAGAGTGTAGTTGGCCGAGAGCGTCTGGGCTCCGGCCGCGGTTGGGGTGATCGTGCCGATTAGTACCCAGCTCGGACTGCTGGCGTTGGCGGCGTAGTAGAGGTCTAGGTGGTCCGATGTGAAGCCGCTATAGGCCCACACCGTCGCACTGACCTTTACTGTCTTGCCCGGCGCGAGATTGCTGCCGTCGGTCGTCTGAATTACCAGGCGATCGTTGGACTCGTCGGAGTGGAAGGTTCCGGACGTTCCATCCGCGCAAGAATTGTTGATGGTGTTAGGTTGGTTCGGCTCAGAACCGCCGGCGAGCGTATCGCGGCCCAGCAATAGAGACGGGCCCGAGTCGCAGCCCGAACCCACGCTTCCGCAGGACGGAGCCTTGAAGGTTGAGCTATAGGTCGCGGTCTGCAGTCCGCCGCCACCTGACGAGGTCACGGTTAGAGCAATGGTGGTCGAGTGCGTGAGCGCACCGGAGGTACCGGTGACCGTCACCGTGGCATTGCCCGTTGTAGCTGTCCCGGAAGCCGTGAGCGTTAGAGTCGACGTTGCGTTACCATTCGCGGGCGGCGTCACTGGGTTGGTGGAGAACGCCGCCGTCACCCCGCTGGGCAAGCCCGAGGCGCTGAGCGTCGTTGCCGAGTTGAAGCCGTTCAGGCTGGTGATGGTGATGGTGCTGGTTCCGCTTGCACCCTGGGCGATGGTGAGAGAAGAAGGTGACGCGCCGATGGTGAAGTCGGGCGAAGTGCTGCCGCAGCTTGGGAACTTGAAGTTCGCGATGCGCGTGTTCCAGTTGAAGGTACCGTTGGTTTTGATGTACTCCTGCGTGTACCAGAACGTGCAGTCGTCGACCGGATCGACCTGCATGGCGCTGTAGTCGCCCCATCTGCTCAGGCTGGTGGTCTGCGATCCCGTACCGGTGACCACGTTGACCTCGGCCTCCATTGTTCCGGAAGGATCGGTCGGCACGCGCCCCGTGTATCGAATTGTGGGATTGAGCGAACTGCTCGCCACGCTGTAGCCGACAGCCATGTCACCGGCCTGATCCATGGCGATGCTGCCCATCCAGCGGTAATTCGAATCGGGAGCGAACGTGCTTTGTTGCGCTACCGTCGGAGTGCCGCTGGGATTCTGGATCTCATACCAGCGGACGCCGCCTGAGGAACCCGCCGTAACCGAATGGTTTACAACCAGCGACTCGTGGGTGCCGAAGTTGCGGTAGGCGAGGCGGTACATGAGACGGTCGGCGAGTGAATCCAGTTGCTGGGTGGTTCCCGCTTGCGGAACGCAGGTGCCGCCGCCGCACAGCGGGCTGAATGCCGCCACGGGGATTACCGTCGGACCGGTGAAGGTTGAGTTCGACGGCGTGCTGAAATCAACGTGGAATTTGAAGAGGTTCAGGTTATTCGTTCCGAAGTACACCATGTAGTTCGGCGAACCCGCCGGGGGAGCCGTGGTGCCGTCGATATCCGAAGGCAGCAGGCCGCCGACCGACGAGCCTTGCTGGAAGCAGACCTGGGTTGCGGCCGAACCTGCCAGCATCGCGGTGCGGTTGTAGGCGCAGGCATCGGCGCCGACAAATGTGTTGCCGTTGAACATATTGAAGGTTTCGTAATAGCCATCGGACCAGACGCCCATCTTCGGATAGTCGTCGAAATTACCGTATTGGAAGCTGTACCGGTTGTAGGTGCTGGTTGCGTCCGAGGTCGTCGAAACGGCGATGCATTGCAGGTAAGGCGTGGTTGTCACGGAGAACTGGCTGAAAACCCAGCGCTGCGCCGCTTTGTCGTAAAGAACGACGGGATCGCCATCGTTATTGGTTTGGCAGCCACCGCCGAATCCGGACCAGAGAGTATTTCCCGCAGTTGGTCCGGCAATTAGAGCGCCGCTGGACTTGTTGAAGATAGCGAACGAGCTGTTGACCCATTGCACATATTGAGTGGCGCCAACGGTGCCATTGGTATCAGGTGGAGCGCTGTTGACGGTGAACCCATATTGCCCCGCTCCCAGGCCTTCAAAGCTTGTCCCGACCACGGGAGTGAATGGTACGACGGTTCTTTGCTGAACGGAATCTTCTTGTTGTGTAAGTCCCGGGGGTAACGGAATCCTGCGAACTGGCTGGGCTTCGTGTTTCTGGAGAGAAGGCGGCGGAGCGTGCAGAATCATTTCGCGCAATGGAGCAGATACATCACGATGAACATCCCGGCGCACGGTCATGCGCGACTGCGCGAGACCGGCAATGCAAGAGGACAACACAAAACATGCGAGGACCGCGGCATGCGTGGGGGAGAACGGCTTCTGTGTGGTCATTCCAACTTTCTCCTTGATGAATGTGAAGGCTGAGCGATTGACGTTTGCGCAGAGACCGCGGACGAGGGCGTGTGTGGCTGCGGCAGTGCACGCTTTCGGAAGACTACTAGTTACAATAGTTGGACATTCTAACCAAGAAAGCCTGTCTTGTTATAAGAAATTTAAAGACCAACCGGTCGGTTACTGGGAGGAGTTAGTCTGGGAGAGTAGCTCCGGTATAGGTCTGAGGGTAGCAATGAAGGGGCTGCCGAGCGGTGGCGGTGTATTGGTGTACCACTGACTACGACCCGGTGGCGGATTGCAAGCTTGTTATGTGCTCCTGTTACGCGCTCAGGTTACGCACTCATAGTCAGCACCACACGAAACCGGGCGCGGCCGCTGATCATCTGTTCGTAGGCCTCGGCAGCTTTTTCGAGCGGATAGCGTTCGATCATTGGACGGACTCCCGAGAGCGCGCTGAACTGCATGGTGTCTTCGGAATCTGCGGCGGTTCCGGAAGCCCATCCTTGGATGGACTTGCGGCCAGCGATTAATTGAATGGGCGTGACTGTGATGGGTTCAGCCCCGGCGCCTGCCACGACGAAGTTGCCGTTGCTGGATAGTCCATTGACCAGCGCAGACATGGATTTCGAGTCGGGGGCGGTAGCGAGGATGACGCGGGCGCCGCCAAATTTTTGCAGCTCCGCGACGGGATCGCCAGTGGCGGTATCGACGTAGTGAGCGGCTCCGAGTTTTCGGGCCAGAGCTTCCTTATCTTTTCCTCGGCCGATGGCGAAAGTGCGGAAGCCCATCTGGCGCGCGTACTGGATTCCCAGATGGCCAAGTCCACCGATGCCCTGAACGGCGACCAGATCGCCAGGGCGTGCGCCCGAGTTGCGGAGCGCATTGAAAACCGTGATGCCGGCACAAAGCAGCGGCGCGGCTTCGGGGGCCGGAAGGTCGTCTGGAATTGCGGCGACCGCCTCGGCGGGTGTGACCATGAATTCCTGGTAACCGCCGTCGTGGCTGATGGCCGTAATCTTTTCGTTCTGACAGTTGATGAAATCGCCGCGGCGGCAGGCATTACAGGTGAAATCATGGCCGCCGTGCCATCCGACGCCGACGCGCTGGCCGGGCTTCCAGTTGGTTACATCGGCGCCGACGGCGTCGATGCGTCCGGCGATTTCGTGTCCGGGAACCCGCGGATATTGGATACCGGGCCAATAACCCTCCTTCACCAGCGCGTCGCTATGGCAGATGCCGCAGGCTTCAACTTTGATCCTGACCTGGTTGCGGGCGGGGTCGGGGATATTTCTTTCGACGAGTTCGAAATTGCCGCCGGGCTTGCTGACCTGGACAGCTTTCATTTTCGACATAGCATCTTCCTCATGAATTCAGGTTTGAGTGGAGGGATGAGTGTCTAGCCCGTCCAGCTGGATGGTGGCCGCGCGAGGGCGCCCGGCTCTCCACTAGTTTAGTCGGTTTTCTTGAACTCTCCCTCGAACGAGTGTTCGGGGCTGTGACCGGGCTCAGGGAAATCGCTATCCGCGCCGTCCTGCATGGGGTCAGGGTTGCGGTGCCCGAGTTGGTCGGTCATGGAGCTGTTACCGGACTGGCTACGTTCGTCCGGCTCTTGAGAACCCTTGCCGCGGTCGGCATCATTGAGAAGATGATCGCTGGTACTTTTCGGCATGGCAGACCTTTCGAGGCGCGTGCGTCGTCAGAACGAATACAGGGTCAGGCTACGCCGAAAGCTCGGCGGAGGCAACGTCCTGGCTGCATATGTGTCTGCACGCCCAAGTTGCCGAAATAGCTGCGATAGGTAAATTTAATAGTCGATTAACGCGGTCTTGAATCTAAACTGAGATATGGCTATTAAACATAGGAAGCACTATCTGTTTGCCAGCGACTTCGATCAGACGTTGACCTTCAACGATACGGGTTACGTCCTGAGCGAGTTGCTGGGCATTTCTGTCGAAGAGTTCGAGCGCAAAATCAAGGGTATGGCGAAGCTGAACCTGGTTCAGCAAGGCGCCGAACTTGCTTATCTTCTCTTGCACGATCCAGAGTTCCGTACGCGCGTCCGGCGCGACGACCTGTTGGAAGTGGGGAAGCGCATTCGTCTGAAGGAGAACATCAAGCAGATCTACGAGATACTCGACCGTCGCATCGACGGATTTCACTTTGACTTTTACGTGCTCTCAGCGGCACCGCTAGAGGTGATCCAATCGGCGCTGGAGGGGATCGTGCCGCAGGACCATATCTTTGGCACCGAGTTCCAGTATAAAGCGTCGGGCGAGATCGAGAGCCTGGTGCGGGCCACGGCCGGTTATGGAAAAGTGACTCGACTCGATCAACTTGAGGAACAGCTCGGGATTCCGGCCGACCACGTGGTCTACGTTGGCGACGGCAGTTCCGACATTCACGTTATGCTGCAAGTGAACCGGCGTGACGGCTTCACCATAGCCGTGTCGGAATCAAAGCTGGTAGCGCAGATCGCGAAGCGCACAGTACTAAGCGACAACGCCCTGGCAACGCTGGTGCCGATCCTGGAAGAGATTGCAGGTTGGCAGCGGCCGCGCATCCGTGCTCTTTTCGAATCGTATGGGTTCCTTATACAGGGATGGGATCGCGTGCAGACCGATTGGGTCACGCTGCGGCCGAGTGGAGTGGCGGCAGAGAAGGTGGCTGCGGGGGATACGAAATAAGGCGGGGCAGCGTGTCCCCGCTTTTGCTATGGCGTCAATCATGGGCCTTCATAGCAGAGAAGAACGCCGCCTCTAAAGCTGCTGGCCTGAGCAGAGTCAAAGAATTCGTGCAACTTATTTCCTCGCGCCGGGTTCCTATTTGACTGGGATCCTGGTCCACGCGAGGGCAGGATCTCGTCTAATCTCTCACCTAAACCGTTGAGGTGCGCTATGAGGCTCTCCCGCATCGTTTTTGCGTTCTTGATCGCCATATCCGCAGCCAAATTTACCCAGGCGCAGCAGCACGATTGGATTCCGCGGGGTATTGAAGCCTTGCGGCAAGGCGCGTCCTCGAAAACCGAGTTCACGCTGGACCATTCCATGCTGGTATTTGCGTCCAAGCTCGACGCGGAAAATGAGGACCTCCGCCGGGTGATCGCAGGCGTCAGCGGAGTCTCGGTCCACCGCTACCATTTTCCGGAAGAGTGGACATATGACCCGCAAGCTCTGAACTCCGTGAAAGAGGAGTACCGCGCGGCCGGCTGGAAGCAGCTGATGAACAACCGTGAAAGGGACGGGGGGCCAGGTGTGAGCGACCTCTGGATTCGCTGGGAGAATAATGCGGTCAGCAACGTCGCAATTCTTCTGGCCAGGGCGAATGAGGTTAACTTTATCGTAGTTTCCGGGTCTATCAGTCCCCTTGACCTTTCCCATCTTGGCGGGCACTTCGGTATTCCGAAGATTGAGGGCGGAGTGGTGGTGCCGAATACTGAGCGACGGCCGTAGGATGGAAGAGCGGGTGTGTGCAGCGTTCAGTTGGGTGGCCGGGCGGGGCGCCCGGCTCTCCATAAAGCAACGCCGCTAGCGGCTTTTTGGCGCCGGTGCTAGTTTTCGCAATCGTTCCCGGGCTTGCGTGGCTTCGTTGGTGCGTGGATAACGCTGGATTATGTGCTTCAATTCCTGCGTGCCTTCATCCTCTTTTCCTAGTTCAAGGAGTGCGAATCCCTTCTTGAGCTGCGCTGCGGCAGCCTTGTTTCCGCTCGGAAAATTCTGCAGAACCAGATCATAGTTCGCGATTGCTTTCGGGTAATCGCCGGCCTTGAACTGAATTTCGGCTAGATAGAAATAGGCGTTCCCGGCCAGATCAGTGTTTGGGTAGAACTTGATGTAGTCGTTGAATTCCTGAGTCGCCAGGTCGTTTTTCGCGCCGTTGTAGTCGCGCAGAGCATTGTTGTAGAGCACGTCGGGCGCGGGCGCCTGAGCTATCGCCTGAGCCTGCTGCTGGGCTTGTGACTGCTGGGCTGCCATGGACTGCTGCGCAGCCTGCATGTCTTCCAATTGTTTGCTCAGTTTGGTCAGGCGCACCTTGAGCTCGTCCATGGTGTCGTTCAGCGCCTGTATCTGCCCGGAGAGCTGGTCGCCCTGGCCGGAGCGGTCCTGCTGCTGTTTGTTGATAGAAGTCTGCAGTTCACCGATCGTGGCGCTCACCTTGTTCGCAGCGTCGGTGTTCTTCTCGAGCAGATTTCTCATGACGCCCATGCGCTCGTCAAAGGATTGTTTCATCTGGGTCATCTGCTGCTGCAATTGAGTGACCTGCGTTTGCAGTTCGATGATGTCCTTATTGGCGCCGTAGGCGGGAGCGATGCAGAGGGTGAATAGCGCGAGTACAAACAATATGCGATTTAATCTCATAGTTAACCTATTGGATGTCAAAACCGGCTGAGTGGTGGACGGGCGAAGCGCCCGTCCCTCCTCATGCTCTGCTTATTTTTCGTACACGAAGTGTCCGCGGCGATTTTGCTGCCAGCAGCTTTCGTTCGACTCGGTGCAGAACGGCTTCTCTTTACCGTAGCTGATGGTCTTAATGCGATCGCCGCCCACTCCAGCCTGGATGAGCGCATTTTTCACTGCATCCGCGCGGTTGGTGCCGAGGGCGAGGTTATATTCGGTGGAACCGCGCTCGTCCGAGTGGCCTTCGACCGTAATGTGGATGTTGGGATGCTGTTGCAGGAACTGGGCATCGCCCTGCAACGAGGTTTGCTGATCCGCGCGTATATCGTACTTGTCGTAATCGAAGTAAATGTCCTTCACGTTTCGCGAGAAGAGTTCTTCTTCCGTAGCGTTAGAAGTTGTGGACGGCGGCGCGGCCGCGGAATTGACGGTTACGCGGGCGGTGGCTTCCTGGGTTCCGCCGGCTCCCTTAGCGATGAGACGGTAGGTGGTCGACTCGACCGGAGTAACCTGGCGCGAGCCGCTTGTCTCCACGGCGCCAATTCCGTCGATACTGACGTCGGTCGCGTTGGTGGTCTGCCAGGTCAGTGTTGTCGGCTGGCCCGGGTCGAGTGTATTCGGATTTGCCGACAGTGAGGCTGTGGGAGCCGTCAGCGAGGGTGGGGGCGGGGGTGGAGGCGGGGCGGCCTTCTTCGCGCATGCGCCCAGGAACGTGATTGTGCCCAGTGCAAATACGAGGGTGCTCCATCTCGTCAATGTCATCGTCGTTTCGTGCTTCACCTGATTCCTCCAGTTCGTTGTGCGCCCGCATTGTGGCTCGCATTTGTCAGATTCACGGCAGGGCGCACTCTCGGCCGGCCGGAAAGCTGTGCTCTTCTTCAAAGTGGATCTACTTCCAACTCCAATTGGGCTGTGTGTTGCCGCCCTTAAAAGTCAACTGCTTCGCATTTGTGCCGTCGGCCAGCATCGTCCATATCTGGTCGCTGCCCGAGCGGTGGGATTGAAAAACAATGTGCCGCCCATCAGGAGACCAAGAGGGGAAATCATTGCGCCCAGCGTCGTGCGTGAGTTGCACCCACTGCTTGCTGGCGATGTCCATCAAATAAATGTCATTGGAACCCGGTTCTCCCGGTCCGTACTTGCGCATCCAGGAGAAGGTCAGAAACTGTCCATTCGGCGACCAGTTGGGAGAGACCGCATAACCTTGATCGGTGAGCCGCTGCACGTTCGTGCCGTCCGATTCCATGGTATAGATTTGCGGCAGGCCGGTGCGTCCACTGACAAAGGCGATCTGGCTTCCGGTCTTGCGGTTCCATGTTGGAGAAACATCCGGCCCCTTATCATTGGTCAGGCGGCGCGAGTTTCCTCCGGACCCATCCACAACGAAAATATTGGGGTAACCGCTTCGCGAAGAGGAGAACGCGAGCTTGCCGTCTGGCGACCACGAAGGCGAAAGATTCATTCCTCCAAACCGCGTGAAGCCGACCATGCGGTTGAGATCGAAGGAGTACATCATGATTTCCCAACCACTCTTGGTAACCGAACTGAACGCCAGCCGCGAGCCATCGGGCGAGATGCGCGGCGAGAGGGAAATGCTTCCCAGGCGCGTGATGGGCTGCTGGTTGGCGCCATCGTAGTCCATCACCCAGATTTCCTTGTGGCCGGTGCGCTCGCTGACGAAGTAGATCTTGGTTTCGGCGATTCCGGCTACTCCTCCGCCCAGGCGAAAGATGATCTCGTCGGCAAACCGGTGTGCGATAACGCGCACCGCGTCGTTGGTGGCGTTGTCGGTGTACTGCTTGCCAAGAACCTGTGGCGACGATTGGTTCTTTACGTCGTAGAGCCATCCCTGTACCGTGACTTTGCCGGCTGCCGCGCCCAGATTGCCGAAAGCGAGCATAGAGGTGTTGGGCGGCGGGGAATTCCAAGCCGGGAAGTTGACCTCAGAGGGTTGGCCCGGCTCCTGCAGCGGATAAAAACTCTTCGAGACAAGATCGAAGATACCGGCATTGTCGAGGTCGTTCCAGAGCACGTCGTTGAAGGTCTTCAGCAGGTCGGCGTTCTTGGCATCGGTTGTCGAGGGCTTGAAGTCGGCGGCGGCGAGGCGCACTTTCTCGACGCCGAGACCGGTGCCGGTACGAATCCAATCCTGGGCGAAGGCGGTGGCACACAACAGAAACAACAAGACTATGGCGATCAACAAATGATGACGGATGTCGCGAACCGAGTTACTCAATTTGCTCTCCCTTTGCCGGTGGAGCGCCGGGCGTCCCCGCCCGGCAGGACCCTTCGGCTGCGCTCAGGGCAGGCTCACGAGACGCCCGTCCCCACACGATCTTTTACCGCTTGTAGTCGAACCAAAACTCCACCGACACTTTGCTTCCCGAATAATCTGGCGGCAGCGGGCCGAACGAATCGATGCGCTGAAGCGCCTGGGCCGCCGACCGGTCAAGCGACGGCACGCCGCTCGACTGCTCGACCTGAACGTTCGACGGGTGCCCGTCGCGTGAAATATCAAAAGTCAGATAAACTCGTTTCGCCTCGTTGATCCGCGGGTCGACTTCATACTTCAGCCAGTTTTCCGTGACCTTCCGTTGCACGGCTTGCACGTACCAGGCGTAGCGGCTGCCGAAATCGCCGCCGTTTCCAGTGAATCCAAAGCCGCCCTTCGCGCCGCCCGCTGTCATCGTGTACGGCCCGCTCACCGGACCGCCCTCGCCATACGGAATCTGATTCGACTCGGGTGGTTCTGGCGCCGCCTTGCGCTTGGTCGCGGTCTGAACCGGCGCCGACTTCATTTTTGTCTTCGTATTCTTGTCGGGAATCGGAATCGCTTCCGGTTCCTTCTCTTGAACTGTAGGCTGCGACTTCGCGAGTCCTTTGGATTCCGTCGCCAGCACATTCGTTGTTTCGGCGGGATTGGCGGGTAAGGGAATTGCGCTCACCAGCGTCGCCCCCATGGCTTCGCCGCCGCCTCCGCTGCCCCAGCCGGTGCCCCGTATGCCGCTTACAAACACCGCGTAGAACACGACAAACCCCGCGAATGCCAGATGCAAGCCAAGCGACCAGGCCAAAGGCCGTCGCAACTGGCTGTGCTCGGAGTAGATGTCGATGTCGCTATAGTGCATATCGAAATCAGTGACGGCCGCCATGGGTATCCATCGGCTGCGTAACGATGCTCACGTTGCTGATACCCGACTGTTTGATGGCGTCCATCACGGTGGCGAACGCGCCAAACGGAACATCTTCGTCTGAGCGCAGGTAAATCGACTGGTGTTGCGGATCGCGAATCTTCTGCTTCAGGCGCGCTCCAATCTGGTTGATGTTGATGGGATCGTTGCCAAGAAAAACTTTCTGCGATTTGTCGATGCTGATCACGAGGCGCTCTTCCGTGATCTCCTTGACCGTGCGCGTGTGGGGAACGTTGACTTCAATTCCGGACTGCAATATCGGCGCGGTCACCATGAAAATGATAAGCAGTACGAGGACGACATCCACCAGAGGAGTGACGTTGATATCGGCAAGCGCGGTCTGGGTGCGTCCGTTGGTGGAGGTGAAGGCCATTAGCGCCGCACCTCGGCGACCGATGCTGCCTGCTGGCGCTCGACCGTCTGTCGCTCAACCAGATTGAGCATCTCCAGGGTGAAGTCGTCGTTGCGCGAGGCCATTTCACGAATGGAGCCAATGATGAGGTTGTAGGCGATCACAGCGGGAATGGCTGCCGCCAGGCCGGCAGCGGTGGTTACCAGAGCTTCAGAAATTCCCGGAGCAACAGCGCGCAAAGTCGCCGCACCTGCCGTGCCCAATCCGTGGAACGCGTCGATGATTCCCCATACGGTGCCGAACAGTCCAATAAACGGCGTAACCGCGCCTGTAATCGCTAGCCAGGGGACATTGCGTTCGAGGCGGGTGATCTCCTCTGAGGATGCGACCTGCATGGCACGCTGAATGGCCACCGGGTTGTTGATGATGCCCGTTGTCCCCATCTGGCGTTTGAACTCTACTACGGCGCCTTCAAACACTCCGACCAGCGGGCTGGGACGGAATTGCTCAGCAACGGAGGCAATGTCCTGCATACGCTGCGCTTTACGGAAGGCGCGGACGAAACGTCCACTCTGGGTGCGGGCTCGGCTGATGAGCCGCCACTTGGAAAGAATCACAGCCCAGGAGAGCACGCTGAACGCGACGAGCAGCAGAAGTACGGACTTGGCGACCGGACCGGTCTGAAGGACGAGATCAACGATTTCGCCGCCAACGAACGAGAGGAGGACGGAAGGAAAATGCATCGGTTTAGGGAGAACCCTGTTCAAGATTATAGACCACGGTGCGGGCGGGGTTGGGGAGGTATCGCATCGGTCATCAGTGCTGTCTGGTTGGCTGGGTTCGGTGCTGGGCTTCGACGGCTACGGATTGGCGCGGGGCCGCTGGACGGTCTGTGCTATGCTGCGCGTAAATTGCAGTTCGTCGTACAGTTCGTTATATGAAGTTCAAAGGCCGCGGACGAGAGCGTCCGCGCCACACTTAAAAATCGTAGGACCTTTGTGCTAGCCGAACTTCGACTTGAAAATTACGCGGTGATCGACAATGTCGTGATCGAATTCGCGTCTGGTCTGAATCTTCTGACTGGCGAGACCGGGGCGGGGAAGTCCATTCTGATTGACGCGCTGGGGCTGCTGCTGGGGGAGAAGGCGTCCACAGACGTGATCCGCACGGGTGCGGAACGGGCCGTGGTTGCGGCGGTGTTTGAGAGCGATGGAGCGGCTGCTCGTTCCATCGAAAGCATACTTGAGACCAACGGTCTGGACTCCGAGAATGGCTCGCTGATTCTGCGGCGCGAGATTGCTCCGGGCGGCAAGGGGCGAGTCTTCATCAACAATCAGCCAGCGACCGTGGCGGTGCTGAAACAGATTGCCCCTCACCTCGCGGTGATCCACGCGCAGAATGAATCCATCGTAAATTTTGATGCTGCGGCGCGGCAGGACCTGCTCGATGCGTACGCGGGGGTCGAATTGAAGGACGTATCCGCCGCATTCGCACACTGGAAGCAGATTCGCGGACGCATCGCCGAACTCGAACAGGATGAGCAGGATCGTATGCGTCTTCTGGATCTGTGGAACTTCCAATGCCGCGAAATTGAAGAGGCGCGTCTGCGGGCGGGCGATGGTCCGCAAGAAGATGAGCAACTGGAAGCTGAGAAGCGCGTCTTAGCCAATGCCGAGAAAATATACGGGGCGGCCATCAATGCGTTCGATCTGCTATATGAGGGCAACGCTTCCACCTCATCGAGTCTGCGAGCCGCTCAAAAACATCTCGAAGAATTAGTCCTTTATGAGGCGAAGTTTCAGGAAGCGCTCGCGGCGCTGGAGTCGGCACGCATCAGCGTCGAGGATGTGGGAGCGACGCTGCGCGATTATGCGGGCGGCATTCAGGCTTCGCCCGAGCGCCTTGCTGAGATCGAAGAACGCCTGGCTTTGTTGGATCGTCTGAAGCGCAAGTACGGGCCGACGCTCGATCAGGCCGTTGCCTTCGGTGAAGATACACGCCGCAAGTTAT
>Ga0210400_10000842_pt1 | contig 32258 bp, 32 predicted proteins | sample IncBWH26MmetaG_FD_155456 | JGI IMG/M metagenome (GOLD analysis project Ga0210400, IMG submission 155456) | Forest soil microbial communities from Barre Woods Harvard Forest LTER site, Petersham, Massachusetts, United States - Inc-BW-H-26-M | ecosystem: Environmental > Terrestrial > Soil >... | reverse complement strand
TCCGTGGGCGCCGCCACGTAAAAAGCCTGGCGCAAGAGGTCGAGGATATACTCCACCGTGTGGACTCCATGCCAACTTTGGATGATCGTCCCGAAGACGAAATTCTTGGCTACGATGCTCAGGGGCTCCCGCACTGATGGTCATTGACACTTCAGCCGTACTCGCCATATTTCTCGCCGAGCCTGAACGTCAAAAATTCCTCGAACTCATCCGCGAAGACGGTTCTCGCCTGATCTCCGCCGCAAACGCTTTGGAGACTGCCATAGTGCTGGAAACTCGCCGAGGTATCGCTGCGGGCCGTGAATTCGACCTCTTTCTTCATCGGCTAGGCATTGAGATCGTATCCGTCGATGGAGATCAGGTCGAAGTCGCTCGCGCCGGATGGCGCAGATTTGGCAAGGGCCGGCATCCCGCGAGCCTCAATTTTGGGGATTGTTTTGCCTACGCTTTGTCAAAAACTTCTGGTGAGCCGCTTTTGGCGAAGGGAAACGATTTCTCGAAAACGGACGTACAGTGTCTGTGACATTCCAGAGAAGGTGATTCGATTCCACCGCAACACACTATCTGTTCACTTCCGTGTAACGATAGCAGCTCACAAGATGATCGTTGACCATCCCCGTGGCTTGCATGAAGGCGTAGCAAATGGTTGAGCCGACGAAGCGGAAGCCGCGCTTCTTTAGGTCCTTGCTGAGCGCGTCCGATTCGGCCGTTTTTGCGGGGAGGCCTTTGTGGGTTTTCCAGGCGTTTTGTTTGGGTTGGCCGCCGACAAAGCGCCAAATGTAAGCATCAAATGTGCCGAACTCTTCTTGCACTTCAAGGAAAGCGCGGGCGTTGCCGATGGTGGCGTCGATTTTCAGACGGTTGCGGATGATTCCCGCGTCGCCGAGCAGTTCGCGAACTTTCTTTTTCTCGTAACGTGCTACTTTCTCAGGATCGAATCCGTCAAACACTTCGCGATACCGCGCGCGTTTCTTCAAAACCGTGTCCCAGCTCAATCCCGCCTGCGCCCCTTCCAGTATCAACAACTCAAACCATCTGCGCTCGTCGTGTACGGGCACACCCCATTCCTCGTCGTGGTAGGGGATATTCAGTTCATTCGTCGCCCACTTGCAGCGCACAACCGCTTCTCTAGCTTTATTCATCGCTGCATTTCACAAAGACCGCGCACAAAAAAAAGGCGCGTCGCCCTTTTGCCGCGCGACGCGCCTTGGTAATCTTCTTCGCCCAACTTATCCGACGTGCCGGTCCAGCGCCTTGGTAATCTGATCCTTCGGCACGGCTCCTACGATCTGTTCCACAACCTGCCCGTTCTTGAACACCAGCAGCGTCGGGATTCCCTGAACGCGGTACCGCCCCGCCGAATTCATCGCTTCATCCACGTTCAACTTCATCACTTTCAGCTTCCCCGCGTAGTCGTGCGCGATCTCCGCCACCGTCGGCGCCAGCATGTGGCATGGCCGGCACCATTCCGCCCAGAAATCCACCATCACCGGTTGCGAGTTGCTCGCCGTTAGCACTTCCGCTTCGAAATTTCCATCGGTTGCTGACTGAATTGTATTGTCTGCCATGGTCTTTGTCCTCAGCGGCTTGTCAACCCAGCCGCCGGCTCCTTCTCCTTGTAGCCTTCAATTAGATGTTCCAACAGGCTTTTGGTTTCCTGCTGCTTGCCCCGAACCTTGAGGGGCTTCCTCCGCAACCTGCGGGCCTTGCACCGCCACGCGGCCCGGTTGTACCGGGCCCACAACGGCCTTTCCTGAACTCTGCGCAAGTGGGGACAATCCTCGAGCCGCTCGCGCCGTCTCATACAGCTTCGCATACTCCGCCGCCGGCGTCTTCCATGAAAAATCCTTGGCCATCCCGTTCAACTGGATGCGCCTCCAGATTCGCTCATCCATATAATGATGCAGCGCCTGCCGCACCGCGAACAGCAGTGCCTCACCGGTGTACTCCTTGAACTTGAATCCCGTCCCGCTCCCATGCTCCACGTCGAAAGGTTCAATGCTGTCGTCCAGCCCACCGGTCGCTCTCACAATCGGCACCGTACCATACTTCAAGCTGTACATCTGATTCAACCCCGACGGTTCGTACCGCGAAGGCATCAGGAACATATCCGCACCCGCCTCCACTTTGTGCGCCAGCGCATTGTCGTAAGCGATTTTCACTCCCACGCGCCCGGGATACGCTACCGCCAGCGCTCGGAAGAAATCCTCATACTTGCGCTCCCCCGTTCCCAGCACCACCAGCACCAGGTCCTCGCGCATCAACTCGTGCGCTTTCTCCGCGATCAAATCAAATCCCTTTTGATCCGCGAACCGCGACACGATCCCAATCACCGGCCGGTCCAGGTGCTCCCGCGACAATCCAAACACGTCCAACAGTTCCTGCTTGCACACCCGCTTCCCGCTCAAATCGCTCGCCAAATACGGCACCGCGATCAGCCTGTCCTTCTCCGGGTTCCACGCCGTATAATCTACCCCATTCAAGATTCCCACCAAGCGGTCGGCCCGCGCGCACACCACGCCATCCAGCCCGTGCCCATATTCCGGCGTCTGAATCTCTTCCGCATATTTCCGGCTAACCGTCGTCAAATAATCCGCGTACACCAGTCCGCCCTTCAGAAAATTCACCTTCCCGAAAAACTCCATGCCCTCCAGACTAAAAACGCTCTGCGGAAGTCCCACCCGCTCCAGCACATCCTTCGTGAACAGCCCGTGATACCCCATGTTGTGAATCGAGAAAACCACCGGAATGTCTTTCACCAGCGGATCATCCCCATACGACGTCTTCAGCAGCACCGGCACCAGCGCCGTTTGCCAGTCATGGCAATGAATCACGTCCGCAGGCCACACGTGCTTCGCCAGCTCGATCGCCGCGCGGCAAAACTCCGTATACCGTTCCGGATTGTCCGGATAATCCCCGCTGCTCCCTCCGTACAATCCCTCGCGGTCAAAATACTCCGCATCTTCCACAAAGTAGTAACGCACGCCGGTCAACTTCGTCCCGTCCGCAATCGCCGGAAAACGCAGCCGCGTCGCGCCCATCGGAATCGTCAAGCTCGGCACCACCACCGCCGTCGCCTTCGTCCCACGGTACCGCGGCAACACCACCGCCACGTCGTGGCCCTGCGCCACCAGCGCCTTCGGCAGCGCCTCCACCACGTCCGCCAGGCCGCCCGTCTTCGAAAACGGCAGCCCCTCCGATGCCACAAACAGAATTCTCATGAATGTCCCGTTCCCCGCTTCCTACCCATTTTACGCCATCGCAGCGCCGTGCGCGCTAGAAGTTAGCCCAGCCCGGTAAGGGTTAGGCACAGCAAAAAGCGGGGCTTAGCGCCGTAGGCGCGACAGAAGGTTAGCTCAGCCCGTAAGGGCTGGGCGCCGTACCAAATGGATTGATTCCCCAGCGCCATAGGCGCGACATATTTTAGCCCAGCGCGTGAGCGCTGGGATGAGAAGGGAACGTTGGCGTTCCCCCAGCGCCGTGCGCGCGGCACTTCCCTGATCCTCCCCATTCGTTGCTTTTCCAGTCGACCCTCCTAACAAATTCCTGACAAACCGCTCAGGACTTTTTAGCCTTTCCCCTCCTATTCTTTTCTTGTCCGGGCTGCCCATTCACCCTCGCCCGGGTGAGGCGCCTATGTCGCTTACAGTCTTCCTGGCGTTTTGCATCCTCGGCTGCGACTTCTTGCTCTACGTCCTGTTCCAATGGATCTACGGCGAAAAGCACAGAAACCATCCCCGCCGTTCAGCCGCCCGCCGGGAAAAACGCCACACCCTCTCCGGCAAAGAAGTCAAAGAGCCCATGGTAATCCCGTTTCCTCAGCACCCGATCCAACACCGAACCGGCTACTTCTGACCGCGCCTCTGAAGTTTTCCCACTATATTTCCGCCCGTTGCCCCACTCTTGTGTGCAAGCGCGGAAAGTAGAATACTGCCCCTCAATCCGTCCAATCCTCGGGGAATTCCCCATTGAGGAGGAAAATCCCATGCCGAGCGAGGAACCAGTAAGTAACAGACTTGAGTGGTCCAATTTCTACTTTCTGCTTTCTAGTTTCGAATTGGCCCTCCTTTCCAATTTCTAGCTTCTGCTTTCTAGTTTCTAGTTTGTACCTTCCTCCTCCCCTGCCGTGCGGCAAAACGCCTTTTCGTCTCGCGGCAAGCGAGCCCTGAAAAAAGACCCGCTCTTCTCTGCCTTCCCTCTTCCCAATTCCACCACTAAGCGGGGCGCATTGGTGGAGTCATGCGCTGGCCGTGCCGAGACAATCTCCCTAGATGGAAAGAGTGTGCTCACACACAAAGAAAGCGCTCTCGCTTCGCCTTCACTGCATCACGACGCCGCGCAGATAGGGTATATTCCTAGACAATCTTAAACGGCTAGCTTCAGAGATATATGTGACGGTCAACTGAAGAACAAATATCGAGCAACCTGATAAATAGGACTTACTTTATATGGCCGATCGAGCTTACTTGGATGAACTGATGTCCCACGAGACTGATGTGGTGGCTCGGGCCCTTCTAGAACAATTCGCCAAAATCCTTCGGGACCCAAACGTCAATGCCAACGACTATCCCCCACGGCGGGTGGAGCACCCTTAACGCGCTGAGGCGCTCCTGGGTGCCGCATCCCTTTGGGTTTTGATTCACCAAAGGGTGCGGGTTTTGACTCTCTCTGCCCTCCCAGTTTCGACTTTACATTCCTAGTTTCTGCCTTACCAGTCGCTATCCCCCACGATCCAAACCACTTACAACTAACGCTTGACATACTGTACCAATATGATATAATGGTTTCCTCAGTTCGGCACGATTCCTTGGTGCCCTGCCAACCATGCCCTCCCGTTTACCCAGTTTACCCCGAGCTTCGAGGGGAGCTTCGATGGGCCACGCGGCCCTTCCAAATCCCCCAACAGTAGATCCTCGCCTCCTTCGTTCTGCACAGTTTTGGTGCAGCGCAAGTTCTTTAGATGCAACACTTCCGGGCACCCTCGTATGTGTTGCAAACAAAGGACTTAATGAAACAGTAAGTCCTTTAGATGCAACACTTACAAAAAACAGGGGAGGGGGACCGGGTCCCCAAAACGTAAACAGCCTATTCGCCCAGGAGCTGCTCGGAATGAACTCCTTTGTTTTCAAACTCTTCCGGACTCTCTTGCACTCGCCGAACACTCAACCCTTTTGTTTTCAAACAATTCCGAACTCTTTTGCAAAAAACACCCGGGGTGGGGGGTGCCCTTCGGTTCCTTCCTCTCTGCTTCCTTGCCCCGCCACGAATCTCACAAAGTTCACCCATTCTCGCGTTGGCCGGAGCTTGCGAACTCGACCTGTCCCGATCTTATCGGGAAGATCCCGACTCGGCCGGGGCGGCCTGGACGTCTCTTCCAACGCTTCCCTTCGACTTTCAACTGCCGACTGTCAACCTCCTCTGCGCTCCTCCACGGGTCACGGACCACGAGTCACGTCCCTTGCTACACTGTTCCACCCATGGCACGCCAACGCCTCGGCCAACACTTTCTCGCCGATCTCCACTGGCGCGAGGAGATCGCGCGCGCCATTCGCGTTTCGCCGCATTCCCTGGCGCCACTCGCTGGCGACGATCGAAGTCTCCGAACCCCGCTCCCGAAGGACGATCAACATTGCTGGATCGAAATTGGCTCAGGACACGGTGAGATGACCCAGCACCTCCTCGCCGCCGGCGCTCCCGTCCACGCCATCGAAATCGATCTGGCGTTCCTCCCCGGCTTGCGCCACCTCGCAAAGCAATTTTCCAATCTCACCGTCGTTCCGGGCGACATTCTCGAAGCCGACCTTGCCGCCATTGCTTCCGGGCGCCGCATGCGCGTCTACGGTAATCTTCCCTACTACATCACCTCGCCGATTCTTCATCGCCTGTTTCACTTCGCCGGTCTCATCGACGAAATCCACGTCGTCATCCAGAACGAAGTCGCCCTCCGCCTCGCCGCTCAACCCGGCACGCGCGACTACGGCTATCTTTCCGTAGTCACCCAGTTCTATACGCGCGCCGAATTCGTCTTCGAAATTCCCCGCGACGCCTTCAACCCGCCGCCGGAAGTCGCCTCCGCCCTAGTCACCCTGCGCCTCCCTGGCGAGCGCGCAAAACTCGCACTCTCTTCCAGCGTGCCACCGGAAGCAGGCGCGCAGGCAAACTCCTCCAGCGACGCCGAAACTCGTTTCCTGGATTTTGTGAAATTGTGTTTCTCAAAGAAGCGCAAAACTCTGGTCAATAATCTGCGGACTCTCGCCAAACCCGAACGCGCCCGCGAAGCGCTCGCTTCACTGAATCTCCGCCCGGACGCCCGCGCCGAACAACTCGCCGTCTCTCAACTCGCCGCTCTACACACGCTCTTGGCAGGTGCGCAATGAATCTTCACGCGCTCTGCACCGTCAACAATCTGTTGAAGAGGCTTTCCCGCTGTCATCCCGAGCGGAGCGAGGGATCTGCTTTTGGTTTTTCGCGTTCAGGAGGAGCTCGCGGCTTCTTTTCTCACCGCCGCCACCAGCCGGTCCGGATAATCGCTCATGATGCCGTCCACACCGGCGGCGGCAAGCATGCGCATGTGCGCGGAATGGTTCACCGTCCAGCACACCACCTGCAAATCTTTCTTCCGCGCTTCCGCAAGCATCGCCGGCGTCACCAGGTCTCCGCGCACCGCCAACTGCCGCGCGCCGATGGCCACCGCTTTTTCCAGCGGATTTTCGATTTGCCCGTCGTACAACAAGCCGGTCATCAGCGTCGGTTCGATCTTCCGCAAACTCATCACGATCGACGGATCAAACGAAATAACCACCGCCCGCGGTATCTCTCCCGATTCGCGCAGCGCGCCAATCAGCGCGTGTTCCCCGCCCCAGGAGCCGCCCGGCTTGATCTCCAGGTAAAACACGACGTCGTTTTTCTTGGAAAATTCCAGAATCTCTTCCAGCGTGGGGATGCGTTCCCCGCCAAATTCGCTGCCGAACCACGAGCCGGCATCCAGCTTGCGCAGTTCCGCGAGCGTCATGTCGTGCACCGCGCCCTGCCCGTTAGTGGTGCGATTCACGGTGGCGTCGTGAATGGCCACGAAATGCGCGTCGCGCGAAAGCTGCAAATCCGTTTCGATGAATGTCGCTCCCAGCGCCACGGCTTTGCGGAACGCCGCCATGGTATTTTCCGGCGCGTTCCCCGAGGCCCCGCGATGTGCAATCACCAGCACGACGGCCCTCGCAGCGCGGCCATGAAAATAAATCGAACACGGCCGCTCTCAAAAAGTTTCGCGCTTTGAAAGAAATCCATCTTCCTTGCCTTCCGTATGGAATTTATGCTAACACCACCTCCCTGCACGGAAACAGGCAGCCATTCGGCCTGCATCTTGAATCTAACTGGTCGAGGAACGAAACGATAGAACATTTGTCCAGGAGGAAATCATGAGAAAGGAACTCTGGGCCCTGATCGTAGCAGCGCTGCTCGCCACACCCATTTTAGCGTTGCCCTACTCCGCCGCGGCTCAGCCGCAGGAGGAGAAAAAGCAGCGCAGCGAAGCAAAGTACCGGGAAAAGCTCTTGAAAGAAGTGCGGCACCAGCTCGTCATGCTGCCGTGGTATTCCGTGTTCGACAATCTCGCGTATCAGGTGGACGGCGACAAGGTGACACTGTACGGCCAGGTCGTCCGGCCAACACTGAAATCCGACGCCGAAGCCGCCGTGAAGAGCATCGAGGGAGTGGCCTCGGTTGTGAACAACATCGAGGTTCTTCCTGTGTCGCCGATGGACGATCAGCTCCGGCGCGCGGTGTACCGGGCCATTTATGGAGAACCGGCGCTCTCGCGCTACTCCATCCAGGCCGTGCCCTCCATTCATATCATCGTGAAGAATGGCAACGTCACGCTGGAGGGTGCGGTGGACAACGAGACGGACAAGAATCTCGCAGGCTTGCGCGCCAACGGGGTGCCCAACGTTTTTTCCGTGAAGAATAATCTGGTGGTCGCACCGTAGGCGGAGTCATCGTTCAACCGCTAGGGGCGGTCGGCAGAAAAATACCGAACGCGAGTTCGCGGAGAGCGCCCCGGCCGGGTCCCGACATGGTCGGGATCTTCGATCGGGGCAGGCGCCGGGCACAGAGCGGAACGAGACGCCGGAAAAACTCTTAGAGATTTCTCCGGACGCAACGCTGGCTAGGCGGCTCCTGCGGCTCCGCCTTTCTGCAATTGGCGGGAAATGCGGCGCGCTGTTTCCTTGAGCGCGTCGATGATTCGCGGCATGTTGGCCTCATCCGTTTGCGTGAGCGTTCCGCTGGCGCCGAGCGCCGCGGCTGCATTTCCCATGTTGTCGAAGATGGGGGCGGCCAGGCACCGTGCGCCCAAACTGTTTTCTTCGTCGTCCACTGCGTAACCCGACTGCTTCACGTGCTCGAGATCCGCAAGCAGCCCGGTGATGGTGGTGATGGTTTCGGGCGTTCTTCGTTTCAGGCCGTGCTGCCTGGTGATGGTCTCGACCTCATGCTTCGGGAGCCAAGCCAGCAGACATTTGCCGACGCTGGTGGAATGCAAAAACATGCGGCGGCCCACCCAGGTATTGACCTTGAAGAATCCGGGCGCTTCCACTTTTTCGATGTAGACGGCTTCGCCCTGGTCGAGCACGGCGAGGTGCGAAGTCATTCGAATCTTTTCCACCAGCGATCTCATGAAGGGAAGTGCGATGTGGGCGATATCCAGATTGGTCTGGGCGTCGCCGCCGAGGCTCAAAACTTTCAAGCCCAGGCGGTAGCGTCCCGTTTCCGCTTCGCGCCGCAGGTAACCGCGTTTTTCGAGGGTTCGCAAAATGTAGCTCGCGGAGCTTTTGGGGATGGCGAGTTTGCGGCTGATCTCCGCGTTGGTGAGGCCTTCGCGGCGTTGCGCGGCGGCCTCCAGAATGTTCAGGGCGCGCTCGACGGCGGTAGCGGGGCTGGTTTCCAATGCGGCCATGGCGGCCTCCCATAAGAAATGCTTATCGCCCAAGTATAGAATAATAGTTCAGGATACTGAACACGAACTTGCCGCCGCAGGGCGGCTCCAGTAGAAGGAAAGAAGGCTGAACATATGTTCAATATACTGAACAAGGAGCCGGGGAAGGGAAAGAACTCGCCGAGGGTGTGCAAATTTCTCGACTCTTTGTCCCCCTTTTCCCACGGAATCCGGCGGCTCCGCGAAAGCCTCTCCTATGTCCTTGAGCGAATGGGCTTTAGAAATCGCGGATTTCAGCCGGTTGGCCTTCGAATTGCCTTCTCCATTGGGCGGCCGGCATTCCTTGGAATACGCAGCGGAAAGGACTGACCTCGACCATGGCTACCGCTTTCAGCAAGCCGAATCCAGCACTCGCTCCGTTGCCCTTTGCGAATCGCATCGTGCCGGTCAATTCCGCTCCACCGGAGTTCGATGCGGCCCGCGATCTGCCTGAAGGATTTCTGGAATTTCTCGCCCCGCTTCACGCCGCGCTTACGCTGCGGCAGCGCGCCCTGGTGGCGCGCCGCGAACGCGCCCTGGCCGAAGCGCACGCCGGCAAGCTTCCCGATTACCTGCCGCCCTCGGTAGCAACCACGAATTCCTGGCGCATTGAGCTTCCGGCCTGGTGCGCGGATCAGCGGAACCAGATGACGGGCCCCGCCGACGACGCCGACCTTGTGGTCAAAATGCTGAATTCCGGCGCTCCCGGCGTGATGCTCGATCTGGAAGATTCGACGGCCAACGCCTGGGAGCACAATTCGCGCGGCATCAAGAATATTCTGGAAGCGCTGGCGGGCCGGCTCACCTACTTCGACCGCAAACGCAATAAAACCGTGGGCATCAATCCCAGCGCCACGGTGATTTTCACACGGCCGCGTGGATTGCATTTGCACCAAGCCGGTGTTCTGCACGGGGAATTGCTTCCAGCTTCGCTGTTCGATGTGGCGATGGTGGCTTATCAGGTGGACTTCGGCACGCTGAAGCATCCTCTGTGCATTTACATTCCCAAGTCCGGGTCCGCGGACGAGGCGCTCTGGTGGCGCGACCTGTTCCAGATGATTGCGCGGCTCAAGGGCTTGCCCGCGAATGCCATCAAGTGCATGGCGCTGGTCGAGTCGCATCCGGTGGCTTTTCAGATGGAAGAGTTCGCCTGGAATCTCCGCGACCACATCGTGGGCCTGAATCTTGGGCGCTGGGACTACATGGCCAGCCTGATCCATTTCAATCTCCAAAATCCGGAGTGGGTTTTGCCGGATCGCAACACAATTCCGCACAATGTGGCGTTCTTCCAGAATTTGCGCAATCTGTTGCCGGACATTTGCCACAAGCACGGCATGCTGGCGATCGGCGGCATGACCGCGCTTTACCCCAGCCGCGAAGACGCGGAGCTGAACGCGCGGGCGTTGAAGATCCTGGCGGAAGACAAGAAGAACGAAGCCAATTCGCTGATGGATGGGGCCTGGACGGGGCATCCGGATCAAAACGAAATTGCGGTGAGCCAATTCCCTACTCCGAATCAGCTTGTGGCGCGCCCAGTGGACGCGAGCACGCATCCTGATCTCCGCCCACTTCCCACAAGTGTTGGCAAACGCACTTTGGCGGGAACGCGCGCCGCGGTTCGCACGGTCATTCGGTATCGCAACGGCGTGCTCAACGGGAAGGGCGCGAGCCTGCTCGACGGCTACATGGAAGACCTCGCGACCGACCGCATCTACCGGTTGATGATCGCGCAGCGAATGAAGCACTCGGACAGAGTCGAGATTCTCGGTGAGGCGGGCTTGCCGATTCAACACACTCCCGAACTGATTCGCGATCTCTTCGACGAAGAACTCGACCGGCTGCTGCGCGAGACGACAGCGAACAGCGACGCGCAGATGGCGGCGACGCTTCGGGAAGCGCGCGAGATCAGCGAGGAAATGATTCGACGCGGTGAGTTTGATCCGGCGTGAACAGAGTTCTTAGTTTTTGAATTGGCGGTCGCAAGAGTAAAGAAAGGCAAGGAACATACCCAATGTCCACAAACGGAACGAACGGGGCCAACGGGAACGGCAGTGGCAGCAAGCGCAACGCACTCTCTTATTGGACCACCGATCCCCGCTGGTCCGGCATCACGCGCCCTTATTCTTACTCGGATGTACTGCGGCTGCGCGGATCGATCCAGATTGAGTACACGCTCGCGCGGCTTGGCGCGGAGCGACTGTGGAATCTGATGCACACGGATGCTTACGTTCCCGCGCTCGGCGCCATCACAGGCAACCAAGCGATTGAAATGGTGCAGGCCGGGCTGAAGGCGATTTATGGGAGCGGCTGGCAAGTGGCCGCTGACGGCAACACCGCGGGGGACGTCTATCCCGACCAAAGTCTGTATCCCTGCGATTCCGCGCCGAACCTGGTGAAGCGCATCAATCGCGCGCTGCTTCGCGCGGACCAGATCGAATCAGCGGAAGGCAAAAAGTCCGGGACGTATTGGTTTGCGCCGATCGTCGCTGATGCCGAAGCTGGATTCGGCGGCTCGCTGAATGCATACGAATTGATGAAAGCGATGATTGAAGCGGGCGCAGCGGGCGTTCATTTTGAAGACCAGCTTTCTTCAGCGAAGAAGTGCGGGCATCTGGGCGGCAAAGTCGTTGTGCCGACGCGTGAGTTCATTGAGAAACTCGTGGCGGCGCGCCTGGCGGCCGATGTTTGCGGCGTGCCAACAATTCTCATCGCGCGGACGGACGCCAACTCCGCCGGACTGTTGCTTTCTGACGCGGATCCACGCGACCGGGAATTCATTTACGGCGAACGCACGGCGGAAGGCTTCTACCAGTTCCGCGGCGGGATCGACGCGGCTATCGCGCGCGGCCTTGCTTACGCGCCATATGCGGATATGCTGTGGTGCGAGACTTCGACCCCGGATCTCGCCGAAGCGAGAAAATTCGCGGACGCCATTCATGCGAAATTCCCGGATAAACTGCTGGCATACAATTGCTCGCCGTCGTTTAATTGGAAGAAGAAGCTCGACGACGTGACCATCGCGAACTTCCAGCATGAACTCGGGAAAATGGGCTACAAATTCCAGTTCGTGACGCTGGCTGGATTCCACGCGCTGAATATGTCGATGTTCCATCTGGCGCGCGGTTACTCGCAAGCCGGGATGACCGCTTACTCCAGATTGCAGCAGGAGGAGTTCGCCGCGCAGGAGCTCGGCTACCGCGCCGTCACGCACCAGCGTTTCGTCGGCACCGGCTACTTCGACGAAATCGCCCAGGTGGTTTCTAGCGGGAATTCTTCCACGACCGCGCTGGCGGGATCAACGGAGGCCGAACAGTTTCACGCCGGCGGCGTACCCGCAACACTCGCGCCCTCAAATGGACATGCGCCTGAAGCGTGCGCCTGAAACGCACGTGTCACCGTCCGGCGATGGTAGCTCCCCATTCGTCGGGGCTTACATCCTTGGCATGTTGCGAAAAGAGCCAGTGGTGTCCGTCGAGATCTTCGGCTCCATACTGTCTTTCCCCATAGCACGTCAGATTGAGGTCCTCGACGATTTTGGCGCCCTCCGATTTCGCCCGGTGAAAGTGCCCGTCCACGTCTTCGACAAACACGGTGAGGGACTGAGTGTAAGCGCGGAGTTTTGCGGGCGTGCCGCCACCGCGGTGTGCGCCGGTCACCATGATGTAAGCCTTGCCGAGATACATCTGGGCGCCGTCGACGTGCCCGCCGGTGTTCCCGTAACGGTAGTTCTCGCGGAAACCGAATACTCTGGTTAGCCAGGCGATAGCCTCCGGCACGCTCTGGTAAACGATGTGCGGAAGCAAAATGTCGGCAGGAACAGAACGATTCTCTAGCATCGGCCTCCAATCACATGATTTAGCGGTGCGACACGACCCCGCGCGTCAGTTTAGGAAGAGACCCGCGGCAGCATTTGTCCGTCGGCATAGTCGCGGCCGCGACGCCAATCCGCCGAATTGGCTGGCCGCGCGAAACTGACGGTCTTAGCATTTTTCATGACGGCGTCGAAGGCGGATTGGAAGGCTTCCATTTCAGGCTGGGTGCCTACGGTGATGCGCACGTGCGTTGGCCAGACAGGCCACGGACGGCCGATGTAGACATTACGCTTGGCCATGGCGTCGATGACTTCTTTACTGGGACGCCTGGCGTCCAACATAAAACAGTTGGACTGCGACGGGGTGTAGGAATAGCCCTGGCTGGAGAGCCAATCAAATGTTTTCTGGCGGATGGCGGCGTTCAACTGTTTGCGCTCGGGAACGAGATGCTCGTGCCTCAGACTCGCGGTGGCGGCGGCCACGGCGGTGATAGGCATGGCGCTCCAGCCGCCGAAACTCTCGAGTTTCGCGAGCAAGTCGGGACGGCCGATAGCCATGCCGCAGCGAATGCCAGCCATGCCGTAAATCTTCGAGAAAGTTCGCAGCACGATAACGTCTTGATCGGCCTTAACCAGGTCGAGGGCACTTACCCCATCTGAAAAATGGATGTAGGCCTCGTCGACGAGCACCACGGAACCTTTGGGTTTCGCGGCGACGAGTTGCTCGATGGCGGAATGCGGCGTCAGCGTTCCGGTAGGGTTATTCGGCGTGCATACGTAGAAGAGACCGGCGTCCGGGGCCGCAGCGAGCATGGCTTTGACGTCGTGCGCGTATGTTTTCGTCAGCGGAGTTTTTACTGTGCGCGCCCCGGAAACATTGGCCGCTCGCATGCCGGCTTCGTAGCCAGGATCGGCGGTGACGTAGCTCTTCGCCGGCGAAGTGAACGAAAGCACGGAGTAGTGCAGCGGCTCGCTCGAGCCCGGGAAGACGCGCAAATATTCTGGCTTTAAGCTCTCCATCTCCGCGAACGTTTTGATGAACTCTTCTTTCAGCCAGTAGGAATAGCGGCCGCCCTGGGGCGCCATGTCCACGATGGCTTTGCGCGCGGCGTCGCAGGGGCCGAGTGGGTTTTCGTTGGCGTCGATCACCACGGCGCCGGGATGAAAAACGTTGCGCTCTTCGGCGGCGAGCGACGCCTCTGTGGCGATGCGGAAGGCCATCGCCGCAGTGGCAGCCGCCGACAATTGGAGAAATGCCCGACGCGAACCATTGGAAAGGATTTCGTTGGTTTTCATCCGGCCCTCCTCAAACACGCGGAAGTTCCAGGAAAAGATCCTGATTCCTGATTCCGGCCGCAAAATGGAACCGGGATGGTTCCTCCGGCCTGTGCCTCACTATAGCATCGAATCCGTGGAGGAATTAAGCGGGAGTTGCAACACGGACGGATGGGCGAACGCTCTTGCCCTTTGGACGGAAATCAACGAAAAATTTGATGGCGAAGATCGGATAGATTCCAACGCTCGGCGTGCTTTAAACTTTTTCTTTTGCGAGAGGTATTGCAAATTGCGGAGGCTGCATGAGTCAAGCAGCAAGAACAAGCGCCGTCACAACGTCCGTCGCCGAACGAATCGAGGCTCTGGACTGGACTGGCGCCGAGCAATCTCTTTCCGAGCGCGGCTATGCGGTTACAAAGCCGATTTTGTCGCCAGCGGAATGTGCAGAGCTCACTTCGCTCTATGACGATGCAAGCCGCTTTCGCAGCCAAATCATAATGGAGCGCTATCGCTTTGGCATTGGCGACTATAAATATTTCGCCAACCCGCTGCCGGAATTGGTTGCGGAGCTCAGAAGCAGCGCTTATCCGCACCTCGCTGAAGTTGCCAATCGCTGGGCAGAAATGTTTGGCGAGAGCGCGCCTCCGTATCCCCGCGAGCACGCCGCTTTTCTGAAAATTTGTCATAAAGCCGGGCAAACAAAACCCACCCCGCTGATCCTGCATTACGAGGCCGACGGGTACAACTGTCTTCATCAGGATCTTTACGGCGAGGTGAGCTTTCCGCTGCAAATGGTCTTTCTGCTGGGGCAGCAAGGCCGCGATTGGGACGGCGGCGAATTCATCCTCGTAGAGCAGCAACCGCGCGCGCAGTCGAAGCCGCAGGTGGTGTTTGCCGATCAGGGACAAGCGATCATTTTCACCACACGTTACCGGCCGGTGAAAGGCTCGCGCGGGTATTACCGCGTGAATCTACGCCACGGCGTCAGTTGCGTGCACCGGGGTACCCGCTATACATTGGGCATCATCTTCCACGACGCAAAGTAGGCGCGTGACCCTCTGCCCGGATTTCTGCTGTCCGAATCCGCACCCCTTGTCCCATTAACGGGCAACGCCAGCTTCCTTCTTGTTGGTCCTCGCCGCATAAGTCGTTCTTGCTCAGCAACGTACCGGATTGGCGGGTGGCCAGTGGCTTGCCCATGCAAGCTACTTGGATTTGGAGGCCTGAAGATGGGCACACTTGCACAGAATCTGCGTTATGCCGTGCGCACGCTGGGAAACAACCCCGGCTTTGCGCTGGTGGTCATCCTGACGCTGGCTCTTGGGATCGGCGCAAACACGGCCATTTTCTCCGTCGTCTATTCGGCGCTCCTGCGGCCGCTGCCCTACCGTGAGCCCGGCAGGCTCTTTCATCTTGGCGAGGCGCGGGGCCAGTCTGACAACAGTACAACCGGCGCGCAAGTTTCCTATCCGGATTATCTCGATTGGAAGAAAACAGCCAAGAGCGTCCAATCTTTCGCCGCATACAGCGGCGACGCCTTCACGCTGGCTGGAAACGGCGAGCCGAAAAATATCTTCGCTGAGCAAGTGACTCCGAATTTCCTCGCGACTCTTGGCGTGAAACCGGCGCTCGGGCGAGATTTCGTCGAGGGCGAAATGGAGTCCGATGGGCCGCACGTTGCGATTGTCACCAACGCATTCTGGCACACTGAACTTGGCGGGGATTCCAACATCATCGGGCGCGTCATCCGGCTGGACAGCAAACCAGCGACCATCGTGGGCGTGCTTCCGCGCGACTTTGAGTTTGCGCCCGCAAATTCAGCGCCGCTGTGGGTGCCCATTCACCAAACCGGGGATCTCATCACGCGGCGCAGCCTCCACTGGCTCAGAGTGGTGGGGCGGCTCGCCCCGCGCTTTTCTCCCGCGCAGGCTCGCGCGGAAATGCAGGCGATAAGCGCACAGCTCACGCAGGAGCATCCAAAGGAAAACGCTGCGGTGTTTTTCGTGATGGAGCCTCTCAATCAACAAATCGTGGGCAAGATCCGGCCCATCCTGCTGATACTTCTGGGGGCAGTGGGATTCGTGCTGCTGATTACCTGCGCCAACGTGGCCAATCTGGTGATGACGCGCTCGATCGGGCGGCGCAAGGAATTTGCGGTGCGTTCCGCTCTGGGGGCGAGCCGCGCCAGTTTGCTCTCCCAGTTGTTGACAGAAAGCCTGTTGCTCTCGTTTATCGGGGCCGGCGTTGGACTTCTCGTGGCTCAGTGGGGCGTCAATTTGCTTGTGGCGGCGATCCCTGAAACTCAGCTGCAAGCCATGCCGTATCTGCGGAACGCGGGGATCAACCTTCCAGTCCTTGTGTTTCTCTGTGGGGTCACCATTCTCACGGGAATTCTCTTCGGGCTGGCGCCGGGATTGGAAGCTTCGCGGACTGCCCTGAATGATGTTTTGAAAGATGAATCGCGCGGGGGCACCAGCACGGGTCACGCACGGCTGCGCAACACGCTGGTCATTGCGGAAATCTCAATTTCTCTTGTGTTGCTGGTTGGCGCCGGCCTTCTGCTCAAGAGCCTCCATGCACTTCTGGGACAAGACCCTGGCTTCAACCTGCACAACGTCTTGACCTTCTCTGTAAACTTGCCGGACTCTTCCTACCCAAGCGAAAAGACTTATCCTTATTACAGCGCGGCGGCGGTCCGCTTCGATCACGAATTCACGCAGCGTCTCCGCAGCTTGCCTGGGGTGGTCGAGGTTGGTCAGACCTCCGCTATTCCCGTCAGCGGCGGGAGCGGCTCGATCCGATTTGTAGTTGAAGGCCGCGCCACAGCGCTTGGGCAGGAAGATGAATGCCGAATCATAGGCGTCAGCACGGGTTATTTTTCTTCCTTGAAAATCCCTCTTGTTGACGGCCGGTTTTTTACGGCAAGCGATTCCAAGGATGCTCCCGGCGTCGTTGTCGTGAGCCGCGCTTTCGTCAAAGCCTACATGCAGGGGGAGAATCCCATCGGCAAACGGATTCGTTTCACGTACAACGTGAAGAATCCTTTTCTTCAAATTGTTGGAGTGGCCGCGGATACCGCATCCATCGATCTAGCGACACCACCGCCCGCCATCATATACACAGCAAACGATCAAGATCCGAATACTTTCCTGAGTTATATGGTGCGCACTGCCGGCGAGCCTGTCGCGTTCGTCGGGGCCGCTCGCGCCGCCTTGCAGCAAATGGATCCGCAGCTTCCGATGATTCAACCGCAATCCCTGGAAGAAGTGGCCGGCCAGTCTCCTTCGGTTTTCCTACGGCGGTATCCTTCCTACTTGATTGGAAGTTTTGCCGCGCTGGCGTTGATTCTCGCTGTCGTGGGATTGTACGGACTAATCGCGCATATGGTGCTGCAGCGCACTCGTGAAATTGGCATCCGCGTGGCTCTGGGCGCGCAGCGCCACGACATCATGAGAATCGTCCTTCGCCAAGGAATCCGCGCCACGCTCGCAGGGGCGGGCATCGGGATCATCGCCGGCCTCTTGCTCACCCGGCTGCTGAGTAGCCTGCTCTACGGCGTCACTCCCAGCGACTGGCTCACGTTCGTCAGCGTGACTCTTCTCTTGCTCGTCGTCGCACTGACGGCGTGCACCATTCCCGCTCGCCGTGCCATGCGCGTCGATCCCATCGTGGCCTTGCGCTACGAATGATAGGCACGCAGTTCGGTTCGTTTACATCTTGGTTGGGATCGTTCTGTGGGAACGTCGGCGACTCTGCAACGTCTGGTAACTACTCGTGGCCGCCGCCGAGTTCGCGGACGATGGAGCCGACGAAGGATTTAGCGTCGCCGAAGAGCATGAGGGTGCGGTCCAGGTAGTAGAGGGGATTATCGATGCCGGCAAAGCCGGCGGCCATGCTGCGCTTGATGACCATCACCGTGCGGGCCTTGTCCACGTCCAGAATGGGCATGCCGTAGATCGGGCTGCTGGTGTCGGTGCGGGCGGCGGGATTGGTGACGTCGTTCGCGCCAATCACCAGCGCCACGTCGGTTTGCGGAAAATCGCCGTTGATTTCGTCCATGTCGAGGAGCTTGTCGTAGGGAATGTCAGCTTCGGCGAGCAGGACGTTCATGTGCCCGGGCATGCGGCCGGCCACCGGGTGAATTCCGAACTTGACGTCGACGCCGCGCTTGGTCAGGGCGTCGTACAACTCGCGCACTTTGTGCTGCGCTTGCGCAACGGCCATGCCGTAGCCCGGCACGATGACAACTTTGTTGGCGGCAGCGAGGATGGCGGCGGCCTCCTCTGGCGTCGCGCTGCGCACCGGGCGCGCTTCCTGCTTGCCCGCGGCGGTGGTCTGCTCTTGGCCAAACGCTCCGAAAAGCACGTTGGAAAAGGAGCGGTTCATGGCCTTCGACATGTTCACGGAGAGAATGAGTCCGGAAGCTCCGTCCAACGCGCCCGCAATGATCAGCAGTTTGCTGTCGAGGACGAAGCCCATCGCGGCCGCGGAGAGACCGGCATAGGAATTCAAAAGGGAGATCACCGTGGGCATGTCGGCGCCGCCGATGGGGACGATCATCATCACGCCGAAGAGCAGCGGGATGCCGACGATGAGCGGGAAGAGCTGCGATTTTTCCGGGTGCGCCACCAGCATGCCGGCGACAACGATGGCTACGCCGAGCAGGCCGAGGTTGACGAGATTCTGTCCTTTATAGGTGATGGGGCGCTGCGGGAGGATTTCCTGTAATTTTCCCGCAGCCATCAGGCTGCCTGTAAACGTGAGCGAGCCGAGGATGACTTCGAGCGACAGCACGCCCATCATGAAGCGCGGCACGTCCGGAGTGCGCAAATAAAATTCGGCGGTGCCGACCAGCGTCACGCAGAGCGCGCCGAACGCGTGGCTTAACGCGGTCCGCTGCGGCACGGCCGTCATGGCCACTTCGCCAAGCGGCACGCCGATAATGGTTCCGAGCACCAGGGCGATGACAATCCATTTGTATTCGACGATGCCACGGTTCAACAGTGTTCCGGCAATCGCCAGCAGCATGCCCAGTTCACCGGCAAAGACGCCGCGGCGCGCGGTCGTCGGAGAGCTCAGCCATTTGAGGGCGAGAATGAAAAGCGCTGTGGCGATCAGATAGGTGATTTCGATGATGGTTTCCAGGCCGGGCAAGTTGGTCATGGTTTCTTCGGCCCGCTGGCTTTGAACATTTTCAGCATGCGGTCGGTAATCAGGAAGCCGCCGACGATGTTGCTGGTGGCCGCGACAATGGCGATGGTTCCGAGGACTTTGGCGAGCATGGCCCCGTGAGCGTGGTATTCACCGGCAAGCAGGATGGCTCCCACCACGGCGATGGCGTCGAGCGCGTTCGTCAGGGACATCAAGGGGGTATGGAGAAGGGGCGAAACGCGGCGTATGACTTCAAATCCGATAAACGCGGCCAGCATGAAAACGTAGAGGCTGGTAAGGAGATCCAGCTTCATGACTTCGCCACCTCCTTGGCTTCAAGCGGCAAGGGCGGGAGCGAAAAAAACTCCCGCACGCGCGCGTTGACGACTTCCCCACCCCGCGTCAACATCGTCTCGCGGACGATTTCATCATTCATATTCAGTTGCAGTTTGCCGTCCTTCACGAGATGCAGCAGGAAAGCGCTCACGTTTCGCGCGTACATCTGACTGGCGTGATACGGCACGGTGCTGGCCAGGTTGAACCAGCCGATGATGGTCACACCATGCTCGACGACGATCTCGCCAGGACGAGTCAGCTCACAGTTGCCGCCGCGCTCGCCGGCCAAATCGACAATCACCGACCCAGGCGCCATGCTTGCGACCATTTCCTTGGTCACCAGAATCGGAGGCTTCTTTCCCGGGATTACTGCCGCGCTGATCACCACGTCGCTCTCTGCCACAACTTTTCCCAATAGTTCGCGCTGGCGCTTGTAGAAAGTTTCGTCCTGCGCCCGCGCGTACCCGCGCGCATCCTCTGCGTCCTTGGCTTCGATGGGAAGCTCGACGAACCGTCCGCCGAGGCTGTGTACTTGCTCCTTTGCCGCAGGGCGCAGGTCGTAAGCCGAAGCCACTGCGCCAAGCCGCCGCGCCGTGGCAATCGCCTGCAAACCTGCCACGCCCGCTCCAATCACGAAAACGCGGCCCGGAGTAATGGTTCCCGCGGCGGTGGTCAGCATGGGGAAAATGCGCGGCGAAGTATCCGCGGCGAGCACGACGGCCTTGTAACCGCAAATCGTGGCCATTGAGGAAAGCACATCCATGCTCTGCGCACGCGTCGTTCGCGGCATCAATTCCACCGAAAACGAGGTCACGCCCTTCGAGGCAAGCTCCCGAATCGTTTCGATAGAGCCCAGCGGCCGCAAAAACCCAATAAGCACTTGGCCGTCGCGGAATAGGGGAACATCGGCTTTGCCGGTCTTGTCGTTGGAGCCATAACAGAGAATTTGCGTCACAATGTCGGCGGCTCGAAACACTTCGGCGCGATCGGCGGCAATCTTCGCGCCCTTGGCGGCGTAGTCGACGTCCGGATAGCCTGCCCCGGCACCGGCTCCCGCCTCCACCACCACTTCCAGGCCCGCTTTGGTTAGATTCGGAATGGCCGCGGGCACCAGCGCCACGCGCCGCTCTCCAGGAAAGCTCTCTCGTGGCACACCTACAATCATGAAGCTTCCTCCGCTGCTGAAAACCAGAACTGCGCTTGGAAATAACAAACGAATGAGAGGATTCGTTGGACAAATTTCAATGCGCGGCCAACCCTCCGGCGGGCCCGACGCACAAGAGCATACACTTATGGGAGCTAGTTTTGCCATATCGCAAACTATTGTCCAATGCTGCAAATCGCGCACTGCCGGATGACTACGCTATAGAGTTCCCGTGACCTCATTACTGTAGGAACGAAAAAAGGGGCCGTTCGGCGGCCCCTCCTTCTCGTAACTGCGAACTCCTCGAAATGTTCCCGAGGTTAATTGCTCCCTTGCGTCTTATCGGAGGCCGCAGCCGTTGCCGCGGACGCTTCGCCGATGGACAGCTCATACTTCTTGCCGCTGAAGAAAATTTCCGTCAGCGTCTTGTTGCCGGCAGGGTCGGCACTGGTGGCATACCCGCTTGTGGGCTCGGCTTTGTTTAGCGCCAGAAGTTGCGCCGGCACTTTGGCCAGCGTCTCCTTGCCGTTGGAAATGCTGACTTCAACAGCCGGTCCAGTTCCAGTCCATTCGACTTGATACTTGCCGGCCGGGAGCTGCTTGTCACCGACAGCAACGGTCTCGGCGATGTTCAGCGTACCCTTATTCGAGTTGCCGGCGATGGCGCCGGACGCGAGCAACAGAGAAAATGTCACCAAACCTGCGGTCAATTTCGTCTTTCTCATGGTTTCTAGTTTCCTTTTTTTTCCTCTCCTCGCGGAGGCGAATTCAGAGCCTTCCTTCGCGCGGGGAAGAGCGTGATTTGACTACACCCATTAGACGGGAAAAGGAGCTTTTAGGTTATATTGCCAGCAATAAAAGAATTGCATGAATGCATTAAAATATCGATTTTGCTGGACTCCGTTGCCTCGCCTGCCGTTGTTTAATTTATAGATAATATTTGATGAAGGCAGGAATATTTCTTCCGTCCACGGGGCGCGCTACCTGATGCATTACAGGAAGCCAAGCGGTTTCGGTCAAGCAAGCAAACGATTTTCGGCCCGCTCGCCGCGTCTTCCTTTTGAATTTGCGCCTCGACTGTCGGAGAATAGTGGTGTCGCCTGAAAATGGATTCTCCAAGCTCTAATCTATATCCTGCGAACGACGATTCGCCCGCCCGCGAGAAGCTCTTGTCCTTCCGCCTCGCCCTTCTCCGCCTGCACAAGACTCTTCTCAACATGGAGCGCCGCGAATACGAGCGCGAACACGGCTACGTCAACACCGGCGAGCTCTTCCGCCTGGTCATCGACCATGCCCAATTCGCCTGGCTGCACAACATCTCCGAATTCGTCGTGCGCCTCGACGAAACCCTGGCTTCCAAGGAGCCCATCACCCCCGAATACACCAGCGGCGCCATCGCCGTGGCCCGGAAAATGTTCGTCCCCACGGAATCCGGCGACGCCTTCCAGAAAAAATACTTCGACGCCATCCAGCGCGACCCCGCCGTGGTCATCGATCACGCCGAACTCGTCCGCGTCTTCAACAACGAGCCTCCCGACTCCTCGGCCCCCTAGTTTTTGCGAATTCCCTGATAGACTTTCCAGGTCACCCGGAGATCCTCATGAGCCAATCTGAAAAGACCCACACGAACGGCGCAATCAGCCAAGCCGCCGGGTGACACGTGGACGTGGATCTCAACAAACTGCCCGTTATCCACAACGAAGCGGCGCAGCGTTTCGAACTGCTCGTCGATGGCGCTCGCGCCCTGCTCACCTACCGCCGCTTTCCCGACCGCATCCTTCTTGTGCACACCGAAGTGCCGCAGCCGTTCGAAAGCCATGGGATAGCGGCAAGACTTTCCCGCTTTGCGCTCGATTTCGCGCGCGCCAACCGCCTCCGGGTCGTCCCGCTCTGTGCCTACGTCTCCAGTTTCATCCAAAAACATCCTGAGTATCAGGATCTCGTTGCGCCCGACGATCTGCAGAAGCTGCTCTCCCGCTGACCCGGCATCCCATGTCCTCGACTAGCGACGCTCTAAAATCCTTGCCGCCCAATTTCGCGATCCGCCGCCTGCGCCGTTCCGAACTACCGCCTGACACCGTCAAGCTCGCTCGCTTGCTCATTGGAAAAGTCGTTGTCCACGATCTCCCCGCGGGCCGCCTGAGCGGACGCATCGTGGAAACAGAAGCCTACCCGCCCGGTGATCCCGCTGGACATCACTTCCGCGGGCCTACTCCGCGCATTCGTTCGATGTATCTGGCCCCCGGCCACGCCTACATTTTCTTCAACTACGGCGCGCATTTCATGCTCAATGTCGTGAGCGAACCCGCCGGAATCGCTGCGGCGATTCTCATCCGCGCCCTCGAGCCGCTGGAAGGCATCGAGCTGATGCAGCGCTACCGCAAGACCGCGCGACTTCTCGATCTCACCCGCGGCCCGGGACGCCTGGCCGCGGCTTTGCAAATCGACCGCCGCCATGACGGCCTGGATCTCTGCGCTGCCGGCTCGCTCTGGTTGGGTGAAATCAGCCATTCCACCTTGCCCATCGGTAAGACCGTGCGCATAGGCATTACCCGCGCCGCCGATAAGCTCTTGCGCTTCTATGCACGCGGCAATCCCTTCGTCAGCGGCCCGAAGCGCCTCCTGCTCCCTGCCACGAGCCGCAGAAAATCGTCTTTGGAGTCAAAGTAATCTGACGCAGGGAGTGCGCTCCCGTCCGCGCGCCGAATCCGTTGTACTTCTCCGATGGGGTCCGTTCTCGCCGCCTATTTCCTGCTCAGCGCGGTCTCCTGGGCTTCGAGAGCCTGCGCACGGCGCGCGAGATAGGTTTTCAGAATTTCGTCCAACTCCTGCGGTCGGATCGGTTTTGCGAGATAGCCATCCATTCCGCCAGCCAGGCATTTCTCCCGATCACCCTTCATGGCGTGCGCGGTTAGCGCCACGACCGGCAAGTGGATTCCGCTGGCTCCCTCTTTCTTTCGAATCGCCGCGGTGGCTTCCAAGCCATCCATCACCGGCATCTGGACGTCCATGAAGACCAGATCAAAATTCCCTCTTTCCAGCGCCTCCAGCGCCTCGCGTCCATCTCCAGCTACCACCACGGAATGGCCCCTCTTTTCGAGCAGCCGGCTCGCCAAACGCTGATTCACCGCATTGTCTTCCGCCAGCAAGATGCGCAACGAAGCCGCGGGCTCGCGGGCATCGTGCAGAGAGTACCGGGTGATCAGTGCGATGGCGCCCTTCTGTTCCCGTGCCCCAAGCACCCGGGCGATCGCTTCGCGCAATTCGGATTGCCGGATCGGCTTCATCAGGTACGCAGCCACTCCGAGCTCCTGACAACGTACGGCATCTCCACGATGGCCTGCTGAAGTAAGCATCATGATGGTGGCGGCGGACGCGCCTGGGCTTTGCCGGATCCTTTGGATCAATTCGAAACCGTCCATTTTGGGCATGTGCATATCCATCAAGATCAACGCGAAGGGCGCTCCTGCTTCCTGCGCTTCGGACAGTTTTGCGAGAGCCTCTTCTCCGCCTTGTGCTGAACTCGACTTCATTTCCCAGCGCCCCAACATTCCTTCCAGAATTCGCCGGTTCGTGCGGTTGTCGTCCACCACGAGAACTTTCACAGCCCTTAATATCTCAGGCGGAGCAATCGCCCCGACTTCGATTACTTTCGTATCCGCAATCCCGGCCCTCACGGTGAAGTGGAATTGGCTCCCTCGTCCGAGTTCGCTTTCCACCCAGATTTTCCCTCCCATCATCCCCACCAGCCGGCTGGAAATCGTCAGACCCAGACCGGTTCCCCCGTATTTCCTGGTCGTCGAACTATCCGCCTGGGAAAATGGGTCGAAGATTACTTGCAGCTTATCCTCGGGAATCCCGATCCCGGAGTCGGCCACCGTAAACCGCAAAGTGCGATCGCGCTCATGGGACGCCTCCACTTGAACCTTCAATCCCACTTCACCCTTGCCCGTGAATTTGATGGCGTTCCCGACGAGGTTGATGATGACTTGGCGCAATCTGCCGGAGTCTCCTCGGACCACTTCCGGCACCTCGGGAGCGACCTCGCACAAGAGTTCCAATCCTTTTTCGTCGGCTCTAATCGCCAGCGTTTTCAAACTCGTCTCCAAGCAATCCCGCAAGTTGAAATCGATCGCTTCGAGGTCGATCCTTCCCGCTTCAATCTTGGAGAAGTCAAGAATGTCGTTGATGACCGTCAACAGGGAATCCGCCGACACTTTCACCGTTTCCAGGTACTCGCGTTGTTCCGGCGTCAACTGCGTGTCGAGGGCCAGATCCGTCATTCCCATCACGCCGTTCAACGGCGTGCGTATTTCGTGGCTCATGTTGGCCAGGAACTCGCTCTTCGCGCGGCTCGCCGCCTCCGCTACTTCCTTGGCTTTAACCAAATTTGCTTCCGCTTGCTTGCGGCTCATGAACTGCCCGATCTGGCCACCGAGCGCGACGCCCAGGCGAAGCAAATAAGGATCCGGTTCTTGGACTTTTCCGCTGAATAATTCCAGTAAGCCTCCAAGTTCGGCATTCTGAAAGATCGGAACGACTAGACCGCAGCGCAGCCCGCAGGCAACGGCCACTTCTGCCCGGGTGAAATCGGCGTCTTTCGTTACGTCCGCGATCCACACGGGCTGCTGGTTGACCCAGACGCGGCCAGGCAAGCCCGTCGAGGCTGCCAGCGAGGTGTTGCGAGTTGCCTCGAGGAATTCGTCAACCGATGCCCCGGGCCGCTGCCAAGTGTAGGTGCATCGCAGCACGTCGGTTGTCTCGTCTAATCTCCAGATGGCCGCCACTTCCTGTCCCATCCCTTCGCAAATAACCTCCAGGATCTCCGGCATGGCCTCGTCCATGCTATCCGCCTCGGCCAAAAGGCGTGTCGCATCGTACGCGATGCGCTGCATCTTCTCGGCCCGCATACGCTCGTGGACCTCTTTCTGCAACTCTTCGGTACGGGCCAGGACACGGACTTCCAGATCTTCCTTCGCGCTGTTCAAGGCCACGTCGCGTTCTTGGATGCGCTCCAGCATCTGGTTGAAAGAGCCGACGAGTTTTCCCAACTCATCGTCGCCCACCGCGATTGCCCGTAGCGTGTAGTCTTCCTTCGTGGAAACTCTCTCGGCGAGCCCTGCGAGCTGCAGGATAGGCTCGGTGATTAGACCGACGAGACGCTTGGAGACGAACATCGTCATCAGCAAGGAAACGATCAGGACAAGAAGGGATATTTCCCGGAACCGTTTCATCTTGGCGTCAAGCTGGGAAAAATCCGACAGGATCGCAATGGCCCCGGTGCTTTCCCCACTCAGGGAAATATTCCTGGAAAGGACAACAAGCTCCTTATCGAATCGCGCGCCCTCCTCGAGCGTGGCCGTCATTTGACATGCTGGAGCGGCGGAGTCTCGCCGGTATTCGGCGAAGACGTTTCCGCGCTTGTCGTACAGGCAGGCCGCGGCGATATGACGCTCCACCCCCAGGGCCTTGAGCGAGTCCTGTGCCGATTCTTGGTCGTTGAATGCCAGCGCTGCCGCCGTACTCGAACCCACCATATCGGCGTGGGCTTTTAGTTGGTCGATCAGACCGGTGCGAAAACTGGCTCGCTCATAAATTTCGAACGCCAGGCCGGCGATACTCAGGCCAAGAAGACTGGTAAAGAAGATGACCATGCTCAGCTTGCGCCGGACCGATGGATTTCGGAAGAGCAGCATTCTAGGTACCTCCCTGGCCGCCCATAACGCTCTTGGCAAGGGCCAGCAGCCTTGAACTGGCGCTTAATCTTGCTTTTTGAGCGGCTTCCAGGTTGATCTCGAAGCCCATCTTGTTTTACTCGTTAGGCGAGTTCTTCGCAACCGCATCCCTCGCCGTCCGCGCATTGCACACACCCCCAAGGAAACGCTTGCACGCAACTCGCCAGCGATGCCTGCCTCCTTGATCGCAATCTCCTTTGCAATCAATGATTTGTGGTTTCAGAAATACCTGCGGAAGTTCAAAGTTTGGCCAATAATGAAGGAACGTACCAGATTGGAATAGGGTGAGCCCCGATTCCCCGACCTGCACATCTACCGCGACGAATAGCTCGGCTTAGCTCTTCTGCCCTGTAGCCTCAGGGCCGAGTTTGTATCTGAAGACGTGCGCGCGCCAGGTCTTCGTTGGATGGCATCTCCCGGTCTTATTCGCGCAAAATGGCGATGTTCGAAAGGTCAGAAGAAGTTCGAAACTGCCGCTAGCCGTACTCAGCGCCAAATTCCCAGGAAGCAGTTTGGTTCAAGCGACCGAAGCTGCCTCCGCGCTCAGTCGCCGCTTGCTTCCGCGAGCTGGTCGCACGCGCATCGGAAATTCTCGTACCACGTTTCCGTGAAGTGGGTGACCACTTGCTCCACAGTTCGCCCTGCGATCTTCACGCCGGAATGCACAATATCTCCCCAGGTGTGCACCCGCGTCCCGCCTAACGCATGTTCTTCAAAGTTGACCCACTGCGCCAGCACCACTCCCAGCGAGTGATCGATCCATCCCACTCTGTGCCCCGGCTGGCAATTCGTAATCACGTGGCTCACCACCGTCTTCACCGGCTCCACTACCTCAATCTCCAGCCGGCTTCCCGCTTCCCACGGCCTTCCTTCGCGCCATTCTACCTCTCCGTAAATATTTGCGAACTCATTCCAGCGCCGCCAATTCGAAAAAACACCCCAGGCTGCCTCGCGGCTGGCCTTGGTGGTCACACTATATTGAAATCGAAACATAACTTGCTGTCTTGCACCTTTGTCCTTTGATTTTTTGAACAACGCGTTCGAGGGACTTTCCCGGCCCATTATTTATACATTGTTTCTTTAACGCTGTAAAGGATATAATTCCGCCCATAGGAGGGTAACACAGCCGCTCCATGCCCCGCAAAGCTGACGCCCGTCTGGAAGGCCGTATCCTCGCTGCCGCTTACCACTTGTGGAGCACCCGCGGCGAACATGCTCTCACCATGCGCGCCGTCGCTCGCGCTTCCCGCACCACTACACCCACCCTTTACGAGCGCTTCTCCGACAAGGAGGACCTCCTCTCCCTGCTCCGCCGCCGCGCCCGCCTCAACCTCTTCGCCGCCATCAAGTCTTCGCGCACCCCCGCGCAGACCTGCCGCCGCGTTCTCGACTTCTTTGTGGAGCACCCCCACGACTACCGCCTCATCTCCGAAGACTGGGCCACGGCCTTCGCCCACAAGGATCACATGCCCTCGTTCGAATTCTTGAAGCGCCGCCTCGCCTCTCAACTGGGTGGCAAGCCTGATCAATATACTCCCCTCGCTCTGGCCCTTGTGGCTCTCTTGCACGGCACCGCCACGCTTCTCCACTCCGCCAACACCCATATGAAAATCTCGCGCAACTTCCGCCGCGCCTGCCTCTCCGCCTGCGAATCTTTGGTCCAGGCCGCTTGCCTCAAAGTGCCTCGTTCCAGCCGCGTTTCACGTCCTCCCAGCCCCCCTCTCCCTAACTGATAGGAACGACCCTCCCTTTCCAGCCCATTTCGTGCCAGAATGTGCCAGAATGTGGACGACGAGCGCCCGGCCCCTGGCGCCTGCGAATCGCAGCAAATCGAGACGTTCCAGCCCAGCCTCTTACGCCGTGGTGTTCTTTCCGTGTTTGCGCTCGCGCGTTGCGCCGTAGGCAACGTCGCCATTATTCGGCTCACGGCCATTCGCAGTTGGAGGTGCAATATGAGCGAAGTCTGGAGTCAATGCGAAGGTCAGGTCGTCGACAATAAATTCCGGCTCCGCCAGTTCTTAGGAGAAACGGAAGACTCCGCCGTTTTCCTCACCAACCTCCCCGAACCATCAACAAAAAAAGCCGCCATCAAATTCATTCCCGCCGGCACCACCGCCGACCATCAACTCTCTCTTTGGCGCCGCGTCATGCAACTCACTCATCCGCAACTCCTTCGCATACACGACATCGGCCGCTGCCGCTTGGCCAACCGCGATCGTCTCTACGTCGTCATGGAATACGCCGACGAAGATCTCTCCCAGATTCTCCCCCTGCGTCCGCTCACCGAATCCGAAGCTCGCGAAATGCTCGGTCCCGTGCTTGACGCTCTCGTTTTTCTCCACGGCAAAGGCCTCATTCATTCCCGAATCAAGCCTTCCAACATTCTCGCCACCGCCGATCAGCTCAAGCTTTCCAGTGACTCTCTTTTCCCCATCGGTGAATCGCGAAAATCATCGCGCCGCTTCGACCTTCACGACGCTCCCGAAGTTGCCGTTGGCCCGCTCTCCCCTGCCACGGACGTCTGGTCTCTGGGCATGACCCTGGTCGAAACCCTCACCCAGCGTATTCCTGCCTCGCAACCCGGAAGCCCGGCGGACCCGCTCGTCCCAGAGGCGCTTCCTCAGCCCTTTCTCGACATCGCTCGCCACGCGCTCCGCCGCGATCCGCGCCGCCGCTGGACCATTGCTGAAATTGCCGCGCGCCTCAATCCCGCCGCCTTCGCCGCCACTGCCGCGCAAACCATTTCTCCGCTGGCTGTCCCACTCTCTTCCGTTCCCGCCGTCCCCGCGGCAAAGCTGCCCATCCCAGACTTCCAGCCGCCTTCAACGGGAGTGCAAGCACAGCCCCAAGCCAAGCCGCCGCGTCCAAAAGCCGCGAAGAGCTCGCCAACTCAATCTCTGGTTCTCCCCAACTATGTCGTTCCGGTTGCCGCCGCCCTTCTGGTTATCGTCGCCATCTTTGCGCTGCCGAAGATCCTCGGCCATCGTTCCGACTCTTCTTCCTCCGCTTCCACCGCTGCGCCCGCTTCTACTTCGTCCGAATCATCCGCAACTCCCGCCTCACCACCGGCGCGGCGTGCAGCAACTCCACCATCCCCAAAGCCATCCGCGCCACAGAAATCGTTGAAAGCGGCCCCCGAAAAAAAGCCGGCGCCAACGCCGCAGACTCCGCCACCCGCTGCGCCAACGCCCGCTTCCGTGCGCACGGAAACTTTCTCATCCGCGGACGCGCCAAGCGCTCCCGCTTCATCAACCGTGTCTTCTACTGCGTCGCCTTCCGCTCGCGGTGAAGTCCTCGACCAGATTCTGCCCGACGCACCCCAGAAAGCCCTCGACACCATTCACGGAGTCGTTCGCGTCGCTGTCCGCGTCCACGTCGATCCCACCGGCAACGTCTCCGATGCCACACTCGATTCTCCCGGCCCGAGTCAATATTTTGCCGATCTCGCCCTCAAAGCCGCCCGCCGCTGGCAATTCAATTCACCCGACGTCGGCGGACACAGCGTCCCCAGTGAATGGCTAATCCGCTTCCATTTCACGCCCGCCGGCCCCAAAGCCATCCCCACCCAAACCGCGCCGTAGCGTTTGCTAGTGTGGCGTCCCGGAAATACCTCTCAAGAATTCGCGCCTCGTAACACGCCATAGGGGCGGGGCTTGCCCCGCCCGTCTGCCCCACCACACTCTACAGAGTACTTACGGCCCAAAACTCCCGCTCGGTCCCGGAAATCCGCTGAACCGATTTCCGCCGTCTTTTTCCCCACTGTGTCCTCTGAGAACTCTGTGTTGAGTGTTCCAGTTTGCCAAAGCACGGAGCGCTGATTTATCTGCGGTTTTTCTTGGAGGGAGGCGTCGCTCTACCCTGCGCCGCCGCAATACCCGTAACGTAAGGCGTGGCGGTTTTGCCTATTGGTCCTCGGCCCACGCCCACACCTGGGCGCCCTGGAAAACCTCATCACTAACCAGGCAGGTGGAATTATTTCCGAGTACCCCGTGACTCGCTCGCAATCACGTCAAACGCCCCGGAAAACGTCTCCGATGAAGTCTTTAGGGCTCCTAAAGCCGTTGCCCCACTTTGCGTCTGTGGCGGAGGTAGGTTTTGCGGCGACAATTTCGTCGAGCGATTTGCCTTGTTTCTTGAGGGCCGCTACTCTCTCGCGAGTGCCAACCAGCAAGTCGCGATAAAACGCGAGTTGGGACTTGTCGCCAATCGCGCCGTGGCCTGGGATGACAATCATCTTGTCTGTGACTTTCGCCAAGTTGGTTTCGGTAGCCCGGATCATCCCGTCGATGCTGCCGCCCGTTGAATAATCGATGAAAGGATAGTAGCCATTCCAGAAGGTGTCAGCGACGTGGAAAATATCGGCCTCTGTAAAAAGAACGGAGATGTCGCTGTCGGTGTGTGCGGGAGCGTAGTGCTTGAGGGCAATAGTCGTCCCGTTGAGTTGCACAGTTCGCTCATCTTCAAAGACTTCCGCAGGAATTGCTCCGGGGGGCGAGGGCGGGAAGGTGAAGTTCCAGCCCTCAACCCGCGTCGTAGTGGAGAGGTGCTTACGCGTGTTCTCGTGAGCGAGAATAACCGCACCCGCAGAGTGCAGCCATTCGTTGCCATCGGTGTGGTCAAAGTGCCAATGCGTGTTGATGAGGTGCTTGATCGGATCAGAACTGATTGATGCAAGCGCGTCGGCAATCTTTGAACGGGCGCCGGCAAAGCCAGCATCGATCAGGAGCTTACCGTCGCGACCAGGAAGGACGGCGATGTTTCCTCCCGCGCCCATCAGGACGCTCACGTTGCCGCGGAGTTTCTGGACGGTGATATTAGCGGTTGCGGCTGTTTTCCTGGCTGTCTGCACGAGCCCATCATCTTGAGCGAATAAATCGCGAGGAGCGAGCAAACCAACGGTGGCAGCCATGCTGGTGGATATGAGAAAACGACGGCGGGAAATACCGGAATCTATTTTGGCGCTCATAGTTGTCCTCTCCCTTCCCCTGCCTTGATGCCCCGACAGTTGGTTGCGATGGAGTTACCCGGCCTTTGCGGGAATTCCGAAAGGCCGGGCAAACTAGGCACTACGCTGACGCCTTGAATACACCTTTCATGAAAGCGAGCAGGTCGGCGTTAATCGTATCGGCCTCGGTTGTTGGCATGCCGTGAGGAAAGCCTTTGTAGATTTTCAAGGTGCTATTCCTCAGCAACTTTGCCGACAGCGGTCCAGCATCGGCATAAGGCACAATCTGGTCGTCATCGCCATGCAGCACGAGGACGGGCACCGTGATCTTTTTCAGGTCTTCGGTGAAGTCCGTCTGAGAGAAGGCAACGATGCCGTCATAGTGCGCCTTGGCGCCCCCCATCATGCCCTGGCGCCACCAATTCCAGATCACGCCCTGAGAGGGTTTCGCGCCAGGTCGGTTGTAACCATAGAACGGTCCAGACGCCACATCGTAATAAAACTGGGACCGGTTGGCCGCAAGCTGCTTCTGTAATCCGTCGAACACGTCTTTGGGCAGCCCACCCGGATTGGCCGCCGTCTTCACCATCAAGGGCGGCACGGCGCTCATGATTACCGCTTTTGCCACTCGGTTTTCGCCGTGGCGGGCAATGTAGTGGACCACCTCGCCTCCGCCGGTCGAGTGGCCGACATGCACCGCGTCCTTGAGGTCGAGATGTTCGGTCAGTGCCGCCAGGTCGTCGGCGTAATGATCCATGTCATGGCCGCCACCGGTCTGGGAGGAACGGCCATGTCCGCGCCGGTCGTGGGCTATGACGCGATAGCCGTGGTTGAGGAAGAACAGCATCTGCGTGTCCCAGTCGTCTGCTGAGAGCGGCCAGCCGTGAGAGAAA
>Ga0210400_10000841_pt1 | contig 32273 bp, 25 predicted proteins | sample IncBWH26MmetaG_FD_155456 | JGI IMG/M metagenome (GOLD analysis project Ga0210400, IMG submission 155456) | Forest soil microbial communities from Barre Woods Harvard Forest LTER site, Petersham, Massachusetts, United States - Inc-BW-H-26-M | ecosystem: Environmental > Terrestrial > Soil >... | reverse complement strand
TCCTCTCTCGCTTCGCTCGGGCGTCGGAATGACAAGAGTTGCGTTACGGTTCAAACGAAAATCCCCACGTCTCGCTAAGACGTGGGGCACCCTGCTTTATTCTTTCTTATTCTTGGACTTTTACGCGGCGCTGAAGCGCCGCTCTTCCACGAACCCTTACGTTCCTTCACTCCAACCGGCCAGATACTCTTCCTGCTCAGGCGAGAGTTTGTCGATTTTGATGCCCATCGATTCGAGCTTCAGCTTCGCTACCCGCTTGTCCAGTTCGTCGGGGACCTTGTAGACCGTCTTGTCGAGCTTCTTGTGGTTCTTCACCATGTATTCGACGGAGAGGGCCTGGTCGGCGAAGGACATATCCATGACTGAGGCGGGATGGCCTTCGGCGGCGGCCAGGTTGATCAGGCGGCCTTCGCCGAGGAGGTTGATTTTGCGTCCGTCTTTCAGGGAATACTCTTCCACGAAACTTCTGGTGGTGCGCTTGGAGGAGGACATATTCTCCAGTGCGGGGATGTCGATTTCTACGTTGAAGTGGCCGGAGTTGGAAATGATTGCGCCGTCCTTCATCAGGGAGAAATGTTCTTTCGTCAGCACGCTTTTGTTGCCGGTCACCGTGCAGAAGACGTCGCCGAGTTTGGCGGCTTCGGCCATGCTCATGACGCGGAAGCCGTCCATGACGGCCTCGAGGGCTTTGGTGGGATCGACTTCGGTGATGATAACTTCGGCGCCGTTGCCGCGGGCGCGGGAAGCCAGTCCGCGGCCGCACCAGCCGTAGCCGGCGACCACGAACTTCGAGCCGGCCAGAAGAAAATTCGTGGCGCGGATGATGCCGTCGATGGTGGATTGACCGGTTCCGTATCGGTTGTCGAACAAGTGCTTGGTGTCGGCGTCGTTGACGGCGACGATGGGGAACTTCAGCACCCCCTCTTTAGACATTGCCCGGAGGCGGATGACGCCGGTCGTGGTCTCTTCGGTGCCGCCGATCACGTCGGTGAGGGCGTCGGTGCGCTTGGTGTGGAGGATGGTGACCAGGTCGGCGCCGTCGTCCATGGTGATGTGGGGCTTGTGGTCGATGGCGGCTAGGATGTGGTTGTAGTAAGTGTCGTTGTCCTCGCCCTTGATGGCGTAGACGGGGATGTTGTGGTCGCGGACCAGGCTGGCGGCCACGTCATCTTGCGTCGACAGCGGGTTGGAGGCGCAGAGGACGACTTCGGCCCCGCCGTCGCGCAGGCAGATGGCCAGGTTTGCGGTCTCGGCCGTGACGTGCAGGCAGGCGGAAACGCGGACGCCTTTTAGAGGCTGATTCTTGATGAACTCCTTGCGGATAATCTGCAGCACTTTCATGGACTGGTTCGCCCACTCAATGCGCTTCTTTCCCAAGTCGGCCAGTTCTACGTTCTTGATGTCGCCGTTCACTGCTGCTGTTGACATGCTTCTCCTATGTGGCGCGCGGTTTGCGCGGGGAACTTTAAGTTAAATGGCCCTATGAATTTGGCCCGCAAAATGAAGATGGTTGCGGGTCTGTATCGCTTTTTAAAAGAATACACGAACTTGAAAGTGCGGTCAGGTTACTCAATGACTCCTTCAGGATAAGTCTTTCGGGCCAGGTCCGGAATGGCACTTTGGTTCGCGGTCGCAAAAAATCTTTAACCACAGAGGTCACAGAGGAAACACAGGGGGAAATCGCTTTCCCTGTGTTCCCCTGTGTCCCCTGTGTTTCATGCCTTTGACTACTTTCGGGCGGCTACTGGTTCCCGCAGCCCGGCATCGCTGGCCAGTTTTGCGGCTTTGTCGGTGGCCTCCCAGGTGAAGTCGGGGTCGCTGCGGCCGAAGTGGCCGTAGGCGGCGGTCTTTTTGTAAATCGGGCGGCGCAGGTTGAGCGCTTCGATGATGCCGCGCGGCGTGAGCTTAAAGTTAGCGCGGATGAGATCCGGAATGATTTCCGGGTCGACTTTCGCGGTGCCGAAGGTTTCTACCAGCACGCTGACTGGATCGGCTACGCCAATGGCATAAGCAAGTTGCACTTCGCAACGCTCGGCCAGACCGCCCGCGACCACGTTCTTGGCAATATGACGCGCCATGTAGGCTGCGGAGCGGTCGACTTTGGTCGGGTCCTTGCCGGAAAACGCTCCGCCGCCGTGACGTCCCATGCCGCCGTAGGTGTCGACGATGATCTTGCGGCCGGTAAGTCCGGTGTCGCCCATGGGGCCGCCGATGACGAAGCGTCCGGTGGGATTGATGTGGTACTTCGTGTCTTCGTCGAGCAGGTGCGCGGGAATCACCGCCTGAATCACATGCTTAAGGATGCCGGCGCGAAGTTCGTCGTTGGCCACGGTTTCAGAATGCTGCGTGGAAATCACGACCGCGTCGACGCGCAGCACTTTGCCCTTCGCGTCATATTCAACTGTGACCTGGGATTTGCCGTCGGGCCTGAGGAAGGGAAGAGTTCCGTTCTTGCGAACCTGCGAGAGCCGCATGGTCAGCTTATGCGCCAGAGAAATGGGAGTCGGCATCAACTCCTCATTCTCGTTGACTGCATAGCCAAACATCATTCCCTGGTCGCCGGCGCCGCCGGTGTCTACGCCCATGGCGATGTCGCCGGACTGTTTGTTGATGCTGGAGATGACGGCGCAGGTGTTGCAGTCGAAGCCGTGGAGGGCGTTGTCGTAGCCGATGGTCTGGACGGTGCCGCGAACGACTTGCTGGAAATCGACGTAGGCCTTGGTGGTGATTTCTCCGGCGATGACGACCAGGCCGGTGGCGGTGAGGGTCTCGCAGGCGACGCGGCTCATGGAATCGTCGGTGAGGCAGGCGTCGAGGATAGCGTCGGAAATCTGGTCGGCGATCTTATCGGGATGGCCTTCGGTTACGGATTCAGAGGTGAATAAATAACGGTTCTTTGATGCCAAGTGTTGTGTCTCCTTCGTGCACGCGTTGTGCAGAAAATCTGGACTCAGGATCGGGGGGACCCGCGGAAATCCACGCGGCCGCGGCGGAACGGCGGAAAGGAAGTCCTTTGAAAAGGCTATCAGACAGCCCTTGGGCACGCAACGGTTTTGGCCCTAACTGGCTGAGGATGAATTCAATCGCTGAAAAGGGGAGGTGGATGGGAGGAAAAGATCGTCGAGTGGCGTTGCGTCTTTCCAAAGGGTGAGGAAGTCTTGGCGCGGGTACGGTGTCGATATTGAAACATCGAGTTCAGTGCAGTGGGATGCGATAAAGGTTCCGGTGGGTGGTTTCTTTGCTGAAAGTGTAGCGGGAGCTGTCGGGGCCAGGAGAAGCGCTTCCCTCCAGAACCTGCATGGCGACAGCGCGTAGCTCTTTCTCCGATTGAAATCCGGATTTGGGCAGTTTCGGCAAATCGCTGCCGTGAATGATCGGAACCACATAGGTCCGCGGATTGCCCGTAAATGAGCGCCAGTAGAAATACATTACTTTGTCGTCGCGAGACCAGTCGACGTCGCACCAACTCGAGCAAAGAGGAACCCAAGGGCCGCCGGCGACCGGCACTGCCTCAACATCCTGCCAGTTGTCTTCCCCGTTGACTGAGCGACTTACAACCACGAACCGCTCGTCCGGAGAAATTCCAAAAGCATACAGGATGGGTTCGGAGCTGATTTTTTCTTCCTCTGTGCCATCGCCCTTCATGCGGCACAAGTAGGTATGTCCGCCCTCGGAACCCAGATAATAAATGCGCCCCGACGGCGAGTATTGCACCAAGAAATTGTCGCCCGCTGGGCCGATCTGGCGTGGAGCAAAGCGATGTTCGGTCGAAGATAGCCAGAGATGATGCCGTCCGTTGGCATCAACGGTCTCGAAGACGACTCGCTTATCATCCGGCGAAACGCTGAAATTCAGGACCGCGATTCCGGGCAAGACCTTGGAAGCCTGACCTGTGTCGAGATCTGAGACCCACAGTTCGCTTTCGCGATCGGCTTGTGAGGGGTTAGCGGCCGCGAGATAGAACACTCTGCTGCCGTCGCTGGAGAACCTTGGAGTATGAGAATAACTTTGGGAAGAAACCTGTCGTTCTCCTTGTCGGTCATGCACCCAGACGCTTCGCTCAGACGAGCCAACAGACGTAATCAAGGACCTGCCGTCTGCAGCCATGGCGATTCCCTCTTCATCACCCAAACTGGCAGTCAGTTGCTGAGGTACTCCGTCGGGGAAGGCCTGACGCCAGATGTGATAACCCTTGGAGCCTGCATCGGAATCGAAGTACATCCACTTACCATCCGGCGACCAGGCCGCGTACTCACAACTTCCAGGCTGCGGCCCGACCGACCGCGCCGGCCCACCTGAGAAAGGTACAAGTTGGCAAGGAATCATCCCCGTGTCTGCGCCCATTTCGACTACCCGCACTCACTTGTGGTCCGGTGAAAGGTAAGAGATGTGAGCCATGTCTTCCTCGTCCGGCGGAACATATACATCCCGCTGCTCCGAACGACTTTCAGTTGCGGTCACGACTGAGAGGTGAACTCCACTCTTGATCTCGCTGAACATCACATGGGTTGAGTCGATCCAGCTCAGCCCCGAGGCATTGGAGAGCAATAGCTGGGGTTGACCTCCGAGAACAGGTACGACCCAGGTCTGCCAGTTGTGTTCACTGGTTCCGTAGGCAATGCGCGAGCCATCCGGAGAAAAAGCGGGCACCAGTTTAATCTTCGTTTCATCGTGCGTCAGCTGGACAGGCTCTCCGTCAGGAAGAAGCTTGACATAGAGCTGCGCCAATCCGCCGGTCGCACGGAGAAACGCCAGCATGCGTCCGTCCGGTGACAGCGCCGGGTCAAAGCTTTCGTCCGTAAAGTTCGTAAGCTGAACCCATTGCGACGAGTCGGGAACCACAACACTGGCCGATTTTCGCCAGATCACAATCGCAGCAACAACGAGTGCAACGATCAGCAGCGAGACGCCCGCCCAAATGGAGAGTCGAGACTTTTTTTGTGGCGAGGCAGTTGCGATTCTCGGTTTGGTGCCAGATTCCGTATCCCGCTTCAGACGTTGCAATTCCGCGCGCATTTCATTTGCGCTCTGGTAACGCAGTTCGCGATCTTTTTCCAACGCGCGATTGATAATGTCTTCCAGCTTGGCCGGGATGTCGCGGTTGAAGCGAATTGCGGGCGGCGGGTCGGAGTCCAGGATGGCTTTGAAGATCACTCCCGAGCTTTCGCCGTGGAAGGGGAGTTGGCCGGTCGCCATTTCGTAGAGCACAGCGCCGAACGAGAATAAGTCGGTGCGGGCGTCGAGCTCTTTCGCCCGCACCTGCTCCGGCGACATGTAGGCGATGGTCCCAATTGCCTGGCCAGGACTGGTGAGGTGTTCTTCCAGCGTCACCGTCGTCTGTCCTGCCGCTTGTGATTGGCTTCCGGATTCGTGAATCGGCTGCGTCACCTTCGCCAACCCGAAATCTAGAATCTTCGCGTGGCCGCGTTTGGTGACCAAGATGTTTGCCGGCTTGATGTCTCGGTGGATGATCCCGGCTGAGTGCGCCGCGTCGAGCGCGTCGGCAATCTCGATTCCCAGCGATAGAATCTGCTCCGTCTCTATCGGACGGCCGCCGATGCGGTGCTTCAGCGTTATCCCGTCCAGGTACTCCATCACCAGGAATGATTGATCGCCGTTCTTGCCGATCTCGTAAATGGTGCAGATGTTGGGATGGTTCAGGGCGGACGCCGCACGTGCTTCGCGTCGGAAGCGCTCCAGGGCTTGCGGATCTTCCGCCACGTCATCCGGCAGGAACTTCAAGGCAACGAAGCGGCCGAGTTCGGTGTCTTCCGCTTTATAGACCACACCCATGCCACCCCCGCCGAGCTTTTCGACGATGCGGTAGTGCGAGATGGTTTGGCCGATCATGCGGCTCCGTGCAGAGGAGGTCAACCGGGGCCCTGGACTGAATCTGGGGCTTGATGTTAAGGGCAGAAGAAGGCGCAGTCAATTCGCTGCCATGGGGACTCGGGGGATTAGGGGACAGGGGAGTGTCCGCTCCACATGAGCGGCTAGTGGGTGGGTGGGGTGGAGGTGATGACGCGCATGCCGGCTGAGTCGAAGACGAAGGTTTTTACTTCGGCCTCGGCGCCGGCGGCGGGGATTTCCTGGCCGTTCCAAAGGAAGGTGACGCCGGCGGCGTTGCCGATGCGGGCAACGATTTCGCGAGCGGCACGGACAGACGCGTGGGCGGGAGCGATGAGGGTTTCCTGGCTGACGGGTTGGCCGTCGGCGGTGACGGAGATCCAGGAAGTTTCCGTGGCGCGGATTGTCAGGGTCAGGTTAGCGGCGGATTTTTCGGACGGGATTGGATTCGACTTGGGAAAGGTTCGAACGGTGACGTCGTTCTTGTCGTTCTGATTCGCGACATTCTGATTCGGGACTTGTCCGGGTTCTGCAGTGTCGGTGGCGGCATTTCCGGTGGGAGCTGGGGGTGCGGTGCGTGGCTTCGGCTTGGCCAGCGCGGTCGAGGGCGCGATGTTGGCGGCTGAAGATGGCGGATTGGTGGTTGCTGGCGTCTGGGCAAGAACCGGCGCAGCCGCAGGCTGGCTGATTTTTGTGGGAGAGGTGCTGGCTGCGGCCGTGTTGGTCGTGTGGGAGCGGCGGGTCCAGAGCATGATTCCGAGCACCATTACGATTGCGCTGAGGGCAACGATTCTCCAGGGAATTTGTGGCACTGAGCTTTCCCCGAAATCTTTTCGGCGTGGGCGGATGTCTTGGGCGCGGGGGAGTTGCAACTCGGGGAGTTCCTCGGCTGGGGCTGCCGGTTGCGGCTTTGCGGCTGCCTTGTTGAGCACGGGCCGGTTGAGCTCGGGTTTTTTCAGGTCAGGTCTAGTGGGTGAGGCGCCCCGAGGTTTCTCCGCTGCGGCTGGGCGCGGAGGCGCGGGCGGATCCGGTTGCCAGACTTCGTGCGCGTCGATTTGTGCCTGGCGCAGACACGCGAGATAGTCGGCGACGGCTTCTTCGTCGTTGAGGCCGAGATGCTTGGCGTAGGCGCGGATGAAACCTTTGTTGAAGACGCCGCCGGGAAGCTGGTCGAAGCGTTCCTGTTCGATGGCCTGGAGCATGCGTGAGCTGATCTTGGTGACGTTGGAAACGTCATCGAGCGAGATGTCTTTTTTCTCGCGTGCTTTGCGGAATTTGTCTCCGAATGCTCCCATTGGGTCGGCCGAGGATACGAAAACATCATAGGACAAGCGGCGTGGGCTTGCCACTGCCAAGAGTTCTAGCGGTGGGTAACCAGGGGGGAGAAAATCGGAACCTCTTCGGCTTCGAAACTCCCCATTCTAATTTCGCCAAAGTGCGGCGAGATTAGAATGCGCCACCCACGGCGAGATTAGGATGCGCCAGCCGGCTCTAGAGTCAGGGTTTTTTTCGGAGGACTACGGTGAATTGGGTTTTGCAGGTGGTGGCGGGGTCGTCGAAGGCTTCGGCGGTGCGGTCGGATTCGCTGGCCTGGAAGAAGAGGCCGCGTTTGACGCGGTCGGGAAGTCCGGTGAAGCGGGCTTTGCCGTCGGCGTTGGTGCCGACTTCGAGGTCGAGCTTGCGGGCGTACATGAATCCGTAGGCGATGTGGACTTTGATTTTGGCGGCGTAGACGGGGGCGGCAGCTTCGTCGGTGACAGTGAAGTCGGCGGAGCAGGTGCCGATGGCACCGTCGACTACGGGGACGGATTTCGGGTCGGGTGTAGGGTTTTGGGAGAAGGCGGGGAGTGAGAGGGCGATGAGTAGGAATATGTGCGCGAGGGTTCGGGTGATCATGGTTGTGGATGTCCTTGGTTCAAGGATACGCCAGCGGGGAATTTTCTGGGGGGTGCGGCCGGATAGTGGAGTCGGGTGAGGGATTCCCATGTCTCGCAAAATCAGCGAGACATAGGGCACCCTGCAAGATCAAGAACGACGGCAAGCGCACAGGAGTGTCCGCTCCACATGGAAACGCCTCATCCGGTTGGCTTTAGGGGTACTAGTTACCAACGGTCATTGCCGGTGTACGAATGTGACGCTTATACTTTTTGAACACCACTCGTCTACAGTGAGGAACAAGGTATTTCTCTGCATGCCTGAGGCCGGCACCCAATTGACGCGCCAGAACCAGGAACTGACGATCTTTCACGACGTGGCCAAGGCGCTGACGTCGTCGTTGGATCTGGATTCCATTCTGCAGACCATCATGGAAAAGATGGCGGAATATTACCGTCCGGACACCTGGTCGCTGCTGATGGTGGACGAGGCGCGCGACGAACTCTACTTTGCGATTGCCGTAGGAGACAAGGCGGAGGCGCTGAAAAACGTTCGTCTGAAAATGGGCGAGGGGATTGCGGGCTGGGTGGCGAAGCACGGAGAGGCGCGCGTGGTGCCCGATGTGAGCGCGGATCCGGTGTTTGCCAGCCGGGTGGATGAGACCACCAAGTGGGAGACGCGATCGGTGATCTGCGTGCCGCTGCGCTCGAAGCTGCGGGTGCTGGGCGTGATCCAGTTGGTGAACGTGGAGATGGAGCGCTTCAAGGACGCGGAGATGTTCTTTCTGCAGTCGCTGTGCGATTACGCGGCGATTGCGATTGAAAATGCGCGCTGGGTGGAGAAGATTCAGGAACTGACCATCACTGACGACTGCACGGGGCTGTACAACGCGCGGCATTTATATAAGACGCTGGAGACCGAGGTCTACCGGTCGTCGCGATTTGGATACGAGTTCAGCATTCTGTTTATCGATCTGGATCACTTCAAGACGGTCAACGACACCCACGGGCATTTGGTCGGGAGCAAGCTACTGGCGGAGATTGGGTATCTGGTGAAGGCGCAGCTGCGGTTGATTGATTTTGCGTTTCGCTACGGGGGCGATGAATTTGTGGTGCTGTTGCCGCAGACCTCGAAAGATCAGGCGCTGGTGGTGGCGAAACGATTGCGCGACGCGATGCGGGCCAGTTGTTTTTGCCGCGAAGAAGGACTGAATTTGAATGTGCGGGCGTCGATTGGCCTGGCGACGTATCCGCATGACGCGCGCACGGCGCACGATGTGATCCGGCAGGCGGACGGGATGATGTATGTGGTGAAGAATTCGTCGCGGGATAATATTGGGATTGCGCAGCGCGGGATGTTGAAGGAGTAGGGGTTAAGGATCAGGGGCCAGTGGTCAGGGGTCAGTGATCAGCGCCGGTTTGTGAAAGTTGTTTTCTTTTGTCCCGTCCGGGACTTTTTCTTCATTTTAATTTGGCTTTGCTGCGGGAGCTGGTTTCTCTTCTGTGGGGGTGGGCTTCCATGGATTTGCATTGGCGGGGGCTTTGGGGTTGACGCCGAAATCCCAGACGTAGAGGTTCATGCCTTGTTTGTCTATGGCGTCTTTCTGATCGGTCATTTCTACTAGAGCGTATTCACCGGGAGGGAGAGGTTCGGTGGGCGTGAGTTTGATCCAGCCCGAGCCGACGCGCGTGCTGGTGGTTTTGACGAGGTGCTGCTCCTGACTGATTTTGCCGGTGGGTTGGCGCTTTACGGCGCCCACGATGCGCTTGTCCTTTTTGATGTCGGCGTGGACGATGCGAAAACGGTCGGAGGGAAGGCTGGGTTGCTGCGCCTGCTGCGGATCCTGCGGAGTGCGGGAGGAATCTTTGATCGCCTGGTTAATGTCGGGCTGGTTCGGATCGTCAGCCAGGTTGATGTAGAGCGAGGGAACATCGACGTGAACCTGGACGGGGGCATGAGGGCCGTCGAGTTCGATGGCTAGTTTGAGGCCGGTGGGGTCGAGGGCGCCGCGGAAGACGTTGGTTTTGGAGTTGGGGGCGACGTCGCCGGCGGTCTGCTGGACTTCGACGACTTGCGGTTCGCCCTGAAAGCTGTCGAGCAGAAAGACACCCGAATTTTCGGGCAGACGAAGGCCGGGCGCGACTTCGGGGAGCAGGGCTTCGGCGCGGTTGTTTTCTTCTTCGATTTCTTTGTCGAGTTGAGCGGCTTCGGGGACGGCGGATCCGGCGGCGCGGTCGCGTTCGAACTTGTCGGTGGCGGGCCAGTCGATGAGGGCGGTGGGGAGTTCCTCCCAGTCGTCGCGCTCGGCGCTCAGGTAGCGGACGCGGTCGCCCTTGACTTCATATTTGGTGACGAGTTGGTAGGAGCCGTCTTTGAGGATCAGGCGGCGGGCGAGTTCCTGGGCGGGGGAGTGGAGAGGGCAAACGAGGAAGGCGGCGAGGACGAGAACCAGAGCGCAGACTTTATGGCATGCACTCGGATGGATTCGGCGGCGGATAGCTCGGGACATATCCTGCGACATAGGATGACTGATTATCGTCTCTTCGGGGTTGTCGCCGTCAATCGGGGGCTTGGGCCACCCGACGCCAGGGGTGAGGAATGAGGGATTCACCGGATGAACCGGCTCGGAGTGTTGTAGTATGCTGTTGCTCGCGGACGCCACTGCTGGAAACCATGAAACGTAAAATTCTCATATCGTCATTCGCGTCTTTGTTGTTGTGCCTTTTATTGTGCACGGCGACTATGGGGCAATCGGGTCCGGCGCCGACGGCAACTGGCGCGAACCAAACTGCGATGAACCAGCAGGGCCAGGCGGTTTCCTACGCTTCGGTGACGCAGTTGAACGCACTGCTGTCGCAGCTGGAGGCGAGTTCGAAGGAGACGCAGGCCGATCTGGTGAGGTTGCGGATTGAGCGCTGGAAGACGGACAACGGCTCGAAGAAGCAGGCTCTGGGGTGGGTGGATTCGATCCAGCGCAATCTGCAGGGGGCGCTGCCGGAGATGATTACGCAGTTGCGGACCGCGCCCGAGGATCTGCCGGCGACGTTCAAACTGTATCGCAATCTGGATGCGCTGTATGAGGTGATGAGCAGTGTGGTGGAGGATACGGGGGCGTTTGGCGCGAAGGACGATGTGCAGGCGTTGTCGAATGATTTGAACACCTTTGAAGGCACGCGCAAGCAGCTGGCACAGCGGATCGACAGTTTGTCGTCGGCCAAAGAGGCGGAGATTGTGCGGCTGCGCGGGGATTTGAAGACGGCGCAGGCGGCGATTCCGGCGCCGCCGCCGAAGATCACGGTGGTGGACGACAACGCGCCACCCAAGAAGCCGGCCGTGAAGAAGAAACCGGCGGCGAAGCCCGCGACGACGACGGCGCCGAATACGGCGAAGCCGGCTGCGGCGCAGGGGGAGACGCCGGCGACTCAGCCGCCGCCCGCGGCCAAGCCGCAGTAGCTCGCGATTTTCGCTACCCCATTTTTCGCTACCCTTAAGGTGACGAGAAGATCGAAAATCCCACCCTGTCGCGAAAAGCGCGACCAGGGTGGGGCAACCGCCATACCGAATCTGTTACTCTTCCCACCGCATCTACAACGTCACGACATTCATTCATGAACTCGCACGTGCACATTGTCGGGGTAGTGTTTGGGCTCATCATCATCTGGGCGGTGCTGCTGGATGCGTTTGAGACCGTGGTTTTGCCGCGGCGCGTAGTGCGGCACTTCAAGCTGACGGCCTGGTTCTATCGCAAGACCTGGATTCCGTGGAGGAACATTGCGCGGCGCGTCAAGACAGTGTCGCGGCAGCAGAATTTCCTGGGATATTTTGGACCGCTGTCGCTGATCATGCTTCTGGCGTTCTGGGCTGCGGGACTGATCTTTGGGTTTGCGCTGATGCAATACGGGATCGGGGGACACGAACAGCTCAGCGGAGAGCGGCTGACCTTCGGCAAGATTATTTATCACAGCGGGGAAACATTTTTTACTCTGGGCTACGGCGACATTGTGCCGACTTCGGGTGGGGCGCGGGCGCTTTCAGTGATTGAAGCGGGGATGGGCTTTGCGTTTCTGGGCGTGGTGATTGGATATATTCCGGTGGTGTACGCGTCGTTCTCGCGGCGCGAGATTCAGATTTCGATGCTGGATTCGCGGGCGGGATCGCCACCGTCGGCGGCGGAGTTGCTGGTGCGGCTGGCCGGGCGGTCGGAAGATCCGGGGGTCGATCAAAGAGTTCTCGACGAAGTTTTGCGGGATTGGGAGCGCTGGGCCGGCGAGTTGCTGGAGAGCCACATCTCGTATCCGGTGCTGAGTTTTTTTCGCTCGCAGCACAGTAATCAATCGTGGCTGGGAGCCTTGACCACCATGCTGGATGTGACGTCGCTGGTGCTGACGGGGATTGAGGGCGTGCATCCGGGGCAGGCGAAGTTGACGTTTGCCATGGCGCGCCACGCGGCGGTCGATCTGGCGCAGGTGGTGAATGCCCGCTACGATTCGGGCGCTGCCGACCGGTTGCCGGACGCGGAGCTCGCGGCCCTGCGGGAGGCGCTGGCGGCAGCTGGACTGCGGCTGCGTAGCGACGAATATGGCGAAGACAAACTGACGAAGCTGCGGTCGATGTATGAGCCGTATGTGCATTCGACGGGCCGGAATTTGATGCTGACGCTGCCGCCCTGGCGGTTTGCGACGAAAACGCGCGACAACTGGCAGGCGGGGCCGTGGGATAAGTTGATCCAGTCTCGCGGGCTGGCGGTGCTGGGGCAGAAGCAGGTGACGCCGGCGTCTTCGGTGGTGGGAGAGGATCACTTCTGAAGAATTGAGTAATTGGGAAAATTGCGTAATTGGGTGATTTTAAAACCCAGAGTCCCAGCATGAAAAATACTGGCGAGAACGTGGTGCGGATCGAGGCGGAGGCGTTGCGCGCGTTGGCCGACCGGATTGGCGGGCCGATGGCGGAGACGTTTCAGCGCGCAGTGGAGTTGATGTTTAAGTGTGCGGGGCGGGTGGTGGTTACTGGTATGGGGAAGAGCGGGCTGATTGCGCGGAAGATTGCGGCGACGTTGAGTTCGACGGGGAGTCCGGCGCTGTATCTGCATCCGGTGGAGGCGCTGCACGGGGATCTGGGAATGGTGGTGCGGGGGGATGTGGTGCTCGCGTTGTCGGCATCGGGGGAGACGGAGGAGATTCTGGCGTTGCTGGCGACCATCAAGCGGCTGCGCGTGCCGTTGATTGCGATGACGGGGGATGCGATCTGCGGGGATACCGCTTCGCTGACAGATCACGACGAAAATCCCCACTTCTCGCGTAAACGGCGCGCGAGAAATGGGGCACCCGAAGGAAGGTCAAAGGCAGCGGACAATATTGTCCGCTCCACATTTTCTACGTTGGCTTCGGCGGCGGATGTGGCTTTGGATTGTTCGATTGCGGAGGAGGCTTGCGCGTTGGGGCTGGCGCCGACGGCTTCGACTACGGCCATGCTGGCGTTGGGCGATGCGCTCGCCGTGACGTTGAGCGAGCGGCGGGGATTTAAGGAAGAAGACTTTGCCAACCTGCATCCCGGAGGAAAGCTGGGGAAGCGGCTAGCGCGGGTGGAAGCTTTGATGCATACGGGTGAGGCGCTGCCGCGGGTTGCCCCTTCGACGAAAATGTCCGACGTGATTTATGAAATGTCGCGGAAGAAATTGGGCGTGACGGCAGTGGTGAAGGGTCAGAAATTGGTGGGGATCGTCAGTGACGGCGATCTCCGGCGACTGCTGGAGAAGCGCGGGAAGGATGGAATGGATTTGACGGCGGGCGAAGCCATGACGCGCGATCCCAAGACGATTGCGTCCGGGGAATTTGCAGCGACGGCGCTGGCGCTGATGGAGGAGAAGAAGATTACTTCGCTGATGGTGGTGGATGGAAGAGGGAAGCTGGAGGGGATTGTGCATCTGCACGATCTGTGGACGACGGAGTTGGTGTAGAAATTGAGTAATTGGGAGATTTGGTAATTGAGTAATTGAAAATCCTGTGCTGCCGACGGTTTTGGTTTTCAATTACACAATTACTCAATCACCCGATTTCTCAATTGAGGTTTCCATGTATCACTACGATCCTAATACGGCGCTGGAAGAATTGACTGATGATGCGACCCTGCCCAACCCGGTGCATGTGCGGGATATGATTTTGCGCAAGCATCCCTCGACCGACAAGGCTCTGGAGTTGAACCGGCTGTTCCTCGAGTATCAGAAAGTTTTCGGCGAGGCGCAGAAGCTGGGGAAAGAGATCTTGAAGCAACTGGCGCGGTAGGCGTACTACGTATGTTGGGACAGTTTCCCTTCGGCGCAGCAAATTTGTCGGCCTACGCTCCCGGCTTCCTGAGTCCTTCGGAAGCGAAGAAGGTGCGCGCAATCCTGGAAGTCTCATCGAGAAAGGCGGGCAGGTCGGAAGGATTCACCGGTCTCCCCCCGCGGTAGATGATGAGAGTTGGTCCGGTCCCTTCGATGTACCACATGGTTTGCAGCTGTTCGAGATAGGTTAGCAAGCCAGGGGTGAAGAGTTTGCGGGTGTTAGCCTCGTCGGGGCTGCGCAAGAGGTAGCGTTTAGAAAAGTCGGGATGCGAATCGAAGTCGATATCGTTATGCAGGATGGCGTCGCCAATGCGGTCGAGGACGTTTTCGGGACGCAGGGCGAAGGGTGGCAACGGCAGGTCTTCGGAGAACGCGGCCACGGTTTGAGTGACGGAACTTTTTCCCTGCGAGTAGGTGTAGTCGAAAAGGCTGACTTGGAGCGGCCCGGAAGCGCCGGTCATGGCGTTGGTGCAGGTTCCGCGCGTGCGCTGCAGCAGAGAGATCTTGTGCTGGGATGAGAGAGACGGGACGCTCCAGGGTTTTTCCAGAAACCGGAAGCCGATCTGTTGCGCGGCCTCGGTCAATTCCCGGGTACGTTTTTTAGCGGCGCGAACGCTGGCCCAAATTATGATGACCATCAGGGCAAGGAAGCCAGCAAAGATAAGGACGGGAAGAAGGATGTTGCTATCCATGGCGCACCAGAGATCGATGGTGCGCGAATGTTAACTTGGAATGTGACACGAATCAACCTCCGGACGCCGCTGCTACAATAACCAATTCCATCTCAGCGTGGGCGAGCGACTGTTGGTCAGAACTCGCGACTCGATACTCGGAACTAAAAAACTTATGCATCGTTGGTCTGAAAGCTTTATTCCTACATTGCGAGAAGCCCCGGCGGACGCCGAAGTGGCTTCGCATAAATTTCTGGTGCGCGCGGGCTACATCCGTCAATTGGCGGCGGGAATTTACTCTTACCTCTTCCTCGGCAATCGCTCGTTCTCCAAGATCATGGGGATCGTGCGTGAGGAGATGGACAAAATCGGGCAGGAGTTTTATTTGCCGGCGTTGCATCCGCGGGAGCTTTGGGAGGCGTCGGGGCGCGCGGCGCTGATGGGTGAGAATCTTTTTCGGCTCAAGGACCGCAAGGGGGCGGAACTGGTGCTGGGCATGACCGAAGAAGAGGTGATGACTTCCATTGCGGTGAAAGAACTGCGCAGCTATAAGCAGCTGCCGCAGATCTGGTACCAGATTGCGCCGAAGTTTCGCGACGAGCCGCGGCCGAAGTCCGGGCTGCTGCGGGTGCGGCAGTTCATGATGAAGGACGCTTATTCGTTCGACATCGACGCGGCGGGGCTGGGTGTTTCTTACAAAAAGCATTACGAAACCTACTGCCGGATTTTCGATCGCTGCGGATTGAAATACATGGTGGTCGAGGCCGACTCAGGGGCGATGGGCGGGAAGGAGTCGCACGAGTTCATGGTGCGGACTCCGGCGGGCGAAGATCAGATTGTGAGCTGCGATGGTTGCAATTACGCGGCGAACCTGGAGAAGGCGACTTCGAAACTGGAGCCGTGGGGAGATCTTGCGCCGGAGGGCGATGGGAAGCCGCTCGAGGTGCATACGCCGGGGCAGAAGACCATCGAAGACGTCGCGAAGTTTCTCGGCGTGTCGCCGAAGAACAAGATCAAGACTCTGGCGCTGATGGCGGAGGAGAAAGACGAGAAGACGGGCAAGGTAAAGCTGCGCGGGATTGTGGCGCTGATGCGCGGCGATCATCAACTCAACGAGGCTAAGCTGAACGGGGCGGTGGGCGCGGCGACGCGTCCGATGGACGAGAACGAGATCAAGGCCCTGTTTAAGTCTCCGGCGGGATATTTGGGGCCAGTGGGGATTGAGTGGGCAGCCGATCGGAAGAAAGATGCCGACAAGCCGGTACTGCTGGTTGACAAGGCGCTGGAGGGGCGCGCGAACCTGATTGCGGGCGCGAATAAAGAGGACTATCACCTGAAGAATTTGACGCCGGGGAAAGATTTTCATCCCACAGCTTATGCGGATCTGCGCGCGGTGAAGGCTGGGGAGGCTTGTCCGCAGTGTGGCGCGGCGTTGCGGATTGATACCGCTGTCGAGATCGGCCACATCTTCAAACTGGGCTATCGCTACACCGAATCCATGGGTGCGCGGGTTCTGGATAAGAACGGCAAGGAAGTGATGCCGATCATGGGCTGCTATGGCATCGGCATTGAGCGCATTCTTACGGCCGCCATCGAGCAGAGCAACGACGAGAACGGCTTCTGGTTGCCGCCGACGATTGCTCCGTTTGAGATTGTGGTGGCGCCGGTCAATGTGAAAGACGAAGCCGTGAAAGCGGCGGCCGAGGACATTGCGAAACGGTTGGAGGGAGCGGGATTCGACGTGATTCTTGATGACCGCAACGAACGGCCGGGAGTGAAGTTCAAGGATGCCGATCTGGTCGGGATCCCCTTTAGAGTCACGGTCGGGAACAAGGTTACCGAAGGCACTGTGGAAGTCGTTCTACGCTCGACTCGCGAAGTGCGCGATGTTAGGATCACGGCGGTTGTGGAAGTTTTTCAGGAGTTGCTGGGGCGGACGGGGTGAGTTGGTTCCCGAGTCTTGGCTCAGCAGATTGTGGGACATGGGATCAGTTAAAGCGATTGTCGGGTTGTTGGTCATTGTGGCGAGCATTTACGCTTTGTTTCAGGTCGTTCCGCCGGAACTGGCTAACTACTCGTTTACGGACGACTTGAGGAGTGTGGCGATGATGGGCGCGTCCAATCCGCACACGTCGGACCAGGAGTTGATCGACTCCGTCATCAAGAGAGCACGAGACCACGACATTACGCTGGCGCCGGAGGCGGTGACGGTGCAACGCATTGGGACGCCGGGATCGCCGGCGGTGTATGTGGCGGCGGACTACAGCGTGCCGGTCAGTCTGCCGGGATATTCGTTCACTCTGCATTTCACTCCTTCGAGCGGGAACAAGGGGTTCTAGCCACTGCCCCGGTTGCTGGTTGTTCGGACATCTGCTTCGGACATCGGAGTCAAAAAATAAATTCAAAACTAAAGTCACAGTCCCCACTCTAAATCTCGCCAGAGCGCGGCGAGATTCAGAATGGGCCACCCGCGGGATTTTGAGGACGGGGCAACCCGCTTTTGGGGGCATCCGCTGACCGGGCCGCTTCTTGGGCCATGACTTCCGTAACCTTGTCATGGGGTACGGTCGCACCTAACATCGGCGTGGGATAAGAGTCTTTTCACCTTTCTGCAAGGCTGCGATCCAGAACGTTCCTGGGAGATGTTATGGCGATGAGAGTTCGATTGCTGATAAGTGCAGTTGTGTTGGTGGGCATGATGGGGCTGGCCAGTTGCGGCCACTACGTCTGCGGCATCACGTTTGGCAATTCCACGTGCACGCCGTCGGGCGGCGGTATAGGCAATGGCAACGGCACCCCGGTGGCATTTGACTTCTACCTGAACAGCGGGAACCTGGACGGAGCCATCCTGGATACGTCGAGTAATTTCAGTCCGATTAACAATTTCGTGAGCCCGCCGCAGACTGGGACGGGTGGCTTTGGCGGCATGGTGGTCGTCCAAAAGCAATGGCTGTATGTGGCGTATGGATCACAGGTCGAGGCCTATTCAATCGATGGCAAGACTGGAGCTTTGACCGCCCTTACAACCAGCCCCTTCGCTTTCAGCGGCACGGAAGTTTATTCCACTTCCACAGATCCCGCAGGAAAGTTCTTGTTTCTAAGCGGGGCAAACAACGACCAAGTTACGGTCTTCGCGATCGACCAAACAACTGGGGCGTTGACCACGGTGGGGTCGTTTTCCACCGGGTTCTTCGCAGCGTATGCTACGACGGATGGTCTGGGGAAATTTCTCTACGTGACGGCAGGCAACCTCGGTACTCAGGAGGCCGTGTATGCGATCGGCTCAACCGGGTCTCTTACCCTGGTGAGTACTCTCTCCATCAGTGTCGCGCAGCTCAAAGGGGAACCCAGCGGCCAGTTCATGTTGGGCGTAACCGGCAACGGAGCGAATAACGGCACTGGCAGTGACAATCATGTTTATGTCTATTCCATCAACCAAACTACGGGAGCGCTTACGCCGGTGACGGGCTCGCCCTTTGCGACGACCTATATCCCGGCCACCCTGGCGGTTCATCCCAACGGAGCCTTGGTTTACACGTTCAACCAAACCGTGTCGGGTACGTCCCCCATGGAAGGCTTTCAATTCAACACTACTACTGGCGCACTGACTCCGCTGGCGAGTTCACCTTTCACCGCCCTGACGGCGCCCGCCGGGACGTTCGATGAGAGTGGCGCCTACCTTTTCATGCACCCCGGAACCAGTCTGACTGCGGCTAGCGTCGATACCACCACGGGCGCTTTGACCAGCATTGGAGCGCCTATAACGGGTGCCGGGAATCCCGTGGCCCAGTCCTGGGCAGCGACGGATCCGCACTGATACTGATAAGGTTATGACCGAAAGCCTACGCAGGGCGGAGCTCATCTTCTCCGCCCTGATCTTTTTAGCGCCGATTCAGTCGTTCGCCTCGTTTATTCCTAAGGAACTACCGGGTGCAGATGGAAGGGAACGTCGTCTGCATGAAGCAGTACAATTAGGAGTAAGCGCAGCTATCTCACTGGGAAGCAAACCCAAGCCCAGACGGAACGAACCTTTTGAGGTTTGCGGCCGTCTAAGAGAACGAGGCTGGTTCCACTAGCGTCATGGGCCTGAAGATATTTCAGAGAGTCCAATCGTGACCATCAAGATCAAAATTCCCAAGGGGAATGGGGAAGCGGGCAAAGGGATACGCGGGCTGCCGCGGGATCCGGTGGTGCGCGCGGCGGTGGCGGGGTTTCTGATCCTGGCGGTGTCGGCGACGATTTTATTTTCTTACTTCTATATCAAGTACGACCGGATCATCGAGAAGCGGTTCCGCTCGCCGGTGTTCGCCAATTCGGCGAAGATTTATGCCCTGCCCAAGACGGTGCGGGACGGGGAACAGATCGAGGCCAAGGCGATCGCAACGGAATTGAGGCGGGCGGGGTATTCGGACGAAGATGGAGAGTCGACCCTGGGTACTTTCCGGGTGTCGAAGGATGGGATTGAGATCACGCCGGGACCCGAGTCGTATCACAGCCCCGAGGCGGCGCGCATCAGCATTCATGACGGTCAGGTGGATCAGATTTCCAGCAACGGGGCTGACCTTTCGGCCTACGAACTGGAGCCGCAACTGGTGACGGCGCTGTTCGACGCCGAGCAGCGGTCGAAACGCGAACTGGTCAAGTACGACGACATTCCTCCCATGATGGTCCAGGCGGTGCTGGCGATTGAGGACCGGCGGTTCTTTGAGCACAGCGGAGTGAATTTTCTGCGCACGGCCCAGGCGGTGTGGGAGGACGTGCTGCGCCAGAGGCGGGCGCAGGGCGGGTCCACGCTGACGCAGCAGTTGGCGCGCGGGTTCTTTCTGACTCCCGAAAAATCGATCAAGCGCAAGCTGACCGAGATGCTGATTGCGGAGGAACTGGAACAAAAATTCAGCAAGCAGCAGATTTTCGAGTTCTATGCGAACTGGGTGGACCTGGGGCAGCGGGGATCGTTTGCCATCAGCGGGTTCGCGGAGGCGTCGAAGGCCTATTTCAATAAAGATCTGAAAGACATCACGCTGCCTGAGGCGGCGTTGCTGGCGGGACTGATTCAGCGTCCGAGCTATTTGTCGCCCTACCGGCATCCGGAGCGGGCGCTGGACCGGCGGAATCTGGTCCTCGAGTCAATGGTCGAGACCCACGTGATCACGCGCGAGCAGGCGGACAAAGCCAAAGCCGTGCCGCTGAAACTTGCTCCGCCGAATGTGGAAGCCAGCGACGCGCCTTATTTCGTCGACATGGTGCGGGACCAGCTCATCAGCAAATTTAATGAGAACGAGTTGAACGACCAGTCGTACCGGATATATACGACGCTCGATCCTGACCTGCAGAAGGCGGCGGCGCAGTCGGTGGAAATGGGCATCAAGCTGGTGGACGATCAGGTCAAGAAGCTGCGGACCAAGCGGGTGAAGGTGGGGAAGAAGTTTGAGACCACGGTTGCGCCCGGTCCGCAGGCGCAGGTGGCGATGGTGGTGCTCGATCCGCACACGGGCGCGGTGCTGGCGTTGGTGGGCGGGCGCGACTACGGTTGGAGTCAGCTGAATCATGCGGTCTCAAAACGCCCGACGGGATCGATCTTCAAACCGTTTGTCTATGCGGCGGCGATGAACACAGCGCTGGATGGATCGCAGACCGTGATTACTCCGGCATCGACGGTGACGGATGCGCCGTCGAGTTTTGCTTACGGGGACCAGATTTATGAACCCCGCAACTACAAAGAGGAATATAAGGGCGACGTGACGCTGCGCTACGCGCTGGCCATGTCGCTGAACAATGCGACGGTGAAGGTTGCGGAAGAGGTCGGCTACGACAAGGTAGCGGATCTGGCGAAGTCGGCGGGCATCGTGTCGGTGAAGGCGACACCGGCCATGGCGCTGGGCTCATACGACGCTTCGCCGCTGGACATGTCGGGCGCATACACTTCGTTCGCGAACAACGGTATTCGGCTGTCGCCCATCCTGCTGCGCTCGGTGCGGAACGGCAAGGGCGACGTGATCGCGAACTACACGACGGATCAGCGGCAGGTGCTCGATCCGCGGATTGCCTACGTCATGACCAACATGATGGAGGGCGTGATCAATTACGGGCTGGGATATACGGCGGTGCGGCTGCGCGGGTTTACTCTGCCGGCGGCAGGGAAGACGGGGAGTTCGCACGATGGCTGGTTCGCCGGCTATACCTCGAATCTGCTGTGCATCGTGTGGGTGGGGTATGACGACTACAGCGATTTGCGGTTGAGTGGCGCGATGACGGCGGCGCCCATCTGGACTGAGTTCATGAAGAAGGCGGCAACCTTGCCGCAGTATGCGGACATGAAGGGATTTCAGCAGCCGACGGGCGTGGTGGACGTGCAACTGGACAAGGCCACGAACCGGCTGGCCACGCAAAACTGCCCGGACGATTATGTATCCGCTTTTGTTGCCGGGACCGAGCCCCGCGAGACCTGCGACGCCGGGGAGGGCATGAAAGGCTTCTTCTCGCGCATGTTCGGGGGCGGGGATAAGGCGGTGCAGCCGGCTCCCGCGCAGGCGGTGAATGGGCAGGATCCGAATCAGCCGGATCCGAATAATCCTCAGGACCCTAAGAAAAAGAAGGGGTTAATGGGCAGGATTGCGGGAATATTTAAGGACGACAAAGCACCGCCTCCGGTGTCTAAGCCTGTAGACAGCGGGCAGACTGCGCCGCACTAACAGAAAATCTTCGCCGTGCGGGCGGAATTGTGGCAGAATGTCGGCTGAAAGCTTGGGGGTGGTCTATGTCGTCCTGCCCGAAAGTCTTGCTGGTTCCGCTTTCCCTTCTCACTATTTGCGTCTGTGCCCTGTCGAGTTTGTCGTGGGGACAGGCTTCCCATTCCGAACAAGTTCAGATCAAGCCGCCCATGCTGCGGTTGACGGACCCGCCTCCGCAGGATGCCACGGCGGCCGATCTGGAGGCGCGGGCGGATCAGTTGCGCTCCGGGAAACTTTATCTGGACGCGCTCGATTACTATCGCGCGGCGCTGGCCAAGCATCCGAACTCCGCGAGTTTGCTGAACAAGGTGGGGATCACGGATCTGATGATGCAGCGCTATCGCGAGGCCAAGAAGGCGTTTGACCAGTCGATCAAGGTGGATCGCAAGTATGCGGATGCGCATAACAATCTGGGCGTGGTGTTCTATGAGGAGCAAAAATACAGTGCGGCCGTCAAGGAGTATCGGAGAGCGATTGCGCTGGACGATAGTTCGGCATCGTTCTTCAGCAATCTGGGAGCGGCACTGTTTTCGAAGAAGGAGTTCGACCCTGCGGTGCTGGCCTACGAGCACGCCGTGCAACTCGATCCCGATGTGTTTGAGCGGACTTCGCGCCAGGGAGTGCAGGCCCAGCTGCCCAGCCCAGGGGATCGAGCCCGCTACGACTTTACGGTGGCGAGACTCTACGCCAAAATGGGATTGTCGGACCGGTCGCTGGAGTATCTGAAGAAGGCGATGGAAGCGGGATTTAAGGACTTAAACGCTGTGTATAAGGATGTGGAGTTCGCCGAACTGCGGAAAGATAAGCGGTTCACAGAGTTGATGGCGACGAAGCCTCCAGTGTTGTAGGGAACGCAGCGGTTGGAGTGCTTACATCTCCGCGAGTTGTACGCGAACATTTTACAAAGGTTTACAAAATTAGACAGTACTTCGTCCCATTCCAGTGTTTAATTTTTTCACATACTCCTGAAAACAACAGGGTGAGTAAGGAGAAACGGTAGCCCATCGGATGCTGACCCGAGCACGCCCCAAGCAAGCATCCGGTGGGTTTTTTTCTGAGCTCTTGGCTGTTAGCTTTTGGCTCTTGGCTCAGTCAAAATCGAAATCAAAAGGACGAAGCACGGAGTTTTGGGTTTTAAGCTAAGAGCCAAGAGCCAACCAGCTAAGAGCCTTTTCTCTGGCTATTACTCGCCGACGTACTCCTCCACTACTTTCTTCAACCTTCCCTGAGCTTTCAGGATGAATTCGACGGCGTCGCGCAGGGCGCCTTCGCCGCCGGCGTGGGGCGTGACGTAGTGGGCTTCCTTTTTCACTTCGACGCGGGCATTTTTTGTGGCGATGGCCAGGCCACCAGCGCGCATGGCGGGGAGGTCGATGATGTCGTCGCCGACGAAAGCGGCTTCTTCCAGCTTGAGGCCTTCCTGGCGGACGATTTCTTCGAGGCAGGCGCGCTTGTCCTGAATGCCCTGGTGGACGTGCTCAATCTTCAGGTCACGGGCCCGGAGTGCAACGGTTTCGGAGGCGCGCCGGGTGATGAGTCCGGTCTTGAGGCCGGCGATGCGGGCGAGTGAGTTTGCGACGCCGTCGTGGGCGTGGAAGCCTTTGACTTCAATCTGGCCTTGCGCGGTGGTGGTGGAGGCTCGGTTCGAAGGCGGCTGCGCGTCCTCGGGAACGAAAAAGAGTTTGCCGTCGGTGAGCACGCCGTCAACGTCGAAGAGGAGAAGTTTGATCTTGCGGGCGCGGGCCTGGGCGGAGAGTTTGGGCATGAGGAGAAATTCTAGCAGCCGGGGGTGTCGGGTGAATGAGTGTGATCGGGATCTTTCACCAACTACTAAGTGCCAGCGGGTATATTAACGGTTTTCGGCGTTGAAATGTGAGCGTACGATGTCGCTTGTGTCGCTTGTGAAGAGCGCGATTCTCGCAACGACGATAATATTGCTGACCTGTTGTGCCCCATCTTGTAGTCGGAGTGCTCAGCCCCGCCCACAACCTCGGCAGTTGTTTGCAGCGTATATACGCGAAGGCCGCGGTGATGTGACAATTCCCAATGGATGTCAGCCACCATCCAATGGAATGATGCAAAACGACTCAGAACTAACCGTGCAGGGTAACGGGGAGGTCGAATACCGAATATCGACCGGTATTCTTTGCAATGACTTCCTCGCCGTCTTGGTGCCAGACCCTCACTTCGGTTTCAAATGGAAGGAACGATTGCCGGAAAAGGTCTTTCGATACAAGTTGTCCGACGTTGAGTTGAACAGATTCAAAGCGTTTCTCGAACGCGGAGATGTCGTAAGAGTGGAGAGCTTATTCAGTGAAGCTCCGGCACCAGCAGAGTACAGATTCATCATTGGGCATCAGGCTCTCTCCCAGAATATTCAGGTTATTGGCTTCAATTTCTACGCCAAAGTTCCGCCAGGACAACAAGTCCCAGGACTGAGCGCAATCGTCTGTGTTGCGAGAAACCTGGCGCAGAGAGCATCCACCACAGTTGAGGCTCCAGCGTGGTGCCATGGCGTTGGACCGTTTGCCTCGGAATGAGGTTCCGGAACTACCTCCTCGAACGTGATGGTTCACGAAATCCTATCCGGGAAAAAACGGGCCACCCGGCAGTGGTGAATGCGAAGGGAAAGCGCGGATTCGTTTCACTGCTCAAGCGCGGTCCTGGACGGACTCCAATTCCGGGGTGCACTGGGAGTTTTGCAGGGATTTGACCGCGTCTTCCGCGGTGAATTTTCCCATCAGCAGGGCCAGCTTGCGGTTGGTGGTCATTTGGATGGGAGCTGGATCAACTCGCTGCACATAGGTGGGTGCGCGAGAGCCGCGGTTCACTTTCACGACAAATCTGACGTTCTTCATAGGTGTGTCCTTCGCTTAGAAACGGTGAGGAGAACTTTGCGAACGATTCTTTTCCCCACTGTCACCCCGACTATCACACTACCGGGTTGAGACCGTGGCCACGCCACACTCCAGGCAGCGGGCTTTCTGGGATGTGATCAATCCGCAAGCGGGGCACATTCTCTGTGATCGAGCCCCGGAGAGCTGCGGCATAAACTTGCGCATCCACCGCAACAGCAGTGTCATGAGGACCAGGGTCACCAGGCCCAAGGCAATATAGGTTGCGTTCATCGAGAGCGACCTTTCTTTGGCGAGTTCTGCGTCGACCTTCATCAGTTGCGCAACATCGCCCCGGACGAAGTCGGCAGGCTGCGTACTCGCTGAAAAGCCTAAGATGAAAAAACTTCAGATGGACTGGCTTAGGTCAGAAGACCTGAAAGAGGAGAAAAACGTAACCACCCCGATAACGATTATAGCAGGTGGGACCTGTTGTACGTTGGCGTGCCAAAACGATGGAAACCGCGACTCGGAGCGAGGATGGTCGGCACGATGGAAATTGTCCCCTCACGGCTTCCACTTATCGAGAAATGCGATTACGTCGTCAGGATCAAGCGACCGAGCTGACTCCCACTCGCCATTCTTCTGCGAATAGAGCAGCTTGCCGTCCGGGCCGAGGATGGCTAGGGCCGGGACACCTTTTTCGAGCGGAACCTGGTATTGCGACGCCACATCATTGTTCTTCTTGCCGTCGTCTCCAATGTCCACGTGCACGACCTGAAAATTCTTTTCCAGGAGTGGCGCGACATCCGTCTGATGAAATGCCTGGTCCAGCACGTGACAGTCGTAGCACCAGTTCCCGCCGAAGACCAGGATTACCCGCTGACGATCTTTCTTGGCCTTAGAGACAGCTTCCGCAATTTCGACTTTGGCGTCCGCGTTCTTGTCATAGAGATTCGGATTGGGCTTCAGAGCCGGAGGCATTTTGACCACGTCGGTGTGTGTCGCCACCACGATGCGCCACTGGTCCCCCTGCAGTTGCCACGCCTGCTGCTCGTTTACGTAGCGGCTGCGCGGACCGTCTGCCGTTTTCGTCTTCATGGAAACTGACAGGCTTACAATGTGGAGCCCCTGTTGATCCTGTTCTCCGAGGGTGCGGATTTCGAAGTCGGTCATGCCGGAAGAAACCAGATTTTGCCAGAAATCGGTCTCAGGAGCGATGTCGGGTGCCGGCTTTTGGTCTTTGCCCATGAACCTGGCAGGCGGATCGGTCGAATACAAACCCTTGAGCGAGGCTATAGCCGTCACCGTCAATGTACCCTTCCACTTTTCAATTCCGTCGAATGCAGCGGATGGGGCTTGCGCGATCGAGCAGGTAGAAACAAGAAGGAGCACGAAAGCCGAAAGAACACGGGCGGTCATAACGCGTCTGGGCATGGAGAGAACCTCGGCGGAATTATAAATAGACGACTGCGGTACTTCGCTGGGCCCGGGCTTGCCGCCAACTCAGCCTTTCACGTACGCGAGTTTGGCGGCTACTTTTCCATCGCGGACCGTGAAGACATCGACGCCGCGGATGTGCCAGGGCTGGCCGTCGCGCATCTTGCGATAGACCCAGAGCACCACGGCGCGATTGCCGCTGACGATGACTTCCTCGGCGTCGAAGTGGGCGTCGGAGTTGCGAGCGAACCATCCCCGCCAGAAGTCGACGACGGCGGTTTTACCGTCGATGCGCCGGCCGTCGGGCGCGGGAGATGTATCCTCAAAGACGGTGTCATCGGTCAGGAACGCGGCCAGGGCGTCGGCGTCGTGACGGTTGAAGGCTTCGTTGAAGTTGTTGATCGCCGTGCGGGTGGCTTGTTCCCGCGACGGCTCGTTTTGCTCGTGGTTTATCGAAGCATGGTTCATCGAAGCATGGCTCATGGCAACCTCGCGGGTCTTGGCGGGAGAAAGCCAACCCCCAAACAAGACCACGCCACACACTATCACGGTACACACGGTGAGGAAGAGACGGCGAGTTGCAGCGGGCATAAATTCAGCCTCCAGCCGGGGCATTGACGATCCGGACCTCGTAAATGCCGTCCATTCTACTCGTCCGATGATTTCATGACCTGTCTGAGCGATCACGTCACTCCCTGCGATTTAACTCCGTCGATCGCTTCAAAAGCGAACAATTTACGAAAACCTATTTTCGATCTACAATATGCCGATGCCGTCCCTTCCGCAGTCGCTGGCCTGGGCACACCCTCTGGTGGCGGACTGGTTTGTGGGCAAGTTCGGCACCCCGACCGAGCCCCAGGAGCAAGGCTGGCCGCACATTCTGGCCGGGCGCACTACACTGATTTCCGCGCCCACCGGGTCGGGGAAAACGCTGGCCGCGTTTCTCGCTTGTATTGATCGACTGGTGCGCAAGGCGCTGGCCGGGGATCTTTGCGATCGCACCGAAGTTCTTTATGTTTCTCCGCTCAAGGCGCTGGGCAACGACATCCAAAAAAATCTGGAAGCACCGCTGAGCGAAATTCTCGCCCTGGCCGGCGAGCGCGGGCTGCTGATGCCCGAGATTCGCACCGCCGTCCGCACTGGCGACACGCTGCAGCCCGAGCGCCGCGCCATGCTGAAACACCCTCCGCACATTCTGGTGACCACGCCGGAATCGCTCTACATTCTGCTGACTGCGGATAAGAGCCGGGCGATTCTGCGCGATGTTGAAACCGTGATTGTCGACGAGATTCATGCGGTCGCCGACGACAAGCGCGGGGCTCATCTGGCGTTGTCGCTGGAGCGACTGGAGGCGCTGTGTCATAGGCCGCCGGTGCGGATTGGGTTGTCGGCGACGCAGAAGCCGATCGAAGAAGTGGCGCATTTTCTAACCGGAAGCTCTGAGACAAATACTCTGCGGGCAGATCCCGTCATCGTCGACATTGGGCATAAGCGGCGGCTGGATCTGGGGATCGAAGTGCCGCCGATGCTGCTGGGGCCGGTGGCGTCGAATGAAATGTGGGATGCGATTTATGACCGGCTGGTGGCGCTGGTGTCACAGCATCGGTCGACGCTGGTGTTTGTGAATACGCGGCGGATGGCCGAGCGTCTGTGTCACGAGTTAGGCACGCGCATGGGCGAGGAGAATGTAGCGGCGCATCATGGCTCGCTGTCGCGCAAACTGCGGCTGGCGGCGGAGAACAAGCTGAAGAACGGGCTGGTGCGGGTGCTGGTGGCCACGGCCTCGCTCGAGTTGGGAATCGATGTGGGCACGGTCGATCTCGCGGTGCAGATTAATTCTCCGCGGGCAATTGCGGTGGCGCTACAGCGGGTGGGGCGGTCGGGTCACTGGCGGGGAGCGGTACCGAAGGGGAGAATTTTTGCTACCACGCGCGACGATTTGATGGAGTGCGCGGCGCTGGTGCGCGCGATCAAGCTGGGGGATCTGGATCGGCTGATCATTCCGGAGGCTCCGCTGGATGTGTTGGCGCAGCAGATTGTGGCGGCTTGTGCGGCGGGGCAAAACTCGACGGCTTCGTCTGGGTACCGGCAGCGAAGCCAAGATGGCCTCGCGACAGCCGGCGGGGACGCCGACGCTACGGGAGACGCAGGCGCGGCTGATGATGGATGGGATGAGGATGAGATGTTTGCGCTGGTGCGGCGCGCTTATCCTTATCGCAATCTCTCTCGCGTGACGTTTGATTCGATTCTGGAAATGTTGTCGGAGGGGATTGCGGCGCGGCGCGGGCGTTATGGGGCGTATGTGCATCGCGATCGGGTGAATGGCAAGTTGCGGGCGCGGCGGGGGGCGCGGCTGGCGGCTATCACCAGCGGTGGTGCGATTCCGGATAATTCTTTGTACACCGTGGTCGCTGAGCCGGACCTGGTTGTGGTCGGTACGGTGGATGAAGATTTTGCGGTGGAGAGCAATCGCGGCGACATCATGCTGCTGGGGAATACGTCGTGGATGATTCATCGCATTGAGACCAACGCGGGGCGGATGCTGGTGCAGGATGCGCACGGAGCGCCGCCGACGGTGCCGTTCTGGCGGGGAGAAGCTCCGGCGCGGACGCAGGAATTATCGGCGCACGTGGGCGAGTTGCGGGAGAAGATCAGCGAGATGCTACCGCGCACTTCACCGGTGGGATTTTCGGCGACGCAGCCTGAGGTGGCGAACGTCGTCGGTTTCCTAAAAGAAGAATGCGGCCTCGACGATTCCGGCGCGGAGCAGATGATCGAGTATGTGCTGCAGGGGCGCGCCGTGCTGGGGGCGGTGCCGACGCAGAAGACAATCATCGCCGAAAGATTTTTCGATGAGGGCGGCGGGATGCAGTTGGTGATCCACGCGCCGTTTGGCGGGCGGATCAACAAAGCCTGGGGGCTTTCACTGCGCAAGCGTTTTTGCGTGGGATTTAATTTCGAGTTGCAGGCGGCGGCGACTGATAACGGACTGAACATCGCGCTGGCCGAGCAGCACAGTTTTCCGCTGGGCGACGTGTTTCATTTCCTGCAGGCGGATACAGTGCAGCCGATTCTGGAGCAGGCCGCGCTGGACTCTCCGATTTTTGCGACGCGCTGGCGCCGGGATGCGAACCGGGCGCTGGCGCTGCTGCGTTTTCAAAATGGCAAGAAAGTTCCGCCGCAGATTCAGCGCATGCGGTCGGACGATCTGCTGGCGTCGGTGTTTCCGGACGCGGCGGCCTGTTTTGAAAACATCGAGGGCGAGCGCAAGATTCCCGATCATCCGCTGGTAGGCGAGGTGATGAAAGATGTGCTCACCGAGGCGATGGACGTTGAAGGATTAAAGACGCTGCTGCGGGGGATGGCGTCGGGCCAGATTCGCGTGATGGCCGTGGATACGCCGGTGCCATCGCAGTTTTCGCACGAGATTTTGAATGCGAATCCGTACGCGTTTCTGGATGACGCGCCGCTGGAGGAACGTCGTGCGCGCGCCGTCAACATGCGGCGGATGCTGCCGGAGTCGGTGCTGGAGGAAGTGGGCGGCCTGGACGAGGGCGCGATCACGCAGGTGCGCGAAGAGGCTTGGCCGGACGTACGCGACGCGGATGAGCTGCATGATGTGCTGCACACGCTGGTGGCGCTGCCGGAGGGTGTTGGTTCTATGTGGGGACAGACGCCCCCGGCTGTCCAGTCGAGCGCAGTTCGACTCGAATTGGCCGGCGGCGGGTTAGCTTTCGGGGAGAGCGGCTCAACTGCGCTTAGCCGGACAGCCGAGGGCGGCAGTCCCCACACAAACCTTACTCAAGGCAGGTGGTCGTCTTATTTCGAACGACTCGCGAACGAAGGCCGGGCCGGAATAGCTGTCGGCGCCGTGGCCGAGACGGCCCCCGGACAGCCGGCGGGACGCCGGCGCTACTGGGTTGCGGCGGAGCGGGCGCGGAGTTTTGCGGCGCTGTTTCCGGGGGCTGTGTTTGAGCAGAGTCTTGCTGACGTCGAAAGTTCATCGATTACTCGCGAGGATGCGTTGCTCACGCTGGTTACGGGATGGATGTCGCATCGGGGGCCAACCACTGCGTCAGAGCTTGGAAATATTTTGGGGCTGAGTGCTTCCGATATTGAGAAGGCGTTGTTGCGGATGGAGGCCAGCGGGACTGTGCTGCGCGGCAACTTCAGTGGAGCTGCCTCGCGGGCGAGTCGCCCTCACTCACACGAGCAGGGACAAGCGCCGGAGACGGAGTGGTGCGATCGCAGGTTGCTGGCGCGGATTCACCGCCTGACCGTCGGAATGCTGCGCAAGCAGATTGAGCCGATTACGGCAGCAGCTTTCATGCGCTGGCTGCTGCGCTGGCAGCATGTGGCACCGGGGTCGCAGGTTGCGGGCGAGCGTGGGACGCTCGAAGTCTTGCAGCAGTTGCAGGGATTTGAGATTCCCGCGAATGCCTGGGAGCGGCAGGTCTTGGCGCGGCGGATCGCGGATTACGATCCGGCGTGGTTGGATCAACTTTGTCTTACCGGAGCGGTGGGGTGGGGAAGGTTGTCGCCGCATCCCGCGACGGTGGATGCGGGAGGGCCCCCGGCAAACGCTCCTTCGGAAAACGCACCGGCGGCCCGGCAACGCCGCGTGATTCCGACCAGCGTCGCGCCGATTACTTTTTTTGTGCGCGAAGAAGCGGACTGGATGATTCCGCGACACGCGGCCGGCGACGAGGCCGAGACCCGCGGGCTAAGTCATGGCGCGCAACTGGTGCTCGAGTTCCTGCGGCAGCGTGGCGCATCTTTCTTCGCCGATATCGTTCGCGGCACCGGCAAGCTCAAGGCGGAGATCGAGACCGGACTTTGGGAGCTGGTCGCCGCAGGTTTGGTGACCGCTGACGGATTCGATAATCTGCGCGCGCTGATCGATCCCAAGCGGCGCGCCGGGCAGGGCAGCGGCCGCAGCACGCGTCCGCGGCACAGTTCGGGACGGTGGGCTCTGCTGCATGCCGACGCGGCGGTCGAGCGGCCGCGCGCGGTCGAGGCCGCGTGCTGGATGCTGCTGCGCCGCTATGGAATCGTCGTTCGCGATCTGCTGGCGCGGGAGTCGAATCTGCCTCCCTGGCGCGAGTTGCTGATTGCGTTCCGCCGGCTCGAGGATCGTGGCGAGATTCGCGGCGGGCGGTTTGTGGATGGTTTCCTGGGGGAACAGTTTGCCTTGCCGGTTGCCGTCGAGTCCGTCCGCGGTATGCGGGGGGTGCCTCTGAGCGGGGAGACGATGACGCTGTCCGCGGCCGATCCGCTGAATCTGGTGGGGATTCTGGTGCCGGGCGAGCGAGTGCCGGCGATTTCTGGCAGGATCGTAAGTTACCGGGACGGGATTGCGGTCGGGGCGGATCAGAGTGTGATCGGTCAGGCGGCGGCTGGCTAGCTGTGTTTTTGTGGTTTGGTTTGGCGCACGAACTTTACGGCTGGCGCTCTTCAGGAGTTGTGGCAGCGGCTTACATGGGCAGAAGGTCACATCGGCACGCACCCTGCCAGGAAATAAAAAAGCCAGAAGCTCGATGAGGGGGTCCCCCAAGCTTCTGGCCGCCGATCTCGGCTGAAATTACAAGAAAGCGCTTCCCCCGTCGCTTTTTGCCGAGCATCCGCCATCTGAATAAGAAGCAAGCGGGATTCCAATCTCTGCGCCGAGGGGGACTCGTTCCCGAAGCTACGACTTAACTCTTGCATTCAGAGATTGTTAGAGCCATCTTAGAATTACCGGGAAAGCTCACCGGCAGCCGCCGCAGAGTCCTAAAAAACTATCCGAACGGATAGCCCTGCTAGCTGTTCGGATATTGGAAATGGTTCTGGCTGCGCATGCATTTCCACCCGCACTGTGATAAGAAGTTCTGCACGAAATGGGAGGCCCTGATTGGAGACCCTGATTGCGCCCTAGACTCTTGGTGATTGCCGGACCCGCAAAAGATTCAACCATTCCGTTAACCGAAAGCGAAGCCACGCTGGGCCGCGATCCCACGAACGCGGTACCGGTGGCCGATGTTTCGGTGTCGCGAAAACACTGCCGCCTGCGCCGCGACGAAGACGACCGCTTTCACATCAAGGATTTGGATAGCCGCAACGGCACCATCGTGAATGGCCTGGCGGTGAAAGAACAGTGGCTGCGTCACGGAGACGAGATCGCCACCGGCGACTCGGTGTTTTTATTCCTGACCGAAGACGAAGACCAACCGGTTCCTGCCAGCCGGGTGGAGTTCGATGACAGCCATTTCTCCGCTGAGACCAAACTGATTCATCCCAGGGAAGTGCTCTATCTGCAGCCGGAGCGGTTGCTGCGCGAGCTGCCGGCAACCTCGGCGGTGGCGCGCAATCTGAATGCGCTGCTGAAGATCAGCCGCGTGGTGCATGCCATCCGCGACCTGGAGGAATTGCAGGCGCAGTTGCTGGATTTGATTTTTGCAGTAGTGCCGGCAGGCCGGGGCGCGATCCTGCTGGCGGAAGGCGTGGGCCAGGAGTTCAGCTGTCTGTATGCGCGCACGCGGCAGGCCGGACAGCCGCAACTGGTGCGGGTGAGCCG
>Ga0210400_10000839_pt1 | contig 32282 bp, 28 predicted proteins | sample IncBWH26MmetaG_FD_155456 | JGI IMG/M metagenome (GOLD analysis project Ga0210400, IMG submission 155456) | Forest soil microbial communities from Barre Woods Harvard Forest LTER site, Petersham, Massachusetts, United States - Inc-BW-H-26-M | ecosystem: Environmental > Terrestrial > Soil >... | reverse complement strand
CGTCAGCGTTCCAGGTATCTGCCGTTCCGTTTCCGAACATCAGGTACCCGGATCCGTCATTTGTAAAACTGCTTGTACCCTGAAAAATATTTCCGCCACTGCCCGCATCACTGGTGGCTCCGGTTTTTGTACCATCAACTGTACCGTTAAAAGTACAACCATTGTAAAGCAAAGAGGCGCTTGTTGAAACAACATTCCCACCAATAGTTGCTGCCGGGCCAAACGTTAATGAAGAAGTGCCCGTTAACGGTAAGCTCATAGCTGTATTACCAAGTTGTGTAAAACGCTCAATTTGTAAATAACCGGTATTAAAACCTGCGCCACCTATTAAAATGGTTTTTCCGGCGGCCATGGTTATACCTGTTGTGGCATTCCATCCGAAAGCGATTCCCACTGAAGAACCGATTTGAGTTAAAGTAATATTTCCGTTAAACTGATTTCCTGCGGAGCTGTTTCCGAAAATTACCCTTTCTGTTGAATTGTTATTAACGAAAACATCTCCGTTGTAAATATCCGGAGAACCGTTGGCAAAACCGAAGAAGCCTGAGCCTTGTTGGTTAATAGTTGTGGTTGCGCCGTTAAATGTATTTCCTCCGTTAGACCACTCTCCGGTCGCTCCGTTTTTTGTAAGGTTAACGTTCCCCGAATAAGTTGCACCATTAAGTAAAATGCGGGGAGAAACAACCGTAAAATCTCCGCCAATAGCAGATGTGGGGCCAATAACAATAACTGTGGCGGCACCCGTAAAAGTAAGATTACTTGCGGCACTACCCGATTGAGTAAAACGATAAAGGTGTAAGTAACCTGTATTATACCCTCCTCCTCCTATTTGTAAATTTTTTGTAGCAGCAAGTGTACAGGATGAAGCAGCATTACCACCACAAAACTCAATACCTGTCGCGGAGCCGGTATTACTTAAAATTATATTCCCGTTAAATTGATTTCCTGCCGAATTCCAGCAAGGTAAAATCCGTTCAGCGCCGCTGTTATTAAAAGTTACATCGCCATTCCAGGTATCTGCTGTTCCGTTTCCAAACATTAAGTACCCTGTTCCGGTATTTGCAAAAGTACTTGCTGCCTGAAAAGTGTTCCCTCCACTGCCCGCGTCAGAACCGGCACCTGTTTTGGTACTATTTACCGTTCCGTTAAAAGTAGCGCCGCTAAAATAAACATCCGGAGTACTGGTGGTTAGATTACCGCCGAAAACCGAACTACGTGCAAAATAAAGTCCTGTGCTGGCTCCTGTAAAAGTTAGGTTAATAGCCGCATTACCAAGCTGGGTAAAAGTATTAAAATATAAAAAACCTGAGCTGAACCCTGCACCACCTACCAGTACGGTTTTTCCCGCAGCAAGAGTTGGTGTTCCTGTACCACCGGTCCATCCAAAATAAATTCCGCCCGTTCCGGTTGAGGTTACGGTAATATTATCGTTAAATGCGTCGGCCGAATTATAACCCAACATAAAATAGCCTGTGCTGCTTTGCTGGTTTATGGTACAGGTTGAATTAAATGTATTTAATCTTTGATTGTTGTGATTATTTGTGCCGCCTGTTTTTGTTACAGTAACAGCACTTGAAAAAGTACCGCCACGAATGTAAACGTCGGGCGCATTAGCTGTAAAAACACCTCCGATTGAAGTAGGATTATACGAAACACCTTCACCAACATAAATTGCAGAAGTTCCTGTTGTGGTTAAACTCATTGCAGTATTTCCGTTTTGAGTTAAGCCTTGTATGTACAAATAACCGGTATTAAACCCTGCGCCGCCAACTGAAATAGTTTTGCCCGCCGCCATTGTGCAACTTGTTCCTGCATTCCAGGTTAATGAAGTACCAACCGAAGAACCAATTTGCGTAACGGTTAAGTTTCCGTTAAATTGATTGTTGGATGAATTATGTCCGAAAATAATTCTGTCTAAACTGTTGTTATTTGAAAATACATCCCCGTTATAAATATCAGCAGTGCCAAAGCCAAAACTCCAATACCCGTTGCCGCTTGCCGATGTATAATTTACAGTTAAAGTTGAATTAAAGGTATTGCCGCCTACCGTTGCATTGCTTGAAGTACCGTCTGTTTTAGTAAAAATAACAGCGCCGTTAAAAGTAGAATTTGATGAATAAATATTTGGAGCATTTACAGTAAGAGCGCCGTTAAATACGCAACTTCCGTTTATAGTCATTGTAGCACTTCCTGTTAACGTAAGGTTTTGTGCAGTGGCACCTGTTTGCGTAAACCTGCTCATGGTTAAAGTTCCGGTATTGAACCCACTTCCGCCAACCGCAATGGTTTTTGTATTGGCCAGTGTTGCAGTGGCAGTTGCCTGTTCACAAAAAGTAAAGCTGCCACCACCTGTATTATTTACCGTAATGTTTCCGTTAAAATTAGTTGCTCCCAGATAGCACATCCGTAAGTTTTGTGTTGCAGAAGTATTTGTTAAAGTCAGATTACCATTGTATGTGCTGCCGGTGGTAAGTTCGGGTAAAAAATAACCTGTACCACTGTTAAGAAAAGTTGTGGCTGCGTTATAAGTACAATTACCGTTTATTCTGAAATTACCCGTTCCGCTATTGGTAACAGATAAGGTAGAATTAAAAGTAGCTCCGCCCGAACCTGTAGTTTGCGTTGCTCCCGTTTGGTTAAGTGTAACGGCGCCACCATATGTTCCGCCACTTACGGTTATTAAACCCGTTGTAATATTTAAAACAGCACTTGCATTAAAAGTTGTATTTGTTAAAACAGCAGTGGCGGCTGCGCCGCCCGAAATGGTCAGTACTCCGTTTGTAACTGTTCCCGCTGTAAATACGGCATTACCGGTTGGCGATAATGTAAAACCACCTAAATTTAAAACACCACTATTTATTGTAATGTTTGTTACAGAAGTAGATGCGTTTAAAACGCAGTTATTAAGTCCGGTAACAATAGTTACGTTATCAATCGCACCTGGAATACCGACAGGAAGCCAGTTTGCCGCAAGACCCCAATTGGTTGAAAGAGTACCGACCCATGTATAAGAAACTTGCGCAAAATTTGTTGCCCAAAAACCGACACAAAATAACAGGCTGAATAGAATTCTTTTCATATAATAAAATATAATTATTACCCTAAAAAGGGTTTAGTTATAAAGCTAATGTTTAATGAAAATTTCAACCTGTTGTTTCGACAAACGACATATTTATCCTATAAACAGCAAATCAAACAACTCCATTTAATAGTATGATAATCAATAAAATAATTAACAAAGAATAGTTTTACCCTAAAATTCCGCCTTTTTACCGCAAAAATTCCCTTAAAAAAAACCCGGAATTTTTAGCCCCTGTTGTATTTGGGTAATTTTCTACCTTCGTGTACTTAAGATAACAAAAACAGATGGATAAATTTTCCTATATCGGAACAAGTGATGTAAGCGCGATTGATGATTTGTTTCAGCAATACCTGCGCGATGAAAATTCGGTTGACGCAAGCTGGCGCGATTTTTTTAAAGGATTTGAGTTTGCAAAAACTTCATACAACGGCGAAGGAGCTGTAATTCCCGATAATATTTCAAAAGAATTTAAAGTAATTACTTTAATAAACGGGTATCGTCAGCGCGGCCATCTTTTTACACAAACAAACCCTGTACGAGAGCGCCGCACTTACAAACCAACTTTAGATATTGAAAATTTTGGCTTAACCGAAAAAGATATTAATACGGTTTTCCAGGCAGGAAATGAAATTGGTATAGGGCCGTCGAAATTAAAAGATATTATTGCTCACTTACATCAAACGTATTGCGGAAGTATCGGCGTTGAATATTTATTTATGCGCGAACCTCAATCGCTGAAGTGGTTACAGGAACGAATGGAAAAATCACGCAACACCCCGGCGTTTTCCATTGAGGAAAAAAGAACCATTCTTGAAAAACTTACACAAGCGGTAGTTTTTGAAAATTACCTCGCGACTAAATTTGTGGGACAAAAACGTTTTTCACTCGAAGGGGGAGAAGCATTAATTCCTGCAGTACACGAATTGATGGAAGTTGGCGTTGAAACCGGCATTGAGGATTTTGTGATTGGTATGCCGCATCGTGGAAGATTAAATGTACTTACCAATATCATGCACAAAACCTATAAAGATGTTTTTACCGAGTTTGAAGGAAGGCCCAGTGAAGATTCTTTATTTGACGGTGACGTAAAATATCATATGGGTTATTCATCCGACCAGGTAAGGGACAACGGAAAAAAAGTACATATCAGTTTAACGCCGAACCCTTCGCACTTAGAAACTGTAAATCCTGTTGTAGAAGGAATTGCCCGTGCAAAAATTGATAATTTACACAATGGCGATCACTCTAAAGTCTGCCCCATTTTAATGCATGGTGATGCTGCCATTGCAGGACAGGGAATCGTTTATGAAGTAATTCAGATGAGTCAGTTGGACGGTTATAAAACCGGAGGTACCATTCACTTCATTGTAAATAACCAGGTTGGATTCACTACAAATTTTCTGGACGCACGCTCTTCAACATATTGTACAGATGTTGCAAAGGTTACTTTGTCGCCCGTGTTTCACGTAAACGGAGATGATATTGAAGCAGTTTGTTTTGTTGCAAAATTAGCAATGGATTTCCGCCAGACTTTTCACCGCGATGTTTTTGTAGATATTTTATGCTACCGTAAATACGGGCATAACGAAGGTGATGAGCCACGCTTTACTCAACCATTATTATATAAAGCAATTGCCGCGCATCCGAACCCGAAAGATATTTATGTAAAAAAATTAGCCGACGAAAATTCTCCGCTCGCAGATGAAGCCAAACAAATTGAAAATAATTTTAAGGCAGAATTGGATTCAAACCTGGATGAAGCGAAGAAAGTAGAAAAAGCCAAAGTAACTTCTTTCCTTGAAGGAAACTGGAAAGGCGTGAAGATGGCGACCGAAAAAGATTTTGAACAATCGCCGGAAACGGCCATCAGCGAAAAATTATTTTCTGAACTAGCAAAAAAAACAACGGAACTTCCCAAAGACAAAAAATTCTTTAATAAAATACAGAAAGTTTTTGACGACCGGAAAGCCATGATTGGCAATGATAATTACGATTGGGCCATGGGCGAATTATTGGCATATGCTTCTTTAATGAGCGAAGGCCACCATGTGCGTTTCAGCGGGCAGGATGTTGAGCGGGGAACTTTTTCTCACCGTCACGCTGTTGTAAAAGTAGAAGACAGTGAAGATGAATATATCCCTTTGAATAATTTGGGAGCAAAAGGTGAGCTGAGAATTTTTAATTCACTTTTGAGCGAATACGGGGTTCTTGGTTTTGAATATGGTTATGCTTTTGCTTCACCGAATATTTTAACTATTTGGGAATCTCAGTTCGGAGATTTCTTTAATGGTGCGCAAATTATCATTGATCAATATTTATGCTCTGCCGAATATAAATGGCGCCGTATGAACGGTTTGGTTGTATTGTTGCCTCATGGTTACGAAGGGCAGGGGCCGGAGCACTCATCAGCGCGTATGGAACGTTTTTTACAATTATGCGCCGAAAATAATATGCAGATAATTAACGCAACCACTCCCGCGCAGCAATTTCACGCTATTCGCCGCCAGTTAAAACGTGATTTCAGAAAACCATTAATTTGTTTCACTCCGAAAAAATTATTGCGTTACCCGAGCTGCGTAAGCAAGTTAAAAGATTTTACTTCGGATAAATTCCATGAAGTAATTGATGATTCAGGTGTTGATGCAAAAAATGTAAAACGCATTGCTTTTTGCAGTGGTAAAATTTATTATGACTTAATTGAGCGAAGGGAAAAAGAAGGAACAAACGATATCGCTTTTGTGCGCATTGAACAGTTATATCCTTTCCCATACAAGCAAGTTGAAGCGATTCTGAAAAAATATAATAAAGCAAAAGATTATTTCTGGGTGCAGGAAGAATCTGAGAACGCCGGCGCGTGGAGGCATATTGAACACACCATGAAAGGCACCGACATAAAATATATCGGCAGGGGAGAAATGGCAAGTCCTGCAACGGGTTTTTCAAAACGCCATGCTGCTGAGTTGGAAGAGATTTTAAAAAGAGTTTTTATTAAAATTATGGTAAAATGAGAAGAATATCTGTCGAAAAAAGCATAAAAGATATATTAAACTGCTCAACGGCCGAAAAGCTTTTAGCTGTAGAAGAAATTTGGGATAATATCCGAAAGGAAGCTTTCTTGGAAAAACCTGAAGAAATAAAATTAGTTAATGAACGGGTAGCTGAATATGAAAAAAATCCTAAAAAGGTAAAAAGTTGGGATTTAATAAAGAAAAATTATTTAAAGAAGCGATGAGTTTTGAAATTGTATTTTCTTCAGGGGCTGAAAAGGATTTTGAGGAAGCAGCAGATTATTATAAACAAATCAGACAAGGTTTAAATGATGATTTTGTACTTTGCCTTGAAACGGAGCTGGAAATTATAAAACGGTTACCGCAAATTTATGGGAAGGCAATCGGTGAGGCGAGAAAAACGGTATTACATAGATTTCCTTATAAAGTATATTATATTGTAAGGGAAAATGTGATAATTGTTGTGGCGATAATACATCATAAAAGAAGTAATAGGATAATTAAACAAAAATTAAAAGAAAGGAAGTAAAATGGCAATTGTAGAATTAAAAGTACCGAGTCCCGGCGAATCGATTACAGAAGTAGTAATTGCACGTTGGTTAAAACAAACAGGCGACGTGGTTGAAAAAGATGAAGCCCTTGCCGAAATTGATTCGGATAAAGCTACACTTACTTTAAATGCAGAGGATAGCGGAAAAATTGAAATTCTTGCCGGCGAAGGCGATACCGTTAAAGTAGGACAGGTGGTTGTGAAGATTGATAATTCGGTGAAACCGGAGGCAAAAGCAAAAGCTGAACCGAAAAAGGAAGAAAGAAAAGAGGAGAAAAAGGAAGCGGTAACTTCAGATAAAGAAAAGGAGGCAGAAAAGAAATCTGAAAATAAAACATATGCAAGTGGCACGCCGAGTGTTTCCGCATCGAAAATAATGGCGGAGAAGGATATAAAATCTTCCCAGGTAAACGGAACCGGTAAGGACGGCCGTATTACAAAACAAGATGTGTTAGCTGCTTTATCTACCGGAATTCCGAAAGTGCAGGAGGTTTTATCAAATTCCTGGAAAGGAGGGCGCGATAAAGACAAACAAAAAATTTCGGCCCTGCGTAAAACAGTTGCAAAAAGATTAGTCGCCGTAAAAAATGAAACTGCAATGCTCACAACTTTCAACGAAGTTGACATGAGCGCCATTTACACTTTACGTGCAAAATACAAAGACAAGTTTAAAGAAGTGTACGGAACGAATATAGGTTTCATGAGTTTCTTCACCAAAGCAGTATGCGAAGCTTTATATCATTTCCCTGCAGTAAACGGAATGATTGATGGTGATGAATTGATATATCATAAATATTGTGATGTGGGAATTGCAGTGAGTGCTCCGAAAGGATTAATGGTTCCGGTTTTACGTAATGCGGAATTAATGAGTCTTGCAGAAATTGAGATGGGGATAAAAAACCTTGCAATAAAAGCCCGCGACGGAAAACTCGCTATTGATGAAATGATGGGCGGAACTTTTACAATAACTAATGGTGGGGTGTTCGGTTCAATGATGAGTACGCCAATTATCAACCCTCCGCAAAGTGCCATTTTAGGAATGCACAACGTTGTTGACCGCCCAATGGCGGTAAATGGAAAAGTAGAAATTCGTCCGATGATGTATGTAGCGTTAAGTTACGATCACCGTATTATTGATGGAAGAGAAAGTGTGGGCTTCCTTGTAAAAGTAAAAGAAATGCTGGAGAACCCGAGCAGAATGTTGTTTGGTGGTAAACAACCCGAAGAAGTATTGTTGGGGCTATAATAATTGATTAATTTTTAGTTAATGTATAATGAGAGCCGGCTTTCATCTTATATTTTTATTGATTGCTTTCTGCGAAATTTCTTTTTCTCAGGGAAACAGTAAGAAACCGGATACAGTTTTTTGTGATTGTATAACTGCCCGCGCTGTAAAAATATCGGGCAATCAAAAAATCGGAGAAACGATTGCTCCTCCCGGATTTGGTCAGGTAGAAGAAAAATATATTACGCGGGTAAAAACAAAATATGGTTTTGAAAAGGAACATCATTCGGCCTGGTATAAATTGATTATTAATATCACCGGAAATTTATCTTTTGATATTTTACCTTCAAATCCTGATGATGATTATGATTTTGTGATGTTTAAAGCGGGTAATGACAATTTTTGCGACAGCCTTGAGAGGTACAAAATTAAACCTGTACGTTCAAATATTTCCCGGGATAAAAATGAATTGAAAGGGAAAACAGGGCTTAGCATAACAGCAAAGAATGAATTTGTAAAAGACGGACTAAATGACGCTTATTCTTTATCACTGAATGTAAAAAAAGGTGAAGTGTACTACCTGGTGCTGGATAATGTTTATGAGAATGGAAGCGGGCATACTATAAATTTTTTCTTTGAACAAAAGGTCGAGATTAAAGGTGTTGTAAAAAGTGATGAAGGAAATATAGGTGTTACTCAGGTTACTTTGAGCGACGCTAAGGGCGAAACAATTGCTGAAACAAAAACTGATTTACAAACAGGGAAGTATAAGTTAAATACAGTATTCAAGCGCGGAGTAATATATTCTCTTAATTATTATAATGACAGCTCCTTTGTTTTTTCAAAAACTATTTCGTTAAAGGATACCTTGGAATTAAAAAACATTGAAGTTGTTTTACCAAAGCTGAGAAGAGGAAAAAAATATTCAATAGGCGCTGTTAATTTTTATGGCAGCTCTGATCAGTACCTACCTTCGGCTTTCCCAGTTATAAGAAGTTTATATAAATTGATGGAGAAGAACAGTAATCTCATTATTCTTATTATAGGGCATGTAAATTGCGCGCATGAAGGGAAGCCATTTGGTGTAATCGGTGATTTTACTTTGTCAATTGATAGAGCAAAAAAAATACGCGATTACTTAATTCGTCAAAAAATACGTACTACGAGAGTAGAAACAATGGGCGTTGGTTGTGAAGGAATGCTGTTTCCTAAAGCAAATACTGAAGCTGAGGAAGAGGCCAACCGAAGAGTGGAAATAAAAGTACTCGAATATTGATAATTATTGCGATTTTTGACCATTAAATATATGATCATGAAAAAATTACTTGTTATTATTTTGTTACTTAGCTATGCTTCTTCTTTTGCTCAAAGGAAAATGCCGCCCAGAAAGCCAAAAAATAAAATTGATACCTTGATGATTAAGCGTACAGGTGCTGATCTTTATGGTATGAAAAAATATGTGATGTGCTTTTTAAGAACAGGCCCAAATAAAAACTTAAGTGCCGATTCAACTAAAAAAATTGTGGCGGCACATTTACAAAACATTACAAAGCTTAGTAATCAGGGCAAATTAGTTCTTGCAGGCCCTTTTTTAGACGGGACTGAACTTGAAGGGATTTTTATTTTTAATGTAACTACTGTTGAGGAAGCAAAGAAACTGACAGATACCGACCCGGGTGTACTGGCGGGAATTTTTTCAGTTGAATTGCATCCGTGGTACGGCTCGGCAGCATTAATGGACATACCCCTGTTGCATACCAAAGTGCAGGTTAAACAATTTTAATGAAAGTAAATTACGCGCTGAGCATAATTTGGGCCGCCGTTATTTTATTTTTCTCGGGCCTGATGATTTTCATCACTTTGCCGTATCTAAGTTTTAAACTTAACGTAGATTTTTTAATTACTAAACAAAGTATTATTCATCTGAAACACTGGCGTTATGCTTTTTATTTACATATACTTAGTAGTGTGTTTGTGTTGTTGGCGGGAGCTGTACAATTCTCAGAATATTTTTTATGTAATCATAAAAAAGTACATCGTTTCATTGGTAAAATGTATGTTTTTATTATTCTCTTTATCAGTGGGCCGGGAGCTTTGGTGATGTCATTTTACGCTAACGGAACGACTGTAGCTAAAACCAGTTTCGTATTGCTTTCGGTACTTTGGTTTCTGTTTACAACACTTGCATTCTATTTTGCAGTGAAAAGAAATTTCATTGCGCACAGAAAATTTATGATACGGAGTTATGCACTCACACTCTCAGCAATTACGTTGCGATTGTACGCGCTCATGTTGCCGCATTTTATTCATATGGAGGGAAGAAATGAATATGCCTTAATTGCCTGGGCCAGTTGGACGATCAATTTACTCATTGCCGAATTGATAATTTTCAGTAAGAGAAAAAAAGAAATTATTTTTTAACGACTTTGTCATCTGTAGAAAGTACAATATGACCACTGTTGTCTATTATGTATTTTTTTTCAGAAACAAGTTCTTCCCCTTCATATTCATTATCTACATAACCTTCGTCTAAAGGGTTTTTCTTCCATTTCATTTTGCTTTCTTTAAGTGTAATCACTTTGTTCTCATCGATTGTTCCGGTTAGCAAAGTCTCCGGAAGTGTAAATTGTCCGAAAGTGATTTCTTCAATTAAATTTCCCAGCGAATCAAAAACTGCCAACATAACTGTAACAGGTGGTAGCGTATCTGCCATAACAATTACGGTTTTATAGATAACAGCCTGCGTATTATTTCCTGCGTCAAAACGGCCCACCATGTAATAAACATTACTTACATCGCGGGAGAAACGACTATCTTCCATTCCGCCGATAAAAGCTGCAAAATCATAATTAATAGAATTCATTTTATACATCGCCTGCATATCGGGTTCAAAAATACTGTCCTTCATCATCATAAATGGTAATTTTAACTCAGGAGCCGATGCAAGAAAGGATTTGAAAAGTGTTTCTTTAAGTTTTTCATCATTTTTCATATAATTCACTACCAATGCCACAAATCCTTGTTCATTACGCAGGTAGTCAAACACTTTATCGTTTTCAAATTTCTTTTTATTGGAAAAACCGTAAGCAAATGCTTCAGCCAAATCCTCTATAGCCCTTGAGGTATCTTTTTTAAGAGCAGAAAGCCTTGCGAAAGCATACATCAAATCCTGATCGGGTTGATACAAACTGAAAAGAGAACTGTCGGCGTAAGTGGTATCTCCCATATCAACATAAGCATTTCCCAGGTATACGTAGGTGCCAGGGTCCGGATAATATAAAATGGATTCGCAAAATAGCTTTATAGCCCCGGCGGCGTTTTTCTGGTTGATGTATAAATCAAGGCCCTGCATGTACAATTGTTTTGCTTTAGTTATCTGGTCATGCGATGCTTTCTCGAGCCATTTAAGTATGGAATCCTGTTTAAATATATCTGCCTCTGTTATAAGTTTATCAATTACCTTTGTAGATAAAAATTTTCCGCCTGTTGCGTTGTTTTTCTCACTGCTACAGCTAAAAAGTAAAATAGCCATGGAAAGGAAATAAAATATTTTTTTCATAGGAAATTATTTGATTAAAGATAATAAAAATTTGCATCGGGGGTAACCAAACCTGGCTTTTTACGAGTAACTTTGCCTTATGCGTCTGCTCTTTTCAGAAAACATAAAAATTGCCCTTACTTCCATTAAGGCAAATATGTTGCGCACTATTCTTACCGCGGTAATTATTTCTTTCGGTATTATGGCTTTGGTGGGAATTTTAACCTCCATCGACGCGCTTAAATTTTCTATCTCAACAAATTTTGCGGGAATGGGTTCCAATACTTTTACCATCCGAAACCGCGGCATGAATGTGCACATTGGTAAAGGAGGGAAAAAGGCGAAGACCTATCCAAAAATAACTTATTACGAAGCAAAAGATTTTAAAGATAAATTTAAATTTCCCGCAACTGTTGCTATTTCTACCATGGCAACTTTTACAGGTAAATTGCAATACGGTTCTACCAAATCAAATCCGAACATACAAGTGTTCGGTGTTGACGAAAATTATCTAATCACTTCCGGTTATGAATTAAATAAAGGAAGGAATTTTTCTTCGTTTGAAGTATTGAGCGGAACGCCTTCGGTTCTGATTGGCAGCGAAGTTGTAAGTACTGTTATGAAAACTGAAAAAAACCCGATCGGAAAGCAAATACGTATTGGCAGCGCAAAATATACTATAGTTGGAATTTTGAAAACTAAAGGAAGCGGTATGGGCTTTGGCGGAGATAAAATTTGTTTGATACCTATTCAAAATGCACGGAGTGCTTTCCCGAAACAGGACGCTACATTTACTATCAGCGTTTTTGCTCCTACAATAAATTTACTGGATGCAGCGGTTGCAGAAGCTACCGGGTTGTTCAGGCAAATAAGGAAAGTGGTTGTTACGGAAGAAGATAATTTTGAAATCACTAAATCTGATTCATTCGCAAATTTGCTGATTGATAACATGAAAAAAGTTACAATCGGTGCAACGCTTATCGGGATCATAACTTTAATAGGAGCTGCCATTGGCTTAATGAATATTATGTTGGTTTCTGTAACCGAGCGCACCCGCGAAATAGGAATCAGAAAATCATTGGGCGCAACCAGCGAATTAATAAGAAATCAGTTTTTAACTGAAGCGGTTGTAATCTGCTTATTAGGCGGGACTCTCGGCATCATTTTAGGTGTAGGTCTCGGAAATATTTTATCGCTTCAATTGGGTGTGGGTTTTTACATGCCCTGGAAATGGGTGATAAGCGCTTCTTTTCTTTGCGTAATTGTAGGGTTACTTTCCGGGTTCATTCCTGCTAATCGTGCCGCAAAACTCGATCCGATTGAAAGTTTGAGATACGAGTAATTACTCCCCCGCCTTTCTTAAAAATACAAGGAAAGGATACATCGCTTTGAAAACATCTACCGCGTATTTGGGGAATGAGGGGCTCATCATTTTTTTTTCATCAACTTTATGAAGAACTATGTAATGTTTGAATTTTAAGTATTCAATTGCTGGATTTTCTTTATCGTAACCTTTAGGCGGGTTTACTAATTTTTCTTCATCGCTTAATTTCCCTCCGAAGTATTTTTTAAAATCTTTTGCGGCCAGTAATTTTTTAAACCCTTTAAAATCGTAATCAATTTCCTGGCGTATGGCGTTTAATTTATCCGGTTCCGGCATATAACTTCCCCCTGCTAAAAAAATATTTCCAGGCTCAACATGTAAATAATAGCCGGGAATTATATTGTCTTTTGTTCCGGGCATTAAACGCGCACCAAAATTTGTTTTGTACGGCGATTTATTTTTGGAAAAACGTATATCACGGTTTATACGAAATAAAGTTTTCTTTACCTGTAGCCCTGATAATTTTTTATCAAATTTTATACTCTGACTTAAAATATTTTCTACAATTGCTGTAAACTCTGCTTTCGCTTCTTCGTAAGAAGCGCGGTTTTTATCAAACCATTCTTTGTTATTGTTCTTTTTGATTTGTTTTAAAAATGCAGTTGTTTTTTTCATAAAATTTATTTTTGATTTTTTAACCTTAGCGTATTTGTGGTAAAATGCTTTCTTTTTATTCCGGAATATTTTCCGTCATTTTTTTAAAGAACTTGTAATTCGCTAAAAACTCTTTTGCCACAATTCGGAACAAGGTATACGTTGGAATCGCTACTATCATTCCCCAAACACCGGCTAAGGAAGCGGCGAGTAAGATTACAATAAAAATTTCGAGAGGGTGCGCTTTTACACTATTGCTGAATAAGAAAGGTTGAATAAAAAATCCGTCTACCATATTCATTCCCAAAAGCACCCAGAAAATTTTTGAAATAATCGGCCCGATAAGCATCAATTCATTATGCTGCAAACTACCTGTAACACCCAATACGCAAGCAAAAATAAAACTGATAATCGGCCCTACATACGGAATAACGTTCATTACACCCGCGAAAACACCAATGAAAAAGGCATTGGGAACTCCTAAAAAATACAAAAGGCTACTGACAATTGTTATAACAATAATGACATCTATAAAGAGTGCCACAAAATATTTACTGAGCATACTTTTGGTTGTTCGTAAAATATCTTTCATTTCATCTTCGTACTCAACGGGCGTAATTAAAAGAACTGTTCGGTAAGCCAATTTATCATCTTTTAACAAAAAGAAGGTAATAAAACTGATAATTAAAAAAGCGCTTGCTATAGTTCCGAATGCCGACAGAAGTTTATCGAGAAGGAAACCCGCATTACCGATATTGATGAAAGATGAAAGTTGATTGTACACATTTTGGCTGAGTTCTTTTTCTGTACCAACATTCAACAATAAATTTTTCAATTTTGGAAACTGGTTAATTACATCTGTAAAAACATCGTGAAAATTTAAGGTTGCAATAAATTTCCCCTGGTCAATAATAAGCGGAACGAAAACATAGAAAAAAGAGAAAAATACAGTTAAAATAGCAACAAGTGAGGTTAATGCTATAACTGCATCAGGTAAGTGTTTGTCTTTAATACGAATTTTAGAAAGTAGCTTTACAAATGGTTGCGCAACCAAAGCCAGGATAGTGGCCACGAGCATATAGATAACAATTTTTGTAAAGAGAAAACAAAATACAACGATACACAGAAGGGTGAAAGCGAGTATAATTTTTGAGCGGTTGTTGGAAAACATATTCTTGTAAGCAAAGGTACTCAAATTTTAATACCTGCAAAAGCCTAAACAGCGCCTAAAACCGAAAGTTTTTCATAGAATTCCCGCTTTATTTCAGCATTCATCAGGTTGCCTATACTTCCTTCGTGAGTATGGGTAATTTCTCCGTCAAATTCAAAGATGCCGGAATTTATTTCTTCACCAACAACTTTATATGCTTCTCTGAAAGGGGCTCCCTGCTTCACCAAATTATTTACTTTTTCGACGCTGAAAATGTATTTGTATTTTTCATCGAATAAAATATTTTCTTTCACCCGGATTTGTTGCAGCATACTTGTTGCCGCTTTTAAACAATCGTTCAAAGTTTTAAAAGTTGAAAACAAACTTTCTTTTGTAAGTTGCAGGTCCCGTTGGTAACCGGAGGGAAGATTATTAATTAATAAAGTTAGCTCGTTAGGGAGCGCCTGAATCTTATTACACTTTGCCCTTATTAACTCAAATACATCAGGATTTTTTTTATGTGGCATGATGCTGCTGCCTGTTGTCAGTTCGTCAGGAAAAGAAAAGAAATTAAAATTCTGCGACATAAACACACACACATCCATAGATAGTTTAGAAAGTGTGGAAGCCACAGTTGACAATGCCATAGAAGTAATTTTTTCTGTTTTCCCTCTGGTCATTTGTGCGTAAACCACATTATAATTGAGCGAGGAAAAATTTAATTCTTTTGTAGTCATTTTTCTGTCAATGGGCAATGAACTTCCGTATCCGGCTCCTGAACCTAATGGGTTTTTATCTGTAATTTTATAAGCAGCTAAAAGCATTTCCATATCATCGCTTAAACTCTCGGCATAAGCACCAAACCATAAGCCGAAAGAAGAAGGCATTGCAATTTGTAAATGCGTGTAGCCCGGGAGTAATATTTTTTTATGCTCTTCGCTTAACAACTGAAGTAAATCAAACAGCTCTTTTATGTGAAGAGATGTAATTTTTAATTCCGACTTAATAAAAAGCTTTATGGCAGTAAGTACCTGGTCGTTCCGCGACCGAGCTGTATGAATTTTTTTCCCTGTATCTCCGAGTTTCCTGGTAAGTAAAAATTCTATTTGTGAGTGAACGTCTTCAATATGTTCTTCAATAATAAAATTTCCGGAAAGAACGGAATTGAGAATATTCATTAGTTCGTTTTGAAGCAAATTGTTTTCTTCACCACTAATCAATCCCGTTTTTGCCAGCATATTGGCGTGTGCCATAGATGATTTTACATCATGTTCAGCCAATAACAAATCAAAAGATTTATCAGTGCCTATTGTAAAGTCTTCCAACCATTGCGGGTTTTTTGTCTTTTCTTTTTGCCAGAGTTTTGTTTCCATTTTAAAATACTATTTCGTTTAATAATTTTATATAAAGCTCAATACCTTCTTCAATTTCGTTTATGTAAATAAATTCATCCGCACTGTGCGATCGTGCAGAATCTCCCGGTCCGATTTTTACCGAAGGCCAGGGCATTAATGCCTGATCGGATAGAGTAGGGGAGCCATACGTTTTTCTCCCGTGTTTTATTCCGGCCTGTACAAAAGAATGATTTGCCGGGATGGAAGAAGGTTGTAGTCTCAGTGACCGGACTTTTACCTCACAACTCACATTTTGTTTTATAATTTCTAAAACTTTTTCATTTGTATAGCTATCGGTTGTTCTTACATCAACAGTAAATTCGCAATTTGCGGGAATTACATTATGTTGCGATCCTGCTTTTATAACAGTAACATTCATTTTCACCGGCCCTAATGTTTCCGATATTTTTGGGAAAGAAAAACTTTTAAACCACTCAATGTCTTTTATTGCTTTGTAAATAGCGTTTTCTCCTTCTTCTCTTGCCGCGTGGCCTGATTTTCCGTAGGAAATACAATCTAAAACCACTAACCCTTTTTCGGCAATAGCAAGATTCATTTGTGTGGGTTCCGCAACGATTGCAAAATTTATTTCGGGTAATTCTGTAAGTACAGAGGCGGTTCCGTTCGCCCCTGAAATTTCTTCTTCTGCACCGGCACAAAAAATCAAATTGTATTTTAATTTTTTGTTTTCATAATAGTGTAAAAAAGTTGCCAATAAAGAAACCAAAGCTCCGCCCGCATCGTTACTTCCTAATCCGAATAATTTTCCATCAGTAATATCAGGGTTAAAAGGATTTTTAGTATAAGCGCTGTCAGGCTTAACGGTATCGTGATGCGAATTCAGTAAAATAGTCGGTAAAGCAGAATTAAAATGTTTGTTAACCGACCAAATATTATTTACTTTCCTGTTTGTAACAATTCCTTTTCCGTTCAAAAACGATTCCAGTAAATCAGCTGTTTTGTTTTCTTCTCTGCTGAATGAAGGAATGGCAATCAATTGCTTTAACAAATCAATCACTTCTATTTTTAACACTGAATTAATTTCTTCAGTTGTGGATATAAGTCCCTGCATGATTTTGCGAATTAAGAATTGTTAATAAATCAGAGGCATGGCCAATTACAACCGAGGCTACGCCCTCTTGTTTGGCCTTAAAAGCATTATCAAGTTTGGGTATCATGCCATCGACAATAATCTTTTCTTCTTTTAGTTTTTTATAATTTTCCGAATCTATTTTTTCTATTACTGAGTTTTCATTGTTTTTATCAAAAAGTACGCCTTTCTTTTCAAAGCAATAAATTAAATGTGTGCTGTATAGTTTGCTTAATTGAGTTGCTAATACCGAAGCTATTGTATCCGCATTGGTATTCAGTAATTGCCCTTTGGCATCGCATGTAATTGACGCAATAACAGGAGTTGCTCCGAACTCCAAAATATTTTGTAAAAATCCCGTATTCACCCCTTCCGGTAAAATATCTCCCGCAAAACCGTAGTCAATTTCTGCGATCTCTCTTTTCTTCGCTAAAATGCATTTACCGTCGACGCCGCTGAGCCCAAGCGCATTACAATTTAACGATTGCAATTTTGCAACTATACTTTTGTTAATCCACCCGGCATAAACCATGGTGGTTACTTTTAGTGTTTCAGAACCTGTAATTCTCCTGCCTTGTATCATCTTAGTTTCGATATTCAATCTTGCAGATAGTTCTGTTGCAAGTTTCCCGCCGCCGTGAACTAAAATTTTTAACCCTTTCAGTTGTACAAAGTCGGTAAGAAATCTCTCCAATGAAATTTCATTATCCAGAATATTTCCTCCGATTTTTATGATGTATAAATTTTTCATACTTCGGAATATTGAATTTGATTCTGTAATACGGTTTGAGGTTTAAAATTCGCTTCTAACATATTTTTAAGAACCGCTTGTGCGGCGTAAACCCTGTTTTCGGCTTGTTGCAATATCAATGATCCCGGGTTATCCAGTAATTCATCACTTAGTTCCACATTTCTTCTAACGGGCAAGCAATGCATGATGCGTGCGTTATTTGTCTGTATTATTTTATTTTTATTGAGCAACCAGTTTCTTTTTACCGAAGGCATTAAGCCGTATTCTTTATAAGCTGACCAGTTTTTTACATAAACAAAATCCGCTCCTTCAAGGGCTTCCTGCTGATTGTAAATTATCTCAGCGTTCTTTGTATAATCAGAATGAAGTTCGTAACCTTCAGGTTGAGTTACTACAAAATTTACATCAATAGCATTCATCCATTCGGAAAATGAATTGGCAACCGCTTGAGGTAAAGGTTTTATGTGCGGAGCCCATGTAAGAACTACTTTCGGTTTTCTTATTTTTTTCTGTTCATAAATTGTCATCGCGTCCGCCAGGCTTTGTAAAGGGTGTAATGTGGCAGATTCAAGACTGACTAAGGGAACTTTACAATGTTTCATGAATTGCAATAGAATATGTTCGCTGTAATCTTTCGCTTTGTTTTGTAGAGTTGGAAAACTCCTCAATCCGATAATATCGCAATATGTTCCTAATACTGCGGCCGCATCTTTAATGTGTTCCACTTTATCGCCATTCATAATTGCGCCGTCTTCAAACTCTAAAGCCCAGCCTTCCTTATCAATGTTCATCACAATTACATTCATTCCTAAATTCAGCCCGGCCTTTTGTGTACTCAGCCTTGTCCGTAGACTTGGGTTCATGAAAATCAAACCCAATGTTTTATTTTTACCAATGGTATTGTGTCCAAAAGGATTGGCCTTTATCTCCAATGCTTCTTTTACCAAAGCATCCGGATTTTTTACGTCGTATACGGTTGTAAAATATTTCATGATAAAACTTTATTTGTGGTTAAAACTGCGTTTAATGATTCCAGAAAGAAATCAGCTTCTGTTTTTGTAATATTTAAAGCTGGCAGAAGCCTTATTGTTTTTGTAGAAGAGGAATATCCCGTAAAAATTCTAAATTCAAACAGAAGTTGTTTTCTTATTTCGGTAGCGTTTGCTTCAGTGTCAATTCCAATCATTAGCCCTTTTCCCCTGAGAAATTTTATTCCTTCTTTATTTTTTAAAACATTGAAAATGTAATCTCCCATTTGTTCAGCATTTTCAACCAGATTTTCTTTTTCTATAATATCAAGTACAGCTATTCCGGCAGCGCAGGCTAAATGATTACCTCCGAAAGTGGTTCCCAGCATTCCGTGTTTTGCATTTATTTCAGGAGAAATTAAAACCCCGGCTATTGGAAAACCATTACCCATTCCTTTCGCCACAGTAATTAAATCGGGTTTAATGTTTCCATGTTGATGTGCGAAGAATTTGCCGGTCCGCCCGTATCCGGATTGAACCTCATCCAATATTAAAAGCGTTCCTGTTTTTTTACATTGTGCTTCTAATTTTTGCAGGAATGAATTATCCGGAACCTGAATCCCGCCAACACCCTGAATTCCTTCAATAATAACAGCAGCAATTTCTTCCGTTATTTGCTCAATACAGTTTTCATCATTGAAAGAGAGGAAAATTATATTATCGGTTTGATTAATCGGCGCAACTATACTTGTGTCATCTGTAGCGGCAACTGCCAGGGAAGTTCTTCCGTGGAAGGAATTAGTAAATGCGATTACTTTTTTCCTTCCTGTATGAAAAGAAGCAAGCTTCATAGCATTTTCATTGGCCTCTGCACCAGAGTTACACAGAAACAGTTGGTAATCTAGGTAGCTGCTTAGTTTTCCTAATTTTTCCGCGAGAACTTCTTGTTGAGGAATTTGTACCGAGTTGGAATAGAATCCAATTTGCTTTAATTGCTCGTTTAGTTTATTTATATAATGGGGATGAGAGTGCCCGACAGAAATTACCGCGTGGCCTCCGTAAAAATCTAAATACTTTTTTCCGTTCTTATCCCAAATGTATGAGCCCTTTGCTTTTACCGGCTCAATGTTGAATAATGGATATACATCAAATGTTTTCATGTTTTTTATTTTTTTGGTCCTTTGTCCTTCGCTCCTTTTAATATACGTTTGCTTTTAATTTTAATCCCGTTGTTTCCTCTAATCCGAACATCAAATTCATATTTTGAACAGCTTGTCCTGATGCTCCCTTTAATAAATTGTCAATAACGGTTACAATGGCCAATTGATTTTTGTGTTTGATTAATTGCATGAAACACTTATTGGTATTGGTTATTTGTTTTACATCGACGGTTTTTACAAGGTGAACAAACGGATGTTCGGCATAGTAAATCTTAAATAAATTTTCCACTTCAGATTGACTCAACCCGATATTTACTGTAATTGCTGCTAAAATCCCTCTGCTGAAAGCGCCTCTTTGCGGAATAAAACTTATTTCATCCGAAAAACTATTTTGTAATTGTTTTATGCTTTGATTTATCTCAGCTAAATGTTCGTGTTCAAATACTTTGTAAACCGATAAATTATCATTTCTCCAGCTGAAATGTGTTGTTGCGTTTAAACTTCGTCCGGCACCGGTTGAACCTGTCGTGGCATTTACGTTAATATCTGCATTCAGCAAACCTTTTGCGGCCAGAGGTAATAGGCCTAATTGAATAGCTGTGGCAAAGCAACCTGGATTGGCAATGTAGTTCGCCTTTTTTATTTTTTCTCTGTTCAATTCGGGTAAACCATAAATAAACGCTGTTTCCTGCCAACTGTCTCCTGTGGATTGCCTACTTATTCTAAAATCTCTGCTCAAATCAATGATTTTTGCATCGTATAAGAATTTATTCTCATCAAGAAATTTCTTCGCGTCTCCATGCGACATACATAAAAAAGTCAAATCAGCACCTTTTTCCGCAGTGGCACAAAATGCCAGATCGGTTTCTCCGGTTAAATCCTGGTGAATTTCATAAAGGTCCTTTCCTTGCTGACTTTTACTCACAACGTATTGCAATTGTGCGTTAGGGTGATTCAGTAATAACCGCACAAGCTCTCCACCCGTATAACCGGCACCACCAATAATTCCTATTTTGATTTTCTGACTCATGCTAATTCTTTTTGATTGACTTTGTTGTAAATGCCAACCTGATTTCCGAATATTTTTGCAAAACCTTTTACGTCTTCTCCACTCCAGGCTTTGTTTATCTCGCCGTAACTTCCGAATTTATCCGACATTAAATCATTTTCGGATTCAATTCCGTTTAATGCGAATCTGTAAGGATGTAGTGTAAGGAAAACTTTCCCGCTAACATTTTGTTGTGTGTTTTCTAAAAAAGATTCTACGTCTCTCATAGCAGGCTCTAAATATTGTCCCTCATGCAAAGAACTTCCGTACCAAACAGAGAGCTGGTCTTTAAGAAGTAACTGATGTTTACTCAACACATGCTTCTCCAATAAATGATGTGCTTTGATAATAATTAACGGAGCCGCCGCCTCAAAACCAACCCTGCCTTTAATTCCTATAATAGTATCGCCAACATGAATATCTCTTCCGATACCATAACCGTTGGTAATGCCTGTTAAATATTGGATAGCGCCTGGTGGAGAAAATGTTTTATCATTTACTCCAATTAATTCTCCTTTTTCATAATGTAAGGTAATGTCTTCAGAATCTTTTTTTGTCACCGGAGTAGGGAAAGCTTCTTCAGGTAATGGTAGATTAGATGTAAGGGTTTCTTTTCCGCCCACCGAAGTTCCCCAAATGCCTTTGTTAATGCTGTATTTCGCTTTTTCAAAATTCATAACGACTCCGTGTTCTTTCAGGAATTTTATTTCTTCTTCTCTCGAGAGTTTCATATCTCTGATCGGAGTGAGAATTTCTGTTTCAGGAATAAGCGTGTTAAACACCATATCAAACCTCACCTGGTCGTTACCTGCGCCTGTGCTGCCATGAGCCACATATGATGCTCCGATTAACTTAGCCTGATTGGCAATGGCAACTGCTTGCGAAATCCTTTCGGCACTTACTGATAGGGGATAAGTGTTGTTCTTTAAAACATTCCCGTAAATTAAATACTTAATTACTTTTTTATAGAAATTTTCTGTTTCATCAATGCAATGAAAAGTTTTTACTCCCAAAGCGTGAGCATGTTTTTCAATTACTGAGATTTCCACTTCATTAAAGCCGCCTGTATTTACCAATGCGGCGTGAACTTCCAGGTTTTTCATTTCAGAGAGATAAATCGCGCAGTAGCTGGTATCTAATCCTCCGCTGAATGCTAATAGTACTTTATTGTTTTTCATTTTCATTTTATAATAAGGTTATTACTTTTTTTTCTTTTTTCTTTTGTGATTTCAGCAGGATAAATTGTTTCAGTCGCATAAAACGCTCATACAATTTGGATTGCTTGCTGAAATTCCATCGCTTTCGCTTTTCGTTTTTTGCTTTTTCTAACGGATCATACAACATGGCGGTGCACATACAGTTTTTTCTTTCCTTGCTTTTCAGAATTTCAATATTCACGCAGCTGTTGCAACCTTTCCAGAAGGCTTCATCGTCGGTAAGCTCACTGTAAGTAACGGGTTCGTAACCTAACTCGGAATTAATTTTCATTACTGCAAGTCCTGTGGTTAAACCGAATATTTTTGCATCGGGGTATTTGCTACGTGACAATTCAAATATTTTTTGCTTGATAGCTTTTGCCAAACCGCTTTTCCTGAATTGCGGCGCTACAATTAACCCTGAGTTGGCCACATATTTACCATGACTCCAGGTTTCTATATAACAAAAACCTGCCCATTCTCCTGCAAGAGTTAATGCCACAACGGCTTTTCCCTCGAGTATTTTTTGCTCAAGGTATTCGGGGCTTCTTTTGGCTATACCTGTTCCCCTTGCCTTTGCCGATGCTTCCATCTCGGCACAGATGTGTGCTGCATAGTGCAAATGTTGTACACTTGCTACCTGCACAATGAATGAATCCATTGTGTTAAATTTTAAAATGAAACGATTATTGAAATGCGAATGATGCTCCTCTTCCCGAAGAGAATTACACCTGGGGAAATTTTACGCTAATCAGCGTCGGATAAAGAAGCGGCCGGGGAGTGACACTAAAACTACCCTTGTGGGAGCAGAAAACAAATTTGCAACAAGGCTCAACAGCCCGTTGGTTGCGGATTTGAAGTTGTTTATCAACTTGGTTTTTTTCATTTCTTTTTTATAAAAAGATTAAAATTGTGTTTGTTGTGTTGCAAATGTTCCGAAAAAATAATTTAACATCCAAATAAAATTTCATTTTTCTTCAAATTGCCTTATCCCCGGCCGAAATTTTCTGACGGATATCAGTCGCTAAAGACCGCGAAAAGGGTTAAATTTGAAAAACATTATAAGCCCATGAGTCACGAAGAGCACCTGAAGAGTTCTGATTTTATTTCGGATATCGTTATAGGAATGAGCGACGGATTAACCGTTCCTTTTGCCCTGGCCGCGGGATTAAGTGGGGCGGTTGACAGTAACTCGGTAATTATTACAGCAGGTGTTGCTGAGATTGTTGCGGGTTGTATAGCTATGGGGTTGGGTGGTTACCTTGCCGGAAAAACAGAACAGGATCATTACGAGAATGAACTGAAACGCGAATACGAGGAAGTTGAACGGGTACCCGAAAGGGAAATGGAAGAAGTAAGGGAAGTATTTGCCGATTATGGTTTAAGTATTGAATCGCAAAATATCATTGCCAACGAACTTTCTAAAGACAAAGACAAGTGGGTCGAGTTCATGATGCGTTTTGAGCTCGGTCTCGAAAAACCTCACCACAACCGTGCGCGTAACAGTGCTTTAACCATCGGCACCTCTTATATTATTGGTGGATTGCTTCCTTTATCCGCTTATTTTTTTACCACAAAACCTATTGATGGGTTAATCCTTTCTTCAATACTTACTACTGCCTGCCTTTTTGTTTTCGGTTATTTCAAAAGCAAAGTAACTGGACAACAACCTTTCTTCGGAGCGCTTAAAGTAACGCTGATTGGTTTAGTTGCTGCAAGTGCGGCATTCGGAATTGCAAAATGGGTTTCTTAATTCCCGGGAATAAAAAAGCGTAAACACATCAGGTTTCACTCTTCTGTATTTACACTGTCAAAAAATTGTTTTACTTATTGATGATTACCGTTTTGGTGATTTTTTGATTTCCGTTTGAGATTTTTATAAAATAAGTTCCCGCGTAAACCGACTGAACATCAAAATAAGCTATAGTACTTCCTTTATTAATTTTTGAAGTAGCAACCACCCGGCCACTCATATCAATCAGTTGAATTTCTAAATCAGATTTTACCAAATTTCCAACCTGAATAGCAATTAAATCGCTTGCAGGATTAGGGAAAACAGAAACTTTGAGCTGATTAAATTCATTCTCGCTGATTGAAGAACCTGAAGCCGTATAGGTGGTTGTGCTTTCTGTGATAGAAGTAACCTTTCGATTTGCATAAACTCCGTAAAAAGTCGGGCCAACCACATAGGGATAATAAGAATTCCAATTAGCATCTACTGTTGCGAAGTAGCAATAAGTTCCGGCAGGATATTCAGGTGTTATACAAAACCTTCCGTTATGATCATCCAAATAGTCAGAAGAAACCGGAGCTGTATATTGGTAATCTTCCCTGAAATAGCCAAGTGGATACGTTGAACTTACCGCCGGACCCGGAGTAACAGATGTTCCTGTGTAATAAGTGGTACGTGTTGTAATATTTCTTAACGAAAAGCTCGATTTCATTCTGACAATAGGGCCTGTTCCATTAATGTTTTGATAAGCGTACGCTCCGTAAATGGGAAATCCGTCGTAAGCATAGCCCAATAAAGGAGAATGCTGCGTACTGTCGATTTTATATAATCCGTCGGCCAGGTATAAATTGCAAACCGTAGAAATCACATTTAAATCCAGGTTAAAAGCGCTTGGATTCTGGTGATGATGATAATTTCCCATAGCGGGATGCCCTTTTGCACAATCAAAACCTCCACGCTCTCCAACAACCGCGTCTCTGTTCCAAACTCCGTCGCCTGCGCCACCTAAGGGTCCCCCTTTTAAGCATCCGCATGAATTTGACCAGGAAACTCCGTCGCGATAATCAAACAAAGCAACGCCGTTAATAAATACGCCGATATCTCCGCCGGTAGTGCTTGTTAAAGTGCCCGTATTTTGAACGGGTGCCAAAGGAAATTTAAAAATTGCATTTTGATTACTTGCGTTTGACGGATTACCATCTAAAAACGGGCCGGTAATATAGGAGGGAACTCCCTTCGTTGAAACATATACATTGTTTGCCGAGTACTGAACCGTTTGGCAGTTAACCAAAATATTATTGGCAACAGGAGTTGAATTACCACTTACGTAGTAAGTACCGGTTACAGTAGTATTTTGTAGCCAGCAGGTAATCGCGGGACTTAATTGCGCGTAACTTATAGTTGCTATAATTAAAAGCCAGGCGGTGTAAAATATTTGTTTCATAAGTGTTATTTTGGTTTGTTAAATATTAGACGATCTTATTTTTGTTTTCCTTCGGTTTGAAGTAAAATTTCTTTCGGGAATCCGTGTTTAGGATTAAATACAAAGTCTATATCGTTGAGAGCCAGTAAAAAGGAGATTAGATCAACTTTCTCATCAGAACTTAATTGAATAGAGTTTCTTAATTCATTTGCCAGTGTCGGGCCCTGCTTTATACCTTGGGTGTAATGATTCAGAACCTGGTTCAGTTTATTGAATCTTCCGTCGTGCATGTAAGGATAGGTATAACTCAGATTTCTTAAACTCGGGATTTTGAATTTTAAACTGTCGGCACTTTGTTTGGTAACCATCCATTTTCCAAAATCTTTTAAGCCCGTATCAAGCGGCAAGCCGTTATTTGCAAAAGTGTAATTTGAAAATAATGGTTCGGTGTGGCAGGCATTGCAGTTTTTTAAAAACAGAGCATATCCTTTTTGCTCCTGTTCCGTAAATTTTTCCTTTTTTGATTTTACGCGGTCGTATTTTGAATTTGCCGAAACAAGTGTAAGCTGAAATTGCGATAGCGCTTTCAAAACTCTTTCGCCGGTAATGATACTGTCATCAAATGCAATATAAAATAATTTTGGATAGAGTTTGTTGTTTTGCAATTTGGCAACTACGGTTTCTATTTTTTCTCCCATTTCTTTCGGGTGACTGATTGGCGCGAGAGCCTGAACATCCAAATGATTAATGGCGCCGTCCCACATAAAAACGGACTGCCAGGCTAAATTCATTAAAGAAGGTGCGTTTCTTGTTCCGATTAGATCATTAATGCCGTGACTCAAGGCATGGTCGGTATGCGCGAAAGCATTGAAAGAGGAGTGACAGGAAGCGCAGGAAATGTTATTGTCTTTGGATAGGATAGGGTCGTAAAACAAAGTTCTGCCCAATGTAATTTTAGAAACGTTGAGTGGATTTTTTTTGAAATCGTAAACCGGTTTTGGAAAATATGCCGGATATTGCAATTGATATACTTCTGCAACTGTAAATGCAAAAAACAGAAATACTATTATCAACCTTGTTAATTTTAATTTCATTCCTTAACAGAAAAGATGGTTTGATAAAGTTTGGCGAGCGTTACAGCTTTTTCTCCCGGCGACATAATTTCATTGGTATTTTTTAAGTCAATGCCGTTTAAAAATTTTTCAAGGTCAACTTTTATATCAATTTCTGTTTTATTTTTTAAGGATAATGTAATTGTTTGTAATGTGGCGTATGGATTCAAATATCCTCCGATATGAAATTGAAAAATATTATTTCTCGTTGCGCAAACTTTACCCGCGCCTTCCAGTTTAAAATTGATATAACCGCTTTGCCATGCCCAATACATTCCGTTAACCGGATCGAGGTCACCTCCCATAGCACCCGATACATTGGTGGTACTATCAATTCCGATATTAAATTTTATCACGTCGAAATCTATTTTTTTTACTAAAAACGATATGCTTAATTTCTTTTCGATATCAATCAAATGAAATTTGTTTTTAACGGTGTAAACTACTTTTCCGTTTTTTAATAAAGTAAGATTGGAAACATAGAACCTGAAGGTTTCAATATTAAGACTATCGTTAAGCTTTGAAGAGTAATATTTTTTTCCCGGTTCAATAGCTGTATTCCCGAAAGTTGGAGTGAATTTTACAGAGCCTGTATCCTTCTGGCAAAAACCAAAAAAAGGCAGGAGGGTAATAAGGATGAAATAAAATTTGTTCATTATACAAGGACTTCGACTCCGCTCAGTCTGACAACATCATTTTGAAATTGGAATGATTCCTTATTAATTTTTATAACTACCAAATTTACAAATTTTGTAATAGCTCTCATTTTATAATTGTTGCCACATCGAGCGGAGTCGAGGTGCGCGGAGAATTTCCAAAGAATTGATTCCACTCAGTCTGATAACAGTTGAATTTTTTCATTAATGTTTCGGTGGTGGAGGTGGCCCTTCGGGATTTTGCGGACGATGAGGAGGTTTGGGCGCCATCATTTGTAAAGCTTCATTAATTACCTCGTCGAATTTTTTCTGCTGCCCGGGTTTGCAAATGGCACGAACCTTTTTAAAATGATTAAACGTAAGCATCTCCATTTGTTTTTGAAAAAGAGCCATACTGTCGGCCAATTGCATGCTTAATATAGAATCAGCAGTGGTATTTCCCAGCAAATCAAAAAAGCGGTGGTGCATTTTGCGGTTTTTCTCCTGTATCAGTTGCGCGCTTTCGTGATGCTCTTTGCGCAGTGCGTCAAATTGTTTTATTTGCGCTTCGTCAAGGTTAAGCTCGTGAGTTAAAAATTCAAAAGCCGTGGGCGGGCTGGGTGCTTCCGGGGGCGGTGGAGGCATATGCCCTTCGTGATGTTTACGGCCGGTCCACATAAAAGTAAGGGTAGCAATATTTATCAATAATAAAACGACAATAGTTATTTTTAAAAAGCGGTTATTTTCCATGTTTTTAAAATTGGGTGGTATTTAAATAAGAAAAATATTCTTTGGCAACAGGATTGTTGTTTCCTGTTTGTGTTTTTGTTTCGGTAGTATTTGCAGAGCGCGTCCAGACAAAAACATTTAATGTAATAAGAACTGCGAAACAAGCTGCTGCCTGCCAAACCAAACGCGGCGCGATGGAAACGATTTTCGCTTCTTTATTCTGAAGTCTTATAATTATTTTATCATACAAGAAAGAACTTACTTCTGTTTTTTGCAGGTTATCCAAACTGTTTAAGGTTTTTTCTATCTCGTTATTTATGTCCTTGTTTTCCATTTCTTCCATATTAGACGATGGGTTTCAATTAAAACTTGCGGTCGATGTTTAAAAATTTGGGATTAACCTGTATTTTCTTCTTCTTTCAACCAAAATCTTGTCAGACTGAGCAGAGTTGAAGCCCTTGGATAAATACCCGGAATGACTGAAATTCACGCATCTTGACTCCGCTCGATATGACAATATAAGTTTATATTTCATTTTTACCCTTTTTTATAATAATCTCCTAAATATTTCTGCAAATTGCTCCTGGCTCTGAATAAAAGCGACTCAATAGAAGAAACTGATATCTGCATCACTTCCGCTATTTCCCGGTAACTGAGTCCTTCTACTTTATTAAGTGTAAATGCAATTTTTTGATTTTCGGGCAATTCATTAATGGCTTTAAATAAAATAGTGGCTCTTTCTTTATTCTCCAACTGCACCCCGGGATGTACAAAGGTGACTTGTTCAACCAAGGGCTCATTACTTTCTTCGCCAAAAAGGCTTTGCATAAAACCAAAACGCTTTTTTCTTTTTTTTGCCCGTAAAAAATCCAGCGATTTAGTTACCGTAATACGATAAAGCCAGGTAGAGAACTTGCAGTCACCCTTAAATTCTTTTACCGAATGAAAAACCTGTATAAAAACTTCCTGTGTCAGGTCTTCGGCGTCAGTAGTGTTTTGTAAAATCCCCAATGAGGCATTATAAACCAGTCCTTTGTGTGTTTCCACAATATATTTAAAAGCAGAGCTTTCGCCCGTTTTAAGCTGCGCTATAAGAATTTCCTCGTTCAGAAAAAGGCCTTTATAATATGACGTTAATTTAGGGTAAAACTTGCGGATTAGCCAGAATAAAAGGATTTTTTACTTTTGTATATCTATGAAAAACCTTCTGAAATCGAATGTCTTTGCTTTTGTGCTGATTGTAATTATACAAATGGTCTACAAAATGATTTTTTTAGATTACTGGGGCTTTTGGCATGATGAGGCTTTCAGTCTTTACTACTCGCAACAACACTGGGGTCATCTTAAACATATTTCTGAATGGGATATCAACCCTCCCTTGTATTATTACTTTTTATGGATATGGCAGCATTTGTTTGGCATAGGAGAGTATGCTATTCGCTTTTCGAGTGTTTTGTTCAGCGCATTGTCGGCAGGTATGCTTTATATTCTTTGTGTGAAGAATTTTAACTATGCAACCGGGTTAATAGCGGTGTTGTTTTTCACTGTTTGTAACGACATGTATTTTTACGCCCACGAAGCACGCCCTTATACATTAATTATGTTCCTTGTGCTTTGCTCTTCTTATTTTTTCTTAAACATGTTGAATAAACCCGGTTGGGTAAACGCTTTTATTTTGGGTGTACTTAATTTCGGACTTATTTATACGCATTATGTATGCGGAATTATTATTGCTGTACAAATTGGTGTGGCATTGATTTATTTTAATAAAGCTTTACTAAAATTTATAAGTATCGCTTTAGGAATTACTGTTTTAATTGCGGTTTTGCGTTTTACAAAAAAAACCATTGCGCTGGTTTTGCATAATGAAAAAAGTTCTTTCTGGATTGAAAAACCAACTTTTCACGATTTAACCGATACACTTTACAGTTTTTTTAACGGACAGGATTTATTTTATATTTTTTTATTCGCCGCGTTGATACCACTGATAATTATGGTACGTGCAAAAACCTGGAAACCTGTTTGGGCTGCAAATAAAATGAATCTTACTTATGTTTTGTTCAGCGGAGCGGGCGCCCTGCTTATTTGTTTTCTTGTGAGTTTATTTATGCCGCTCTTTGTAAGAAGATATTTACTTTTTACCGGACCTTTTATTTTTATAGTTATAGCACATCTTATAAGTATGGCTGATAAAAGCATAAGCCCCCCATTATTAGCAATAGTCGGTTTGTTTATGATTTTTTCTGTAATGCGGATAAATTTTCACACACCAAAATCAATGGATTACCGTGGCGCGGTTTACCTGGTAAAAGCATTGCAAAAAAATAATACGCCCGTGCTGGTTGAAACTCCTGACGTTGGCGCCCTGTTTTCTTATTATTACGATCGTTCCATTTTTACAGATTACGGGAATATTGAAGGCCGCTTAAAAGATAAAGGAATTTACATGGTGGCAAATGCAAACGATGCAAAAGCAGTCGATTTAGGTAAATACAATCGTATTGTACTTACACAAACTTTTGAAGATGTCAATCCCGGCGATAAAGAATTGCTGAAATATATTTCTGTCAATTACCCTCAAAAAGTAACCACAAGATTTTATCGTGGCATTACGATAAATGTTTATAGTAAATGAAGATTCCCGTCACCCTGAATTTATTTCAGAGTCTCATATCATTTGCTAACCCTAAAAGTTAGGAGATGCGGAAACAAGTTCAGCATGACGACATTCACCGAAACAAAACTATTTTACCGCGTAACTCAATTTAAACACCGTACGGCGGTTTTGTTTGTGTTCTTCGTCGCTGCAATCTACCCCATTGCCGCAACGGTTACTTAATTGTGTCTCACCGAACCCTCTGGCAGTTAAGCGTTTTTTGTCGATACCTTGTGCAACTAAGTATTCAACGACCATATTGGCACGTTTTTGCGAAAGCTCCATATTGTATTCGTCGCCTGCCGTGGCATCCGTGTGCGATTGAACTTCTAAAACCAATTTCGGGTTTTTATTCAGGGCATCAACTGCTTTTTTCAAAATAACTTCAGCTTCCGGTAATATTTTTGCCGAGCCCGATTCATAATAAATATTTTCTATAATCTCTATCTCTTTCTTTCCGGAGTTCAGTCCGCCCAGTTTAACCCAGGGGTCAAAGTCTTCTACAGAAATTTTCGACATCATCATCTTCTCGCTTTGCAATAAATTGAATTTAAATACGCCCTCGGTATTTTTCACAATCTCTTTGATTATTTTTCCTTTTTCATCTGTTACAATAATTTTATCGAAAGGTATTTTTTTACTGTCAAGTGCATCAATCGCAAAATTATATTTGCCCGAAGGAATAAGATTGGTAAAATTAAATCCTCCATTATTATCTGTTGTGTTAAACGAAATAATATCATCACGTTCGTTCAATAGTAAAAATTTAATCTCAGCCAAAGGTGTTTTGTCTGCGTTGTCCGCAACCAATCTTCCTTTAAAATCTATATGGAGAGGTTGGTCTTCAACACTCATTAAAGTCATTAAATTCACATCCGAAGGCATAAGTTCAAATTTGAATTTACCTTTTTCTCCACTCTTGGATACGATGATTGTGTTTCCGTTTCCGTCCACAACTTTAAATTGAGCAATACCATCAAAACTTGCATCGGTTACATCCAGTGTCATCAAATAGTTTCTGTCGAAGGGAAGTTTCTCAAATTTAAATTGCCCTTTCTCGTCTGTTTTAGTGTAATACATTACTTCGCCTTTTTCGTTGGTTATGTAAACCATTTTATTGGCGTACACTTTTCCACTGGGGTCATTGGCTAAAACTTTACCGGTAAAAGCAACTTTTACACGGGTATTATCAATCAGTCGCCCTACTTTAAAAGTTTTTGTAGTGCTGTTAAAATAAATATCGGTAACAGTAATTTCCATTTTATCTGCATTGTTTATCGGGACTTTGCAATTAAAGAAAGGATTTTTTTCGTTGCTGTTAAAGGGAACTTTTATTCCGTTAATTTTTATTTCCTGTATCAGGCTTTTGTCGCGTACTTCTCCTTCAAAAACCACATCAAACTGGTTGGTATAAACATTTATAAAGCCTGCGTTATCGGGTTGCGGATAAGCAATGATAAGCATAGGGGCGTCACTTTCTTTATTGGCCTGGTAGTTTTTATCCTGCGCGTCGCGTAACAATTTTTTTGCCTCGGCATTGTTGGGGTTTATTTCATTGGCTCGTTTTAAATCGGCAATAGCATCGGGGTAATTGCCTAATTCTAAATAACACTGACCGCGTAAATAAACCGCTTCAAAATTTTTCGGGTCGAGTTGAATGGTTTTGGTAAAATCATTAATGGCACCCTGAAACTGACTGGTTTTTTTATTGATTTTTCCGCGCAGAAAAAACGCCTCAGTAAATTTCGGATTATCCACTAATGCCTTACTTAAATCGCCGATTGAATTTACATAATCTGATTTTGCAAGCAGGGGTTGACTTCGTAAATAGTACACATAATATTTTTTTGGCTCAAC
>Ga0210400_10000837_pt1 | contig 32284 bp, 26 predicted proteins | sample IncBWH26MmetaG_FD_155456 | JGI IMG/M metagenome (GOLD analysis project Ga0210400, IMG submission 155456) | Forest soil microbial communities from Barre Woods Harvard Forest LTER site, Petersham, Massachusetts, United States - Inc-BW-H-26-M | ecosystem: Environmental > Terrestrial > Soil >... | reverse complement strand
CTTCTTCAGGAAGCGCGCTGGTAATAAGAATGACCTTTGGAGGACCTTCGGCAAATGTGAGCAGCAAGGAAGTACGTAGCGCGCGATAAGATTCCGCCATCTGCGACCTGGGACGCGATTGCGTGACCAGCTCGACGGACTCTTTGGAGGAGGCGAGCGCCAACTTCTCGCGACTACCGACTTCCCGGGTGCTTCTGGACCCGAGAGGAATCATGCCTAAAGAGGGAAGCGCGGAGATGCTTTGGGCCTGCTCCGGAGTTCGCACGGTGTTGTCCATACTTTCCAGCAGGAATGCGAGCCCGATGCCGGTGGAAAGGCCCAGAGCGAGCGCAAAGGCGAGGTTCCGCAGAAAGTTTGGTCCTGATGGCGTTGTAGGCACCCGGGCGACATCGACAATGCGAAAGTTATTGGACCTCAAGCCTGCGGTCACACCGGCTTCCTTCAGTTTTTCCAGCAGTCCTTCGGAGAGTGTCCGGTTCGCGTCGACATCGCGTTTAAGCAGGCTGTATTCAATGGCGCTCTCGTTCAGTTTGTTAGCTTCCTGTTTTTGCTTCTCCAGCGCGCTGCGCAGCATGGTTTCGCGCTGCATAGAAGCAAGATAATCACCACGCAAACGAGCGGCCACCTTGCGCATTTCGGTCTGAATCTGGGCGTCGACTTCCTTCAATTGACTATTGAGCTGCGCCAATTTCGGATAGGAAGGCCCGAACTGTGTGCTCAGTTGCGCCACTTGGATTTTAAGATCGGCTTGCTGTTCTCGCAGTTTTTCGAGCAACGCTGAATTAGCACTGGAGCCTCTTGCCGCGCCGTCGACGTTGGCTGCCGCCACGATCGAATCAGAATCGCCGGCCTGCACCAGGTGGTAAATCGATTCCTTCTCCATCCGTGCGGATTCCGCTGAGGTCAACTCCCGATTCAATTCGTCCAACTTGGCGGTGGTGATGTTTTGCTTTTCGTCGATGCCAAGGATTTCGTGTTCCTTCTGGTACTTGACCAGTTTTTCTTGTGAGGTCTCGACTTTTATTTGGAGGTCAACCAGTTGCTTGGAGAGCCAGTCTGACGCCTGCATGGTGGACTCGAATCGCGTCTTAAAGTTCTGCTCCACATAGGTGTTGGCCAGCGTGTTCACCACGCGCGCAGCAAGATTCTTGTCCGGGCTACGGTAACGGATCTCGATGATTCTGGTATTTGGCACAAGCAAGACCTGCAGACTGCCTTTGAAGCCGGCGAGAACAGCCGAGGTCTTTTCGGAATCAGGCTGCATCGCGTCTGTGGTCAACTCCAGAGTTGGAGACGGCGATTTGCTCTTAGCACCGGATTCCGGCAGTTTGTCCAGATTTAATTGCCGGATGACCTGAAGAGCCAACAGATCGCTCTTCAAAACCCGTACCTCTGTATCCATGTCGGCCGGATCGTAATACTCGACGCTGCTGGATGAATCCTTCAGGTTGAAAGTGACCGGGTCCATCTTATTAATAGCGATGCTGCCAACCGCTTCATAGATCGGTGTGGTGCGCAGTGTGGAAATCGTGACAACGCCTAGGACCAGCGCCACGCTTGCAATTACGATCCACTTGCTCTTGATCAGAACCCGCAAATATTCGCGGAGCAGAGAATCTTGCGTACTACTGGGATAGCCGCTCGGTACTCCCTCGTGATTGAACGTAATGGGAAAAGGCGGATGGAGGTCGCGCAGTATCTGACCATTCAACGGTACTAGGGGTCCGGAGTCCATCAATGCTCCAAAGAAGCTCTGGCGTAGGTCCGGTCAGGTTCGCCGTCATGCTCTCGTTCGGCCCAGAACCGTACCTCAGCCCCTATCGGTTTCCTTGCTGCGGCGATTGGGCACAGTCTAGCACCGTAAGGAGAAGACTCAGCGTTCCTAATCAGGTGGGTTCCTTAGTGTTAACGGGGGTTCCTGCTGGTTTGATCGTCGTGCATCTCCGCTATACTGGCGCTGGCAAACGTCATTTTTGGTTTCACACTAACAGTCGCGGGATTCTTTTGAGCGGTGTGTTTTCACTTTGAGGAGTTCATTCGATGAACTGGTCCGAACAGGTTGTACTGGTCACGGGGGGGACGGGTTCTTTCGGCAGGAAGTTCGTCGAGTTGATGCTGCGGGAATATAAACCACAAAAGCTCATCGTCTTCAGCCGTGACGAACTGAAGCAGCATGATATGCGAGCTTCCGGATTCGACCATCCTAGCCTGCGTTTTTTTATCGGGGACGTGCGCGATGCGCAGCGTCTGGAACGCGCTTTTTCAGGAGTCACGGTCGTGGTTCATGCCGCGGCGCTGAAGCAAGTTCCGGCCTGCGAATACAATCCCTTCGAAGCCATCCAGACCAACATCATCGGCGGACGAAACGTCATCGACGCCGCCATCAATCGCGGGGTTCGGCGCATTCTGGCCCTCAGCACCGATAAAGCAGTGAACCCTATCAATCTGTACGGTGCGACTAAACTCTGCGCAGAAAAAATGTTCATTCAAGCCAACGCGTATTCTGGCACGCAGGATACTCGATTCAGTTGTGCACGCTACGGAAACGTGCTGGGCAGCCGTGGCAGCGTGATTCCCGTATTCCAGGAGCAGCGCAAACGCGGCAAGATTACCATTACCGATTCCCGCATGACCCGCTTCTGGATCACGCTCGAGCAGGGAGTCAGACTTGTGATTCGCGGGATCGAACAGATGCATGGGGGCGAAATTTTTGTTCCGAAGATTCCCAGCATGAAGTTGGTGGAAATGGCCGAGGCAATCGCTCCAGGGTGCGATATGGAAGCGGTTGGAATCCGCCCCGGCGAGAAACTGCACGAAGTGCTGCTCTCGGAAGACGAAGCTCGTCACGCGTTGGAACTGGACGATATGTACGTGATCCAGCCGGCGCATCCCTGGTGGCGCAAAGAAAACTGGAAACAGGCTCGCCCGCTTCCCGAGGGATTTCGTTACACCAGCGACAACAATCCCCAGTGGCTGAGCGCCGAAGATTTGTATGAACTCATCGGCGAACGCTCTCACGCCTTGCCTGTGCCTCAGGACCCAGAGCCGCGCGTTGCAGCATACGCACGCATATGAGAGAAACCTCACAGATGAAGGAGTGGACAGGCGCTTTCGGACAGCAATATACGGACCGCAATCTGCTGACGCCGGAAGCGCACGACGCCCTTTACGCAAGTGATTTCGGCATTACCAGAAGACAACTCAACCAGACGTTTCTGCAGGGTGTATCCAAAGACGCGCGCATTCTGGAGGTCGGCTGCAACATCGGAAACCAGTTGGTTCTGCTGCAACAGATGGGCTACCCGAACCTGTTCGGAATCGAGATACAGACTTATGCGCTTGAGCTGGCGAGATCACGCACCCATAACATAGGCCTCAGCCGAGGATCTGTTTTTTGCATTCCAGCGGACAGGCCTTTCGATTTGGTTTTTACTTCCCGAGTGCTCATCCACATTTCAATCGAAGATCTGGGCGCAGCCATGGATGAGATCCACCGCTGCGCAGGCACTTACATATGGGGGTTCGAGTATTATTCCCCGGGCGTTACTAGTGTGAACTACCGCGATCGCAACGGACTATTGTGGAAGACCGACTACGCGAAGCTTTATTTGGATCGCTTCAGAGACTTGGAAATAGTACGGGAACAGCGACTGCCTTATCTGCACAACGAAAATGTAGACAGCATGTTTCTGCTGAGAAAGAAAAAGGAAGCGGGGGCCGGGGAGTCAGGGATGGTCGGGCAAGCATGAAGACTGTTGCCATCATCCAGGCTCGAATGAATAGCACACGTTTGCCAAACAAGGTCTTAATGGATCTTGGCGGTAAGACGGTCTTGGCCCGCGTGGTGCGGCGTTTACAACGGGCCAGGCTGATCGAGGAAATTGTGGTGGCCACGACCAACTCAGCAGCTGACGACTCGATTGTGCGTGAGTGCCAGAGTCTCGCGGTAAGGTTCTTCCGGGGTGAGGAGAGCGACGTACTGGACCGCTACTACCAGGCGGCGCAATGGATGGGCGCCGATGGAATTGTTCGGGTCACCTCTGACTGTCCTCTCATTGATCCAGACACTACCGACAGTACCATTCACGCGTTTCTGGAGCGCCGGCCCGACTATGCCAGTAACGCACTGCAGCGAACTTTTCCTCGGGGGCTTGATACGGAGGTCATCACCTGGGAAGCTTTGACGCGTGCATGGGAGGGGGCATGGTTGCCTTACCAGCGTGCGCACGTTACGCCATACATCTACGAGAACCCGGATCGGTTCGACATTCTTGAAGTCAAGGCCGACACCGATTACAGCAGCCACCGGTGGACACTCGATACGGCAGAGGATCTCTCTTTCATTCGTGCCGTTTATGACCGCGTCGGCAATGACGACAGTTTTTCCTGGCGTGACGTTCTCGCTCTGATTGAGCGAGAGCCCGAGTTGATGGAATTGAATCACGCAGTCATGCAGAAAGCGCTGCAAGAGGGCTGATGGTCCAGTTGGAAACCACAATCGAGATTGGACCTACGCCAACTGCAGCAGTTCTGGAGACGAGCCGATGATTGTGGTCACTGGTGCGAGTGGATTGCTTGGAGTGAGTGTGGTTACGCGTGCGCGTGACCTCGGTCACGAAGTGGTAGGCATTTGCCATCGCAACCTTCTGCGCGTTCCCGGAATACGAATTTGCCAGGTCGACTTAACCAATCAACCAGCAGTACGCGCGCTTCTGGAGATTCTCCGGCCCGAGAGCATCATCCATTGTGCCGCCGCCACCAATGTCGATTGGTGCGAGGAGCATCCCAAAGAAGCTGAACAAATCAACGTTCAGGCATCATCCTTTCTCGCTGAGGTTGCCCAGGAGTTGAATGCCGGTTTTGTGTACATTTCGACGGATTCCGTGTTTGATGGCAAACACGGCAATTATTCCGAAACCGATCAACCACTTCCTCTCAGTGTGTATGCAAAATCGAAATTGAAGGGTGAGCAGGAGGTGCTTCGGCGGCACCTTTCGCCCCTGATTGTCCGTGTCACTATTTACGGTTGGAACGCGCAGCCCAAGCAGAGTCTCGCGGAATGCATCCTCGATCAAATTGCCGCAGGCAAGCAACTTGGCGGATTCGATGACGTTTATTTCTGCCCTATGCTGGTTGACGACCTCGCGGAGGTTCTGCTGACCATGCTGGAGCGTGGCTTGAGCGGGCTATACCACGTCGTGGGTTCAGAGCGGATCAGCAAGTATGACTTTGCCAAACGTGTGGCGATGACCTTCAGACTCGGAATGGATTGTGTGGCACCCAGGAGCATTGTTGAGGCCAACCTTCGGGCGCCGCGACCGACTGACCCTTCGCTCAATACCGAAAAAATCAGCGCAGTTTTGGGGAGGCCTATGCCAGATGTCGACGCGGGGCTTCGTCGGTTTCGGCAACTGCGCGAGAGCGGATACCGCAATCAACTAAAAAGCTTTCTGGTTCGGGCTAGCTAATGACGTCGTTGAAATTGGGGAGAAGGATCGTAGGTCTGGAAAGTCCCACATACTTCGTGGCTGACATTTCGGCAAATCATGACGGGGATCTGGAGCGCGCCAAACTTCTCATTCGGCTCTGTGCCAAAGCGGGCGCTAACGCCGCGAAATTCCAGAATTTTCGCGCTTCCAAGATCGTCAGCGACAAGGGTTTTCAGGCGTTGGGCAAACAGCTTTCACACCAGTCCAAATGGAAGAAAAATGTCTTTCAAGTCTACCAGGAAGCCACTTTGCCCTGGGAGTGGACGCCCATTCTGAAGCGGGAATGCGAAGCCTGGGGCATCGATTACTTCTCTGCTCCCTATGACCTTGAAGCAGTCGACATGCTGGACCCTCATGTCGAACTTTTTAAGATCGGCTCCGGGGACATCACCTGGCCCGATATGTTGCGCAAGATCGCCAAGAAGCAAAAGCCGGTATTGCTGGCGACGGGAGCATCGGAGATTGCAGACGTGCAATATGCAGTACAGGAAATTCTGAAGATCAATGCAAACCTGGTGCTCATGCAGTGCAACACGAACTACACGGGCAGCGTCGAAGCTTTCCGGCACGTCCATTTGAGAGTCTTGCAAACCTACCGCTCAATGTTTCCCGATGTGATTCTTGGCTTGTCTGATCATACGCCGGGACATGCTGCCGTTCTTGGTGCGGTTACGTTAGGAGCGCGCGTGATCGAGAAGCACTTCACCGACGATAGTTTCAGAGAAGGGCCAGATCACCCATTTTCGATGACGCCCCAAGCTTGGTGCGACATGGTGGACCGCACCCGCGAACTCGAATCCGCGCTCGGCTCTCCGCGCAAGGTAGTGGAGGAGAATGAACGTGAAACAGTAGTGCTGCAGCGCCGGTGCTTACGGGCAGCCCTCGATCTTGAGCCGGGAACGATACTACGGGCTGAGATGCTGGAAGCTCTTCGTCCCGCTCCACGGGATGCAGTCATGCCTTTTGAGCTATCGCGAGTGGTTGGCAAAACTCTGAATCAGGATTTGCCCGCCGGTGAATGTGTTAAATGGACGATGCTCACTGACGCTGAGGTTCACTAGTGCGCATCCTCTATTTTTCCGACAATTGTTCGGACCATAATCGCAGGTTCCTGGAAAAGCTCGTTTCATTCGGATACGACGTCTATTTCCTCAATGCCACACCAGACGGTTTAGCGGAAGAAAACTGGTTACCCCGTGGAGTCCGAAGATTGCACCCAAGACTGAGTATTCGTCGGGATGCGGATCCGAACGAGTTCGCCAGGTTTCTGCCCGAGTTCCAGTCTTTGTTGAAAGAATTCCGACCTGACCTTGTGCATGCCGGGCCGGTTCAGACATGCGGCTATCTTGCTGCTCTTTCGGGGTTCCAACCTCTGGTGGTGATGTCGTGGGGTTCGGACATGCTTGTCCATGCAGGTCAAAATGCGGAATGGATTCGCGCCACAGAAATCGCACTGGGTGCAGCGAATGGATTCTTTTGTGACTGCGAAACCGTTCGCAAAGCTGCACAGCACTATGTGGAGATCCCGAACGCACGGATCGTGCAGTTTCCCTGGGGAATCAAGCGTGGATCGTTCTCACCCAGTGGGCCAACTTATCTCCGAGAGAGAACCACCCCGGACGCGTTCACTCTTATTAGCACGCGATCATGGGAGCCTCTATATGACACAAGTGTTCTCCTAAACGCTTTTCACCTCGCATACAGGAAGAACCATCGGCTGCGCTTGCTCTTGCTCGGCGACGGCTCGGAGGCTGGTCGGGTGCGGACCTTCATCGCCGATCACGAATTGAACCAAGTGGTGGTCACCCCGGGAAAGATTGCGAGTACAGAGATGCCGCGCTGGTTCGACGCCGCGGATGCGTACGTCAGCTGTGCCAGGTCCGACGGAACTTCAATTTCGTTACTGGAAGGGATGGCCATGGGACTTCCCGCAGTCGTTACCGACATCCCCTCCAACCACGAATGGATCGCTGAAGATAAAAACGGTTTCCTCGCAGCGGCCGGCTCTGCCGAGGAGTTTGCCGAGAAACTTCTGTGCGCGGCGAGTTTACCGCCGAGTGATGTTAAAGCAATTTCCCAGCGCAATCAGGCGATTGTGGCTGAGCGTGCGGACTGGGACCAGAATTTTCCCAGCCTCCTGCGCTTGTATACATGCCTTGTAGGCAGTGCCGCGGTGATGGAAGCGTGAGACTGGTCAGTCCATTGTTGAAGCACGTCGTTTATCCTGGCCTTTCGAAGGCCGGATATCTTCGGCGTGTGGCCGGGAGCGCACCTGCGGTGTTGACTTATCACGGTATCTTACCCGCTGGGTACAAAATCATCGATCCGAGCCTGGATGGCAACCTTGTGAGCGCGGATTCCTTTCGCCATCAACTCCGCTTCCTCAAGAATCAATACAACCTCATCTCACCAGAACAATTCCGGTTATGGTGTGAGGCGGGACATCCGTTGCCTGCGCGGTCCGTGCTACTGACTTGCGATGACGGCCTGCAAAACTGTCTCTCCGGCATGCTACCCATTCTGCAGGAATTCGAGATCGAGTGCCTATTCTTTGTCACTGGCGCGACTCTCAGCCACACGCCCACAATGTTGTGGTACGAGGAACTCTATCTGATGTTTATGGCAGCTCCTGATACCTTCATTCTGGAGTTACCCGAGATCGGACTGAGAGTCGACCTAAGGCAGCAGAGAAAACAATATTTATGGTGGGAGTGGGTCAGAAAGCTTTCGCAATACGACTTGACCTGCCGAAAAACGCTTTTAGGGAGAGTAAGAATGCAGTTGGGACTCGCGGGGTCTTGGGAGGCTGCCTACCGCGAGGACCGCGTCCTTAGACGCCGGTTTCTAGTGTTGAACCGAGTCGACCTGTGTCAACTTGCCCGCGCGGGGATGTGCATTGGCGCGCATACTCTGTCTCATCCGGTGCTTTCGCAGTCATCACCTGACATGGCGTGGAACGAGGTCTCAGAGAGTAAACACAGCCTCGATCAGTTTCTTGGACAAGATACGTGGGCCTTGGCTTATCCCTTCGGCGATTCGACCTCCGTCACGTCGCGAGAGTTGGAAATGGCGGAACGCGCCGGATTCAAAGCTGCATTTCTCAACGAAAGCGGAAGTCTGGGAACACAGACTCCGAGGTTCGCTCTCCCACGAGTACACATCACCGCTGCGATGAGTCTCGCGGAATTAGAATCGCACATTTCAGGGCTTCATCGTTCATTGCGGGAATTGTTTCGACCCGGGAACCACAATGCTTCTGTCGGGACAAACGCTTGAGCACCGAAACAATGCCGGTGCAGGCTGATGCGGCCAATCTTCAAACCTATCGGATTCCCGAAGTAGCTTCTTATTATGCGGCGCTCAATTACCTGACTCCGTGCGAGCGATTGCTTTTCCAAAGCTACATCAAGCCCGGGATGAGCGTGCTCGACCTCGGCGTCGGCGGCGGACGGACCACGGTTTATCTCGCCGAAGTTGCGTCACGCTATCTGGGGATTGACTACTCGGCGGCGATGATTGACGCCTGCAGAAAAAAGTTTCCGGATCTCGATTTCCGGCTGGAGGATGCGTCTGATTTATCCGCCTTCGAAGACGAGTCCTTTGACGCCGTCGTATTTTCCTTCAATGGTCTGGATTCAGTTGTCTCAAAGGACAAGAGATCACGATGTCTTCACGAATGCTGGCGGGTGCTGCGCCCGGCGGGAGTATTTATTTTTTCTTCCCACAACCCGCGCTCCGTCCTAGTTCGTGCGAATTGGGACCGCGGAAGATTGTATGCCTTTGCTCGAAAATTCGTCTCCCAGAGGAATATCAGCTTCCCGCTGGTGGTCGCGGTACTCACCGCCGTGAAAGCGACTCAGGCTTTTCTGTCTGCGGCGATAAGGGACGCGGTCAAGGTGATTCGGCGGTTGCCAAGCTCAGCGTTCTGGTATGGGGAGGGTGATTTGTTTGATTCGAGCCACGGTGGCCTCCTGATTCACTGCTCGATACCAGATCGCGTGATCGCTGAGTTGAACCAGTTCGATTTCCAATTGCTCAGGGTGATGGGAGACGACTATCCGCAGACAAGTCACGCCTTTTTAACCGATTGGTATTACTACGTCTTTACTAAGACCGATAATTATCGGATCGGCAGGAAATCGTGCGCCTAGTTCTATACCGACAAATTCCGGACGACGCCATTCTGGCCGGCCAGTGGAACGAACTGGTGCAGCAGATGGAGTGTCCCGAGGTGTTCTACACCTACGAATGGTCGCTGGCTGTGAGCCGTGCCTATCGCGATTCCACCACACCTTTGCTGCTGTTGGCCTACGAGCAAGATCGGTTAGTTGGTGTGGCCGCACTCGCAACGGAGAAGGCACAACCTGGAACGTTCTTCCTCGCAGGCACGACGGCGGACTACTGTGATTTTGTTTCCTCCCCTGAAGTGCGGCAGGCACTGGTGGCTTGCGTCCTGTCCGAACTGCAAATGCTGGGAATTCCCATGCTGGTGCTGGCGAACTTACCAGCCGATTCCGCCACCGCCCGCGTGCTGGCACCATCCGCCGACTTCCGAGGATATAACTTGTTTTCTCAGCCAGCCTTCGAGTGCGCTCAGATCACGTTGCGGACCAAAGAGCAGCGCGACTTGGTCAGCCGGTCGGTGCGTCATAAACGAGAACGCCGCTACCTCAAGGCGTTAGCCGCAAAGGTGCCTGTGGTCGTGGATCATTTGAGGTCGTGGGACCAGATTGCTTCGGCGTTGCCGTCATTCACCAAGGCTCACGTTGCCAGATTCTCGGCTATCGGGCGGATCAGTAATCTGGGCAGCCCGCAGCGGATTACCTTTCTTTCTGAGCTCGCCAAATTGCTTTCTCCGCATGGCTGGATCACATTGAGCCAACTTCGTGCCGGCGAACATGCCATGGCTTGGCAATACGCTTTTCGATTCGCTCGGCATTGCTCTTTTTACCAGACGACGTTCGATAGCAGTTTTCGTGAGTATTCGCCGGGCTTCAGCCTGATCCTCAGGCTGATCGAGGAAGCGTGCGACTCTTCTGAAATCGATTTTGTCGATCTCGGTTTGGGAGCCGAAGACTATAAGAAGCGCTTGGCGACGGCTGCGCGCGAAACTCTACATGTGACGCTCGCGAGATCAAGGGTGGCCTACCTGAGAGTTGCGGCGCGCTATCACGCCGCCGCCGCAATCAAGACTTCTCCTCGCCTGGAACACTATGTTCGCCGCGTGTTAGGGCGGCCTGTGGGAAATGTCCAAGTATGAAGGTATTGCTGCTCCATCCAGAGGATGCCCTTGCCCCGACCTGCTCCAAGCACTGGGACTTCGTGGTCGACCTCGGCCGTGCTCCAGCAGGAACCTATGAAGGCTGGAGCCGGCAGGTGGGCTGTCCGGTAATCAGCATTTATGACCACGCCCAGGAGACTGAGGATCTGTATCGTCTCCGGGAGTTGCTGCAGCTAGGCCTCGGCCGCGTGGTCGACCACTGCGGCATCGATTGGTGGGACGTATTCTCGTTGGAAATTGCCTCCGGAATTCAGCGGGCGATCTTGGTTCAACGGTTAGCAAAACACCTCCCCACAAAGTGCGATTTGTATTGCACTCGTGACGATCCCGCCGCCAGTGCCCTCCAACGACTGCTCGGTGCACAATTAACTTGCTTGAGCAGCGGGCTGCAGGCGATGCATCGTCGCGCGTGTCGCTATTACAAAATCTTCTCGCATCTCGGCAAAGCCGAACTCCTCCAACTCTTCGATGACAAGGTCGACTTTGACCATTCGATTCGGTGTCGCTTTGCCGCCCGCCGAGAGAGAACAGAACAACCCGTAGTGTTGTTGCCGTCTGCTTATGTGAATGTGTCGCGTACCGAGCTCTCATACGCAGCACTGCTGCCACATCAGCAATTCATGTTGGTTGTTGCCCGTAGAAACGCATATACAGCCGCCGTGCCACCAAACGTTCTGGTGGAGTCGTTGACTCCATATTTTGGCGAGACCGGCAAGCTTGAACTCGAGTCTTTGCGCGAATCCTGGAGCAACTTGAAGACCTGGCTGGTGGACTGCGCGGACGAATTTAAGACAGCAGAATTGCAAGGCTGCCTGGCACCGGTCAATGCACCGTTTGGCTGGGGGCTCGCCCTTCGCGACGCGTGGCTTCGTTTTCTTGCTTCGAAGCACGTGACCGCGTGTCTCAGCGCGGATGACAGCAATCCCATTACTCGAATTCCGTTAATCCTGGCCAAGCGGCGTGGCATCCCCGCGCTGGCCTGCCACCACGGCGCTCTCGACTTTCGCATGGCCATCAAGGTGAACCATGCTGACCTCTACCTGGCTAAGAGTGAAATGGAAGCGGATTACCTGGAGCGCGTCTGCCGCGTTGCCTCCGAGAAGATGGCCATGGCTCCGCCACTCTCCATGAATCCGCTACCTTCAGTTACGCACCGCGCCCCCTGGCTGGTTTTTTTCACCGAACCTTATCAGAGCTACGGGTGGCGCAGTGACGAGGTCTGCCGCGATCTCTTACCGCGTTTGTGCTCGCTGGCGCAAACCTGCGGACTGAGACTTGTTTCCAAGCTTCATCCCTTTGAAAGCATCAAGGGTTACCGCAGGATGTTGCATCGGATTATCCCGGAGCATGAGCACCAGATCGACGTGCTTGCAGGCCCACCAACGGATGAATTGTGGAACAACACGAGATTCGCAGTGACCGTGCAATCCTCCACAGCTTTGGAGTGCGCCGCTCTGCGTATTCCCGTTTTCTTGTGCGCGTGGCTGCGAGATTCATATTCGGGATACGTTCCTCAATATGCTCGATTCGGCATCGGTCACGTCTTGGAATCTTCCGAACAGATTGAGGGAATCCCTGCTCTGCTCGAGAGCCGGTACGGAACATCATTCCGGAAGGCGACTGGAAGCGCCATAGATCCCGATGAATTCGCGCATCTGTTGTCAGGGACTTACTCTTTGCCGATCGCAAGCAGCGCGTAGATTTCTAACTGATCGCGATGAGAATCAAATCGCCAACTCGGCCCATTACGATTTTCACTCCTTCGTTTGCCGACGAAGACAACACCAACGCTCAAAATCTCACCGTGAAAGAAATTGTTGCCCGCCTGCCGTCCGAGCAATTCCGCGTGATAATGATCACGGACGGCAAGCCCGATGCCCGCATTGCTGCGCGCAGGAACACCAAGCTCTTGCCTTACTACCGGCACGGAAACACGGCGCAATTGCTGATGCGATCCCTTGCTTTCCAGCCTGATATCTACTTTTATCCCAGGTTCGGACCACTCGACCACGCAATGTTCGTGCTGCGCAAAAATCTCCGGCTCAGGACCGCAGTAGTCACTCATGTGGTGTCGGTGAGGAGCAATACAGAGGGAAAGAGTTTAGTCGCGCGCTCCATTGTCGAAAGCGATGCCGTGTTCGCAAACTCAGTTCACGTTGCCGAAACCGTGCAGCAAGAGTTTGGCGTAAGGGCAGGAACGATCTACAACGGGATCGACCGGCGACACTTCTTCCCCAGTGATCAACCCGCATCAAGTGACAACCCCCAATCGCTAACCGTTCTTTATGCTGGTTCCTTTCGGCCGTGGAAGCGAGTCGAATTGGTGATCGAGCAAGCCGCCCGCCGGCCGGATGCGCAGTTCCGTCTAGCCGGTCGAGGTGAAACTGAAGAATACTGCCGCGCCTTGTGTCGACAGCGTAACTGCAGCAACGTCGTCTTCCTGGGCCACCTCTCGCAAACGCAACTTGGCGACGAAATGCGAAGGGCACAAGTTTTTCTCTTCCCCAGCATTGTTGAGGGTCATCCTCAAGTGCTGGGACAAGCCGCTGCTTGCGGCTTGCCAGCGATTGCCATGAGTCTGTACCGCCCCGAGTACGTTCTCCATGGAGAAACTGGTTTCCTTGCGCAGTCCGACGAGGAAGTTTCCCAATACTTGGATTTGTTGCTACGTGATGGGGCGGTCAGGCAATCGATGGCGTCATCCGCGGCCCGCCATTCGCGGAAATTTGATTGGAATCAAGTTGCGGAGAAGTGGATGGATGTTTTTCAAGAAGTAGCCGGTCGACGTCAGAATTCTTAAATATGTGCGGAATATTTGGCATGCTCGACTCGGCCCGTCCCTTGGCAGATTCTGCGAAGGTTTGGGCCGAGCAAGCGCGGTTTCGTCTTCGACACCGAGGACCCGATGGCCACCGGTGCATAACGCTGATGGATGGTCGTGGCCTGCTGGGCCACGTCAGACTGGCAATCATCGACATCGAGGGCGGCGCACAGCCGATCAGCAACGAGGACGGCGCGATCTGGGTAATCTGCAACGGCGAGATTTACAACTACGTTGAGTTGCGCGAGAAATTAGTTCAGCAAGGCCACTGCTTTTCTACTCACAGCGATACCGAGGTACTGGTACATCTTTTCGAGGAAAAGGGGACCTCACTGCTTGACGATTTGGAAGGCATGTATGCCTTCGCCATCGTCGACACCCGCAAAAAGCAGCTCTTTCTGGCCCGTGACCGTTTTGGAGAGAAGCCGCTCTATTGGGCGCCCGTCCGCGACGGCAAAGGCCTGGCCTTCGCGTCGGAGTTGAAGGCCCTGATGGCACTCGATTTGGATCGCAGCCTGGACGTGGCGGCCATGGCTCAGTTCCTGGCTCTGGGTTACATTCCCGCACCACGAACTCATCTCAAGGGAGTGTCCAAGCTTCGGGCCGGTGAGGCTATCGTCTTCGGTCCTGGAGCGAATCAGCGGACATTTCGATATTGGCAACCCGAATTTGTCGCTTCGACCGGTCATCGGCCTTTCAGCCAAGAGGAAGCGATCGAGCAAGTACGTCATCGTTTCCGGGAAGCCGTCCGCCTGCGCCTGCGCAGCGATGTGCCAATCGGTGCATTCCTCTCGGGCGGCATCGACTCGACGCTCGTTGCCAGCACAATCCGCGAGCTCTTACCCAATACTTCGCTGACGACATTTTGCGCTTCCTTCGACGACGAACAACTCAACGAAGCTCCATACGCGAAGCTGGTCGCGGAACACATCGGCTCCGATCATCATGAAGTCCGCTTCTCCTCAGCAGAACTGTTCAGTATTTTCGATGAACTTATTGATCACTACGACGAGCCATTTGCGGACGCTTCGATGTTCCCAACGTTCGCGGTTTGTCGCTCCGCGCGTCAACTCTGCAAGGTCATGATGTCGGGCGATGGCGGGGATGAATGCTTCGGTGGTTACCGGCAATTCTTTTCTTACTCTCGATGGCACCCTATTCGACGCTTTCCTGGGATTCATCTCGCCGCCGACCTGCTGCTTCGCCGCTGGGATACTCGATGGCGAGGCAACGGTCTGCTGAATTTTCTGCATAAGAATGATTGGCAACTTCTCTATCCTGAACCAGAACGGGCTTCGACTCTGGCCTGCTTTCAGCCGGATTACCAAGAGTGCGCACTCGCGGGTCTGCAAGAACTGAAGCATGCGGCGGAGCAACACGCCCGTTTGAGTTACCCGCTTTCGGCCATGGAAGACACGGCGAATGGATATCTACCTGAGCAGATTCTGGTCAAAATAGATCGTGCCAGCATGTTCAGTGCGGTGGAATGTCGAACACCGTTTCTGGATCGAGACCTTTTTGCATTTGCCGCGAGCTTGCCGCTCGAGTATCACTTTGCTCGCGGCCAGGGCAAGGCTCTGCTACGCCGTTGCTTGCCGGATTGGGTCCCGCCAGAAGTGCGCTGGCGACGGAAACAAGGCTTCACGCCGCCGCTCGACGCGTGGTTTCGTACCAGCCTTCGCGGACAGATGGAGGACGCGATCGAGAGCCTCTCTCGAGGTCTCAGCCATGTGATCCTCCCGACCCGAGTCGCGGACCTTTATCAGCAGCATCAGGCTGGCGCTGATCGAAGCGCGATGCTGTTTCGCTGGCTGGTATTAAGCAAGAGTCTGATCCAAGCCCAGAGCGCGCACGCTACGCTCCACAGTCCGGACGAGATTGCCGTATGAACGCCGCCGCTCAATTGACGCGCCAGCAGGCTTCTCCATCGGGAGTGGGCTTGCCTCGCATCATCAATAATTCGGTTGCCTTGGTCTTACTGGACTTGCTGAACAAGGCGATTCCGCTGATCGTATTCCCGCGAGTCGTTCGCGCTCTCGGACCTGCGGTGTACGGACAATTGGGGTTCGCTGGCGCAGTAGCCGGCTTCTTCGGCCTCCTGGCTTCTCCTGGATTTTCCACATACGCCCTGCGCGAAGCAGCCAAGAACAGAGAAAAAGTTTCATTCCTCGTGAAACATGTTCTCGGGGCACGGGTGGTGTTTGCAACTACCGCTTACGCGCTACTCTCGCTCTTTACGATGTTCTTTGCGCCGTCGGGCGGCCAGACCCGTCTTTTGATCATGCTCTCCGGTCTGGCTTTTGTCGCCGCGAGTATTGACACCCAATGGATTTTCGCCGCGCGCTCGCGTATGTCCATGGTCGCGGTGCAGGGAGCACTGTCGCAACTTGCGTATGCCGGTCTGATCCTCGCACTGGTTCGCGGTTCCAGCGACGCGTGGATTATTCCGTTGGCGACCTTGGGCTCTTTAGCTTTGAACACTCTACTAATCTGGCTGCCAGCGCGCCGCCAGTATCACATCCCCCTGCCGGAGATCTCGCCCCAAACCTGGGGTCTGTTCCTGCCGATTTGTCTGGTCATGGGATTCTCCAGCCTCATGTCAATGATCTATGATCAGATCGACGTCGTCATGCTCAAGTATTTTAGAGCCGACGCAGAACTGGGAACCTATGTGGCCAGCTATGGTCTGATGACCATGGCGATGTCATTCCTTCCGATCCTGAGCCAGGTGTTCCTGCCCTTGCTTTCCGAAACTGCGAGCCATGACCACAATGCCGAAACTGGCAATGCAGAAGCTCGCACTGCTGAGAAGAGATACGTGCGCTGGTTAGGCAACGCTACCATAGGCCTGGCTCTCCCGATCGCCGTGGGCGGCTTTATTCTTGCGACTCCCATTACGCAGTTTGCCTTCGGTGGCCCGTATTCGGGTTCCGGAATTCTATTTCGCTGGCTGATGCTGACCATCGTTGCCGGGACCGCAGCAAGCTATTGTGGAGCGCAACTCATTCCCAACTGGCGCGAAACAAAATATCTTGTCGCAGTCCTCGCCGGAGCATCCACTAACGTCGCGCTAAATCTACTTTTCATTCCCAAGTACGGAGCCCTTGCTGCTACGTTCACAACGGCTATCAGTCAGGGCGTCGTGGCGGTCATGAACTATTATTTTGTCAAGGATTTGACCAGGCCGACTCTGCTAACCGCAGTAGCGATTTCGATTCCTGCCACCTTTGTTATGGCCTTCGGTCTTTTACTCATGCAACAACTCTTTCCAGTCCATGTCTTGGTACTAGTCACTCTCGGAGCCTTGACATACCTTGGTGTTTACGCACTCAGTCTAAGTGTTTGGAATCGAATCAACGCTCGGTAAATGGATCGTGAGGAAAGCGTACTGATGAGCAGTTCGTCTGCGTCATATGAAACCGGCGTTTCCGCAGGAAGCGGGCAGCAGCCCATTTGTGACGCTGCCGGAGACGCCGCAGGTAAGAGTTATTGGAATTCGATCTGGGAAAAGTTGCCACCGGTCGAGCGCTACGATGGCCCAGTCTATGAGCACCACGCGGTACTGTCGAGATTTCTAGCGAGTGCCGGGGGAGCCGATGCCATCGAAATAGGGTGCGGCACCGGCAACTACATGATCTACATGAATAAGGAATTTGGATTCCGCGTGGACGGGCTCGATTACTCTGACAACATGGAATACGTTCGCGCGAATTTGTCGTATAACGCAATTTCGGACGCCGAACTTTTTAACGCAGATTTTTTTGAGGTCATGCCGCCAAAGAAATACGACCTCGTCCTGTCGGGAGGCTTCGCTGAACACTTTGACGACCATGAGCTGGTGGTCAGAAAGCATGCGGAGTGGGCAAAGCCAGGCGGACTCGTCGTCATTATCGTTCCGAACCTAACCCACATTCACAAGTTGCTTTGCGGCTGGTTTGCGCCCGATGTCTTGCGCGTCCACCGATTTCCACTCATGCATCGGGACATAATGTACGAGACTCTGGAGAAGGCTGGCTTGTGCGTGTTGCATTGCGAATATCACACGACGTTCCGTCCCACTTACCAACTGCCGCGAATCATGGATTTCTCTATCAGGGCGTTTCGCAAATTGTTGCGAATTTCCGGACTCGATAACATTGGCAATCGTTTTGGCAGTCCATATCTAATCTCAGTGTCCAGGAAGAACTGATCCGCTTATGCATGCGTTTGCGGCCAGCACGCAACCGGATATGCAGAGGATAGACCGCCGGGTCAGGGAGAAAATAGATCGACCGGCGACGCGCATCCTGACCCTCACTCCGTTTTACCCAACTGCTTGTGACGATTCTGAAGGGTGCTTTATCGCGGAGCCATTGCGGGCAATGAATGAGTTCGGAATCAACTCCTGCGTTGTGGCCGTGCATCCACTGCATCGCGCCCGGGCAGGATCGAACATTGTTACTCCCGTCGCAACCTGGATCCGCTATCCCTCAGTCCCAGGTGGAGTCGGTCTTGCATCCGCCGGTTCATTTCTTTATGCGAGTCTGATTTCAAAGATCCGAAAGTTGCATCGGTCTCAGCGGATCGATCTGATCCATGCTCATGCTGCGCTGCCGTGTGGTCATGCGGCAGCGCTGTTGAGCCGGGAACTGAACATTCCCTTCATCGTCACCGTCCACGGCCTGGATGCATTCTGTGACAATCAAGTTCGTGGATACGCTGGCGCATGGTGCAAGCGAGTCGCAGAACTTGTTTATCGTTCAGCATCGCGAGTAATCTGCATCAGCGACAAGGTTGCCGGCGCGGTGGTTGATGGCGCCGCGTTCCCGATAAATCCGAGGGTGATTTACAACGGCGTAGATACCCAAATGTTTTCCCCGGCACCGGCCGATTCCCTGCCCGGCACCATCTTGAGTGTCGGAAACCTGATTCCCATCAAAGGCCACGAACTGCTCCTGCGAGCGCTCGCGGCGGTTCTTCCGAACTATCCGCATCTCTCATGTGAGATTATTGGCGACGGTCCAGAACGTCGGCGCTTGGCCAGATTGGCTAGCGACTGCAACATTGCCGGCAAAATCCGCTTTCTAGGGCGTCAAAGTCGACGGCAGGTCGCGGATGCGATGCGCCGCTGTCTACTTTTCGCGTTGCCCAGCCGGTATGAAGGGCTGGGGTGTGTTTATCTGGAGGCAATGTCCACCGTGAAACCGGTGATTGCGTGCCGCGGCCAGGGGATTGATGAAATTATCCAACACGGAGGCAACGGCTGGCTCATCGATCCTGGGAACCTGCAAGAACTGATCGCCGCTCTTTCGGTGCTTCTGCAAAACTTGCAGCTGCGACGGCAGATCGGGGAGGCAGCTCGCCGCACTGTCCTCCAAAGCCTTACGTCGGCCCATCAAGCGATTCAGCTTGCGGCCGTCTATCGCGAGTGCGTGGCATGAGCCGCCGAGTTGTAATCATCACTGAGATCATCGCTCCCTACCGCATTCCTGTTTTCAACGCGCTCGCGCAGCACAGCGGGATCGATTTGCACGTGATCTTCCTGGCGGAAAACGATCGTACCCAGCGCCAGTGGTTGGTTTACAAAGATGAGATTAGGTTTTCCTGCGAGGTTCTGCCTTCCTGGAGGCGAAGGACCGGCAGGCACAGCATTTTATTGAACTGGGGAACAGAATCGGCACTGCGGAAAGCGGCACCAGATTTTATTGTCTGCGGCGGCTACAACTATCTCGCGTCCTGGCAATCTATGCGCTGGGCACGACGCAATCGCGTGCCCTTTAGTCTGTGGGCGGAGAGCACGATGAAAGACTTTCGCAACGATTACACATTGACTGAGTTCCTCAAACGAACTTTCCTGCGCGGTTGTGACGCATTTGTGGTTCCGGGAAAATCCTCAGCCGAATATTTGAGGAGCTACAGCGTGCCGGAGAAAACAATTCATATCGCACCAAACGCTGTTGACACGCAGTTCTTCGCGCAGCGAGCCGAAGTCATTCGCCAGGACGCGGCAGTGCATCGCGAGGCTCTGCATTTACCGTCGCGCTTTTTTCTATTTGCTGGCCGCCTGGTCACAGAAAAGGGTGTTTTTGATCTCCTGCAGGCCTATGGCGCATTGCCGCCGAAGGTCAGAAAGGATATGGGCCTGGTGTTCGTAGGAGACGGTCTCGCGAGGTCGGCGCTGCGCGAGCGTGCGGCGGCTACGAACCCCGGATCCATTGAACTGCCAGGCTTTGCTCAGCGCGAACACCTGGCTGCTTACTACGCACTTGCAGATGTCTTCGTTTTCCCCACCCACACCGATCCTTGGGGCCTGGTCGTGAATGAAGCGATGGCGTGCGGTTTACCTATCGTTTGCTCCAACGCTGCAGGCTGCGTCAGCGACTTGGTCGAGAGCGGCTGGAACGGTCACGTCTTTTCTGCGGGCGACGTCGGCCAACTGGCCTGCGCTATGAACGAACTCGCTCGCGATACTGAGCTGCGATCTCTTATGGGCCAACACAGCAGAGAACGCATCGAGCAGTATTCGCCTGAAGCCTGCGCCGCTGGCATAGTAAGCGCTGTGCTGCACAGCGGAGAAGCTGCATGAATGACCAGCGCTCCAGATTTTTTTTGCCAGTCATCATCGTGTTGTCCTGTCTGTTTGCCGCCTACGCCGTGGTTTTCCGTCCAGCATATTTAAGCAATTCCGACGAGCTTGCAATCTTGGTGTTCTTACAAGTGCTGCTGGCTGCGATTTGGAATTACCGGGCAAGATTTTTTCCTCTGCTGCTCGCGGTTTTCTTGTGGGCGGGCATGGTTGTGCCCCTGAACGTGGTATGGACTTCGGGGCGATGGATTGTTCTTGCCGTGGGTGCGCTTGCCGGGCTCATTGTTTACGTCAGAGATCAACGCTACTGCTTCACGACATTCCATCTGGTGGCATTCTTTTGCGTGGTTGCAGCCCTTGTATCCGCCGCCGTGTCCGCTTATCCCAGCTTGGCTTTTCTTAAGGCGACGAGTTTGCTTCTGCTCTTTGCCTATGGCTCGACCGGCGCTCGGCTGGCGGTGCTGGGACGGGAGGCGAGTTTTTTCGCCAAACTATTATTGGGTTGCGAGCTGCTCGTATACATCACAGCAATCTCTTATTTCATCTTTCGCGCCGAGATTTTCGGTAACCCGAATTCTCTGGGAGCTGTGATGGGAGTAGCCGCGGCCCCAGTCCTCCTTTGGGGAATTCTGCTGAGCGACGATTCAATCACCCGCTGGCGACGGACATTCGCTTTCGCGCTCGCGCTGGTGTTGCTCTTTAGCAGCTACGCCCGCGCCGGTATCGTGGGCGCAGTGGTCTCCTGCATTTTGTTATGTATCGCGTTGCGCCGGTACGGACTGCTGCTCAGAGGCTTGGCCGTCGCGCTGGCGCTGGCCGCATTCGTAGCGGCGGTCGTCCCTCCGCATCAGCAACCGTCAGAGTCACTCGCATCTGCCTTCGTATATAAAGGGCGGCGGGAGGACGGAATCCTCGCGTCCCGCCGGCCCATTTGGGATGAGAGCGTTTCGGTTATTCAAGAGCACCCATGGTTGGGCAGCGGGTTTGGAACCAGTCTGACAAGCAGCGAGGTGGTGCGGCAACCTCAAAGCTTTGAATCTCTCCGTGAAGCTACCCGGGAGCATGGCAACAGTTACTTAGCCATTACGGAATGGGTCGGATTGGTGGGAGGTATTCCCTTTTTTGCGCTGGTCATTTGGATCGCCGTGAATATCGGGCGCGTCCTGGCACAGATACGACGGACCGGAAATGTCCTCTCACCCGCAATCCCCCTGGCAGGCGTCTTAACAGCAGGTTTGGTCCATGCCGCCTTCGAGGATTGGCTTTTCGCGGTGGGCTATTATCTCTGCGTCCTTTTCTGGACTCTGGCTTTCATTATGGTCGACATTCTTCCTTTAACGGCGACCTTGCCAGCGACCGTCTCCCCGAGTAGTCCGCGCGCATGGGCTAACGGTTTCAGTGGTGCCACCACGGGCTCATAATGCATCTTTTCCTCAACTGCCTCGCCGCCAGCGCTGGAAGCGGGTTGACCTATGTTCGGAACGTCATTCCCCAACTTTCCGTCCGCCCGGAGATACGAGCTACCGTCGCGCTCGCCCCAAAGTTGAGGAATACGCTCGGCAGTCCGCGCAACATTTCGTTTATTGAAGTGGATCTTCCTGCGGGTGCGGCAGGACGATTTTGTTGGGAGCAGGCCCATTTGCCACGCATGATCCGGGAGAGTGATGCGGATGTATTGGTCTCGGCCGGCAATTTCGCATTGTGGCGATCGCCTGTGCCCCAGATCCTTCTTTCGGGGAACTCCCTCTATACTTCTGGCGACTTTCGTCGCGACCTTCGTGCTCGCCGGGCTTACACCGTCTGGCTGAATACTAGGGTTCGAGCCTTCTTCGCTCGGCGCTCAGTCCGCTGGGCCGACTGTACCGTAGCTCCCAGCAAGGCTTTTGCCGATACGTTGCGGCAATGGACGGGAGGCAAAGTCATCGGCCTTCATCACGGCTTCGACCCGGAAATATTCTTCCGGGACGATACAGATTTGCCTTCTACTCTTCAGAACAAGATCGATTCTGGGAAAAATGCCCTTCGCCTCATTTTTGTCAGCCATTACAACTACTACCGAAATTTCGAGACCTTACTGCGAGCCCTGCCTCATATTCAGGAAGGTTTGGGCGGACGGCCCGTTCAACTTTTCTTGACCTGCAAACTGTCTACCGAGGAAAGTTCTGGCTCCTATCGCCCCGAGACTGCGGCTGCCCTGGTCCAGCGTCTTGGGATTTCGGATCAAGTCGTGGAACTCGGTACTGTTCCATATCACCTTCTGCAGCACCTGCTCCGCGCCTTTGATATCTACGTGACTCCAGCTTACGCCGAGACCTTTGCGCATCCCTTGGTAGAAGCCATGGCCTGCGGGTTGCCAATCGTGGCTTCCGATCTGCCGGTGCATCGTGAGATCTGTGGAAACGCCGCCGTGTATTTCCCGCGCTTTTCCCCCGATGGTCTGGCTGACAGAGTCGTGCAGTTGGAACGATCTGCAAAGCTGCGAGAAGGGCTTTCTAATAGGGCATTGGAAAGGGCGCGTGAGTTTTCCTGGAGGGATCATGTCGATCAACTCATCTCGCTGGCCCATGGCCTTAAGCGCTCCGAGATCGGATATCCTCACGCGGCGTAACCAAATACTGTGAAGAGCTAGCGGCCAGTTAATCGGCACACGCGGCGCTTACAACTGTAGGAGTTAGAATCCGCGTTGAACAGCAGTAAGCCACCACGCTGTCAATAATCTCGTCGAGTGATCTAGTCGGAGCGTAACCGAACCAACGACAAGCTTTCGAAATGTCAGGCACACGCCGCTGCATGTCCTCGAAACCCACGCCGTATGCCTGGTCATAGGCAATGTATTTGATGGCGCTTGTCGACTGAGTCGCCTGTATAACTCTTTCCGCCAACCCGCGAATGGTCAGCTCTTTGGTGTTGCCGAGATTGAAGACTTGCCCACTGGCGGTTTCGCAAAAAGCGCATTGCACCAATCCTTTGACGATGTCATCCACGTGCGCGAAACAACGGGATTGTTCACCGGTGCCAAACACAGTCAACGGCTCACCGGAAAGCGCTTGCTGGACCAGGGTCGGCAAGACCATGCCGTAGCGGCCGGTTTGTCGCGGTCCTACGGTATTAAAAAGCCGCGCAATCGTCACCGGAAGCCCGCGTTCGCGATAGTAGGCCAGCGCCAGGAACTCATCAATCGCCTTCGAGCATGCGTAGCTCCATCGCCCTTTTGTGGTGGGTCCAAGCACGAGATCATCTTCTTCGGAAAAGGGGAATTTGCTGGACTTGCCGTAAACCTCCGAAGTGGATGTGATCAGCACCCGTTTCTTTTTCTTGGCCGCCAGTTTCAATACCAGTTCAGAGCCACCGACATTGGTTTCAATGGTGCGTACTGGTGATTCCACGATGTTGCGTACACCGACGGCAGCAGCCAAATGGAATACAACCTCTGCGCCATCGATCAACTCCGCGAGCAGCGGTTTGTCGAAAATTGTGTCAATGCAATATTGAAACCGGCGGTTTTCTTTGGCCTCTCGAATGTTCTCCATACTTCCGGTTGAAAGGTCATCGATAATGGTGACGTCGTGACCCTGCACGAGAAGATAGTCCGCGAGATGTGACCCGATAAAACCTGCGCCACCTGTAATCAGAATGCGCATAGATCTCCGGGCGCCGGAATTCTATTCTTGGCCTCCACGATGTTACCCAGTCTATGTCAACGCGTCGCCCGAATCGCGATCGAAAAACGGTTTCCAGCAGCCACGTCTCCAAAACGTCAATAGGCCACGCAGTCGACCTCACCATCGCTAGTTCGGCTCTGTCATCCTTTCTGTCATATCCAGCCAGTAGTCTGGACGTTAGTATTTTCATGCCGATTTCAGACTCAACATGGAGACCATCGAAGAACCAAAACTCTCGCAGGCTGCGCCTCACGCGGTGTCTTTGCCTGTGAGTGTGATTATCCCGGTCCGCAACGAAGCGCGCAACTTGCCTCGCTGCCTGGAATCGCTGCGGGGGGCGGGTGAAATTTATGTTATCGACTCCGGCAGTACCGACGAAACCGCGGATATCGCCCGCTCCTTCGACGCGAAAATCGTGCAGTTCCACTATCACGGTGGCTGGCCTAAGAAGCGTCAGTGGGCGATCGACACGCTGCCGCTGGGTTATGAGTGGATTCTCCTACTGGATGCCGACGAAGCCCTGAGCCCTGAATCGGTGGAAGAAATCCGGCGAACTGTCCAGTATCCTGACTGCGACGGATACTATTTCGCTCTGCGCATGCATTTTCTGGGACGAGTGCTTCGCCACGGGGACGCCAGCTTCTACACCAGTGCACGGCTTCTTCGCCGCGGCAAAGGCCGCTTCGAATGCCGATACAAAGATCAGGATGCTTCGATGTGCGACATGGAGGTGCACGAGCGAGTCGTAGTCGAAGGCAGGACCGCGCGGCTGAAATATCCGCTCATCCATCACAATGTGAATTCGCTTTCGCGTTACATCCTGAAACATGATGAATATTCGAACTGGGAAGCCCGAGTGTGGCTGGAGCGCGAGAGTGGTTACCGCGACTTGCCGCCTGCTCTCTTCGGCGCCCAGGCGCAGCGCCGCCGTTGGCTGAAGAAAAATTGCCTCCCTCTGCCCGGCTCGCCCTTTCTATTCTTTCTATACAAGTATTTCGTTCGGTTGGGATTCCTGGATGGTGTGCCGGGGCTGATTTACTGCGGATTTCAAGCTGTTCAGCTCTTCCATACCAAGGCGAAGATCTACGAGTTACGCACCAGCAAGGACTGACTTCCAGATGTGCGGCATAAGTGGCTTGTTCAATTGCGGAGATCGCGAAACTCTGGCGCGAATGACGTCAGTCCAGACCCATCGCGGACCCGACGATTCCGGTTTGTGGCAGCAGAGACTGCCTGACGGCGGTTACGTTGGATTGGGCTCCCGTCGCTTGTCGATCATCGATCTTTCACCAAGCGGACACATGCCGATGTGCAATGCGGATCGCACCCTGTGGATCACATACAACGGCGAGATCTACAATTTCGAAAGCTTGCGCCGCGAACTACAAAGCAGGGGCCATCGTTTTGTTTCCGGCACCGATACCGAAGTTGTGCTGCATCTCTACGAAGAGGAAGGCGCGGAATGTGTAAAGCGACTAAATGGCATGTTTGCATTTGCCATTTGTGATCTTCGCTCGGCCAGACCCCAGTTGTTTCTGGCGCGCGACCATTTCGGAGTGAAGCCCTTTTACTATGCGCACTTCGGGCGCCGCTTTGCTTTCGCTTCTGAAATCAAAGCCCTGCTTGAAGTGCCGGGAATCGAGCCCGAACTCGATCCCGAATCCCTGCACCAATACCTGACGTTCTTGTGGGTTCCGGAACCCAAGACAATGTTTCGCGGCATCCATAAACTTCCGGCTGGTCACCATGCGACGTTCCGGGATGGCCACCTCCGCATTAGAAAATATTGGGATCTGACCTTTCCTCCTGCCGATGCCACGTATCCTCGCTCTGAGCGGGATCTGGCCGAAGAAATTCGTGAACGCTTCCGCGGTTCGGTCGAAGCCCAGATGGTCGGTGACGTTCCGATCGGGGCATTTCTCAGCGCAGGACTGGATTCATCGAGCATTGTGGCAATCGCAAGTGCCACCCGGCGGCCGCTTCGGACTTATACCGTCACCTATCCGGCGAAGCATCGCCTTGGCGAAACCGCGCTCGACGATCCCGAGGTTCCTGCGCGCTTGGCCCGTCGCCTCGGCGTCGAGAACCAGCAAATCATGGTTGAGCCTGATGTCGCGGCTTTGTTGCCCCGGCTGATCTGGCACATGGATGAACCCGTAGCCGATCCGGCAATTATCGGGGCGTATCTCGTCTGTAACGAGGCGCGAAAACAATCGACGGTTTTGCTTTCCGGCGTTGGGGGCGATGAACTCTTCGCTGGTTACCGCAAGTATTCCGCACATTATTGGGCGCAGGCTTATCAGAACCTTCCGTCCGGCTGGTGTCAATGGATCAACCGTTCGCTAATCAGCCTGCCCGAACTGCGTGGCAGTCGTGCCAAGGAAAGAGTGCGCCTGGCGAAAAAGATGGCCCGTAGTGCCTCTCTCCCGCGCGCCGAGCGCTTCGTAATGAATTGCACTTACCTGGATGCGGACCAGAAAGTGAACCTCTACACGCCAGAACTGGATGATGAGGTCGTTGATTTCGATCCTGCGATGCGACACTGGGCAGGTTTCGAGCAGGTGCAGGACGCCGATTTCCTCAACCAAATGCTCTACCTTGACACCAAGATTTTCATGCCCAGTCTGAATCTGAACTACAACGACAAGATGAGTATGGCTTCGTCGGTCGAGGTTCGCGTGCCCTTTCTCGACTGCGAACTCGCCGAATTTGTTGCCTGGAATGTGCCCCCCCATCTGAAGCTCAAAGGTATCCTCCGCCCAGTAACGAAGCACATTTTTCGGGAGGCCATGCGAGACATTCTTCCCGAGGAAGTATTGAACCAGCCGAAAGCTGGTTTTGCCGCGCCAGTCGATTACTGGTTGGTCAACGACTTAAAAGAAATGGTTGATGACTTGCTTTCCGAATCTCAAGTTCGCCAGCGTGGTCTATTCCGTCACGAAGCCGTGCGAGCCTATGTCGATGAGCATCGCCGGGGAAAACACGGCTGGTCCATGCAGGTTTGGCAATTTCTCACGCTTGAAGTGTGGATGCAAACCTTTCTCGACGGTCGCGCGAAGCACTGCATCTCAGATGGACTCGAGGTTCCCCAAGGAGCGACTGCATAAAAACCAATGCTGATCCTGGGGTTGAACATGTTTCACGCGGACGCGTCAGCCGCACTCGTGCAGGACGGCGAGGTTGTATTCGCTATCGCTGAAGAGCGCCTGAACCGCATCAAGCACTACGCCGGCTTTCCCTCGCTCGCCATCAAGGCTTGCCTGGATTTCGCCGGGTTAAAGATTACCGATATTGATCACGTGACAATAGGCCAGGACAGCGACGCGAACCTAGCTAAGAAAGTTCGATACGCACTGGCAAACCCCACAAAGATTCTGAATTTGATCCGCTTGCGCCAGCGCAAGCAGCCGATGCGCGATGCGCGTTCGCTTCTGGCCAAGGCGCTCGACGTCGATCCCAAAACGCTTCGCTTCGAAGAGCATCATCTTGAGCATCACATTGCCCACATTGCCAGTGCTTACTACTGTTCACCGTGGGAGAAAGCCGCGGGATTCAGCTACGACGGCTCCGGAGACTTCGTTTCTACCATGATGGCCCGCTGCGAAGGCAATCAGATCGAGGTACTCGATCGTGTTTTCTTGCCTGACTCGCTCGGCAGCTTCTATACGATGATTTGCGAATTCATCGGTTACCAGCAGTACGGTGATGAAGGCAAAGTCATGGGGCTAGCGCCCTACGGGAAAGACACGCTCTGCGAGCAACTTGCTGAAGTCATTGGTTTGAGAAACGGCGGCTTTAACCTCGATCGCAGTTTCTTCAAGCCTCTGGGCAGCAACCAGGGAATGCAGCTTTTGCCGGATGGTACGGTCCGGCTGGCCCGGCATTTTTCCGATCAGATGGTGAAGGCCTTTGGCGAGCCGCGTCAGCCCCACGCCGAAATTACTCAGCGTGAGATGGATCTTGCCTATGCCATGCAGCGCCGTTTCGAAGATGTGTTCTTCCATCTTCTCAATCAACTCCATCAACGGGTGTCCTGCGGAAATCTCGCCATGGCAGGCGGGTGCGCGCTCAACAGTGTTGCCAATGGAAAGCTTTTCACGCGCACTCCATTTCGCCAAACCTGGATCCAGCCTGCTGCCGGCGATGAAGGCTTGGCCGTCGGCGCAGCTCTGCACACGTACCACGCTGTTCTCAATCAGCCGCGCCGTTTTGTGATGAAGAACTCCTATCTCGGCCCGGAGTTTTCCGGCGCGCGTATCGAATCCGCTCTCAAGCAAGCAAAGCTGCCCTATCGCAAACTGGAACGCGAACCGTTGCTGGACTCTGTGGCTCAAAAGATCGCAGCGGGTAACGTTGTGGGCTGGTTTCAGGGACGCATGGAGTGGGGCCCGCGAGCTTTAGGCAACCGCTCGATATTGGCTCATCCAGGTTTGCCCGGAATGAAGGATGCCCTGAATGCGCGCATCAAGCAGCGCGAATCGTTTCGTCCATTTGCGCCGTCGATTCTAGAAGAACGTCAATGCGAGTATTTCGAGCACGACCACCCTTCGCCGTTCATGCTGCATGTGTACAAGATTCGTCCCGAGAAACGCACTCAGCTTTCCGCTGTCAATCACGTCGACGATACCGGACGTTTGCAGAGCGTCAGCCGCGAGGAGAATCCGCTTTACTACGAATTGATTTGCGCGTTCGAGCGCAAAACCGGAGTTCCCGCACTTCTAAATACCAGCTTCAACGAAAATGAGCCGATCGTCTGCCAACCCGAGGAGGCCATTGATTGCTTTAAGCGCACGCGCATGGATGTTCTGGCCATAGGACCTTATCTGAGTTTGAAAACTGAGAATTAGTAACTGACAATGTCATGGCAGCCCATTCCACTTACGAGGTTGCGGTCGGCCGAAACCCGAAGCTGGACCCGGTTCGCATCGCAACCTTCCCTGGCATGAGAGCACTGGCATGGCTCAATGACACACTCTATGCATCGCAGGGCTACAAGTTGCTGCGCGCCACCTTGAAAACGCAGGCCCGCGCCGTCGAATGGAAGAATGAAGGTCAATACCGGCCTTCCGCGTGGCGTACTGTCACTTCATCTTCCCGGCTGGGGTTCCGGCTTTTTCGCGACGGTTTCCACGCGCTAGCGGCTTTGTCCTCAGGGCATCTGGTCGGGGCCGTGCCACATGCCATCGTCACCCTGTCGCCGGGAGAGACTGAATTTCGCGAAACCCATAAACTGCTTCGCGGCACACGCCCCCTGCACTTTGCCACCAACCCAAGTGACCACATCTTCTGGGGAGAATACTTCGGCAACCCGCGACGCGATGAAGTTCACATTTACGCCTCCACCGACCTCGGCACTCATTGGGAGGTGGCCCACACATTCCCCAAAGGCGACATCCGTCATGTGCACACTATTGTTTACGACGAGTGGGACTATTGCTTTTGGGTGCTGACCGGTGACTATGGCTCAGAGTGCCGCATTCTCCGCGCCTCGTCCGATTTCAAGACTCTCGATGTCGTTCTATCTGGCAACCAGCAAACTCGATCCGCCGCGCTGATCCCCACGCCCGACGCGCTCTATTTTTCTTCCGACACGCCGCTCGAAACTAATCATGTCTATCGCCTGGATCGCCGCGGAGATCTCCGCAAAGTGGCGGAGCTAAACAGTTCGTCCATCTACGGTTGCCGGGTAGAGAATGCAGTCTTTTTCTCCACGATGGTTGAACCGAGTGCGATCAACTCCAGCCGCGATGTCTGTCTGTACGGAAGTCCCGATGGCGCCTGCTGGCAACGCCTGCAACAATGGACGAAAGATCGCTGGCCCATGGGTTTATTTCAGTATGGCAACGCGTTTCTGCCGGATGGCAGGAACACCTCCCGTCTGCTGGCGGTGACGACTCTCGCGGTGGAACGAGCCGACCTCGAAACCACCGTCTGGCGCGTGTGACCCGCAGTCGACAGGGGAATCCCGCACGCTACCAGCGCCGCGCTTCTCCCATGCTAATGTCCAATTGTGAGTTCTCTGCAATACTATCGACGCATCTTCAGTGCCTATCTAATTCCTGGGAAGAGCCAACTCACCTTCTGGCACGACACGCCTCAAGCAAATCCTGGTGCGAACATTCATCGGCTTGGCGAATACTACATGTCGTTTGCCGAGAAAGCCGATTACCCGGGCACGCACGACGCCGCTGGTATTCCATTGCTTAACTACCACGGCAAGATCGGCCTCCAGTACAACCCAATCGCCATCGCCCAGTGGGGATTGGGCAACTACAACCTCTTTTGGCAGGGTCAGAGTGACCCACGAAGAAACAGATTCCTCAGTGCCGGCGATTGGCTCTGTGCTCATCTCGAACTGAACTCGTTTGGAGTGTGGGTATGGAATCATCATTTCGACTGGGAATATCGCTCCCAACTGAAGGCTCCCTGGTACTCCGCCCTGGCGCAAGGCCAAGGAATTTCTCTGCTGGTTCGCGCGTATCGGGAGACAGGGGCCACTGAATATCTCGACGCCGCCGAACGCGCGTTTGAAAGTTTCCTCAAACCTACCAGCGAAGGGGGCGTGACCTTCACTGACTGTCGCGGCAATCTTTGGTTCGAGGAATACATTGTTTCTCCGCCGACTCACATTCTTAACGGGTTCATCTGGGCGGCCTGGGGCGTCTACGACTATTTTCTGGCAACGGAAAGCAGAGTTGCTCAGGATCTGTTCGCGCAAGCCGTGCTTACGCTTCGGAAGAATTTTGATCTTTACGATCTCGGTTTCTGGTCGCTATATGAGCAATCCGGAACGCTACTTCCCATGGTAGCCAGCCCCTTTTACCACCGGTTGCACGTCGTACAGTTGCGCGTGATGCATCGCCTTACGCGAGATGAGATATTCGCCCGGTACGCCGACAAATGGGAAGCATATGCGCGCAGCCTTGCCAACCGCACTCGCGCCCTGTGTTACAAAAGCGCGTTCAAGCTTGGCTATTACTAAGAACTCATGAACATTCTCTACGTATCACAATATTTTCCGCCGGAGATGGGAGCGCCCGCGGGGCGAGCCGCCGAGCTATCGCGTCTCTGGGCGGAAGACGGCCACGAAGTCACGGTTCTAACCGGCTTTCCCAATCATCCCACCGGAATCGTACCGCCCGAATATCGCCGCAAGTTTCGCCGCTTGGTTACGCACGATGCCTACCACGGCGTCAAGGTAGTTCGCACCTGGCTTCTTCCCTTCCCCAATCGTAAAGCCTACGAGCGTATGTTGAACTACAGCTCGTTTTGCATTTCCGCGGCCGTCACCGGCGTATTCATGAATAGACCCGATGTGGTGATCGCCACTTCGCCCCAACTGCTGGTCGGACTTTCCGGTTGGTGGCTCGCCCGCTGCAATGGTGTTCCGTTTGTCTTCGAGGTTCGTGATCTGTGGCCCGAGTCTCTGGCTGCGGTTGGCATGGGCAGCCACCGGTCGGCGCTACATTGCTCCTTGTCGAAGATTGCAGGGTTTCTATATCGCAGTTGCGATCGCCTCGTGGTCGTCACTCCGGCCTTCAAGGAGTATCTGATCGAACATTGGCGGGTTCCAGCAGAGAAGATTTTCGTTGTCGAGAATGGAGTCGAAACCAACGTGTTCAGCAGGCTCACGCCCAACGCCGCGATAAGACGTGAACTGGGTGCGGAAGACAAATTCGTGGTCTCTTACATCGGCACTATCGGCGCCGCCCACGGTTTGGAAACTCTGCTGGAAGCGGCGTCCCGGCTGCAACAAAGAGCGCCAAACGTTCTATTTCTGCTCGTCGGCGAAGGCTCCGCCAAAACGCGCATCATTTCCTTGGCTCGCTCGCGTGGGCTCTGCAACCTGCGTTTTGTCGACCAGCAGCCCCGCGAAAGAGTCCCGGCCTACATTCGGGCGTCGGACGCGTGTCTCGTATTGCTCAGGAATAGCGAACTCTTCAAGACTGTCCTCCCGACTAAAATGCTGGAGTTCATGTCGTGCGCTCGGCCCGTGATTCTGGGCGTGGATGGTCATGCGCGCAAAGTATTGGAGGAAGCCAACGCGGGGATTTTCATCACACCCGAAAACCCTGTCGAATTGGCCGATGCAGTCTTACGGCTGGCGACCGATCCTGCGCTCCGCGAATCTCTGGGCCGCAATGGCCGCCAGCATGTTCTTCACCATTTCTCCCGCCAGGATACTGCCAAGCAATATCTCGATGTATTGCAGGATCTGCTGGCAAGAGGCGAACGACGCGCAGCAGTCGCGGCTTAGCAAATGGAGGCGCGGGCATCATCGCCGTGGGGCACCAACTTGAAATTCAGGTTGTCAACGCTGGCTTCGCTAGGGTATGGCGACGATGCTGGCTGCGGTCGCGGCCTGCATTGCCGCCTCCATTGCACGTCCGGCAAAAACCTTGGTGGCGCTGGTTGGGACAAAAAGAATATCGTCCGCTTGCATCGTGACATCCGGTGCCTTCGCTC
>Ga0210400_10000835_pt1 | contig 32307 bp, 30 predicted proteins | sample IncBWH26MmetaG_FD_155456 | JGI IMG/M metagenome (GOLD analysis project Ga0210400, IMG submission 155456) | Forest soil microbial communities from Barre Woods Harvard Forest LTER site, Petersham, Massachusetts, United States - Inc-BW-H-26-M | ecosystem: Environmental > Terrestrial > Soil >... | reverse complement strand
GACACCTTGATGATCTGCAGATCGCCCGCCTCCGCGGGTGCGCTGATCGTAACCGACTTCAGCGCCTTGACCTCGCCGCGAAACTGCAGCGAGTCAAGAAATTCTCCGCGCTTCACTTCATAGGTGGGAACCGTGGGCGTTCGCCTCCCGAACCGCACCGCTCCCAGCACAACCCCGCTCCCCGCCAGCACGAGGACGACGATGGCCATCGCCTTGCCTCGCAGGGTTAGTTGGCGAAAGCGCTTGATCATTTACGTACCACTCCCGGGTTTGGGCGCGGCGCTAGAGACAGCGTTACGTTTTGCGGCGTCCACGTCGACGTCCACGGCGGCGGAGAGATCGGGCATGAGCTTGGGATCATTGCCCTCGATCGCGACAATCACTACGAAAGATCGCAGCTTGTTGGAGAAATCTCCGCCTTCTCCGATGGGCGCGACTTGATCCAGCTTCGCCGCGAAGACCAGATCCGGATATGCATCCAGCCGGACCTTCGCCGGCTGCCCGACCTGCAGGCTGGGGAAGTCCTGCTGGTTGGCCATGACTCGCACCTGCATTGCCAGCGGATTCACCACCTGCATGAACGGCACGCCCGGACGGACCTGGTCGCCTTCCTGCACCTCGCCCATCGTGCCTTGCTTCCAGATTGTGTTCAGCACCACGACGCCGTCGAGAGGGGATTTAATCTGCATGAGGTCGGCGTTGGCCTGGGCGTGCAGCATGGTCTGCTGAGTCCGGTCGCGCTGGATTTCCAGAATGCGGATCGCGGCCTGGGCTGCCTTGCGTTTAAGGTCGAAGGTTTGGCGCAACTGGTCGAAGGTTGCCTTGGCTTCGTCGAGGTTTTCCTGATTTTTTTCGGCATCGATGCGCGAGACGATCTCGGTTTTTTGCATCTCCAGTTCCGCCTTGCGGAGAGTGTCTTCGGCGGTTTTTAATTCGGTTTCATCTTTGGCGCGGGCTGCATTTTCTTTCGCCTGCTCTTCCGCCACCTGATCGACCAGCTTGGAATAGTCCGCCTGCTTGTCGACAAAATCCTTCATCTGCGCCTGCCGGTCAAATTCCACCAGCAGATCGCCTTTCTTGACCCTCGTCCCCGCCGGCGTCAGGTGAATGATCGTGAGAGTGGGCACGGATTGGCCCGCCAGCAGCGGCGCGAGGATGGCACGTGCCTGCACCGCCTCGGTGGTTCCCTTGAGGCGGAGGATTGGATTCGGGTTAGCGGCAACGGATAACGAGGACGAGGAACTCGCCAAAGTCTTGCTTCGGTAAACCGTGAACAGAATGGCGGCAAGAACGGCTGCAACCGCTGCGATCACCATCCAGCCGCGCAGCCACCCCCGGCGCGAGTGTTCGTCCGTAGCTGGTTCCGATCGTGTTCCTGGCTGGTCTGGCGGAGACTCGGTGTCGGGAGTCGCTGCCGCAGGGGCCGAAGGCATGGGTGGATTTCTCCCGCTGTAGGAATCTGGTTGCGCCGCAAAAGTTGCCCAAGCGTTTCTGGCACTACTAAGTTATCCGACTGAGCGCTTCTTTCCAAGCCTTATTAGATCGCGGAGGCCGAGCTGTCTTGCGCATGGGGTTTAAGGTTTTCTGCCGTGGACATCAATCATCAGCGCGGAACCGATCCCCCAGTTAGAACGGCGGAGAGCAGAGTTCGTTAGCAGGGAATTACGGTCAGAGGCTGAAGCCCCTGTTCTACACCGGATGGCCCGCTGCACCGCAAAGAGGCCCGAACTTGGAAGAGCCCGAAAAAAGGGAGCCCACGACCGCGACAAAAATATCGCGGCCGCCACAGCATTGCAATCCGCGAGGATGCGCCCGAAAGGCGCCGCTCCTCACCATTGACGCTACTGCATCTCGTTCAGTTTTTGATAGATCAACATCCCGACCAGGACCAGCCCAAAGATCCCCGACCCGATGCTGAAGACGCGCACCGGAATCGTCAGCCGGTTGACCTTAACCAACAGCTCGGTCTGCTCTTCCTGCATGTGCGAATTGTTGTCATCCAGAAACAGCTGATCATCCTCGTGCATGGTGAGTGTGCTTTTGTAAATCAGGAGGAGGATCAAACCAATCGCGAAAACTCCGAAGACCACGGCCACTACAGTCAGCGTCATAAACCACCTCGGCAGATTCCAACCCAAGCGCAGAGGCCGTTCCACTTCCTGGTGGGGGTACGCAGAACCCCGCACCCAGTCCCAGGGGAAGGCCCTAACGCAGATGATTATAGACCCGTTGGCAAGCCCTGGCGCTGAATTAATCCCTTTGTTCGGAGTCTGTTACAGCGGCGGGAAGAATGCGACGTCCGGCCGCAGACCGCATCCAAACGGGTGTCAGGTTTTTCCGCAGAGTGGTTACTCGATCAAGTATTTGTGGTGGAAACGACTTTTGCTATAATTAAACAGCTTTAAAGCCAAGGAGATACCAATGGCCACGACCACTGTTCCCGCGGTTACCAACCCTGAAGTGACCAAAAAGGCTGCGCCCGTCACTCTTTCCGCCAACGCCGTCACCAAGGTGAAAGAGATTATGAGCCAGCAGAACCCTGTCCCCGCCGGCTTGCGCATTGGAGTCGTGGGTGGCGGATGCTCCGGTTTCTCCTATTCCATGCAGTTTGAAAACGGCGCTGGAATGATGGACAAGACTTTCGAAATGGACGGCCTGAAGGTGTTCGTCGACGCGACTTCTGTGATGTATCTGAACGGCTGCATCGTCGACTACGTCGAGACCCTGGAAGGCGCGGGCTTCAAGTTCGAGAATCCGAACGTGAAGAGCACCTGCGGTTGCGGGAGTTCCTTCAGCGTGTAAAGCTCACGCAAAACTCCGCAAGATGAAATGGCCTCATCGCATTGCGATGAGGCCACTTGCATTTCAGGCCAAAAGAACTATGCGGGGACAGCCCGGTTGTCCGCCGCGCAGCGCGGCTGGTTTCTTCGGAGCTACTATTGCTGCGGAGGCGGCGTAGGATTGCTCGGCGGATTTGGCGCCCCGAAACCCGGACTCGTGGGCGAGTTCTGATTGTTTCCCGGGCCGGACGAGCCGAAGCCGCTGCTGTTGCCGAACGAACTGCCGTTGCTGTTTCCGAAGCTACTGCTGCTGCCGCTCTGCCCGTTCGCGTTCGGCGGCGCCCCCTGCTGCCCGAAGCCCTGCAGTTGAGGCTGGTAGGGCGTCATGATCAAGCGTCCCTGATCTTGTGCGGGATCGTAAACGAAGACCCAGTCTTTATATTTCTTCTTGTGATTGAACTCGCGGATCGTATTGTCCTTGCTGGTGCTGGCGACTCCCACGATCGGTCCGCCGATAATTTGTCCGGTGCCGACCGGATTGGTGCCCGTCGCGCCAGTTCCCGTTCCTGCGGAACTGGTTCCAGTGCCATCTCCCGTGCCATCCGCCGCCGGCTGCGATCCGGGCTGCGAGGGATCCGATCCCGCCGTAGGTGGAGCCGTCTGCGGATTCTGACCGAACGGCGAAGTGGGACTCGCTCCAAACGCGGTGCCGGTTGACGTCCCGTTCAGGCCGCCGCTCGGCGCGCCGGGGACCACGCCGCCGCCCAAGGCGCTGAGCGTCATCTGAACTTCGCCGAAGTGCAGCAGCTTGAAGTCCGCGCACTTGCCGTTCTTGCAGTTCAGCGGATCTTTGTAGCGCTTGCGCAGAAAACGCTGGTTGTTGGTGTTTTCCAGATCTTCGATCTTGATGGGATAGCGTCCGGTTTTCTTGTAGTAGGCGCGGATCGCGCGTGAGTACTGCACTCCGCGATGAATCATTTCTTCTTCGCGGTCGCGCTTGATCTCGAATGTAATGGAAGGCACGATCACGGCCGCGACGATAGCCATCGTCGCCATGATCAGGATCAGAGTCAGCATCACATAGCCCGAACCGACTCTCCGGGACGTCCTGCTTCGAATTTGCGAGTTTACGGTCATCGCCAATGTGGAGTGCTCACCCCTGGGTCAGCGGAATGTTTTGCGGCGGACTGCTGTACACCATGTCCTGAATCGAGACCGAGGTCGGAGTGATTTGAATCACCTTGTACCGCCGGTCCACGATCTCGCCTTCGCCCGCTACCCACACATCCTCGCCCATCTTGAGAAATATTTTCTTGGGCTCGCCGACCGAACTTGCGAAGCCGTAGAACTTCAAGGGGATCGGGGGCGCCTGAGGAATGATCGGCGGAGCGTAAGTGTGATCCGGCTCATTTTTCCCGTCTGTGTTTCCCGGAGCCTTTGGTTGCTGAATGACCACTTCTTCGGCCCGGGAGACAAAAATGTTTCGCCCGCTGCCTTCGTACACGGTCTGTTCGCTCGAGGCCAGCAAATCCAAACGCAGCGTGGGATCGAGATTCTGCACCCGGGGGGGCTTCTTGCCAGGCTTCGTTCCCGACCGCGCCGACGCACGCTGCGCCGCGGGAGGTGGAGTCGGCACGCTCGAAGCCGTCACCGACGACCCACTAAACATGGGGATCACTTCATACGCCACGATCAGCACGGCCACCACTCCCAGCGCCGCCGCCCACATCGTCTGCTTCTTATTTTCGAATCCCAGTTGCACTTACGATCCTCTTTTTACTTTTACGATCCTGCCTTCAAGTATGTTTCCAGCTTTACTTCCAACTTTACCGGACCCTGCTGCTGCCCGCCCAGAGTGATGCTGTTGATAATAAAAAACATCTCGTCCCGTTCCAAGCCGTTGATCAGCTTGGCCAGAGAGGTGTAGTTGCCGGCGAAGTTGACTTCGACTTCCACCGGCACCAGTCCACCGGTTTCCGCGTCCAGCACTTTGTATTTTTCCTGATCGATGGCGACGCCATTGGCGGCGGCGAGTTTGCCCAGTTCGGTCGGAATCTGAGAGTCCTGGGTAGGGAAGCGTCTTTTATAGAAGTCACCGATCTGATGGCCGGCCAGCACGACTTTCTGCGGAAGATCCTTCAGCGGCGCTACCTGGCGCGTCTTGGTAACCAGTTCGGTCTGCAGCGCGTTCAATTCCTGACGACGGGTCTCGGCCGAACCGACCAGTGGCGAAAAATAGATCACTGCCGCCAGCAGATCAACCCCGGCCATGATAGCGAGGGCGGTCTTCAAATGCTTCCGGGTTCGCCGCAGGTCGGGCATTAGTGTTGGCTCCCTTTCGGCGCCGGTGCCGGCCTCACGATGTTATTCGGCTTCGCTTCGTTTTTCGGTTTCGCTTCGGTGCCCGATTTCATGTCCGGCTTGGGCGTGATTTTCTGGGCGGCCGGGCCGGCAACGAGCAGCGGTTCCGGAATGTAGATTGCCTCAATCTCGACGGTCTCGGTATCGCCGGTGTTTGACTGTCCGGAGCGCGCGCTCTTGACCTGGGTCTGCGCGAAACGCCGTGAATCTTCCATGCGGCGCGCCAGTTCAATAGCCCGGTCCCGCGAATCGCCGGCCACGGTCATCTTGAGCCCGAGTTGATTGTCCTCATCCAGTTGCGGGCTGATCGACTCCAGGTGTACGCGCGGCGGCATTACTCTTTCCAGATTTTCAAGCACCCGCGTCCAGGAGAATGCCTTGCGTTCGATCAGTTGATTCAGAAACTGCGATTCATCGCGGGTGGTGCGATTCTGTGGCAGGTTGAGAATCCTCTCCGCTTCGGTGCGCAACCGGTCGCGATCGGCAATCATCGTTTCTTTTTCGTTGATGGCAGCTCGATCCCGCCGTGCGTTGACCCACCCTGTGATATCCAGGGTCAGAAGCACCAGGGTGAGCAGCGCGACACCGCCCACGGCGGTGCCCCAACGCATCCAGAACTGCCTGGAGTCTTCATAGGCCTGGCTCGCGAGATTGATATCCAAACGCATAATGAATCATGTAGCCCAGGACGCATTCGTCCGGGGAAAGTCGGCAGGCGGACGAATGTGTCCGCCGCTTACGAAATCAAAGCTCCTACTACTCCTGCCATTCTCCAGCGCGGAACCGCACCGCCGGTGCTGGCGCCCAGTTGCGCGGACGAGACCAGTTCCTGCACGTCCGCTCCGGTCTGCGCCCGCAGTGCGGGCGCTGCGCCGCCCGACTCCGGCAATCCGGCCACATAGATCTGCTCAATGTTCAGGTGGTACGTATCCTGGAAAAATACTACCGACGGATACACTTCTTCCGCCAGTTGCTCGCCGGTGATCGTAACCCCGCGCGTGTTTTCCAGCGTGCGGAACAATTGCAACTGATCTTCATTCAGGATCGCAATGCTGGTGGTATGGGCGTCAACTTTGATTACCAATGTCGGCTTCCGCGCGTTGGCGGCACCGATGGCCGCCAGCGTGGACGGCAACACCACGCCAGGAACGAACCCCGCATCGCGGAAGGCGGCCTCGTAGTCTTCAATCACGCTGGCCATTGCGACCGCTGCGACAACATGCACTTCGTTCTTCACTTTCTGAGCGTGATAGGAAACTTTCGCCTTGTCCACGTCAAAGGGCAGCGACTTCTTCAGGCGGAAGCGCACCACGCCAAGGGCCTCCTCGTGATCGGACGGTAGAGTATCGAATTCCACCAGAATCACGCGCACGGCGGCGTCGGGGACGATGGCAATCACGTCTTTGGAGCGTTGCGCCACGCTGCCCAGCGCCGATTCAATGCCGCGCCGCACCGCTTCCCGCTGCCGCAGATTGTTTTCCACCAGATCGGGCACCACGCTGCCGGGCGCCAGTTCGCGCGCCGCCGAGGCCTCCAGGCCGTCTCCGTTGTCACCGAAGCGTCCTGCCAGCACGCGGTCGGCTGCAATTTCACAAGCCAGCTTCGGCTTCGCTAGGTTTGAATTCGAGCTCATTACGGAACGCCCCAGGGGGAAAACCTCTTCTTCTTTCTTCTACAAATCAGAAACCGAATCACTCACAAATGCAATAGCTGAAAGGGCACTGGACGGCCGGCCGGAGTTGCACCCAAATTGCAAGATCACACCGCGTCGACAACCTCGCTGTTCTCGGAACGAATCGGGGGATAAAGATCCAGTGCCAGAGGCACGCCGAGCCTTGCGATTCGCTCAAGCATGCTGCCGTCGAGCGTGAATCCGCCCTGCCCACACCCGGAGGAAAACCCGCAAAAAAGGTCTACCCGATATTTTCCAGAGAGCTTTTTGATGACATCAAGCTTGGGTTCGAGGCAGTCAACCAACCATCTCAGATGCTCGGCTAGGTCGCTTTCTTTCCCTAGGGGGCTCTGAAGCAACCAAGCCGACTCGCGCCAAACGGCCCTGTCCCGACTGTGCCGTTCCCCTTTCAAGTGCGAGTGGGTGGCCTCAAGACCGAGCTCCTCTGCAATCTCGTGTGGCTGGAGCGTTTCGCCGAATATCCTCAGGCTTGCCCGCGACCACCCACGTTCCGCTTCTCCTGTCGACATGTTTTCGGACAACGCCAATTGCCTCAACTCCCTACCGCATGGCCTCGATGAACGTGACTTTGTTGATCTCTTTCAGCGTGGTCATGCCCAGCCGGACTTTGTCCAGCGCCGACTCGCGCAGGAAGCGCATGCCTTCATCGCGGGCGGCGCGCCGGATTTCCGACGTCGGCTTCTTGGCCAGAATCATTTCACGGATGCGGTCGCTCAGATCCAGCAACTCGTGAATGGCGGTTCGACCGCGGAATCCCGTGCCCGCGCACTCGATACATCCCGGCCCTTCATACAAGGGAACGTTGCCCCATTGCGCCGGATCGAGGCCGCTGGCTTCCATCACGTCGGGGGCATAATGCACTTCGGTGCGGCACGACTCGCAAATCAAACGCACCAACCGCTGCGCCAGAATGCAGTTCAGGGCCGACACAAAGTTGTAAGGCTCGACGCCCATGTTCAGGAAGCGCCCGATTACGTCGACCACGTTATTGGCGTGAACCGTGGTGAACACCAGGTGGCCGGTCAGCGCCGACTGAATGGCGATCTGCGCCGTTTCGGCGTCGCGGATTTCGCCGACCATGATCTTGTCGGGATCGTGCCGCAGGATGGAACGCAGCCCGCGGGCGAAGGTCAGTCCTTTTTTCTCGTTGACCGGAATCTGGGTGATGCCGCGTAACTGATATTCCACCGGATCTTCGATGGTAATGATTTTGTCTTCGTCGGTCTTGATCTCGTTGACCGCGGCGTAGAGTGTGGTGGTCTTGCCGCTGCCCGTGGGCCCCGTCACCAGCACCATCCCGTAGGGTTCTTTGATGTAGCGGCGGAAACGGCGCAGGTCATCCTCGTCAAACCCAACTACATCCAGCGTCAAACTTTTGAACTTCTCGCTCATCGACTCTTTGTCGAGTACGCGGAGCACGGCGTCTTCGCCGTGAATCGAGGGCATGATCGAAACGCGGAAGTCGATGGCGCGCCCGTTGTATTTGACGCGGAAGCGGCCGTCCTGGGGCACGCGGCGCTCGGAAATATCGAGCTCGCTCATGACCTTGATGCGCGAAATCACGGTGGAGTGGTGCTCTTTGCCGATAGGCGGCATGGCCTGGGTGAGCACGCCGTCAATGCGGAACTTGATGACCACCGAGTCGTCGCGTGTCTCGATGTGAATGTCGGATGCGCGCCGCTGCAGCGCGGTGAAGATGGTGGTATCGACTAAGCGGATGATCGGGCTGGTGTCGCCCGTCGCCGTCAGCTTGTCGATCGACAGCGTCTCTTCCGCGCCGGTGTTCTCGTCCTCGCGAATAATTTGAAAGCCTTCGCTGGCTTCTTCAAGCACGCGCTGGGACTGCTCAGTCTTTTTGAGAATGTCGGAAATCTGTTTGAGCGTGGAAACTTTGGTGATAATGCGCTGCTTCAGCAGCAGACTGATCTCGTCGATCATCATCAGCTGGCTGGGATCGGCGATGGCGATGGCCAGCTTGCCGTCCGCGGTTTCTTCCAGCGGCACGAAGTTGTAACGGAACATCAGTTCGACTGGAATCTTCTTGAACAGCTCGTGATGCAGTTCGAAGCCCGACAGATCAATGAATTCACAGCGGTAGCGGCGAGCCACGTCCTGCGCGCGCTCCAGGTCGGTGATGGGATTGCCGGTCGGGCTGATGGGCCCGCCGTTCCCGCCGATGAACAACGATTTTTTGTCGGCTGTTGCCATTGGTTTACTCGTATTTATCGCGCTGCGCCTGTTCGGTCCTCGTCAAGGTGTCACTGATCTGCTTAAGCGTTGAAACCTTGGCGACGATGCTCCGGTTCAACCGAAACTTGATTTCGTCGATCATCAGTAGCTGACTGGGATCTGCAATCGCGATCGCCAGCTTCCCATCCTGCGTTTCCTCCAGCGGCACGAAGTTGTAGCGAAACATCAATTCCACCGGCACCTTCTTCAGCAGAGCACCGGGAATCCGAAAGCCATTCAAATCGGCGAACTCACTGCTGTACCTCCGCGCCAAGTCACGTGACCACTCCATGTCATCGCTGTCGTATTGCATCACTCGTGATCACCATCCCGCCTTTAATGCACTCCCATGCTGAATATCGGCAAATACAGAGAAATCAACACCCCTCCGACAAAAATCGCCATAATCATCAGAATGACCGGTTCAATCAGCGCCATAGACGCGCCCAGCGCCGTCTGCACGTCTTCTTCGTAAAATTCGGCAACCGAGTTCAGCATGGCCGGCAGAGCTCCGGTGGACTCGCCCACTTCGATCATTTCCACTGCCAGTTCCGGAAAAATCTCCTGCTCCTCGAGGCTGCCGGCGAGTCCCTCCCCCTCGCGCACCCGTACGCCGGCCCGCATCACGCCTTTTACAATGCGCCGGCTGGTCATGGAAGCGCCCGCCGTTTCCATCGAGGGCACCAGCGGTAAGCCGCCCTGTAGCAGCGTGGCAAGCATCCGCGAAAAACTGGCCAGCTGGTGCTTCAAGCGGATGTCGCCCAGCACCGGAATGCTCAGGATGACGCGATCAATCTGGTCGGCGCCGCGTTCGGTATCTTTCCAGCGCCACAGCAGAAATCCCCCGACCACCAGCCCCACGAACACAAACGGAGCGTATTTCTGCGCGTTCTGTCCCACGGTCAGCATGAACACCGTGATTGCGGGAAGCTTCTGGTCCAGACTGTTGAACAGCTCGGCAAACTTGGGCACAACGTAGGTGAACAGGAACGTAACCATGATCAGCACCACGGAGATCAGCAGCGTGGGATAAATCAGCGACACGAACAGCTTCTTGCGGAAAGTCATCGCCAGGCGCTGGAATCCGATGTAGCGAGTCAACACTTCGTCAATGTTGCCACTCTTCTCTCCCGCCATCAGAGTCGTAGTGTAGATCTTAGGAATAACGCCCTGCGCCGCGAAGGCATCGGAGAGCAACTCTCCGCCTTTGACGCGATCGCGCACGTTTTCGAGGATCTGCTTCAACAGAGCATCCTTCTGCCGCTTGATGAGCAGTTCGATCGAGTTCAGGATCGGCAACCCGGCGCGAATCAGGGTCAAGAACTGTTGGTTGAAGACCAGAAACGTGCTCTGCTTCAGCTTCCGCCGCCGGCGCAGCGAGACGCCGGAGTTCAGGATTCCCTGGGGCTTGACCCAGTAAACCAGATAGCCTTGCTGCGAGAAGCGGTCGCGCACTTCGGCTTCGGAGTAGCCCTGCTCGAGGTGCTGCTGCACCCGCCCGCGATCGTCCGCGATTTTGATTAGAAATTCCGCCATCGGCTGACTTTTCCGCTATTTTGCCCGAAGCTGCGCCCTACCGCTCAGTCTAACATTCCTACTTACTATTCTAATCCGCCGGAGACCTAGAAACTGCCCTGGCCAGTACCGCAAGTAACCCCCGAAACCCAGTCGAAGGTCTATAGCTCCTTGGCTCTACGCGGCGACGGCAGGGTGTACTCAGCTCGGTCATTCCGATCATCGCCATGAACCTGCTTTTGCCGGCGTCTACTCGATCCCCCTACGGCTCCAGTCCCCCCTCCTCTGTCTCGGTCCCTGCCGGAGGCCTGAACTGGAACCGCCCGTCCCCGATGGCGACGTCTTCCTTCATCTCGCCAAAGCGGTACTCTGTGGCCGCCCCGTCCACTTCCTGGATGACAATCCGGGCAATCTGGTGGCCCGGCGTAACCTCCAGCAGAATCTCGCTCACGCGATCCGCCAGGGCCTGCGGCACTCCCCGTAGCACTACGTTCCCGGGCGCTAGCGGCTCCACATCCGGAGCTAGAGATAATCCCTGCAACTCTCTCTCCAGCTTGGTTTTACCCAACAGAAAAGCCAGCGGAGACCGAATATCTTCCAACTTCTTGGCCGCCGTTTTCCGCGCCTGCCGGTCGGCCGGGACGTAAAACCACGCATCCCTCCCGTCGCTGACAAACAGCTTCTCCCTGGGAGAACGGTACTCCCAGCGCATCTTGCCAGGTTTTTTCAGCCACAAGGTCCCGGTCTCGGTGCGCTCCATACCCGACCCCCGATACAACTCGGTAAACTCTGCCTGAAGGGATCTTAGATGGTTGTAGTGGGCATCAACAGCCGCAGCTTCGGTTTTTGCATCGGCAGCGGAGGCGGGGTGCGACCCAGCAATCCAAAGAGCCAGGAACGGGAATATGAGAATAACCCTGAAAGATTGCACCGAAATTAATCTCTTTCGCAGCCGCGTTGAACTGGCCTCGCAAACCACGCTGAGGAACATGCGCCCTTTTCCGCGGAACCGATTGAAGAACAGACTCTTCACCGATTGTAGTCACTGTGATTGTAGTCATTTTAACGGCGGCGTGCTGCCCGGCGACTGCCAGAGGCAAACCCGTTTTTCCGTTGCCCGGCGCTGCCTGTTATGTGAGAATCGCCTCTCTCCTGCGCCGGACTTCTCCCGAATCTCCGGACGGACATGAGGATGGTGCATGTTCCGAGTCCTGCGTTTCGCTCTGCCGTTCGCAGTGCTTTCAACATTCGGCTTCGCTCAAACTGCCAGTCCGCCCGCCGACGGTAAGGCTTCGGCGCCAACGCCGGCAGGACCGGCGGTTTCAGGGGCAACAACCGTGGAAGCCTCCGCCGGGCCGGCCTCCAAAGATTTGTCTCCGCCTGGCGTGACCGACGATCTGGGCGCTGCTAGTAGTCTTTACCGCAGGGGAAATTTCCCGGATGCGACTGCCCGGTATCAGCGGTTTGTGGAGCAGCATCCGCAATCGCCCGACGGCTACGCCGGACTGGTGCGGGTCTATCTCAAGCAGAAAGACGTCGAGCAAGCGGCGCAGACTGCGGATAAAGGGATCGCTGTGTCGGATAGTCCCCGCATGCGCTCGGCCCGCGCCGAAGTGTGGTTCCGGCAAGGCAAAATACAGGAAGCGGAAAAAGTATGGGTCGACATTGTCAACTCCAGATATCCCGAGGCCCGGGCCTATCTTGGGCTGGCAAGGATTCGCGATGCCATTGCCATGTACCGGACCGCGAAGGTCATGATCGATCGGGCGCATGAGCTGGATCCGAACGATAGCGATATTCAGGAAGAGTGGATCGGCACGCTCTCGCGCGCCCAGCGAATCAAGTATCTCAAAGATGCGCTGGGGGGCGAAAATAATTGGGACGCGGAAGAGCGCGAGGGGATTAAGAATTATCTGGAATATCTGGAAGGGCGGGCGAAACAGAAAAGGGAATCGTGCCGCCTGGTGAGCAAGGTTACGGCCACCGAGACACGGTTGACCCGACTTCTGATCGATGCAAACCATATCCACGGTTATGGACTCATTGTGGCCCTGAACGGTCACAAGAGCAATCTGCTGCTGGACACCGGAGCCAGCGGGATTGTGGTCACGCGCTCGATCGCGGAACATGCGGGCATCTCCAAGATCAGCCAGACTAAACTGTGGGGCGTCGGTGACAAAGGCCGCCGCAACGGGTTTGTCGGTGTGGCCGACTCCATCAAGATTGGTGACCTGGAATTTCAGAACTGCCCCGTGGAAGTCATCGAGCAGCGCTCGATTGTGGAAGATCAGGGACTGATTGGCGCCGACGTTTTCGAAAAGTTTCTGGTAGAGATCGACTTTCCCAACGAAAAGCTCAAACTCAGCCAACTCCCCAATCGTCCCGGTGAGGTCGAGCAGAAACTTACCCTGAACAACGCGGACGACGATGCTGACGACGATGACACTGCGAGCGTCAAGGGCGACACCAAGCCCGGCGAGAGCCAGGCTGCGAGCGCCAAGACTCCTGCGACGCCCGTCTCAGGCCCGCAGGATCGCTACGTCGCTCCTGAGATGGCGTCCTACACTCGCGTGTTCCGCTTCGGCCACGATCTGTTGGTTCCGACCAGCATCGGCGATGTGCCCTCGAAACTCTTCCTGCTGGATACTGGAGCCACCATGAATGTCATCTCGCCTGCGGCGGCCCGCGAAGTGACAAAAGTCCACGGCGACTCCGACGTGACTATCAAAGGTATCAGCGGCAAGGTGAACAACGTTTTCAGCGCCAACAAAGCCGTGCTTACCTTCGGTCATCTACGCCAGGAGAATCAGGACATCGTTGCGTTCGACACCAAGAAACTCAGTGACGATGTCGGAACCGAGATTTCCGGGTTCTTGGGTTTCACACTGCTCCGTCTACTCGATATAAAGATTGACTATCGCGATGCTCTGGTAAGTTTCGAGTACAACCAAAGGCGCTAGGGCAAATAATGCTGAACCATTGATTCGATTTTCACATTAGCTGCCGGACATGTGGTTTCCGAACAACGAGTACTGGTGCCCGCCCACCGTCTTCTTCAGCAGCGTGCTGTTGCTCAGCACATGCTCCAGCAGCGGGTTGTGATAGAGCACGTACACCGGCCGGGGTCGCGCGCGCAGCGATTCTTCCAGGTTCGCCAATACCCGGCGCATGCCTGATTCCGGGAAGGGATTGAAAAGATAAACCACCAGCGGGCCGTCGGGAAAAACAAAAGCCGTGGCGTCGGAGCAGACGGATTCCAACGCAAAGCATTTCTGCGCTTTGCTTTTGTACAGCCGCAGATTTTCTTGGGCAATCCGGTGCAGAGATTGCAGTAGTTCCACGCCAACGATGCGGCGGAAGGGATAGTCCGACGCCATCAGGAGGGTGCGTCCCTTGCCCGAGCCAAGATCGATGAAAGTGAAATCGCGGAAGGTGAGAGCGTTCCTGTCTGCATTCGGCCCCTGCTGTAGTTGTTCCTGCAGACTGTCGAGCATTTCATGAAAGACAGCCGGCTGCGTCGGCTGGTACTCCGAATGGAACATGCCCAGCATGCGGTCGCGCCATCCTACAGCGCCGCTCGTAGTGTTGACGCGGTAGTCCCAGTCATAGTCGGCGTCGCCGAAGCGTTGCCGTAGACGCTGCGGAGTGGAATCACGAGCAAACTCCCACAGCACTCCCAGAAGGCGGCGCGTTGCCCGAAAGTATCCCTCGTAGGCGGCAGCGTACCTCCACCATTGCCACGCGGTTTGCAACACGCTGATTGGTGGAGGAGAGGATTCCATGCGAGAAGTATCACGAACGCCTAGACATGATACGAGAAGCGCACAGTTACGCTGCTAGTTCTGGGTATGGAACTTGGGCGGGGGAGGATTGTAACCGGGGGGCGTGCCCTTGGTGATGAAAGGGAAGTCGTCCGGGTTCCAAACTTGGATCTGACCGTCCAGCGTCAGTTGGTAGGGATTACCGTCAGGATCGACGGGGAAGCCTGGTAAGTGTTCAGCCATCACCAGTTCCGACATGCTGACGGGCGGATTTCCTTCTCGCGCAGCGAAATCGGCGACGGCGGCTTCCAGGTTGGTGACGTCTTCGTCCACCTTGAGCGCACGCAGATGTTCGAGTGCGTTTTGCCGGATGATGGATTCCTTACTCGACTCATAGGTGGCACTCCACAGCATGCGGGCGGTCGAGAAATCGCCGGCGTGCGCAGCCATCTGCGCGGCCATGATCTTCATGAACGGATGTGCGTCGGGAACCTTCGAGCCGCTCTCAAAGACCGCAGCCGCGCTGGGGTAATCCTTGAGCTCCATGTAGTAGACGAAACCGAGATCGTAATAGAGGTGCCAGTTGTCGGGATTGTGCTCGATGCCATACTTCATGAGCCGGATGGCGCGCTCCGGTTCGCCGGCGCCCCCCGGCGGTTTGGGGGCCAGGAAACTGGCGCCGAACTCATAGGCGGGAACAAGGTGCGGATCGAGAGTGGTGGTGATCTCAAGCAGCGGAGCAAGTTCGTTGTAGGTGCGCGCGTTGTCGAAGTGGCGGTGGCCGAAATACTGGACAGTGCGCGTCCAGTAAATGCACGCCATCAAGCCGTCGAAGCCCAGGCTGGCGCGCTTCACCATCTTCGGCGAACTGATGTAAAGGGCGTCCTCGATGGTGGCTCTGGGACGGATCCGATCGATGTTTCGCAACAGAAGAACGCAAGCGCTCATCGACACGGCCAGGCAAGCGGCTGCGATGGCGGTGGTGCGCTGCGGCGCCGTCATTTCAGGTTCCTGCGCTCGAAGATCAAGACTGCACCGCTCAGGGCCATCACCGTATAGAACAAGGCATAAAGCGTGTTCTGCAGGATCAGATGCGAGCCCATTGGCTGCTGATGCGCGGCCGCGCTGATCACATTAAGCGCCGAGAAATTGGGCACCAGATAGGCCGCGGCCGTGGCCACCCAGCGTGTGATGCCGTGAGTCAGGGTGGCAAATCCGCGCAAGTCGTCGGCGAAGCTTCCGATCACGAACAGCGAGAACGCGAACACTGCGGAGAGTAGCGGCGAGGAGAAAGACGAAAACAGCAGAGCCAGCGAACAGATAATCAGAAACTCGAGGACGATAAAATACAGCGCCACCAGGATCAGCGCGTCGGGCTTGGAGAACTTATGCGCAACGTAGAGCAGCGCGCCGAACACTCCAATGGCCATGAAGAACGTGTTCACCACCAGGGTTCCGGCCAAGCCCAGGAACTTGCCGACGATAAATTCCCAGCGGCGCACCGGACGCGAGAGGACGGTATAGAGCGTGCGCTTGTCGATTTCTTTCGAGACCAGCCCGATGCCGATGAAGATGGCGATGACGATACCGAAGAGCGAAACTGCCGTCAGGCCCAGGTTGACGACGACCAGGCGTTCGATGTCGATCGAAATTTGGCCCACGAAAATAGCTGCACCGGAGAGCAGCAAAGCAAAGGCGATCAGGTTGTAGAGTACGCGGTCGCGGACCGCTTCCCGGAAGGTGTTGAAGGCAATGTAAACGATGCGCGGGCTCATACGGCGGTCCCCAAGGTCTTGCCCGCAGTGCTTGCGGCGAGAGTTTCCGACGAAGAGGTTTGCAGTTTCTCCACGAAATAAGCTTCCAGCGAAGTGCGCAGGGGAGTGATCGCAATCAGGCGGATGCGCTCCCGGCGCAGCGCGTCGATGGCGGCGTCCTGCTGATTCTCGGGAAGTACGGCGCGGACGGTGTCCCCAGTGACGTGGCATTCCGCGCCCAAAGCTTTCATTGAGGCCGGAATTTGCGTGCCTTGCCAGATGACTTCCACCTTGCCCTGAACGCTCGAGGTTAAGTCTTCCACGGCACCAACGCCGCGCAATTCGCCCTGGTGAATGATGGCGACACGATCGCACAGGGCTTCAGCGTCCGACAGAATGTGGGTCGAGAAGAATACTGTTTTGCCTTCCTGTTTGAGCTGCTCCATCAGGTCTCGAACTTCACGGCGACCTAGGGGATCGAGGCCCGACATCGGCTCGTCGAAGAAAACTAACTTGGGGTTGTGCAGGATGGCTTGCGCGATTCCCGCGCGCTGCAACATGCCTTTGGAGAACTTCCGCAACTGCACGCCTTTGATATCGGTAAGGCCCACGCGCTGCAATACCTCTTCCACGCGACGGTTGCGATCTTTGGCCGGAACTCCCGAGAGCTGTCCATAGTAGTCCAGCAGTTCGTGAGCCGTCAGGTAGTCGTAGAAGTAAGGCTGCTCGGGAAGGAAGCCGATCTGCGCTTTGATTTCGGGATCGGTCCATTCGCGGCCCAAGATGCGAGCCGTCCCGGCAGTCGGGAACACCAGGCCCATCAGCATCTTCAAAGTCGTAGTTTTGCCTGCGCCGTTGGGGCCGAGGAAGCCAAAGATCTCTCCCTCTTCAACGGTGAGATGAAGCGGCTGCAAGGCCCGTTTGGGGCGCTTGCGCCAGAAGCCTACCATGTAGGTCTTTTCCAGACCGAGAATCTCAATTGCTGCCATTGTGTTCATAGACTGCTGAAGAACTATTTTCGAAAAATATTATAAACATGACACGGCGCTTAAAGGTCAGCATGCCGGTTACGAGAGTCACCATTTCGATAATGGTGGAGCCACGATCGGAGTTTTTGGATAGAGAGAAAACCATCCCAGGCCCGGCAGGTTCTCAATTTGATACCCTGACCCGGTCGTTATGGGGCCACAGGGAATGCGGCACAGGCTGCTTCCGCGGTCACCGGCAGGTCGCCTGCGCTGCCCATCTGCGCACGCAGAATAACATCGCTGGTGGAACAGAAATCACGGTTTCCGCTGGATCGGAAGACGACGGGCGCTGTTGCCACGACATAGCCGGTATTGGAGGCGGCTCCCCCGCTCTTGTTGCCGGTTGCTTGATAGACGTAGCCGCTCTTGCCCACACTGCCCGGGATTGCCGTGGCCAGCACATTATCGACAAGACAGGCCGCGGTCGAGGCTGGAGTGCACGGAACCGCGCCGCCCAACTGTGCGATGCCATTGGCAAAACCGATGGTTGGATAGGCGGTGTAGTACATGACTTCGGCGCTCTGCAGGACATGCAACCCAGCTGCCGCAGACGATTCGTTGGCCGATATCCGGGCTTGCAACAGATTGGGAATCGCGATCGCAGCGATGACGAGGATAATCGCCACCACGATCAGCAACTCGATAAGCGAGAATCCTTTTGTCGAACGCATAGCCCTTCCCTGTGCTCCTCGCGACGGCTTGACCATACTCGTCGGTCGGTAATTGAGTTGCAGTTTCAATACCATGTCCTTGCACGTTCCGGAAACGTTAGTAATTAACTCAAGACTCTGTAAATCAGTGAGTTAGCCGGAGTGGGATGGCGAATCGCAGGGCCTGTTTTGCATGACACGGTCCAAGTCCGACAGAAAATGTCACCGCTCGAGGGCGACGAAGGCGCACCGTGTAGAAAATTGCAGGAAAAACACAGGAAAAAAGAGCAGCGAACTCGTGTTCGCTGCCCCATGTCTTATACCCCTAGGTATTCGCCAAACTTCAGCCCTTCGGTTAGCTGAGCGGGAGCAGCGCTTGGCAGGCTGCCAGGGTCGAGTCGTTCCCGCCCGCTGGATCCGCGCGAACCACCGCGTCTGCGAAAGAGCAGAAGCTGCGGATGCCGGTTTGGTTCTTTGTGACTGGCGAGCCTCCAACACTGTACGACACATCCGGAGTTTTGCCGTCGCCAGGGGCGGCAAAGGAATAGCCGCTCTTGACGCCAGCGGACAACACGCTGTCGATCAGGCAGGCGTTGGTCACGAGCGGAGTGCAAGGAGCCGTTCCACCCAGGGCGGCCAAAGTATTAGCAAAGCCGGTGGCCGGGTAAGTGGAGTTGAACATCACCTCTGCAGTGTTGACGGTGCGGATGGAGCCGACCGCTGACGACTCATTGGCCGCCATGCGAGCGCGCAGTAAGTTCGGAATTGCGATAGCTGCGATGATCAGGATGATTGCCACCACGATCAGCAGTTCGATCAGTGAGAAACCCTTTTGTTTACGCATTTCTATTGTTTTCCTCTCGTTTACTCGTTCTGTCTTGATGTCTGCTGGTCACTATGACTCAGTCGCTACGATGGTTGCACCCACGTGGCCAATGCCGCAAGTAAACTTGCCTTTCGGACTGCCCTCGACGGAAGCCCTTTGTTCTCAGCCGCAACTCAAACACTAAGTCCTCTTTCGACTCTTCCGATGGAATCTTTACCATCAAACCGAGATCCAAAGTGACAATTATTGACAGACGGTGACAATTGCTGGTCCGTCCGGAATTTGTCGTCCAGAACCTGGCAGGTTCGCACCGGTGTGGCGGAAGGAGTCGGAGCGGCAGGCGTCGGCGGGCTTCGACGGCAAGAAGAATCGTAAGAAAAAAACAAAGGGCAGCGAGCTTAAGCTCGCTGCCCCATGGCTTATACCCTCCCCAGGTATTCGCCAAACTTCAACCGCTCGGTTAGCTGAGCGGGAGCAGCGCTTGGCAGGCTGCCAGGGTCGAGTCGTTCGCGCCCGCGGGATCCGCGCGAACCACCGCGTCTTCGAAAGAGCAGAAGCTGCGGATGCCGGTTTGGTTCTTTGTGACTGGCGAGCCGCCCACACTGTACGACACATCCGGAGTTTTGCCGTCGCCAGGGGCGGCAAAGGAATAGCCGCTCTTGATGCCAGCGGACAACACGCTGTCGATCAGGCAAGAATTAGTCACGAGCGGAGTGCAAGGAGCCGTTCCACCCAGGGCGGCCAAGGTATTAGCAAAGCCGGTGGCCGGGTAAGTGGAGTTGAACATCACCTCTGCAGTGTTGATGCTACGGATGGAGCCGACCGCTGACGACTCATTGGCCGCCATGCGAGCGCGCAGTAAGTTCGGAATCGCGATAGCTGCGATGATCAGGATGATTGCCACCACGATCAGCAGCTCGATCAGTGAGAAACCCTTTTGTTTACGCATCTCTATTGTTTTCCTCTCGATAGTGTTTTTAAAATCTGCTGGTCACGGATGACGCAGTCGTTACGATATTTGCATTTGCCTCGCCAAAGCGGGTAGTTACCTTCGTTCCAGGTCCGCCTCCGGGAAGCGCTTTATTTTCAGTGAGAGAGCAAACTTCCGTCCTTTTCGGACCTGTCCCGACCCGTTCGGTCTGGCAAAATACGACAGCGCGGGTGACAATTCGCGTCAGTCTGGAACGGCGCTCCGTCCTATATTGGAACGCGGGTCGAATCTGAGCTTGCAGGCGGTTTTATCCCGGGTTCCAGATTCGGTGCGCCTGGCCTGACTGGTGGACGCTCGCGCCTGGACGCTGCCCGCAGAACTGTATTGGCACACAAACATTTTACTAGCCGAAAAGGAAAAAATCTTCTGACGCATCAATCTCATGGACCGCTGATTGACGCGGGCCTGCGCCTATTGCTGCAGCAGATCGTCCGCCGTTTTCTGGGCCTTTTGCAGGTCCCTAGAATGAAGTTGCGCCACTTCGTGGGCGCGTTCGGCGTCCTTTTCGCGCCCACCGTTCCGCAGAGCCTGTTCCAGCAGAAGGAAGCCGACATCGCTGGGCTCGGCGGCCAATGCGGAAGCGTAGTATTGAGCCGCGGCGTTCCAGTCGCCCGCTTTCTGTGCTAGAAGGCCCAGCTGAATCGGATAAGCTTTGTCCAGCTTTGCCGCCGATTCAAAGTTGTGCCTGGCGCGCGCGTAATCGCGCTGCGAGAAGTAGATCTGGCCGAGGCCGGCATAAGCCGTGCCGCGGATACGTCTGTCGGTAGCCAATTGCAGAACTGCCTGATAGCGCGCAATGGCTTGCTTCAGGTCGCCATGTTGCTGCGCGTAAACCCCGAGATTGAGCTGGCTGACCGCATCGTCCGGCTCCAAGGCGGAAGCGATACGTAAATGTCCGATGGCTTCTTCGTAGCGGCCCTGCTGGGCCAGAATCGCGCCGACGGCATTTTCCGCCACGAAGTTCGGACTCGTAACGGAAAGCGTGTGAGTCCAGAGTTTGAGGTCACCGTCCCAATACGATAGTTGGACCCGTGCTGTCGCAGCCAGCACCAAGACGGTGACGGCGCCGACCACTACCATGCCGACCAATTTTGGCGACCAGCGCTGAAGGCCTACCGCATCTGGCGCGCCATCTTCCGCTCCGACCAAGTCCGCAGCGCCCCAAACCACCATGACGAAAATGCCCAGCAACGGAAGGTAGGCGTAGCGGTCGGCCATGGCCTGGTTTCCCACCTGCAGCAGGCCGATCATCGGAACCATAGTCCCCAGATACCAGAACCATCCCGCCGGCAGGTAACGATGTTCGCGGTATTTAATCACCAGCGCGGTGACCGTTACCAGGAACAGGCCTGAGGCCAATACTTTCCATGACTGCACCGCATGCGGATACGGATAGAGCACCGCGAGTCGCGCGGGCCAGAACGCTTTCGCAATGTAAAGCGAGTAGCAGACGATGGCATTTTCGAGGCGCAGCAGCGGAGCCTGCGCCGCATCGAAACTGACGGCCCCTCCCGCTCTTTGCGCGGCCATGGTGATGATCGCGCTGCCCGCCGACAAAACGAAGAGCGGAACTTTTTCCAGCCAGAGCCGCCGCATCGGCAGCGGCAGGTATCCGCTAGTCCCGCTGGGGACTGGAGAGGCTGGGGAGGGATACATGCGTCCCAGCGGCCAATAATCCAGCAGCAACAGCGCAAACGGCAGCGTGATCGCCATGGGCTTCGACATGAGTGCCATGGCGAATAGGACGGCCACCGCCAGGTAGCGCACGACGCCGGGCTTGCGCGCGTACCATGCATAGCTGGCGAGCGTCAGCAGAAAAAACAGCATGGCAAGCACATTCTTGCGCTCCGCCACCCAGGCTACCGATTCCACGTTCAACGGATGCACGGCAAACAACGCCGCGACCATCAGGCTTCGGCCTGCGGATCGCGTGACCCGCCACAGCAGAAGAAACAGCAACACCACGTTCGCGGCGTGCAAGAACAGGCTGGTATAGTGATGACCCCTGGGATTGAGCTGAAAAAGCTGGCAATCCAGAGCATGCGAAATCCAGGTCAGAGGATGCCAGTTGGCCTCTTCCAGCGAGGTGAACGCCCATGTGATTGTCGACCAGCGGAGTCCAGCCTGCACATGTGCGTTCGTCAGGATGTAGCGGTCGTCGTCGTAGTTGGAGAATCCGTGGCTGGCAGCGCCGTTGTAAAGTGCCAGCGTGATTGCCGCCAGCAACAGGCTGAGTACCACCATGATCTTCGGCTGGAGGCGGAGCTTCTCCGTGGGCCCTTCGCGGGCAAGTACCGGCTTGGCGGATGCAGACATAACGGTCCTGAAACGATCACCTCAACCTGGGCGTTCGTTCCAAATTACAACACAGAGCGAGAGGACATCGTTGAAAGCCGCAGAGTTACCGAGAACGGAAGTAACTTCCTGAGGATTCCGCGGCAAGATCGTACGGAATTCAGCCGCGACTTCGCCCTGAGGCCAGTCCGGAGTCCGGCTTTGCGCGCGATTCTCGATTTGCTGCCCCCAATTCGTCTGCTCTTCAAGTTGGTGCGTTCTCGCAGGGCCCGATCTTGGACACGCGCCTTCAGTCGACCGCGTAGAATTGTCCCGCGAGATCGAGAGCACAAAATGGATCCTTCGAAAGACAAATTTCAGGTCGAGGCCGACATTGCCCGCGCCTGGACGCTGCCCGCCCACCTATATTGGGATGCAAACATTTTAATAGCAGAAAAAGAAAAAATCTTCTCGCGCACCTGGCAGGTGGTTGGTCACGCCAGCCAAGTGGCGAATCCCGGCGACTACTTCACTGCCGAACGGAACGGCGAGCCGCTCGTCTTCGTGCGCGGGCTAGATGGAAGTTTGCGAGGTTTTTATAACGTATGTCGCCACCGGGCCGGGCCTCCAGCCGAGGGATGTGGTTCGCGCAAACTGTTTCGGTGTGGATACCATGGGTGGACCTACGGCCTTGACGGCGCGCTGCTCAGCGCCACTGAGATCGAGGGCGTGGAAGGATTTCGTCCGGAAGAATTCGCCCTGAAGCCGGTGAGGGCCGAGGAATGGTTCAACTTCGTGTTTGTGAACTTCGATCCGCAGGCGCGGCCCCTGCGCGAGACTCTGGGCGCGTTGCCAAAACAGGCGGAGAAGTTTCCGTTTTCGGAGATGAAGTTGTTCGAGCGCCGCACCTACGACATGAAGTGCAACTGGAAGACCTATGTCGATAACTATCTTGAGGGATATCACCTGCCCAGCGTGCATCCTGGGCTGAATCGCGAATTGGATTACAACGCCTACGTGGTGGAACCGCACGCGCGGGGTCATGAGCGATATGTGCGGCAGTTCAGCCCCATTCGCGGAGCGCAGCCGGGCGACGCCACGCCGCGCCGGTACCCGGAAGCGAGCGAGGACCTGACGACCGACTACTTCTGGATCTTTCCCAACTGGATGCTGAACTGCTATCCCGACAACGTTTCGTTGAACATCGTGCTGCCGGTTGAGGCGGAGCGGTCGCTGGCGATTTTCGAATGGTATCTGCCGGAGAAAGATCACAGTTCTGCGGCGGCGAAGGCTGCTGTGGAGTTCAGCGACCAGATTCAGATCGAGGATGTAGCCATCTGCGAAATCGTGCAGAAGAATCTGCGGTCACGCAGCTATTCGCGCGGGCGCTTCAGCGTGAAGCAGGAAAAAGGCGTGCATGCCTTCCACCGGATGTATGGGGAGTTCATGGGGAAGTGATCAGCTTCCATCTCGATCTCGAACAAACTCACGTCCATTTTGTCATTTTTGTCATTCCGAGCGCCTTGTTTCCGGCGCGAGGAATCTGCTTTTCCTCTCGCGCGTGGGAACAGCAGGTTCCCTTCGACAAGCTCAGGGCAGGCTCTCCACTACGCCGTCGCGTTCGCTCCGGCTTCGGTCGGAATGACAACGTTGATGGGGGCGACGAGCTGCTGGCTAGAAATTCTCCGATTTCAGCAGCAGGCAGGTGACGTCGTCGTGCTGGGGAGTGTTGCCGACGAAGAGATCGACTTCGGCCATGAGGCGCTTGAGCATTTCGGCAGGCTCGACCGATTTTCCGGATTCGATCGCGGCCAGCAGGCGCGCCTCACCGTAGTCGTCCTGATGGGCGTTCTCGGCCTCGACGAGGCCGTCGGTGAAGATCACTAGCCAGTCGCCGGGCGCGAGCGTGACCGTGGCCGAGTCATATTTTGTCTCGGGCAGAATGCCGAAGGGCAGGCCGCCCACATCGAGGCGTTCAATCTGACCGCTGGCGCGGCGCAGGATGGGAGTATTGTGGCCGGCGTTGATGTAGTCGAGGGTGCGATGGATGGGATCGTATTCCGCGAGGAACGCGGTGGTGAAACGCAATCCGCCCTGGCTGTTGCCGCAGGCGTAGCGGTTCACGTTGGCGGCGAGTTCGGGCAGGGCGACGTGCGCGGTGGAAAGCGTTTTGAGGCTGGCCTGAAATGTGGCCATCAGCATAGCGGCGGGAATGCTTTTGCCGGCGACATCGGCAACGGCGAGCACCACGCGATTCTCTTCGGTGGTGCGGCCGGGGCGCGGGAAGACATCGTAGTAATCGCCGGCGACGGTGTTGGCGGGGCGGGTCGCGTAGGCAATGGCGAGGCCGGGAATCTGCGGAGGGGCGCCGGGCAGGAGCCAGGTCTGGATCTCTCGCGCGATCTGCAGATCGCGCTTCATCACTACGCGGTCGGCTATCTCCAGCATCAGCAGCAGCAGCAGGAGTAGCGCCGCCCAGAAGTGAAGATCGAATTCAATCACCTGAACTTGGCCCGAGTCGCCGGTGTATTGGATGGCGGCGTGAGGGATCACCAGCAAGATCAGAGCCAGCAGCAGCAGGACGCGGCGCGCGGGCGTGAGCTTCTCGAAAACCGCCCAGAAAAATTCCTTGATCACGTGCAAACGCCGGCCGCGCCGGGTGAGGCCGTCCGGAGTTTTGGCCTCGACGTCTTTGGAATAAAGCCGGTAGCTGGTACGGGCTTCGGTTTCAAACTGCGACCAGAGTTGACTGACCTCGAGACCCTCGGTGACGCGCCGCCAGAAACGGTGCAGCCACACGCCGAAAGTGTTGGGCTGGCCGGGTTGCGGGGCGGGCGGGGAGGCGGTGGCCATGGGTCTGCGGAGATTATAGAGGATTGTTATTCACCGCCGAGTACGCAGAGAGCGCCGAGAAAGATCGTCTTGAAGTTTTTCTCGGCGGACTCGGCGTGCTCGGTCGGTAAAACGCTTCTCAGAACAGGTTCAGCTGCTCGTCGAGCGCTTGCACCGGCCACTTGGTGGCATACGCGAGGCTATCGCGGCGGGGGCGGGTGATTTTGTATTTCTCCCGCAGACGCGCGATCAGTTGCGAGAGGCGTTTGGCGTAGACGGGCGGAAGGAAAGCGCGGTCTTGGTAGCGCTGGCGGTAGTTCTCGGCGAGATGGGGAAAGTTTTGTTCGAGGAAGGGAAGGAACACGGCTGCCGAGCAGGGCTTCAGAAAAAGTGGGTTGGCGAAAACATAGTCGGCGCCTGCTTCCGCCGCGGCGCTGATGATGGACTCGAGGTCTTTGGGCGAATCCGTGATTCCGGGCACCACCGGCGAACAACTGACGCCTACGCGCAATCCAGCCTGGGCGAGCGTGCGCACGGCGTCGAGGCGGAGGTCGGGGCGGGGAGCGCGGGGCTCGAGAATCCGCGCCAGTTCGACGTTGAGCGTAGTGATCGTGATGTGGACCGAGAGGCGATTCTGCTTGGCGACTTCTTTCAGCACGTCGAGGTCGCGGACCATCAGGTTCGACTTGCTGACGATGCCGAGTTCGTAGCCGCGATGGCGGGCGAACTCTTCGAGAATCGCGCGCGTAACTTCATAGCGGCGTTCGGCGGGCTGGTAGGGATCGGTGGCGGTGCCGAGCGCGATGGCTTCGCCGGGCTTCACGCGATGCAGATCGTGGCGGAGCAACTCGGCGGCGTGCTGCTTGACGTAGATTTTCTGCTCGAACGCTACGCCATCGCGCATTTCCATGAACTCGTGGGTATAGCGGGCGTAACAGTACTTGCACGCGAATTCGCAGCCTCGGTAGGGATTGATGGTCCAGGTGAAGGGCATCTGCCGGTTGCTGACGCAGCGGTTCAGCAGAGACTTCGAGGGCAGTGTGAAGTATTCGACCTGGTGACCTTCGCGGAGGGACTCACCTTCGGCGGCCAGGCGGGCGATGCCGATGAGGCGGGGCTTTTCGGGAAGCGGGAGCAAGGGCAGGGAAGACATGGTAGATTCGCCGTTTGTTCGCCTATCGTAGGCTGGCAGGATAGAGAAGTCAAGGGGGCGTAGCCGGTTTCAGCAGATTAATGAGCGCTGGCACCTCCTTACGTCACTTGATAGTTCGTGAAGCTCCCCGAATCGTGAACTCGATGCTTCCGAACGCTGGCCCGTCAAGTTCTAACTCGATCAAGTTTGTCGCGTCGAGTTCGACGATGGCGTTGACAACCGCTGTTGCTGGCCACACAATCTCTGCCGCTTTGTTCTCATTGAGCTTGATGCGTGCGGTACGCACAGGCTGAAAACCTCCTGATGGAGTCTTAACCTCAAGCGTAAATGGCGGCTTCACAGTCCCATCATGCTGAAATTCCAATCGCCTTGGCCAAGCGGTGTTCATGTGCGTGGTTGCATGAAAGACCACCGTTCCAATATCTGAATCAAAGTTGGCAACCTTATGTGCGAACGTCAATCCATGATGCGAGAGCTGGCTTGTCCAACCCATGTCCTGCCCCAGCGCGGCAAGCGCATCCTTTAGCGAAGCTCTTTTCCCGACTGCGTTCGCCAACGCCATTGCCAGCCACAAAAGACGAAGAACTTCATCGCGATGTTTGACCGAATAGGAAAACCCGCCAGACTCGTCGTCAGTGGCAGCCCTCTCGAGGAATGCATCGGGTACAAGACCTTCGACACCGTAACGATGCTTTGGAAAGGTCCGTGTGAGTACCGCGTCGAAATCTCCATCGAAGTGATCAGAGACTCCTTTCCGGTAGTGGAGATACAGGCCGCAGAAAAACTCGATCAAACCGGTCTCTTTCTTACCGTTTTCGGCACATGCCAGCGAGGTCCTTCGCAGAGCTTCCTCAAGATCGGAAGCCAGCGGGTGATCGAACATGATTCGGTGCTCTGCGAGGTTGCGCTGGTAGGCAGTGAGGGGTGGTTCCATGGGCGTTCCTTTGGCAGGCTAATGCTGACACTTTGAATGATAGTGTTTTCTATTGGATACGCAAGGTCGCCGGTCTGGAGTCCGGTACCCTGTCAGTGTGCGTACTCGGGATGTTACAACAGTTGCGCTACCAGTCGAGCTTCTCGGGCAGAAACTCGGCGAACAGATCGTCGTAGTAGGGCTTTAGCTCCTGGACGTTGGGCTTGCTGTGTCCCTTGGAATATAGATCGTAGGGGTTGAACTTCTTCACCCACTCCAGCATGACGGCATCCTTGCCATTCATCAGGTGGGTATAGGCGCCATGCCGATGCCACGGATAGAAGGAGTGGAAGCGCAGCATATACAGCGCCTCGTCCGGCAGGTAGGGCTTCACGACTTCGTTAATGTACCCGTCGTGGCCGAAGGACATGTGCACGTTCTCCAGTCCGCAGTTCGGCGCGTAGATGCCGAACTTCGTCTGATACTCGGGTACGTTGCGATCCGGATTGTTTTGGAAGTAGTCGGGATAAACGATCTGATCGGACCACGCGCATCCCACAGGGAATGTGTCGCCCACCACGGCCCATTGCGGCTCGCCGTACAGGCAAAGGCACTTGCCCAGGTCGTGCAGGAAACCTACTAGCACCATCCAGCGGGGTTGGCCGTCGCGGCGCAACGCCTCGGAGGTCTGCAGCAGATGCTCGGTCTGCGTGAGGTCGGTGTCGGGATCGCTGTCATCGACCAGCGTGTTCAGAAACTCCGCAGCCTCCCAGACCGTCTTTTTGCCCTTCTTGAGCCCGAAATATTCTTTCTCCTTGCCGAGTACGTAGTCCACCGTCTGGTGCGTATGGTTGAGGCGATAGAACTCAGCCACGCCGGGGTTCGCCTGGGCGTCGTATTGGCGAAACTCGGTCTCGGACTTACCTTCCCGATAGCGGCTCTCGTTGAACTCATCCAAGTGATCTGAAGTAGCCAGGGGCTGCGCCGAAACCGGGGTCGTTTGATTCATAGACTCATCCTTTTGCCTTGGGCTCTACTAACCGCTAACGTTACACACTCTAAATTGCCATTTCAAGCGCGTCTCTGTCTACGACGCCTACAACATCTGGCGTTCCAGGTTCTTGCGATCCCAGTTTCCGAGGTCGGCGGCGGCTTCGTAGGTGCTTTGCAGGAATTCCAGCAGCGCTGCTTTGGGGTCGGTCGCGGTGCGGACGTCGTCGTACATCAAGATGAATTCTTTGAGTTGGGGATGGTAGAACGCTGCGGAGGGGCTAACTCTTCGTTCCGCGAATCCTGGAGGTTCGGGTGCGGCGTAGGAATAGAACGCCGGTCCCTTGATGTCGCCGCCGCCGGGCCAGAATCCCGCGCTGCTCACTTCATGCGAGTAGGCCTCGCGAGTGATGGAGTCTGCGCCCGGACGATCGGGCGCCTTGCGGCCGGAGAAGCGACTTACCGCCAGATCGAAACTGCCCCAGAAAAAATGTACGGGACTGGCCTTGCCCATAAATCCGGCGCGGAATTCTTTGAATACCTGATCGACCCAGACCAGGATTCGCCAGAATTTATGCACCGCTTCAGGGTCGTAGGACGCGTGTATATGGTCTTTCTCAAACGGGGTGGGATCGGGAATTTCGCACGGTGTGGTCCAAACCTTCACCGGTGCTCCGAGGTCGGCGAGGGCGGCCATGAAGCGCCGATAGAACTCAGCAACGCTCTCTGCTTTGAGCGGGAGTGCGACCGCCTGGCCTTCACTACTTTCGACCAGGAGTTGATGCGCGATGAAATCGAAGTGGACCTCGACAGTAGCGTTGTCGATTGCGCCGGGAAAAGGCATGGCTGAGGTCGTCATCCCGCGCGCGGTCAGGTAGAAAGTGACGTTCCAGAAATGATTCACCAGAGCGCACAGCTTCAGGCGCACTTTTCCGACGACCTGCGTCCACATGTGCAAGGTGGCGAGCGTGTCCTTCCAGCTATCGAGAGGTAAGGCGGGCAGTTGATCCGGATTCATCGGCGCGTTGGGTGTCATGGTGCTTCCGTCCTGAATGGTACATCCTGGCGCACCAATGTACACCGAAACAGCGGAACGCGTTTGCGCGGGTTTATTTTTGCGATGGGGCTCGCCGCTATTTCAAAAGGCCGTAGACTTCGACTTCACCTCGGGCGGCGAAGTACACGCGGCCGTTTACAACGACGGGGATGGCGAAGCGCGTGGCGTGGGCGGCGTGATCGCGCTGGCTGTTCTGCTCCGAGGTATAGATGGGCCGGCCAAGTTTGGTGGCGTCGAAGGCGTAGAGGACTGCTGCCCGGTTGTCGGGGCCGTTCCAGGTTTTGGTGGAGAGGGCCCAGACGATGGCGTTCTTGTTGCTGTCGGCCGAGATGGAGGGCGTGGCGCCGGATGTTTCGAATTTCATGGTGGAAGATTCGGCCGCGATAAGTTGTCCGTTCTTGACGGCGTAGCTGCGGAGGTAGTCGTCACTGGCGGCGAAGAAGGCGTGGCCGTTCCAGTAAGCCATCGCGCCCAGCCCGGCTCCAACCATCTGAATCCTCTGGACGATGGCGTCGTGGTCGGGGTGAAATTTCCCCATTTGGTCGCGATCAATCACGTAGAGCACGGAGTGCTTGGTGGGTTGGAGCAGAAGATGACGATGCGGTCCGGGTTGATCGGGGAGCAGCGTGGGGCCGCTGGAGCCGACGTCAGCGTCACCTGCGAGGATGTCGGCTTGATCGAACGGGGTGAAGTAGTCGCGAACGGCGAGGGATGAGCCGTCGAGCTTGAGAACGGAATCGCCGTAGTCGCGGCCTCCGCTGGTGGCGTCGAAAGTGCCATTGCCGGTGGGCACGTAAAGATTGCCTTCGGAATCGACGGCGGGGCCGGTGTCGCTGAGCCAGATTCCGGCTTCGCTGCCGTCGGGATTGACGTTGAGCACGGCTTTTTGCGCGAGCGTTTGCGGATCGTAGCCTATGACCCAGCCGTGGTAGGGATCGACATCGCAGGAGGAAGCCCAGGTCAAGTACACGCTGTTGTTGGCCAGGGTGAGCGCTGCGCGCGGGTTTTCGTGGAGAGGATCGAAGTCGACCTGGCGGCCGGATCTGCCTGCGCCCCGACTTGGCACCGATGCCGTGATCAGTTTTGGGCCACCGAATTTCTCGACGCCCGTGGTGATGGCCAGCGCATGGAGATGCTGAAAGTATTCGTTGTCGCCGACCGCGTGGCGGATGGCGGTGCGGGCCAACACATAGAGTGTTCCGGTCTTGATGTCGATGACGGGCGTGGAGGTGATACCGACTTCGGGGCGGATGAACGGACACTGCACCATATCCTCTGACAGAGGAACCGTGCCGCGCGCTTTGTCGAGGAAGCTGACCTGCCAGAGTGGAGGATCGTCCGGCCGAGTGGCGTCGAAGGCGTAGACGCTGTCGTGTTCGGTGGCGACGAAGAGGACGTCGTGCGTGCCCTTGCCGGGAATCTCTACGGCGGGGATGAAGAGGGGCTGCGCGTAGACCGCGCCATCCACCTTGAAGGCGCCAAGTTTGCCGAATTGTTTTGGATTTACGTTTTGCGGAGTCAGCGTTTTTTCGTGCAGGGTTGCGCCGGTGCGGGCGTTGTCGTATTGCGAGGTGGTGACTTGCGCAGCCGCCACGGTCGCCAGCACGGACGTAATTACAAAGCCACAAAGTGGGAGAAGCTTCACGGGAACCTCCCCTATTTCTTCTCTGCCGGAGCCTCCGCGGGTTTGACGAAAAGTTTGGGATCGACCGCCGGGTTGAGTTCGATCTTTTTGAATTCGGCGGTGCTGGTGGTTTGGCCGTTTTGTTTGTTCTCGTGCTGGTAGGGCATGGTCAGGCCGTCGACGGTGCGCCAGTCGGAGAGATTGCTCTCGCCATCGAAGGGGCCGTTTTGTCCCAGGGCTTTGTATTGCTCGCGGAGAATGTATCCGGTCTTGGGATCGACGAACCAGCGCACCCAAGGGATGGCGCCGCCGATGTCGAGAATGGCGGCGTCGACGTTGCCGATTTTCTCGGTGCCTGCGGCGGTGAAGGTGAATGCGGGATCGTCGGCGTGCTGTGCGACGTAGACCAGATCGTGGTGCATCTGCGCTAGCATCTCGTTGGTCTGATCGGGAGGCATGCTGCGCGTGCCCATGCCCGCCATGCTCATGAAAGCGGCGTCAGGAGACGCGACTATGGCCAGCGCGCCTTGTGGGGTTTGTATGTCGATGTGCATCCTGTCGGGGAAGGCGACGGTAACCTCGACCGGGTTCGGCGGAGCGCCGCCGTCGCTCTCGGCGATGCTGATGTGCATGGTCTTGATGGAATGCAGTTTGGGAAGGCCGCCCATGGCGGCGGCAACTTTGGCGGCGAGGGCTTTGCCTTCGGGATTGGAAGCCGCGGGCTTGGAGGTATCGTCAGTCGCGGCCTTTTCGGCGGGCGGCCGAGGAATCGTGATGTCGATTTCCTTCACCGTGCCCAGCGACGAGAGCGGCTTGTCGAATTCCTTGGTGTTGCCGACAACCAGCACGGCCAGTTGATCGCGATGCAGATATTTGGCGGCCACGCGACCTACGTCTGCCGCCGTGACCTTCTTGATCTCCGCCTGGTATTTGTCGAGCCAGTCGGGAGGATATCCGTAGTACTCGTAGGTCATACGCTCGGCCAGAATTTTGTCGGGCGAGTCGAGGCGGAAGATGAAGGCGTTGAGGATGTCGTCTTTGGCGCGCTGGATTTCTTCGTCGGTGATGGGGTGCTTGGCCAGATCGTCGATGTCTTCGCCGGCGGCCTGAATCGCTTCGATTGTGCTGCCGCTCTTGGTGCCGATTGAGACCTGAAGAATTCCGGGATGGCCGAAGTTGCTGCCGATGCCTCCGCTGACGCCGTAGGCTAGGCCGCGCTTGGTGCGGATGTCGTTGAACAGACGCGAAGAGAAGCCGCCGCCGAAAGCGTCGTTGAATACGCTGATGGCGTAGTAGTCGGGATTGTCGCGCGTGATGCCGAGCGCCACCATGTGAATCGTGCTCTGGTTCACGTCATCTTTGGGGACGAGATAGTAGCCGGGCTTGGTGGGGGCGTATTGAATTTGGTTTTTCGGCAGCGCGGGGCCTTTGGGCCATGCGTCGAAGGCCGCGCGGAGCCTGGCTTCCATGGCTTTGGAATCGAAGTCTCCGCTGATGCCGAGAATGATGTTGTTGGGATGGACGTACTTCCCGTGCCAGTCGATCAAATCCTGGCGTGTGATGGCGGCGATGGTTGCGTATTCGGCCACGCGGGCGTAGGGATTGTCGGAGCCGTAGGCGAGTTTGACGGTTTCGCGTGAGGCGATTTCGCTGACCTGATCGTTGCGGCGGGAGATGCCATCGCCTTCTTCTTTCTCGGCGATGTCGAGTTTGTCGGCGCGGAATTCGGGATGCTGCAACACGTCGGCGAAAGCTTTGAATACGTCGTCGAGGTCGGCCTTGAGGCAGGAGAAGCTGATGGTGGTGGAGTCGGAACTGCTGCCGGTTTCCACCTTGGCGGCGCGGACTTCGAGGAAGTCGTCGAGTTGGTCGCCGG
>Ga0210400_10000834_pt1 | contig 32353 bp, 21 predicted proteins | sample IncBWH26MmetaG_FD_155456 | JGI IMG/M metagenome (GOLD analysis project Ga0210400, IMG submission 155456) | Forest soil microbial communities from Barre Woods Harvard Forest LTER site, Petersham, Massachusetts, United States - Inc-BW-H-26-M | ecosystem: Environmental > Terrestrial > Soil >... | reverse complement strand
TTCCAGCAGAATCGGCGCGGCTTTGCGGATGCCCTCGCGAAATGCCGCCTTGGCGGCGATTTCAAAGGTCATCGCATTGGAATCGACGTCGTGGAAGCTGCCGTCGATCAGGGTCGCCTTGAAGTCCACGGTGGGATAGTGCGCCAGAACGCCGTCTTCCTTTTGCACCTTGAGACCCTTCTCCACCGACGGCACGAACTCGCGCGGCACCGAACCACCGACGGTCTCGTCCACGAATTCAAAGCCGCTGCTGCGCGCAAGCGGCTCGAACACGATCCACACTTCGGCGAACTGACCGGATCCGCCGGTCTGCTTCTTGTGAATATATTGTTCGGTGATCTTCTTGGTGATGGTTTCACGATAGGCGACCTGCGGTTCGCCCATGATGCCCTCGACCCCAAACTCGGTGCGCATGCGATCGAGCGTGACTTCCAAGTGCAGCTCGCCCATGCCGCGCAAAATGGTTTGGCCGGTCTCGCGGTCGGTTTCCAAATGCAGCGAAGGATCGGCGCGGACCATCTTGCCCAAGGCGCTGCCGAATTTCTCCTGTTCAGCCTTGACCTTGGCCTTGACCGAAACGCTGATGACGGGTTCCGGAAAGCGCATGCGCTCGAGCACAACGGGATTCGCCGCGTCGCAAAGCGTGTCGCCGGTCTCGGTATCCGCGAGCGAAACCAGGGCGATGATGTCGCCGGCGCGCGCCTCTTCGACCGGGTTGGCTTCTTTGGCAAACATCTCGACCATGCGGCCGATTTTCTCGCGTTTGCCGCGCGTCGAGTTCATGATCGAGGCACCCTTGGTCAGGACGCCGGAATAAACGCGGATAAAAGTCAGCGCGCCGTAGATATCGTTGATGACCTTGAAGGCGAGCGCCGAGAACGGCTCGTCATCCGAGGTCTTGCGTTCGCCGATCGGCTCGCCGTCCGCATCGACGGTCTTGATCGATGCCACGTCCGTCGGCGCCGGCAGGTAGTCAACCACGGCGTCCAGGACCTGCTGCACGCCCTTGTTCTTATATGAGGAGCCGCAGAGCACGGGAGTGAACGCGGAATTCAAGGTTCCCTTGCGCAAACAGGCGCGCAAAATGTCGCCGGACGGCACCGTGCCGTGCGTGAGAAACGCTTCCATGGCCTCATCGTCCTGCTCGAGGCAGGTATCGACCAACTCCGTGCGGAATTTGTTCACGTCGGCCAGCAGCTTGCGGTCGCTCGGTACGCTGATGTGCAATTTGTCCGCGAGATCCGGGGTCACCTCCAGCACCTTCCACTCGGCATCCTTGTCGTCGGAATCCCAAACCAGGGCCTTCATCTCCACCAGGTCGACCATGCCCTTGAAATTGTCTTCGGAACCGATCGGTAGCTGCACGGGCAGAGGCCTTGCGCCGAGGCGCTTCTTGATCATGTCGACGCAACGCAAAAAATTGGCGCCGCTGCGGTCCATTTTGTTCACGTAGCAAATTCGGGGAACGCCGTAATTGTCGGCGAGCCGCCAATTGGTTTCCGATTGCGGCTCGACGCCCGCGACGCCGTCGAACACCACGACTGCGCCGTCGAGCACGCGCAGCGAGCGGTTTACCTCGATGGTGAAATCAACGTGTCCCGGCGTGTCGATCAGATTGATTTTCTTGTCGCGCCAGAAAGCGGAGACGGCGGCGCTCTGAATGGTGATGCCGCGCTTCTGTTCTTGCTCCAGATAATCGGTCGTCGTCGAGGTTTTCAGATCCTTGGTGTCGTGAATGTCGATGATGGTGTGCTTGCGGCCCGTGTAATACAGGATGCGCTCCTTCGTCGTGGTCTTGCCGGCGTCGACGTGGGCAATGATGCCGATATTGCGGATATCGGAAAGCGGTGTGGTGCGGGCCATGGCGAAAATTCCGTAAAGTTTGAAGGAGGCCCCGAGGGCCGGGTCAAAAGCCGGGCATTTTGCCACGACTTCCGGGTGGTTGTCGAAAAAAGCGCATCAGTGCGGCGCATTAGCGCGCGCTACCGCCCGCAGGCCCTGAATTGGGCCCGTATCTGCTTGGGCAAGACTCAGGAAGGGGTTACTTGACGCTGTATCCGCGCCCCTCGAGGCACGCAGCTTGCGCTCGAAGATAGTTGGATCGATTACCGGGCGCCGCCCCGCCCCTGGGCTCCGTGGGATCGAATCCGGTCTGGCCGACCGCCCAGCGATGGCACTCGAACTTGTCCTTGCCCAGCTGTTCCTGGCTCTGGCCATTTTTGGGATAGGCAATGAGATCCGACGGCGCCCCGCCCTGAGCAGCGGCAGCCCCCGGCGCGACAACCTGATCCTGGATCTCCGCGGGCGGGGCAACCGTTTCATATTGGCCCACCTCGGAATCCCAGCGGTAATAAGTGTTGTCGGCGTAATAGTAGGGAACGCCGCCCCACCAATAGGTCGAGTAATAATAAGGAAGCGTTGCGAAATAAAGACCGAGTCCTAGGCCGCCCCAACCCCAGCCCCACGGCCCCCAATAACCACCGCGCCATCCGTAGCCGCCATGCCACCCACCGTAGCCGCCGCGCCAACCGCCATAGCCGCCGTGCCAGCCGCCGTAGCCGCCATGCCAGCCACCGTAACCGCCGCCCACGTGACCGCCGCCTACGTGACCGCCGACCGCCCCGCCGTGGCCACCCCCATGTTGCGCAAAGGCCGGCGCACTCGCCGCGAGCGCAATGCTCGCGCACAGTGCAAGGGAGAATGATCGGATCTTGAAGTTCTGCATGTGCGTACCTTCGGGCCCGAAGTAAGTGAGGCCCTCATTGTATAAGACTTGCGCAATCGGCGGCAGTTCAACAGTATGCAACGCTGGGAAAACGGGCGCGTTGACACGGGAACACTATGGAAAATGGGGAGGCTTCGAATTCGCTGAGCCGGCGCCAACTGCTGCGCATGATCGGCGCCACCGCGGGCAGCGGCGCGATGTACCAAGCGATGAGCAGCTTAGGATTGGCCGCGGCATCGACATACGAGGGACCAATCGATTTGCAGGGCGCGCCCCGCGGCGCCTCGGTACTGGTTCTCGGCGCCGGCATGGCGGGCATGACCGCCGCGTATGAGCTGCGTAACGCGGGCTACAAGGTCCAATTGCTCGAGTACAACGCCAGACCGGGTGGGCGAAACTGGACGCTGCGCGGCGGCGACCGCTACACGGAAATGGGCGGACATACTCAGCAATGCGAATTCGACAAGGATTTGTACATCAACCCAGGCCCGTGGCGAATTCCGTATCACCATCACGGGATGATGCATTACACCAAGCTGCTCGGTGTGCCGCTGGAGCCGTTTTTCCAGGTCAATTACAACGCCTATTTGCATAGCAGCGCGGCGTTTGGGGGCAAGCCGCAACGCTTCCGTGAGGTAAAGGCCGATTACCAAGGCCATGTCGCTGAGCTGCTGGCGAAAGCCACCCGCCAGAATTCGCTGGATGCATCGGTCACCAAAGAAGACCAGGAAATGCTGCTCGAGTCGTTGCGCGAATGGGGCGCCCTCGACAGTAGTTACGCCTACACGGCAAGCGGTGCGAGCAGCGATCGGCGCGGCTACGAAAGAAGTCCGGGCGGCGGTTTGAGCGGCCGACCCATCCCCTCAAAGCCGATGGCGCTGCACGATGTACTCGATTCAGGCCTTTGGTCCGGTGTGGCCAATGGCGATACGTTCGATATGCAGACGGCGCTCTTCCAGCCTGCGGGCGGCATGGGCCGGATCGGCGAGGCATTCGGCCGAGAACTCGGACCGGTGATCCGCTACAACGCCAAAGTCACGGACATTCACCAGGACGAGCGCGGCGTCACGGTCGCTTTCACCGACACTCGCGAGCAGGGTGCGCCGCAAACGGCGCGGGCCGATTGGTGCTTGTGCACCATTCCCCTGCCCATCCTGGCGCAAATCCCCATGAACGTGGGCCAAGCCATGGCCTCTGCCATTTCCGCCGTGCCGTACGCCGCGGCCATCAAGGCAGGATTGCAATTCAAGCGCCGCTTCTGGGAGGAAGACGAAAAAATCTTCGGCGGTATCACCTACACCGATTTGCCGATCATGAATATCGGCTACCCGAATACCGGCTTTCAAAGCGGCGGCAAAGGCGTGCTGCTGGGCGCGTACGTCTGGGGTCTGCGCGCCATGGAATTCACCGCGATGCCGCCGCCAGAGCGCCTCAAGAAGGTCGTCGACTACGGCAGCCAAATACACCCGCAGTATCACAAAGAATTCGAGAATGGCGTGGCCGTCGCCTGGCATCGCGTGCCATTTACGATGGGTTGTTTCGGGATGTGGACTGCCGCGACGCGTGCGAAGCACTACGATGACCTATGCCAGATCGACGGGCGAATCGCCCTCGCCGGTGAACACGCGTCGTTTCTCGGCGGTTGGCAGGAGGGGGCGGTCACTTCGGCGCTCGATGCCATCGGGCGACTGCATCAGCATGCCGTCGCACAAGGTGAAAAGGCATGAGGAACGATGCCTCGAGCTTCGCGCTGTTGTTGTGGGTCGGGGTCGGGGCGGCCCTGAGCGCTCACGCGGACAGTCCCTTGTTTACGTCGCGCGCCACCTTGAGTTCCCTGAGCGGCGAGCAGATTTACGAACACATTTGCCAGGGATGTCACATGCCGGGCGGCCAAGGCGCCGCGGGCGCCGGCGCCTATCCGAAGCTCGCCACGAACAAGAACTTTGTCTCCTGGCGATTTGTGGCATTGACGGTGTTGGATGGACGCAATGGCATGCCGCCATTCGGGTTTCCCGAAGGCCAGGGCATGCGATCGGGGCCGTCGCACCTGACCGATGCACAGATCGCCGACGTGGTGAACTATGTACGCGGTCATTTTGGCAATGCCTACAAGGCCGAAGTCACCGCAAAACAAATCGCTGCCCTGCCCCATCCGGCGGCAGAACTTATTGGGCCCCAGTAGGATCAATACAATCGAGGATCAATGCGATCGGGTGGACGATGAAACTCGGATGGAGCGTTAAACTTACTTGAATCGCACAGGTACTCACAACCGGCGAAGGTGATTGGACCTAAGGAACTTCGGGAGGTTCGTATGCGACGCTTTCTCGGTATTTTTGTGTTTACCACCGCATTCGCGCTGGCGCCTGTCGGCGCAGCCTTGGCGCACGGCGGGGGTTCGACCTCGGGCCCATCGGGAATGGTGACCGCCACGCCGCGCAGCGGCTCGGATGGTGCGAAGTCTGCCTACAACGCCGGCGTACGCAACATCAAAAAGGCGCAAGAGTACGACGCGGACGCGGCCAAAGCATCGACGCCGGAGAAGGCCGCCAAAGCGCACGACAAGGCGCAGAAGGCCTACCATGATGCGCTCGGATCGTTTATCGACGCCGTCGGCGCGGACCCGAAAATGTACGAGGCCTGGAACTACCTCGGATTTGCCAACCGTCACTTGGGCAACTACGGCGATGCGTTGTCATCCTACGCCAAGGCGCTTGAAATCAATCCCAATTTTCCGAACGCGATCGAGTATCGCGGCGAGGCTTATTTGGGCTTGAATCAGATCGAGGAGGCCAAGGGTGCGTATATGGCACTGTTCCGCGATTCGCGGCCGCTCGCCGATGAACTGATGGCGGCGATGCATCGCTGGGCGGACGCGCGCAAACAGGATGCACAGGGCCTGTCTTCGGCCGACGTCGAGGCGTTTTCCAAGTGGATGGATGAGCGCGCGAGCATCGCGTCGCAAACCGCGTCCCTGGCGACGGGCGCGGTACAGCCGTGGAGAGCGGGGCTGAAATAAATTCACACTCTACTCATTGGTCCGGCGGCTGTTGTTCTGGCGGCGGTCGGTCTGGCGTGTGCGGCGATCAATCCCGCGCGCGCCGCCGATGAGATTCCACCCTCAACTTACGAATGGCACCTGCCTCCCGGATTCCCCCGGCCGGCGGTGCCGGCGGACAACCCGATGTCCGCGGCAAAGGTCGCGCTCGGCCGGCGGCTGTTCTTCGAAGCTCGGCTGACGCCTTCCGGCCGATATTCCTGCTCGAGTTGCCATCGGCCCGAGCTCGCCTTCACCGACGGCCGCGCACATGCGCTGGGAGCCACCGGGGCGACCGTCAGACGCAGCGCCATGAGTCTCGCCAACGTTGCGTACAATCCCGCCTTCACCTGGGGCAACGAGAAGGTGCGCTCGCTGGAAGCGCAAATGCGCCAGCCGCTCTTCAACGAGCATCCGGTGGAGATGGGTCTTGACGCGGACGGCGTATCGGCGGTCACAACCCTCGCTGCCGCCGATCCCGGTTACCGGGCGCAATTCGCCGCGGCATTTCCCGATGATCCGAAGCCGTTGTCCATGGATCACATCATCAAGGCGATCGCCGCATTCGAGCGCACCTTGATCTCCGGACGATCGGCCTTTGATCGCTATATTTTCGATGACGACCGCAGCGCGCTCCCGGAGTCGGCAAAGCGCGGCATGGCGCTTTTTTATTCGGCGCGAGTCGGTTGTGCCCAGTGCCACTCGGGAATCAACTTCGCGGGACCGATCGTCTACGACGGACATGAGCACGAACGTGCCCTCTTTGCGAACACCGGGCTCTATGATGTGGATGGGCGCGGCGCCTACCCCTCGAGCGACCGCGGACTCATCGAGGCGACGCATCGCGCCGCCGACATGGGCAAGTTTCGCGTTCCCACGCTGCGCAATGTCGCGCTCACCGCGCCCTACATGCACGACGGCAGCTTGGCAACGCTCGAGGACGTGCTCGATCACTACGCGCGCGGCGGCCGCGGGAATCCCCATCGGGACGCGCGGATTCGACCCGTTGTGCTCGCGCCGGCCGAGCGCGCGGATTTGCTGGCGTTTCTGGCGAGCCTCACGGACCGCGAGTTCGTCGAAAATCCGGAGTTTGCCGCGCCAAAGTAGCGCTCAAAGCGCGTTTTATTGAACCATGTCGCGGTAAATGGAGCGGGGGCAGGAGATTATCGCCGGCCATGAAGCCCGCCAAGCCCGTGTCGGAAGGCAGCCTCGGCACGAAAATGATTTTGGCCGTCGCCTTGAGCTATCTCATCGACGGCATTCTGCTCACGGGATTCGCGATTGCGGGCACGATCGGCACCACGGTCCCGATGGCCTATACCGCCATCGGCCTGTTGGACAGCGGCATATTCTTCCTGCTTCGCGCCTGGGCCATCAAGCACCGGCGCGACGATAGCGGCCTTTCCATGGCTCAGGTCATCGGCTCCAGTTCCATTCAGCTGGTGTTCGCCGCGCTCGTGCCGCAAATGGCGTTTTATTTCTTTACCGTTCTGTTCATCGTGTTTGGCTGCGCCAGCTTGGGACTGTCGAAGAAACAGTCGGCGATCGCCTGGATTGGCGTGGCCGTCGCGGCGGCGGCCGTGATGTCCTCGATCAATGCCGGAATTTCGATCCCGCAGGGCACCGCCCTGGTGCGGGGACTGGTCTGGCTCTGCTTCGTGGCGACTTTGGGCCGTTGCATACTTCTGGGCGTATTCGGCCGGACGCTGCGGCTTCGCTTGCATGACCGACGGCAACAACTTCGCGATTCGATACACCTGCTCAAGGAACGCGACAAGTCGCTGGCCAACGCGAACCTCGAGCTGAAGCGCCAGGCAACCCACGATGCGCTGACGGGCATCGCCAATCGCGTGCTGTTCGTCGAGCGCCTGGATCATGCCGTCCGCGCTCGCCAGCCCTTCGCGGTGTGTGTGTTCGATTTGGACCGCTTCAAAATCATCAATGATTCCTTGGGTCACGGCGCGGGCGATGCATTGCTCAAGCATGTGAGCGAACGGCTGCTGTCGATCGTGCGCTCGAGCGACATGGTCGCGCGCGCGGGCGGCGATGAATTTCTGTTGCTGCTGCGAGACTTGAACTCGGTGGAGGAAATCGAAGGACTCATCATGCGCTGGATGTCGGCGCTGTCGCAACCGTACCAGCTCACGGGCCTGGAGCTGCACGTCAGCCCCAGCATCGGCATCGCGCGCTATCCAATCGACGGCACTGCGGCGGAAGAGCTGTTGGCGCGCGCCGATGAAGCGATGTATTTCGCCAAGCGAAGCGGCCGCAAGACGTTCCGATTCTTCGATGCCAGCGTGATGGGCTTTTCCCGCGAACGCCTGGAAATCGAGGCGGAGCTGCGCGGCGCGCTGGCGAAACGTCAGCTCGCGCTGCACTACCAGCCGAAGATCGACATCGCGACCGGCGAGATGCGCAGCGTCGAGGCATTGATCCGGTGGCATCACCCAAGCCGCGGTCTGGTACTGCCCGGAGAATTCATTCCGATCGCCGAGGAAAGCGGCCTGATTCTGGAAATCGGCGACTGGGTCATTCGCGAGGCCTGCCGGCAGGCGCGCGTTTGGCAGCAGCGCGGTCTGCCCTTCCTGCGGGTTGCCGTCAACGTCTCGCCGCTGCAATTCCGGCAGGCCAACTTCGTCAAGAGAGTCTCTGCGGCGCTCCAGGAGCACTCTCTCGATGCGACCTACTTGGAAATAGAATTGACCGAAGCGACGCTGATGAGCAACGCTGAAACATCGGTGGCGTTGCTCGAGCAATTGAGCGAGCTCGGCGTGGTGGTTGCCATCGACGACTTCGGCACGGGTTATTCGAGCATGAGCTACCTGCAGCGTTTCCCGATCGACAAGCTGAAGATCGATCGAAGCTTCATCAGCGACGTGGCATCGAACGCCGATGATGCCTCCATCGTTCGCGCGATCATTTCGCTCGCCCATGGACTGCGCTTGAAAGTGATCGCCGAGGGCGTGGAGTCCGAGGAGCAGCTGGGCATACTGCGCCGCATGGGCTGCGATCAGTACCAAGGGTTCTTCCGCAGCGCCGCGGTGCCGGCAGCGGATATCGAAAAATTCGCGAAGGACGACACTGCGCGCTTGAAACATCGAGGCGAAACGGACATCGATCGCACGCAGAGCAAGCTGTTCCGTCTGCGCGAAGCCTGATAAAAACGTCAACCTGCGCCCCCGAGCCCGTAGAATCGGCACGTGAGCGCTTTGTCCCCCACCACCGAGATCCTGGCGAGCGCCCGGCGGCAAGGTTTGCTGTTGGCCGGCCTCGGCGCGGTCGGCTTTTCGGGCAAGGCGATCATCGTCAAGCTGGCCTATCGCCATGGCGTCGATGCCGTCACGCTGATCATGTACCGGATGCTGTTCGCGCTGCCGCTGTTCTTACTGCTGGCCTGGTGGGCCGGGCGGGGCCGGCCTGCGCTGACCTGGCGCGACGCGAGGACCGTGCTCGGCCTGGGATTCTGCGGCTACTATCTCTCGAGCTTTCTCGATTTCGTCGGACTGCGCTACATCAGCGCCAGTCTGGAGCGCCTGATCCTGTATCTCAATCCGACACTGGTGCTGGCCTTGGGTGCCTTTCTGTTTCATAAAAGGGTCACTCGCGCGCAAATTCTTGCGCTGGCGGTGAGCTACTGCGGCGTCCTGTGCGTATTCGGACGCGAGATGTCCTTGCAGGGCGCCAATGTGCCGCTGGGCGCGACGCTGGTTTTCGGCAGCGCGGTAAGCTATGCCATTTACTTGTCGTACAGCGGCGAAGAAGTAAAGCGGCTTGGCGCGCTGCGCCTCACGGGCCTCGCCACCACCGTGGCCTGCCTCATCTGTATCGCGCAATTTCTGCTGCTGCGACCGATCGGCAGCATGGCGGTGCCGGCCGCAGTGCTGTGGCTGTCGATTCTCAACGCGACCCTGTGTACCTTTGCTCCGGTCGTGATGGTCATGATGGCCATCGAGCGGATTGGCGCCTCGCTCACGGCGCAAGCCGGGACCATCGGCCCGCTGTCAACCATCTTGATGGCGGTCGTTCTCCTCGGCGAACCATTCAGCGCCTGGGTGGCAGCCGGAACCGTGCTCGTATTGGCGGGTATTTGGCTGTTGACGAAGGTGCAAGCGAATACGCTGGCGGATGTCAGCCCGTGATCGGCTCGCGTCCCGGCTATGAAACGGTGCCGCCCGGCGCAAAGGCGGGTCTGATCGTCGTGCACGGCATAGCCGAACACGGCGCCCGTTACCGGCACGCCGCCGCGGCGCTGGCGGCGAATGGCATTGCCAGCTTCGTCTACGATCAGCGCGGCCACGGCGAAAACCCCGGCACACGCGCGCATGTCGAGGACTTCGCCGACTTCGCCGGCGACTTGCAATTGATCGGCGAGCATGTGCGGGAAAGATTCCCCAAACTGCCGCTTTTCGTCTGGGGACACAGCATGGGTTCGATCGTGCTGGTGCTTGCCGCTACCCGGGGCCTAAGTTGGGCCCGCGGCGCCATCACGACAGGCTGCGCGCTCGATGCCATGCCGAAGCTGGATGGGATCGCCGGCAGCCTTTTGCGAATGGCGTCCTCCTGGGCGCCTCGTCTGCGCATCAGCCTGCGCATCGATTCCACCGCGCTCACGCAGGTTTTGGAGGAACAACGCAGGCACATGAGCGATCCGTTGATTCCGCGCACCGCCAGCTTGAGACTGCTCTACGGTTTTGCCCTGGCCTGCCGCACGTGCCGCACGAACGCCGCGCAGATCACCCTGCCCTGGCTGGCCGTGCACGGCGAGGCAGACAAGGTGTGTCCGGTCAGCGGCTCAAAAAGCCTCATCGGCTCACTCGGTTCGCGCGACAAGCAGCTCGTGACCTATGCGCAGCTCCTTCACGAAGTCCACAATGAAAATGAGCCCGCGCGCGCCGCGCTGTTCGACCTTATGTCGCGCTGGATACTCGAGCGAGCCTAGAGCCGACCGCCTCCTTGGCATACACTGTGCTTCGGGTCGATTAACAACATCCATACAGGGAGTCCTCGCATGCATTTTCCGCGTTTACTGGCTGTAGCCTCTTTGGCCGCTCTCACCGCTGCGCCTGTGATGGCGGCAGTACATGATTTGCCCACCGCCAGCGCAGAGAGCGAAGGCATGTCGGCGGAGCGCCTCGCCCGATTGAACGCCGGCATGAAAGAGCTGGTGGACAATGGCCGCCTGGCCGGCGTGGTCACCATGGTTTCGCGTCATGGCAAAGTGGTGGAATTCGATGCGGTCGGCAAGCGCGACATTGCGGCCAATGCGCCGATGCAAAAGGACAGCATTTTCCGCATCTACTCCATGAGCAAACCCATCACCGGCGTCGCCATGATGATTTTGTTTGAGGAAGGCAAGTGGCAGCTGAACGATCCGGTGGCCAAGTACATTCCCGAGTTCGCCAAGTTGAAGGTCTACTCGACCGAGGCCAACGGCAATGTCGTCTTGAAGGACCCAAATCATCCCGTGACCATGCGGGAGCTGATGTCCCACTCCGGAGGCTTCACCTATGGATTTTTCAGTCAAACGGCCGTCGATAAAATGCAAATGGAAGCCGACCTGCTGAATCCCAACAACACCTTGGACGAGTTCATCAAGCGCGTCGCCAAGCTGCCGTTGAACTCGCAACCGGGCAGCGAATGGCATTACAGCATCTCGGTCGACATTCAAGGCTACATCGTCCAAAAACTCTCGGGCATGCCCTTCGAGGAATTCTTGGAGAAGCGAATTTTCAAGCCGCTCGGCATGAGCGACACCGCTTTCTATGTGCCGAAGGAAAAGCTCAATCGGTTCGCGGAGTTCTACAGCTACGACAGCGATGGCAAGCTCAAGGCCGTGGGAGTCAAAGAAGGATTGAATCACGACTTTGCGGCGAAACCCACGCTCTCCTCCGGGGGCGGCGGCTTGGTATCGACCGCCACCGACTACATGCGATTTTGCCAAATGCTGCTGAACGGGGGGCAATTGGACGGCGTCAGACTGCTCTCGCCGCTGACGGTCGAGCTCATGCGCACCAATGTCCTGGCGCCAAGCGTGCCGATTCTCGCGCCGGGCGCCGGATTCGGTTTGGACTTTGCGATCTACACGGATCCGGTTGCGGCCGGCGGGTATTACGGCAAGGGCTCCTACTGGTGGGGCGGTGCGGCCGGCACTTGGTTTTGGATCGATCCGGTCAACGATCTGATCGTGCTCGGCATGATCCAACAGGCAGCGGGCACGGGCGCCGCCGCTGTCGGCTCGGTCCCCGATGTGCGTGGCCTGTCCCACGCGTTGACGTATCAAGCGGTTCTTAAGTAGACCTCGCCCACTCATCGCACTAGGGCCCTGAAAGCCGGTGCCGCCAGTCGGCGGCACCGCTTTCCCGACCCGCCTGGTTTTCTGACCCGGCTAGCTCTCCTGACCCGCCTGGCTTTCCTGACCGTCCTGGCGCCTCTGGCCGCCTAATTTGGCAAGGCGTGTGACGGGCGGCCGCGTTTGAGCCGCCTGGACGCTAAAGAGCTTTCCGCCTGCGCCGATAGGTAGCTTAAGGACAGCCGTATTTCTGTGGTCCCGGAGCGCCCCATCATTTCTTCCAAATCACCCGCTTTGGCGTGGCTCCGGCAGTTTGCAAACGGCGCTCAGCGTTGGTTCGCCGGGATCGGCGCCGCGGTGGTGGATTTTCGCCCCTCCCGGCAACCCGTCAAAGCCTCCGTCTTCAAGGGATTGGAGCAGGTCACCCGCAGCGCAGGCGTACGTATCTGGGAATGGGACGTGGTCCGCAACACGATGCAATTCAGCGGCAAGCTCGCTGAGATCTACGACGCTGAAATCAACGCCGGGGACAGCAGAGCGGACGCCATGATGCTCAACAAGGTGCATCCCGATGACCGCGCACGCTACCGCGCGGAGTTCATCAAGGCGCTCAAGGGTCAGGCGCCGATGGAGATTGCCTATCGAGTCAAGGAACGGGACGGCACGATACGTTCGTTTCAGCTGCGCGGCGAAGTGTTCCGCAATGCCCAAGGCCGCGCGATCCGCGTGCTGGGCCTGACCATCGATATGAGCGAGCAAGTTCACGCCGCCGCACTGCTCGCGGAACAGGCCGAGCGGCAAACTCTATTGTTGTCGAGACTCAAGCTGGCGACGGAAACGGCCGGCATCAGCATTTGGGAAAAGGACCTGGTCAACGGCGATCTCATCAATGACGGCAGCCTGTGGCCGTTGTTCGGCCTGCCGCCTTCCGCCACGCTCAACCCAAAAGACCTCATTCATGCGGACGACCGCGCCCAAGCGGCGGCCGCGATCCGTGCCCTGCTGGCGGATCCCACCCAGAATGCCATCCTGCCGCTGCGCCACCGCACCGCCAATCCGCGGCCCGAACCCCAATACGTGCAAACGCACATGCGCGTGTATCGCGACGCGGGCGGCACGGCGATCCGGATGATGGGCGTGACCTGGGATGTCACCAAGGAGGTGCTGCACGCCGCCGAATTGGAGAGCAAAGCCGCGCAGGAGAGCGCACTGATCGAACGCCTGAACGTGACCACCAAGGCGGCGGGTATCGCGCCGTGGGAATTCGACATCAAATCCGATTGCTTTTCCTGGCATGGAACGCGGCCGCCCTGCTTCGGCATGGATCATGTGCCGCTGAAGGACTATTTTCGCAGCCTGAGCACCATCGTTCTGCCGGAGGACCGCGGCATTTTGCTCGAGACACCGCGCAGAGCCATTGCCAACAAATTGGATTTCTACGACTACATGTTCCGCGTCAGGGGCATCGATGGCGAAATACACCACATGCAGAACTACGCGCGAATCATGCGCGATGAGCAGGGTCAGGTCCGCTACATCGTCGGCGTGACATGGGACGTTACCCGGGACGTGCAGACGACGGAAATGCTCAAGAGCCGCGCGGATGAAAATCGCCGCCTGGTCGATCGCATCAACATCGCCACCGAGAGCGCCGGGATTTGCTCCTGGGAGCTCGACTTGGCCGCGCGTCGCTATCTGTGGCTCGAGAATCCAATCGAGGCCTTGCACTATCTCGGCGCCGCCGACACCCTCGCGATAGAGCATATCGAAGAATTGATGCTGGTCGAGGATCGGGGTTTATTTCGTGAATCGGTTGCGGCGGCACTCGCCGCGAAGACCGACAGGATCAGCGTGCGCTATCGCGCGCGGAGCGCCGACGGCGCCATCGTGCACGTCCAGAACTTCGGACGCATCATCCTCGATGAACAAGGCACCCCCACGAGGCTGCTCGGGGTCTCCTGGGATGTCACCAAGGAAGTCGTTGCCTCGGAATTGCTGCGGCAACAGACCGAAGCCGCTCAGGCCGCCAGCCGCGCCAAGAGTCATTTCCTTGCGAATGTCAGCCACGAAATTCGCACGCCGATGAACGGCATCATCGGCATGACGGGTTTGCTGCTCGACACGACGCTCGACCGCACGCAGCGCGATTACTCGGAAACCATTCGGTCCAGCGCCGATTCCCTGCTGACCGTCATCAACGACATCCTGGATTTCTCGAAAATCGAAGCCGGCAAATTGGAATTGGAGTCGATCGAGCTCGATTTGCGCGCCAACGTCGAGGACGTCGGTTCGGCGATGGCATTCCAGGCTGCCACCAAGGGACTGGAGCTGATCGTCAATGTGGAACCGCAAATCACGGGACGGGTGCTCGGCGACCCGCAACGCTTGCGCCAATGCCTGGTCAACTTGGTCAGCAATGCGATCAAGTTCACGCAGGACGGTGAAATCGTCATCGAAGTGCGCGACCGGACCGGCGGCGGGGAACCGTTGACCTATTTCGAGGTTCGCGACACCGGCATGGGAATAGCCGAGAAGACCTTGGATAGCTTATTCCAACCCTTCGTGCAGGCGGACTCCTCGACGACCCGTCACTTCGGCGGCACCGGCTTGGGGCTGTCCATCGTGCGCCGCCTGGTGGAACTGATGGGCGGCGAAATAGGCGTCTCGAGCGAAGTAGGCGTCGGATCCAGATTTTTCTTCACGCTGCCCTTGAAGCCCGCGCCGGCCATCGCACCCGAACGGCGCGTTCGCAATGAGACCGGCGGCCGGATTCTGATCGTCGACGACAATGCGACCAACCAGCGGGTCTTGAGCGCGCAACTCGTGCACGCCGGCTATTCGGTAACGACGGTGAGCGGCGGAATCGCGGCGCTGGATGAGCTGCGAAACGCGACGGCGACGGATCATCCCTTCGACATGGTGATAACAGATTTTCAAATGCCCGACATGGATGGCGCGATGTTGGGCGGGCGCATCATCGAGATGCGCGAGCTCGCCGATACGCGCCTGGTCATGCTCACCTCACTCGATCGGCACGGCGATACGCCGCGACTGGCCGCGCTGGGCTTCGCCGCCTACTTGACCAAGCCGGTGCGCGTGCGGGAATTGATCGACGCGGTTGCCCGGGTCATGAGCGGCAGCCCGCGGCAGTGGCAAATGGAAACCCAGCCGATGATCACGCTCAATATGCTCACGCAACCCCCGGCGCGGCAGGGGTTTGCGGGTCACGTGCTGCTGGTCGAAGACAACTTCGTCAACCAAAAGGTCGCGGTCCGCTTCCTCGAGCGATTGGGATGCACCGTGGAGGTCGCGAGCAACGGTGCGGAGGGCGTGGCCGCCTGCCAGCAAGGGCAGTTCGACATCGTGTTGATGGACCTGCAGATGCCGGTCATGGACGGCATGACGGCGACGCGTAAGATTCGCGAGTCGGAGACCTCGCGGCATACACCGATTATCGCGCTGACCGCGAACGCCATGACGGGCGATCGGGAACTGTGCGAAGCGGCCGGCATGGATGGCTACTTGACCAAACCCATCGAAGTGGAACGGCTGCGCAATATCCTCGCGAAATTCGGCCTGGAAAAGGCCGATGCGGCCATCGCGGGCAGCGTTGCGGCCGGCCTGCCGGACCAGGAGTTGACGGCGCCGGTCGACCTGCGCGAGTTTCAGAGCGTCACGCAAGGCGATCAGTCATTCGCGCAGGAATTGGTGGCCGCCTTTGTCGCGAGCGGCGAACAGCAGCTGGCCGGGATGGCTGCGGCGATTGCGCAGAATGATCGCGCGGCACTGGCGAAGGCCGCGCACCAATTCAAAGGCGCGTGCGCGAATATGCATGCACCGGCCCTGAAATCGCTGGCGGAACGCATGGAGATCGACAGCGCCACGGCGGATGCACGCGCGCTGGATCAGGGCAACGCGCTGTTGCGGCGCGAATTCGACCGCGTCAAGCAATTCCTGACGGATCCCGCGGTCGTGCCACAACCGACCAAGGCTGCGTCTTAAGAGCCGGGAGCCTGTCTGGGGCAGGCTCCTAGTAGCGCCAGCTCTTGAGGTCCGCTCCGGGGGGAGCCGAAGCTTTGATGCGCTCCAGGATCTGCGGCAGATATTGAAAATTGTAGTGCAGCCTTGATAAGGCATTGGGCTGCTTCGGGTCTCCATTCCAACAGTGTTCGGCGCGATCGCCGTATGCCACGGAGCCGCCGTAGCCCGGCTTGAGCGATTCGAGCCGTTCCTGCGCGAAATAGACCGAGTCGGTCAAATAATAGTTGTCGCCATTGCCCACGTAGAGATGAATCTTCCCTTGCAGCTTCGGCGCCAGGTTCTTCCAGTCGCGGGCAATAATGTACGAAAGATCGAAATGCTCGCGCCAATAGGCCGCTACCGCGGCATCGATGACACCGGTGAGCTTGTCGAAGATCGGTTTGGGATAGCCATCCGACCCAACGGGGCTGAACACGGCTTGCCAAATGTCGTATTGACCGCCTGAGCGGCTGCGGTCCCCCTGCGCCAGTTCCATGTAGTTTTCATCGCGCTGCGTGGCAAAGACCTCGCCCAGGTAATTACGAAACGCGGGACGCTCCACGGCTGAGGCCTCGCCCTTCAGGGTGTAGGCGCTGGCATCCTGGTACAGGTTGACGATGGTGTAGGCGCGGAAGTCGATCGGATCCGGACAGGCGGCAAAGGCGCCGTTGTACATGTCGGGATAAAACACCTGTGTGGCGAGCGCCTCCCATCCGCCGGTCGACCCTCCATAGGTGAAGCGCGCCCAACCGGCGCCGATGCCGCGGAAGCGCCGCTCGATTTCGGGAATCAACTCCGTGTTGATGGCATCGCCGTAGGGACCGAGATTGGCGGAGTTGACCGCGTAGCTGTCGTCGAAGTACGGATTCGCGTGCTCGATCTCGACGACGAGGAAGCGCGGGAAGTCGGCGGAAATCCACTTTTGATAGAAAGCGTAGGCCTCTTGCTGCTGAATGCGGTTGTAGCCGGCGAGATGAAAGCGCTCGGAGAAATCCGGCTTCAGATCCGGATCGGGCGGCGTGGTGCGAAATCCCGAGATATCCTCGGGATAGTGACCATGAAACACCATGAGTGGGAAGCGCGCCTGCGGATGCGCGTCAAATCCCTTCGGCACCAGGATATGTGCGCCCAGGAAAACATCGCGGCCCCAGAAACGCGACAACAATTCGCTGCGGATGCGGATGTGCTTGACGAACTCGGTGTCGGCCTTGGGTTTGATGGGCTCGATTTGCTTGTCGAGAATCAGCGCGGTTCGCACCGGGTGAAACGCATCGATGTGCAGCTTGATGGGCAATGAATACAGATTGCCGGGCTTGCGTGCCCATTGCTGCCCTTCACCCTTGTCGGGGGGCAGCTTGAGCGTGCGGCCGTCGGCGAGGTGATAAGTTTCGTAGCGATTCAGTACGGCTTGCACGTAGTAGTCGCCGGCTGGAATAGCGGACAAATGCGCGGCCGGCCAACCAAACGCGTTGTCGTTGAGCAGCGCCTCGGCGCCGGGCGCAAGACTCTCCACGTTCAGCCCGAACAAGTAAGGACTGGCGAGCGGTTCATTGGGCTCGACATGGGTCCGCGGTTCACGCGTCATGTCGCGACTCAACAGCAGGATCATTCGCCCATCGAGCGGGCCGCTGTTTTGCGAGGCCGGAAAGCTGATTGCAAACTCAGGTCCCTTGGCGGGCGCGGCGGCCGCGCCGCAGGCAACGAGGGTGATCAAGGCGGCGAGGCCGGCATGGCGCATCGAATTTTCCCCTTTTTTAAGAAGACTTAAGTTATTGCGGCTACTGTGCGTCGATCGAGAACGCTAACAGCACGTTGTTCGGCAGTCCGCCAAGCGCACCGGCATATCCCGAGATGAGGTACATCATGCCCCCGGCCAGCACCGGACCGGCCACATCGAGCGATCCGCCGCTCTGGTCTTTGACGCCGTTGATGGTTTGATATTTCTGCGCCGCGGTATCGAAATCCCAGACTATGGCGCCGTTTTTCACGTCATAGGCACGCAAGTGGCCGTCGATGGTAGTCGAGAACACCAACCCGGGGATGACGCTGGGCGCGGCCGACTGTCCGATCAGACAGCGTCCGCTGTAGCTGCAGGGGACTCTCGGCGCGGCGGTATACCAGCGTTGATCTCCGGACGAGGGGTCCAAGGCATACAGGCCCGCCTTGCCTTTGGGCGGCGGCATGCCTAAATCGGCCACCGCGACGTACAACTGTTTGCTGTCCGCCGCCATACCCCATTCGATGCCCCCGAGCGCACCGCCATTGCCGACCTTGTTGCGCCAAACGGTCTTGCCCTTGTCATCAGGATCCATGCCAAATGCGACGCCGGACTTCTGGCCCGCGAGAATGATGTCTTTGCCGTTCGGCAGGCTGAACAGTATCGGCGATGCGCCGAAATCATGATCCGGCCCCACCACCGTCGGGCAATTGACGGTGCCGCTGCGGTTGCAGCCCATCAAGAAGCTGTCGTTTTCGGTGACTTGATTTCTCCATTTCACCTTGCCGGTCGCCAGATCGAGCGCGATGATCGCATCGGAGCCGTTTTCCTTCACGTCCGTGTAGGTGTCGCCGGTGCCGATGTAAACCACCGCGCGTTTCGCGTCGATGGTCGGCGCGGACCAAACGGCGGCTCCGGCGGGACCGTACATTTGAGTGCCCGCCGAATTCTTAGCCGTCGGCTGCGGTTCTTGCTCGATGGCATAGGTTTTCCACACCAGCCGGCCAAGCCTGGCGTCAAGCGCGGCCAACCCGCCTCGGGCCGTGCAGCAGCCATAGGACCCGACGCCGCCGGCGGTTTCCTCCCATGACGAAATGGGCACATAGAGCAACCCCTTGTACAGCACCGGCGCGCCGGTCAGCACGCCGCGCGGATGCCGTTCGACATTCACCTTCCATTGCAATTTTCCGCTGACTGCATCGAGTGCATAAACGTTGCGTTGGAAATCGCCGAAGAACATCGAGTAGCCGCTGGGCGCCGCGCCCTTCAGTTGTCCGATGACGGGCGTGGTGCGCACGCCGGCATCCGCATCGAAGCGCCAATGCATGCAACCGGTCTTCGCATCGAGCGCATACACGCGGCCGCTCGAACTGGTCAGAAACAGCCGGCCCCCGACCAGGATGGGCTGACCATAGCGGCCGCCGGTATAGGTCATGGACCATTTCACCTTGAGCCGCGGCACATCGGCGCTGGATAAGCCCGGATCCGGTTGGGAGCGCGAATTGCGCGCATCGATGCTCCATCCGTTCCAACCCGGGCCGGACAGGCTGAATTTCCCCGCCGCGGCGCAGACGGGAGGATCGGCCGCTTGCTCCGTCATGCCGTCGGCGCCGAGATAGGTGGCGATCGCATGAATGTCCTCGTCGCTCAAGTCCGCGGCCATCGGCTGCATGACCCCGCTCTTCAGCGCCGTCGCGATGTCATCCGGAAAGTGTCTCGCCAGCGCGGTTTTGGGCGGCGCCCGATCGATCGCCGGATCATGACAGGAGGCGCATCTTGCTTGGAACAAGGCAGCGCCGTGGGCCACGACCGCGGCAGCGCGTGCGGCGGAATCGGTGCTCGCGGGCCGCTCCGCGATCGCCTGGGCGAATGCAACGGGCGCGCTCGCCAGCGAAATGATGCAGATCCCTATCTTAAGTCGCATATTCCCCCGCCCGGCGTTCTTATCGGCGGGATCCAGCTTCAAGGCCCGCTCTTCGGTGGGCATGGACTTCAGCGCATTGGCGGCAGAAGGTCAACTGCCTTATCTTCGGAAAATCCGAACTCTCATCGAGGTTCTCGTTCGAACATAGTATATTTATCGGCTCATCGAGAATTCCGGCGCTGTGCCTACAAGAACCGGCGGACGTTCGAGAGCAACCTAAAACTATCGCGCGTCGAGATTCCTAATTGCCCAAATCAGCCTCCCCGCACAACGCACTGTGTAAATCGCGCGTTAGGCCCTTCATTGCGGTCTCGATCGTGTTGCTCGCCGGCTGCGCGGTCGGCCCCAACTTCAAGAAACCCGCGGCTCCCGAGGTCAGCGACTACACTCCCGCGCCGCTCTCGAGCACCACCGATACACCGAATACCGTGGCTGGACAGTCCCAGCGCTTTTCCGGCGGAGCGGATATTTCGGCGGATTGGTGGACCTTGTTTCATTCCGCACCGCTCAATGAGCTCATTGATCGTTCCCTCGCCAGCAATCACGACTTGAAAGCCGCGCAAGCCGCGCTGTCGGTTGCCAGGGAAAACATGCTGGCGCAACGCGGTGCCTACTATCCCAGCGTCTCGGCAAATTTCTCGGCGACGCGCCAAAGCCAATCGGTGCAAATCGCCCCCGCGCTGAACTCAAACGTATTCCTTTACAATCTTTTCACGCCGCAGGTCAGCGTTTCCTATGTGCCTGATGTCTTCGGCCTGAATCGCCGCACGGTCGAATCCTTCGAGGCGCAAGAACAAGCGGCGCGCTTCCAAATGATCGCGACGTACACGACCTTGACATCCAATGTGGTTGTGACCGCGATCCAGGTGGGCGCGGCGCAAATGCAGATCGACGCCACCCATGAGCTCATCGACAGTGCCAACAACACGCTGAAGATCCTGCGGTATCAGCTTGACAAGGGCTATGCCAGCGGCCTGGATGTCGCCGCGGAAGAGTCGCAGCTTGCACAATTTGCCGCGACTCTTCCCCCGCTCATCAAGCAGGAAGCCCAATTGCGGGACCAACTGGCGGTTCTAGCCGGCCGCTTTCCGAGCCAGGCTCCCGCGGTCAGTTTTGACCTCTCGACGCTGCAGCTACCTCAGGATCTGCCGGTCAGTCTTCCTTCGGCACTGGTATCCCAGCGACCGGACGTGCTCCAAGCCGAGGCAAACCTACACGATGCCAGCGCCAAAATCGGCATTGCCGTTGCGAATCGGCTGCCGAATATTGTCTTGACCGCCAACGCCGGCAGTTCCGCCGCAGAGATGAGCCAGCTCTTTGCCTCCGGCACCGGATTTTGGGGAATAGGCGCGTCGCTCACGGCGCCGATATTCCAAGGGGGCATGCTGCTGCATCAGGAGCGCGCGGCAAGGGCGGCCTACGATCAAGCCGCCGAACAGTACCGCAGCACCGTGCTGACCGCCTTCCAAAATGTGGCCGACACGCTGACTGCCCTGCAACAAGACGCGGAAGCGGTCAAGGCCGCCGCCGGCGCCGCGGATTCGGCCAAAGTCACCTGGGATTTGACGCAGCGCCAATGGCAAAGCGGCTATGCCGGCTATCTTGCATTGCTGAGCGCTCAACAAGCCTACCAACAAGGCCGGATTGGCTTGATACAAGCTCAGGCCAATCGCTTCGCCGATACGGCGGCGCTGTTTCAAGCGCTGGGCGGCGGTTGGTGGCACCGCGCGGAATTGGCGAAACAGCCTTGAAAAATAATTCGAATGGAATGTGGAGCGTGGCGGCGCGATTGGCCGCGGTTATTGCAGTGTCCGCGTGCTCGCCCAAGGCGGGTGTGAACCCCCAGGCCCCGTCGGTGACGGCGAGCAATGTCAAGCTCACCTCGGAACAGCGTCAGAACATCCATGTGTACAAGGTTGCGCCCTCGACATTCCGCATGACGATCGAGACGACCGGTGTGGTCGACTTCGACAACGATCAAGCCACGAGCGTGTTGGCGCCTTTTTCCGGCCCCGTGTCACGGCTGCTGGTTTCCTTGGGCGAGCACGTCAAGCAAGGCGCTGCGCTGGCAGTCGTCGATTCGCCGGATTTTGCGACGGCAATCAGCGCCTATCGCAAAGCCATTGCCACGGCACAGACCGCGCGCCGGCTGGCGGACTTGGACCGGGACTTGATTGAGCATAACGGTGTTTCCAAGCGCGAGGCGCAACAGGCCGAAACGGACGCCGCCAACGCGGAGGCTGATCGCGAGGCCGCCTTGCAATCGCTGGTATCCCTGAATGTGCCCGCGGACATCATCAAAAATATCCAGGAAGGCCGGCCCATTTCGCGTCTCGACGGCGTGATCCGCGCGCCGGTCGCCGGTACGGTTGTGGAGAAGCTCATCACGCCGGGACAGTTGCTGCAGGCCGGCACCACCCCCTGCTTTACCGTTGCCGACCTATCGCGCGTCTGGATCATGGCACAGGTCTTCGGCTCGGACTTGCAATCCGTGCGGGTCGGCGACTCGGCCGAGGTGGTGACCGGGATCGGAGCAAATACCTTCTCTGGAGTGGTGGATAACATTTCGGCGTTGGCGGATCCAGGAACGCGATCCGTGGTTGTGCGCGTGGTCGCAAAGAATCCCAAAGATTTTCTGAAGAAGCAGATGTATGTCCGCGTCCTGATTCACGCCCAGCAGGAAAACACGGGCTTGTTGATTCCCGTTTCCGCGGTGTTGCGGGACGATGTGAATTTGCCGTTTGTCTACGCCACGCAAGCGGACGGCAGCTTTGCGCGCCGGCACGTGACCTTGGGATATCGCATCGGCGATCAATACGACATCCCCGATGGCCTCAAGAGCGGCGATGAGTTGGTGGTCGACGGAGGCCTCTTTGTTCAGTTCATGCAGAACCAATGAGCGCGGATCCGACCCCCAACGGCGAGAGCACGCGTTCGGCGTCGTTCATGAACCGGATCGTCGCCTCTTCATTGCGCCAGGGATTTCTGGTCATTCTCATGACGCTGGTGCTCATCGGCGCCGGGTCGCGCTCGCTGGACCGGCTGCCGGTCGACGCCTATCCCGATTTATCGCCGCCCATCGTTGAACTCATCACGCAGTGGCCGGGGCATGCCGCCGAGGAGGTGGAGCGGCTGATCACGGTGCCGGTGGAACGTGAGATGAACGGTCTTCCGCAGATCGCGACGATCCGTTCGATCTCGCTGTACGGGCTTTCACATGTCATCCTGACATTTCAACATGGCACGGACATTTACTTCGCGCGCCAACAGGTTTTCAACCGCATCGGCGATGTGACGCTGCCGAGCGGCGTGACGCCGTCGCTGGCGCCGCTGTCTTCGCCGTCCGGTCTCATCTACCGCTATGTATTGCAAAGCAGCGACCGCTCGCCGATGGAGCTCAAGACGTTTGAGGATTGGGTCATCGAACCGCAATTCAGGTCCGTGCCGGGCGTGGCGGATGATTCCGGATTTGGCGGCGGCACGATGCAGTATCAAGTGCTGCTCGATCCCGCGAAGGTGGCCTCGGTGGGATTGTCGGTAACGCAGGTGGAGAGTGCTCTCGCGGCCAACAACAGCAACGGCGGCGGCGGATTCTATTCCCAGGGGGGACAGTTCTACTACGTTCGGGGCTTGGGGCTGATGAGCACGCTGGAGGACATCGGCAATGTCGTCCTGGCGGTGAACAACGGCACGCCGGTTCTGGTCAAGGATGTGGGCCGCGTCGTGATCGGGATCGCTCCGCGCCTGGGTGAGTTCGGTTACCAGTCGCAGGATGACGCCGTGGAAGGGGTCATCTTGCTGCGCACCGGCGAGAAGACCCAGGATGTCCTGAGGCGGGTGGAAGCCAAGACCAAGGAACTCAACGAAGAGATCCTGCCGAAAGACGTGAAGGTTCTCCCCTTCTATGACCGGAGCGACCTGGTCGAACTGACGACGCAGACCGTCGAGCGCAACCTGCTGCGCGGCATGGTGTTGGTGGTCGTGGTCCTGATATTTTTTCTCTACGATTTTCGCGCCGGCCTTATTGTCGCCGCAACCATTCCGCTGGCATTGCTGTTCGCATTTGTCTGCCTCGATCTGCAGAATGCGTCGGCCAACCTGTTGTCGATCGGCGCGGTGGATTTCGGAATACTGGTGGATGCCGCGGTCGTCATGGTCGAGAACATTTTTCGCCAGGTCGCCGCGCGCCGGGGAACGTCGCTCAACATCAAGGCCATCATCACCGAGGCTGCCGCCCAGGTGGATCGCCCGCTGTTCTATGCCGTCGCCGTAATCGTCGCGAGTTTCCTGCCCATCTACGTGCTCGCCGGCCCGTCGGGGACCCTGTTCAAACCCATGGCCGACACGATGGTGTTCGCGTTGCTCGGTTCCCTGATCATCACGCTGACCTTGCTGCCCCTGCTGTGCGCCTGGTTCATGCGTAAGGGTGTGCAGGAACGGCGCAATGCGGCGTTCGAGACCATCAAGTCGATTTATGCCAAGGGGCTGGACTTTTGTCTGGCGCGTCCTTGGGGAACGGCGATTGCCTCGGTCCTGTTGCTGGCGGCATCGCTGCTGCTCATACCGCGCATCGGCGCCGAATTCATGCCACACCTGGATGAGGGTGCGCTGTGGGTACGGGCCACCATGCCCTACACCATCTCGTTCGATGAATCGGCCAAGATTGCGCCCAAGGTGCGCGACATATTGCGCTCATTTCCGGAGGTCACGACGGTTGCCTCGGAGCTTGGCCGCCCCGATGACGGCACGGATCCAACGGGCTTCTTCAACGTCGAATTTTTTGTGGGATTGAAGCCTTATTCGGAGTGGTCAGGATCCTATCGCAACAAGGCCGGACTGATCGAGGCCGTCAACCGGAAGCTGTCCGCATTTCCCGGCATCAACTTCAACTACACCCAGCCGGCTGAAGACGCAGTCGACGAGGCGGAGACCGGACTCAAGAGCGCCCTCGCGGTCAAGATATTCGGCTCCAATTTGCAGACGCTCGAACAGAAAGGCAAGGCGATAAAGCAAATTTTGGAGCACGTGCGCGGAATCCGCGAGGTGACCCTGGTGCAGGAACTGGGGCAGCCCAGTCTGACAATCAAAATCAATCGTTCCCGGATCGCGCGCTACGGGCTCAACGTCGCGGATATCAACGGCTTGATTCAGACCGCGATCGGCGGCGACGTGGCGACCCAGGTGGTCCAGGAAGAGAAGCAATTCGACCTGATCGTTCGACTGGAGCGGCAATATCGCGACAATCCGCAAGAGATCGGCAACATTCTCGTGGCCACGCCCGGCGGCCAACAGATTCCTCTCAAGGAGTTTGCCGATATTCAAGTTGCCAGCGGCGCTTCATTCATTTATCGGGAAAATAATTCGCGCTACATCGGCGTGCAATTCTCGATCGAGGGACGGGATCTGGCGGGCGCGGTGGACGATGCCATGCAGCAGGTCAACTCGAAGGTCACATTGCCGCGCGGCTATCGTTTGGACTGGGGCGGCGAATATTCGGAATACACGGCTTCGCGCCACCAGATGAGCATCATCATACCGCTGACCACGTTTCTTATTTTCCTGCTGCTGTTCGCCCTGTACAGCAACATCAAATTTCCGTTCATCACCGTGCTGGGGGTGGTGCTCTCGGCGCCGGTTGGAGGCATCATTGCCCTGTGGCTCACCGGAACGCCGTTTTCGGTCTCCTCGGGAATCGGTTTCCTCGCTTTGTTCGGCGTCTCGGTACAGACGGCTGTCGTCTATATCTCCTATGTCAATGAACTGCGCCGCAACGGCACGCCCGCCGCGGAAGCGATACGCGAAGGCGCCATATTGCGTTTGCGTCCCATCATGATGACCGCACTGGTCGCGGCCTTGGGATTGCTGCCGGTCGCGCTCGCCACCGGCGTCGGCACGGATTCGCAACGGCCGTTTGCCTTGGTGATCGTCAGCGGCTTGTTCACGCGGCTCTTGATCAGCGTCTACCTGATGCCGGTGTTGTATGCGCTGGTCGCGCGTCCGGGAGACAGGCTGGAAGTGTGATGCCGCCGGCGGGGCGGATGCGCGGGTCTAGTCTTCCGCCAAGCTCGGTACGTGAGAATTCACTTCCTCGGCAATCTTGGCCGGATCCGCACCCGCGACGGAATATGCCTTGGACCACGACACGGTGCCATCGCGCACGTTGGCGAACTTCACCGAGAGGACCTGCGCCCCGTTTTCGCTGCCGATGGTGCCGCAAAGAACGTAGTTCGAATGGTTTGAGCGGCCGAGATCCACGGCCGGTTTTGCGTCATCGCAACGCGCGGACTCTTGGCTCAAGCCCACGCGGCCGCGATGCGCGATCGCGATTTTGCCGTACACCAGTGCAAACGTTGAATCCGCGATCCTCGACGCCTCCGCGTTCCCAGCCGGGGCGGTAAACGGTATCGCCAGCAGGGGGCTTCGCGCCACCGGGGTTTCCACTGCATCGTCCGAGGTGATCCGCGCGATCTGCGCGGCAAGCTGCGAGATATCCTTTTTATCGAAGCTGCCATGATATTTTTCCGAGATGTGATTGAGCTCTTCCGCATCGCGCTTCTGCGTTCTGGACGAGCGATCCTCATCCGAGCTGCAGCCCTTCGACATCAATGCGATGCACAGCCAGACGTAGACAACGATCCGGACGAACCGAGGCAATTGGTTGAAGAATATCCATGCCGATCGAAATGCCCAGCCGAGCACACGAATCCCGTGCTGCACTTTGGACTTTGGATCCGCAGCGGGAAATTCCGGGTACTTCACCGGCAGCGCCGGTTGCGCCGGTTGCGCCGCCGGGCGCCGACCCGCCGCGGCGGAGCGCACCCCAGCGCCCGCCGCGCGCGGCGCTGGCGCCGGTTCACCGGTGACCAACCGGCGGCACAGCGCCTCGAGCGCGGCGTTCGGCTGCCCGCCGGGGACACGCGCCCATTGGATCGACATGAACTTCTCGGGAACGCGGGCCCCACTCTGGCTCGTATCGTCGATGACTACCGGCAAGAGAAAGGGATGATCGTCGGCCATGTCGAGAGTTCTCTCGACTGCCAGGCGCCACTCTCTGCGGAAATAACCTTCATGCCGGGCTTCCGTTTGAGCCGAGATGAGCGGCATGAAGAAATCGCATTCGCGGATCTGCTTGCGGATCTTCTGATCCCAGATGTCCCCACCGCCCAGGTCGCTCTCGTCGTACCAGACCTCGAGGCCGAGAGTCGGCAGGGCATCCCTGAGCACTCGCGCCGCCTCGCGATCCTCGGAAGCGTAGCTCAGGAATATGGTGGGTGCCTGATGGGAACGCGACGCCTCGGCTTCGGGCGCGGGATCGTTGACTTCTTCCACGGTGATGCTCAGGCCTGTACGTCGGACAATGCCGTGACCAACGCGGCATGCATGTACGCGTTGTAGTCTTCGGTCGCGCCGCGAACTATGCCGGTCAATGTCGTGAAACTAGCTTGGGCGTACTTGGCTCGAGCATCATTCCCCCACGCGTCCTGCCAGGCAACGATCACTTCCTGGACCTCTTGCCACCGGTCCTTTGCATGGACGCGAACGAGATCCTTGGTCAAATCGATCGCGCGCGTGAGGCACATCCAAAGCAGCATACCTGCACTCATCCGGGCGGCGCGCGCTAGATCCGGCACCGGTTCAGCCGAGGAGGCATGGCAAATTCCCCAATATCGCTGCACAAGCCGGGCGGGTGCTTCCGTATCATGGTTCTTCGCGCTGATAGCCAGAACATCGGTCGTAAGCTGGCAAATCGCCTCTACGCCCAGCTCGAACCGGCGCACTTCGTCAATGTTGCAGAGCGCAGTGCAAACCGCTGCTCCCTTTTTCTGTACGAGGGTTCGCCGCTTAGCCATGCGGCCATAATGCAGACATGCCAATCACGGGGCAAGACCGGCATATCAGGGCTCGGCGGGAGCCCTCATTTATCCCAGGGTTTTTTCCAAGGCTTGGCTACATTGTCGGGCGGGCTCGGAGCGTCGCGAGGGCGCTTTTGCAGGAACTGCACGCGTGGAATGAGAGCGGGTAAAGGGGTGGTTGAATGAGTTCGTGGGTAGTACGCGGCGAGCGCGAGTTCGCGGACTTCAATGCGGCGTCGAAGTCGAATTGCCTCTGAATTCGTTACCTTTTCGTCGGCCATGCATACGCGTTCCTTTTGTAGCTGCGAGATTTGACACCCTGAGGCCCGATTAGTTAGGCGTGAATCCTCATAATCAACAAAATGAGGCTTTGCACTACAGGACTGTTCGTCGAACTCGCGATTGGCGGAGAGGGTGAGATTCGAACTCACGAGCCCCGTGAGGGGCCTCCGGTTTTCAAGACCGGTGCATTCAACCGCTCTGCCACCTCTCCGAATTTGCGCGCCAGGGCCGCGGCGCGATTTTACCCGACAAAATCTGTTGTGTCCGGGCCGCTAAGCCATTGAACGGCGGTCACTTAGCCCCATCATTCGCCATAACCGGGCTAAAACGGCGCCCGCCCCACGGGGGTGCTAAAATACGCCCTCAAGGCTAATTGGAGGACACGATGGCCACTTTTCCAAGCAGTAACTCTGCTTTTCCGAGCTCAGGCGTCGACAGCCGAGCGCAATTCATCACGCGCACCTACACCCATGTGGTCGGTGGCATCTTAGGTTTCATTCTGGTCGAGCTGGGGCTGTTCGAATCCGGCCTCGCGGGCCAGATCGCGAGCTTCATGCTCGGCTTCAACTGGTTCCTGATTCTCGGGGCGTTCATGCTGGTGGGCTGGCTCGCCACGCGAACTGCGCAGACCAGCAGCTCGCTTGGCATGCAGTACTTCTCGTATGCCGCTTATGTGGTTGCCGAGGCGCTGATCTTCGTGCCGCTGCTCTACCTCGCCGATCGCAAAGCGCCTGGCGCGATTGATAGTGCCACGCTGATCACGGCGTTGGGCGCCGGCGGACTCATGGTCGTCGCGCACCGCACGCGCAAGGATTTCTCATTCCTGCGCGCGATCCTGATGTGGGGCGGCGTGGTCGCACTCTTGACGATGGTCGGCGGTGCCGTGTTCGGCTTCCAGCTGGGAACCTGGTTCTCGGTTGCGATGATCGGCTTCGCCGGTGCGGCGGTGCTCTACGACACGTCCAACATCATCCAGCATTACCCGGAAGATCGTTTTGTGTCGGCGGCGATGCAGCTGTTCGCCTCGATCGCGCTCATGTTCTGGTATGTGCTGCGCCTGGTGATGGGCAGCCGCAATTAACAATTAAAAGGTCTGGCGGCCCTGCTGCGGATTACCGCAGCAGGGTTGCCCCGCCCATGTAGGGCACCAGCGCCGCCGGTATCGTGATGGCGCCATCCTCGCGTTGATAGTTCTCCATTACCGCCACCAGCGCCCGTCCCACGGCGACTCCCGAGCCATTCAGCGTATGAACGAGTTCGGGCTTGCCGGTCTCGGGATTGCGCCAGCGAGCCTGCAGGCGACGCGCCTGGAAGGACTCGCAGTTGCTGCATGATGAGATCTCCCGGTAGCGTTTCTGCGAGGGCAACCAGACTTCCAGATCGTAGGTCTTGGCACTGCTCGCGCCCGTATCGCCCGCGCACAGCGACACCACTCGATACGGTAGCTCCAGCGCTTTGAGCACATCCTCGGCGTGCCCGGTCATCTCCTCGAGCGTCGCATAAGAGTTCTCGGGGCGCACGATCTGCACCATTTCAACCTTGTCGAATTGGTGCTGGCGGATCATGCCGCGCGTGTCCTTGCCCGCCGCGCCCGCTTCCGATCGAAAACACGGCGTATGCGCCGCAAATTTGAGCGGCAAACGCTCCGGCGCCAGAATCTGGTCGCGGACCAAATTCGTCAACGATACTTCGGCCGTCGGGATCAAGTAGAAACCCGGATCTCCGCGCACCGCGAATTGGTCCTGTTCGAACTTGGGCAGTTGCCCGGTACCGACGAGCGCCGTGGCATGCACCAGGTAGGGCACGTAGGCCTCGCGATAGCCGTGATCTTGCACATGCAGATCCAGCATGAATTGCGCCAGCGCGCGGTGCAGCTTCGCGAGCATCCCGGTCATGACCACGAAGCGCGCGCCGGACATGCGTCCGGCAGCTTCAAAATCCATCCCCAACGGCTCACCCAGCGCAACGTGATCCTGCGGTTCGAAAGTAAATTCCCGCGGCATGCCCCAGCGGCGCACTTCGACATTCGCGGTTTCATCGCGGCCTTCAGGGACGCTGGCATGCAAAATGTTCGGCAGCCCCAATTGCAGATCGGTCACGCGCGCCTGAATGAGCTCCAGCCGCTTCTCCACTTCCTGCAGTGTGGCGCCCAAGCTCTCCCCCGCCGCCAGCAGCGTGGCCACATCCTGACCTTTTGACTTGGCGAATCCCACCGCCTTCGCGTTGGCATTGCGCTCGGCTCGCAGCCGATCGGCTTCAATTTGCACGCTCTTGCGCTGCTCTTCGAGGGCGCTAAAGGCACCCACATCGAGCACGAAGCCTCTTCTGGCCAGTGCGGCCGCGACCACGGATATGTCGCTGCGCAGCAGCTTGGGGTCAAGCACGATGTTTACCTTCGGCAGTGTTCATTATTTGCCCGCGTTAATTGCCCGCGTCATTTTCCAGCGTCGTGGACCTTGGGATCGCGTGCGCGGCGGGCCGCAAGCGCTTCGCCGATTTTTATCTCCAGTCCCCGCGTGACCGGCACATAGTAACGGCGATCGGGCATCTCGTCCGGAAAATAGCGTTCCCCGGCCGCATAGCCGCCGGGTTCGTCGTGCGCGTAGCGATAGCCCTTGCCGTAACCGATTTCTTTCATCAGGCGCGTCGGTGCGTTGCGCAGGTGCAGCGGCACCTCGAGCGACCCTAACTTCGAGGCATCTTCGCTGGCCGCATTGAACGCGGTGTAGACCGCGTTGCTTTTGGCGGCGCACGCCATGAAGATAACGGCTTGGGCGATGGCCAACTCGCCCTCGGGACTGCCCAGACGCTCGTAGACCGCGCACGCTTCGAGCGCCATGCTCAGGGCCCTGGGATCGGCGTTGCCGATGTCTTCACTTGCCATGCGCAGCACGCGGCGCGCCACATACAAAGGATCGCAACCGCCCGCCAGCATTCGGCACAGCCAGTACAGCGCGGCATCCGGATCGCTGCCGCGAACCGATTTATGCAGTGCCGAGATCTGATCGTAGAAATTCTCGCCGCCCTTGTCGAAGCGCACGTAGGTGCTGCCGATCACCGCCCGCATGGTATCGACATCGAGTCGGCGGCCTGACTCATCGGGTGTGCTCAAGTCCGCGGCGGTTTCCAACAAATTGAGCATGCGGCGCGCATCGCCATCGGCGGCGGCCAACAGCAGCTCGCGCGCGGCCGCCTCGATGCGTAGATTCAACGAGCCCAAGCCGCGCTCCGCGTCCGCCAACGCACGATCGAGGAGCTTGCCAAGATCCTCGGTCATCAACGACTTCAGGACATACACTCGCGCACGCGAGAGCAAGGCGTTGTTGACTTCAAACGACGGGTTCTCGGTCGTCGCGCCGATGAAAATCAGCGTCCCGTCTTCCACATAGGGAAGAAACGCGTCTTGCTGCGATTTGTTGAAGCGGTGGACCTCGTCGAGGAATAAAACCGTGTCTCGCGAGCCGCGCAGGCTGCGTGCCTGCTCCACGACCGCGCGGATGTCCTTGATCCCCGCTTGCACCGCGGAGAGTCCGACGAATTCGGCGTTCGCACCATTGGCAACCAACCGCGCCAGCGTGGTTTTGCCCGTCCCGGGCGGCCCCCAAAGAATCATGGAGTGCGGATGGCCGGACTCCAGCGCGCGGCGCAGGGGTGCGCCCACCCCGAGCAGATGGGATTGCCCAACGTACTCATCGAGTGACTGCGGGCGCAGCCGATCGGCCAAAGGCCGATAGGTGCCGCCGGCCGTCACTTCGACTGGCGTCCGATCACGTCGACCCCCGGCGGCGGCACGAACGTGAACAGATCCGGCGCAAACGTCGCGTTGCGCTTGGGGTTGGTAAAGGTCAACTGCGTCACCTGGTTCAGTTTATCCGCGAGGAACATGGTGGCGAGTTCGCCCTTGCGAAAGCCGATGCGCACCAGTTGGAAATCGGTGTCGGGGTTTTTGGGTATGAGTTGAAACCACTCGAGGCCCTCGCTCGGCGGCAGCGCCGTCACGTCGAACTGGCTGCTCAACGATGCGCCGCCGGACAAGAGCACCGCGGGCGTGTTGGCAAGGCTGGCGTCCCGATCGCGCACGTTTGCCTGCTGCAGGTCCTTGTCGTAAAACCAGATCTGCGTGCCATCCGCCAGGATCAATTGCTCGGAAGGTTCCGAATAGTCCCAGCGAAATTTTCCGGGTTTTTGCAGCGATAGTTTGCCGGCGGCGCTGCGCACGACCTTGCCATGCCCGTCATCCACGGTCTGTTTGAAGTCGGCCGACCAGCTCGCCAGGCCGTTCAAGTACTTCTCGACCTCGGTGGTCGGCGATGCGGGGGAGGCAGGCGCGCCCAGCGGCGCAAGCGCGCCAAGCAGCGATGCAATGAGAATGTGCTTGAGCATCGCTGTCATTCCTCGGGCGGCGGCGCGCCGTAAATCTCACGGTTGCCATTGGACTGCAACGGGCCCACCAGGCCGGCGGCCTCCATGGCTTCGACCAGCCGTGCCGCGCGGTTGTAGCCGATC
>Ga0210400_10000832_pt1 | contig 32455 bp, 28 predicted proteins | sample IncBWH26MmetaG_FD_155456 | JGI IMG/M metagenome (GOLD analysis project Ga0210400, IMG submission 155456) | Forest soil microbial communities from Barre Woods Harvard Forest LTER site, Petersham, Massachusetts, United States - Inc-BW-H-26-M | ecosystem: Environmental > Terrestrial > Soil >... | reverse complement strand
GATGTGGATCAGGTCGGCGTAGGCCCGGTCGAAGTCCTTGTTGACGATGACGTAATCGTACTCGCCCCAGTGGGCGATCTCGCGCTTTCCCAGCGCCAGGCGCTGGTCGATGATCGCCGAGGAATCCTGCGCCCGGGCGTGCAGCCGCCGCGCCAGGTCGGACCACGACGGCGGCAGTACGAAAACCCGCACGCTGTCGTTCGGCGCCTTCTCGGCCACCTGCCGCGCGCCCTGCCAGTCGATGTCGAACAGCACGTCCTTGCCGGCCTCCATGGCCGCGATCACCGGCGCCTTGGGCGTGCCGTAGAGGTTGCCGTTGACCTCGGCCCATTCGAACAGCTCGCCACCCGCGATCATCGCCTCGAACTCCACGCGGGTCTTGAAGTAGTACTCCCGCGCCTCCTCCTCGCCGGGGCGCGGCGGGCGGGTGGTCGCCGAGATCGACAGGATCATGTCGGCGTAGTCGGCCACCAGCCGGCGCGACAGCGAGGTCTTGCCGGCGCCCGCGGGGCTCGACATCAGGAGCAGCAGGCCCCGCCGCGTCGTCTCCCAGGGCTTGGAATGGTCCTCGGCGGCGGTCACGCTGCGTCACTCCACATTCTGCACCTGCTCGCGGAACTGCTCGATGGTGGCTTTGAGGTCCAGGCCGACCGCGGTCAAGGCGCCCGAGGCGGACTTGGAGCACAGGGTGTTGGCCTCGCGCATGAATTCCTGGGTCAGGAAGTCGAGCTTGCGCCCGACCCCGCCGTCGCTTCCCAGCAGGCCCCGGGCGGCATCGACATGTCCCCGCAGGCGATCCAGTTCCTCCTGCACGTCGGCCTTCACCGCCATGGCGGCGGCCTCCTGCAGGATGCGCTCCTCGCTGGCGGCCTCGCCGGCCAGCTCGGTCAGCCGCTTCTCGAAGCGGGCTTTGATGAGCAGGGGCTGGCCCTCCGCGAGCGCCGAGGCCTTGCCGGTCAGCTCGCCGACCCGCGCCACCAGACCGTCGAGCACCGCGGCCAGGGAGCGGCCCTCCTCCGCGCGGCCCGCGGCCAGCCCGTCGAGCGCCAAACCGATGGACGCCGCCATGGCCGCCTCCAGCGCGGCCTGGGCGTCGGGGTCGTCCACCGCGTCCGTCGTCTCGATCACGCCGCGCAGGGCGAGCAGGCCGTCCAGGCTCGCCGGCGCGGCCTGGCCCGAGGCGACGTAGGGCGCGCCGGCCGCCAGGTAGCGTTCCAGTTGCTCCAGGTTCAGCCGCACAGCGCCGGCGGCCTCGGCGCGCTTTGCCTGGACGCCGAGGGTCACCTGACCGCGCACGAACCGGCTCTGCGCGCCCTCGCGCGCCGCGCGCTCCAGGCCCTCGAAGCCCGGCGGCCCCCGGAAGCGGACCTCCAGGTTGCGGCCGTTCACGCTGCGGGCCTCCACCGCCCAGCTCCACGCGCCCAGGGCTCCCTCGGCGCGGCCGAAGCCGGTCATTCCGCTGATGGTCATTTACCGCCTCCCGCCGCGCGCTGGCGTTCGATCGCCCGCCACTTGGCCACGTTCGCCTGATGCTGCTCGAAGGTCGAGGCGAAGGCGTGCCCGCCGGTCCCGTCTGCCACGAAGTACATCTCGTCGGACTTGGGCGGATTGAGCACCGCGGCCAGCGACGCGCGGCCGGGATTGGCGATCGGCGTCGGGGGCAGGCCCACGATGCGGTAGGTGTTGTAGGGCGTCTGCGCCTCGAGCTCCGACTTGGTGATGCCGCGGCCCAGCGGCCGGCCCTTGGTGATCCCGTAGATGATGGTGGGGTCGCTCTCCAGCTTGATCCCGGCGCGCAGGCGGTTCTCGAACACCGCCGCGATCCGGGGCCGTTCGGCCGGGACGCCGGTCTCCTTCTCCACGATGGAGGCCAGCGTCACCGCCTCCTCCGGCGTCTTCAGCGGCACGTCCGGCGCGCGGGCCGCCCAGAGCTGGGCCAGCAAGGCGTCGCGGGCGGCCATCATCTTGGCGATCACCTCGCCGCGGTCCTCGCCGCGCTGGATCTGGTAGCCGTCGGGCAGCAGCGAGCCCTCCGGCGGCGTCTCGATGGCGCCGGTCAGCACCGGCTCGGCGCGCACGGCGCCCGCCACCATTTCGCTGGTCCAGCCCTCGGGGGCCACCACGAAGCGGCGCACGACACGGCCGTTGGCGATGTCGGCCAGCACCTGCGCCATGGAGGCGCCGCTCTTGAACTCGTACTCGCCGGCCTTGAGATGGCGCCCGGAGCCGCTGAGCTTGGCGGCGAGGTAGAAGATCTCCCGCGAGCCGATCACTCCGGCGGCCTTCAGGTCGGCCGCGATCTGCCCGACGCCGGCGCCCTTGGGCAGGATCACGTCGGTGAGGCCGTCCTGGCGCGCCGCCGGGCCGGGGCCACGGTAGGTCCAGACCACCCAGCCGCCGCCGAGCACCGCGATGAAGAACAGCGTGGTCAGCACCCGGCCCGCCGTGCGGAACACGCCCTGGCCCGTCCGGACCGGCCTGCGCCGCCCCCCAGTTCGGGGAAACAGGGGCCTGCGGCTCACGAGACCTTCTTGAACACCACGGAGGCGTTGGTCCCGCCGAACCCGAAGGAATTGGAGAGAGCGATGTCGATCTTCATCGGCTTGGCCTTGTGCGGAACCAGGTCGATCTTCGTCTCGACGGAGGGATTGTCGAGGTTGATGGTGGGCGGCGCGATCTGGTCGCGGATCGCCAGCACCGAGAAAGCCGCCTCGATCGCCCCGGCCGCGCCCAGGAGGTGGCCGGTGGCCGACTTGGTCGAACTCATGGTCGCCCTGTCCGCCGCATCGCCGAGCAGACGGGTCACCGCGCCCAGCTCGATCTCGTCGCCCAGGGGCGTCGAAGTGCCGTGGGCGTTGATGTAGTCCACCTGCGCCATCTCGATGGCCGCGTCCTTCAGGGCCGCCTTCATGGCGCGGAAGCCGCCGTCGCCGTCCTCGGCCGGGGCGGTGATGTGGTAGGCGTCGCCGGCCAGGCCGTAGCCCGCGACCTCGGCGTAGATCTTCGCGCCCCGCGCCTTGGCGTGCTCGTACTCCTCGAGCACCAGGACGCCGGCGCCCTCGCCCATGACGAAGCCGTCGCGGTCCTTGTCGTAGGGCCGGCTGGCCCTTTCCGGCGTGTCGTTGAAGCCGGTCGACATGGCGCGCGCGGCGATGAAGCCGGCCATGCCCACCGGGCAGATCGCCGCCTCGGCGCCGCCCGCCAGCATCACGTCGGCGTCGCCGTACTTGATCAGCCGGGCCGCGTCGCCGATCGCGTGCGCTCCGGTCGCGCAGGCCGTCACCACCGAATGGTTGGGGCCCTTGAAGCCATAGCGGATCGAGACCTGGCCGCTGGCCAGGTTGATCAGGGCCGAAGGGATGAAGAACGGGCTCACCCGGCGCGGGCCCTTCTCATGCAGTTCCACGGAGGTCCGCTCGATGGTGGCCAGGCCGCCGATGCCCGAGCCGATCATCACGCCCGTCCGCTCGCGGTCCGCCTCGGCCTCGGGCTGCCAGCCCGAATCCTTCACCGCCTCGTCCGCCGCGGCGATGGCGTAGAGTATGAAGTCGTCCACCCGGCGCTGGTCGCGGGTGGAAAGTGTCTGGTCGGGATCGAAGGAGCCCGGGATGTCGGCGGCGCCGCCGCCGCGCCCATCGACGCGCGGCACCTCGCCGGCCACCTTGCAGGCATAGTCGCCGGAAATATCGAAGGTGGTGACGCGGCCGATCCCGGATTTTCCCGCCAGGATGGCGGCCCAGGTGATCTCCGTCCCCTGCCCCAGCGGGGTGATCAGGCCGATACCGGTGACGACGACTCGACGCATGACGATCCTCAGGCAACGGTCCTCAAAGGAAGACCGCCGAGGCCGGGGCGCTACCCCGACCCGGCGGTCCGAAAACCTTGAGCAGAATCAGGCGCTTAAGCGCCCAGGCGCTCTTGGATGAACTTCACGGCGTCGCCCACCGTCTGGATATGCTCGGCGGCGTCGTCGGGGATTTCGATGTCGAACTCCTCCTCGAAAGCCATGACCAGCTCGACATTGTCGAGGCTGTCTGCGCCCAGGTCGTCGATGAAGCTGGCCTTCTCGGTCACCTTCTCCGGATCGGCGTCCAGGTGTTCGATGACGATCTTGCGGACGCGCTCTAGGACGTCGGACATTAGGTAGGTCCCTCTAAGTTCAGGCTTTGCATCGGCGAGCCGGGCGTTGAAGTCAACCGCAACGGTCAGGCTCACCAAAAGTCGTGCGGGCGTTAGCATGTTCCGATGTGGGAAGGCGAGGCCTTCAAATCACCTCGTTCAGATCATCGCCATTCCGCCGTTCACATGCAGGGTCTGGCCGGTGACATAGGCCGCCTCGCTGGAGGCGAGATAGACGCAGGCCGCCGCCACGTCCGCGCCGAGCCCAAGACGCCCCATCGGGATCGTGGCCATGATCTGGGCCTTCTGGGCCTCGGTGAGGGCGTCGGTCATCGGGCTTTCGATCATGCCGGGCGCCACGCAGTTGACGGTGATTCCCCGGGTGGCGACCTCGGCCGCCAACGCCTTGGAGAAGCCGATCATGCCCGCCTTCGAGGCGGCGTAGTTTGCCTGGCCGGGATTGCCCATCACGCCGACCACCGAGGTGATTCCGATGATCCGGCCGTGGCGGCGGCGCATCATGCCCTTGGCGGCGGCGCGGCTGAGCCGGAAATAGCTCTCCAGATTGACCTTCAGGACTTCGGTCCAGTCGTCGTCCTTCATCCGCAGCAGCAGCCCGTCCTTGGTGATGCCGGCGTTGGCCACCAGGATGTCGAGCGGCGCGCCCGCCGCGGCCTCCGCCGCCTCCACGAGGCCGTCGACAGCGGCGGAGTCCGAGAGATTCGCCGGCACGGCCGAGACCCGCTCGCCGAACGCGGCGGCGCGCTCCTGCAGCACGGCCTCGCGGGTGCCGGACAGCACCACGTGCGCGCCCTGGGCATGGAGCGCCGAGGCGATCGCCGCGCCGATGCCGCCGGTGGCGCCGGTGACGAGGGCTGTCTTGCCGGTCAGTTCGAACATGGCGTTTCCCTTAGAGGCTCTTGGCGAAGGCTTCCAGGTCGCCCGGACCGTTCAGCGGCGTGGCCTCGGCGTCCGGCGCGATCCGCTTGGCCATGCCGGAGAGCACCTTGCCGGCGCCCGCCTCCGCGAAGCGGGTCACCCCGCCCTCGCCCGCCAGCCACATCATGCTCTCGCGCCAGCGGACACGGCCCGTCACCTGATCCACCAGCAGGCCGCGGATGAGCTCCGGGTCCAGGGTCGGGCGAGCCGTGACATTGGTCACCACGGCGGCGCGGGGCGCCACGATGGTCGCCTTGGCGAGGGCCGCGGCCATCTCGTCGGCGGCCGGCTGCATCAGCGGGCAGTGGAAGGGCGCCGAGACGTTCAGCAGGATCGCGCGGGCCCCAAGCTCTTTGGCCTTCTCTATGGCCAGGTCCACGGCCGCCTTGGCGCCGGAGATCACCACGTTGCCGGCGTTGTTGTCGTTGGCCACGACGCAGACGCCGGCCGCCGACCCCGCGGCGGCGGCCTCTTCGGCGAGGGCCACATCCGCCTTGGGGCCGATCAGGGACGCCATGGCGCCTGCGCCCACCGGCACGGCCCGCTGCATCGCCTGGCCGCGCAGCTTCAGGAGGCGCGCGGTATCCGCCAGGCTGATCGCGCCCGCCGCCGCCAAGGCCGAGTATTCGCCCAGGCTGTGGCCGGCCACGAAGGCGGCCTTGCCGATCCCGACGCCGAACTCCTTCTCCAGGGTGCGCATTACCGCCAGGCTCACCGCCATCAGCGCCGGCTGGGCGTTCTCGGTCAGGGTGAGCTGGTCATCCGGCCCCTCGCGCATCAGCTTGAACAGCTTCTGGCCGAGCGCGTCGTCGACCTCCTGGAACACCTCGCGGGCCGACCCGAAGGTCTCCGCGAGGTCGGCGCCCATGCCCACGGCCTGGCTGCCCTGGCCGGGAAAAAGGAAGGCGAGGCTCATGCGGTTGGCTCCGGGCTCTATCGATTCCGAGGCGCGAGGGTTACGGAATATGGAAAGCCCCGGCAAGGCGGCGGTAGTTTCAGGGAGGCGGCCATGCGCGCGGTCGTGCGGCGCAACAAGCAGCTCGTCTGCGACGAGATCGCCGAGCTGGAGCCGGCGGCCGGCCAGGTGCTGGTCAAGACTCTGGCCTGCGGCATCTGCGGCTCGGACCTGCACGCCCTTCACCACATGGAGCACATGATCGAGCTCGGCCGCCGCGGCGGCGGGGGCGACAACGGCTTCGATCCCAGCGCCGACACTGTCTTCGGCCACGAGTTCTGCGCCGAGATCCTCGACCACGGCCCCGGTTCGCCCAAGACCCTGAAGGTCGGGACGCGGGTGGTCAGCGTGCCGGCCACCCTGACCGCGACCGGTGCGGAGATGCTGGGCTTCTCCAACCGCCTGCCGGGCGGCTTCGCCGAGCGGATGATCCTCAGCGAGGCGCTGATCCTGGAGGTTCCCAACGGCCTGCCCACCGAGCACGCCGCCCTGACCGAGCCCTTCGCGGTCGGCTTCCACGCGCTCGCCAAGGCGCGGATGGACGCCAACTCCGTGGCCCTGGTGATCGGCTGCGGGCCCGTGGGCCTGGCGGTGATCGCCGCGCTGAAGGCCGCCGGCCACGGCCCGGTGATCGCCGCCGATTTTTCGCCCCGCCGCCGCGCCGCCGCCGAGAGGCTGGGCGCCGACATCGTGCTCGATCCGGCAAGGGAGTCGCCGCACGACCGCTGGGAGGGCCTAGGCGTGCCCAAGGCCCGCGCGGCCCAGCAGATGATCCGCATGATGGGCGGAAGCTTCGGCCGCCCGGTGATCTTCGAATGCGTCGGCGCGCCCGGCGTGGTCCAGGGCCTCATCGAGGCCGCGCCCGCCGGAGCCCAGATCGTCGTGGCCGGCGTCTGCATGGAGACCGACCGCATCGAGCCCTCGATCGCCATCACCAAGGAGATCGAGCTGACCTTCGTGTTCGGCTACACGCCCGAGGAATTCGCCGGGACCCTGCGCGACATCGCAGACGGCGTGATCGACGTTTCCGGCCTGGTCACGGGGCGGGTCGGGCTGGACGGCGTCGCCGGCGCCTTCACGGCCCTGGGTGACCCCGAGGCGCACGTGAAGATCCTGGTCGAGCCCGCGTCCTAAGGCCGCACCGGGCCGGCCCCGGCGAGGCAGGCCGACGAGGCAGGCCGGCGAGGCAGATTGTCGCGATCCCAGGCGCGGGGACAGCCGCCCCGGCCCCACCTTCGGCGGCGGCCGCCGCATCCGGACGGGCGCGCCTGCCGTATAAGGGTTAACGGCGGGGCCGATAACGACAATTCAGGTTCCAGGAAGCGCCTGACCCGTCACACAAACACTGGACAATTCCCCTCTGAGGGGAAACAGGCGGCGCTCCGGCTGCTTGCTTTCGCTTGACTTGGCTCAGGCCAAAAAGGCGCCCCACAACACTAGTACAACCTAAGATTTTACCAGCACACAGGCGCGAACTGCTTATCTTGACAGCCCGTAACAGCGGTTTTAATGGATAATCTTAATAGATGGTTAAGCTTGGGGTAAGGCACGCCCCGGATTGCCGCTCTTGGGGGAGATTCATGAAAATCCGCAATGCCCTGCTCGCAGCCGGCGCCGCCCTGGCGCTCTCCGGGCTCGCGACCGGCGCCCTCGCCTCCGGCACCGTGTCCGCGACCGCCAACGCCACGGCGACGGTGATCTCGCCGACCACCATCACCAAGACCCAGGACATGAACTTCGGCACCGTCGTGCGCCCGACCTCGGGGGGAACCAACACCGTCACCCTGGACGCCAACAATACGGTGACCATGACCGGTCCGGGCAACGGCTCCGTCGTGACCAGCCCGACCACCTCGGCGAAGTTCAACATCGCCGTGCAGACCGCCACCAACTACACCCTGGCCCAGACCCTCACCTTCACCCAGAGCGGCCTGACCAACATCACGCCGGGCACGGCGGTCGCCACCACGGGCACGCTGGGGACCATCGCGGCCAACGGCGCGCAGGAGATCCGCTACGGCGGCTCGTTCGACATCGGCATCGCCACGCCGATCCAGAACTATACCGGGACGCTTTCGGTCACGGTCACCTACAACTGAGCTTCGGGCGGCGGCTCCGGCGTCCCGCGGCAAAGAGGTCGTTAACTCTAAACTGCCAAGCTTCCCACTCGCCACGGCCCGATCCTGGGCCCGGCCGGCAGGACGCCCCTTCGCACGGACCTGAGGCCGGAACAGACCTTGCGAGCTGGACCGTCGCCGATGGATTTCGCCCACGCCGCCACGCCCCGCCCGCCCGGCGTCCTCCCCGCACCGGCGTCAAAGTCATGAAATTCCCCGCCCCGCTGACCGCGCTGGCGTTTCTGGCGACACTGGGAGCCGGCGGAGTTCTGGCCCAGCCCGGGACCGCCCCGGTCCGCGCCGGGCCCGTGGCCGCCGCTCAGCCGAGCGGGGCCAACCTCAACATCTCGCCCAAGCGCGTCACCTTCGACCGGGCTCACCGCTCGGCGACCGTCTTCGTCTTCAACCAGGGCTCCGCGCCGGGGACCTTCGACATCTCGCTGGTGGACCGCGTCATGCTGCCCGACGGCCAGATCCTGCCCATGGCCGACGTGCAGGCGAAGCCCGAAGCCAAGGCGATCGCCGAGCGGGTGCAGTCGGCGCAGGGGATCCTGCAGATCTCGCCCCGCCGGGTGACCCTCAATCCGGGCCAGGGCCAGACGGTGCGCCTGCGGGTGATCGGCGCGCCGAGCGATCCGGGCGTGGTCGAGCTGCGCAGCCACCTGACCATCGCCACCCTGCCCCCGCGGGAGACCGGCACGACGGCCGAGGCCGCGGCTGCGAACCGCCCGCCGAACCAGCTCAGCTTCCAGATCAGCGCCCTCCTGGGCCTCAGCATCCCGGCCATCGTGCGCCTGAACGATCCGGACATCCGCGCCCGGCTGGAGAACGCGCGCGTCACGTTCGAGTCCCTCAACGGACCCAACAGCCCGCCGACCCCGACCCTCAACCTCGACCTCGTGCGCCTGGGCGCCAACTCCCTGTTCGGCAACTTCGAGATCCGCTCGGCGGGTCAGCCGCGCAGCCCGGTGCTCGGGCTGTCGCGCGGCGTCGGGGTCTATACCGAGATCGATCGTCGCGCGATCCGCATCCCTCTGACCCGGGCGCCCGCGCAGGGGGAACACCTGGAGGTGACTTTCACCGACGACGACACATCGCCGGGAAAAGTCCTTGCGAAACTTACGCTTTAGCCGGGCCGCGCTGTTCGCGACCGCGGCGGTTCAAGCCTGCGCCGCGGGCCCTGCTGCGGCCCGGACGCCGCACCCCGAGGCGATCGCGGCCCTCATGCTTGGCGCGCCGGGGCCGCCGGTCGGCCGTCCCGCGGCCGGCGACGCCATCGCGAGCTTCCTGCTGAAAGGGGCGCCGCCGCACGCCATCTCGCGCGCGCAGACCGTCGCGGCCGGCCCCGCACCCCTGATCTCCGCGAACGAGCCGCAACCGGCGCCGCGCCCGCCGCCGACTCCAGTCGCCACGCCCGTCGCCGCGCCCGCCCCGGCCGCCGGCGAGCGCGCCGCGGCCCAGGCGGACCGCAACACGGCGCGGGTGCTCGCGGTCGACCCGCGCTTTCCCGCCCCCGATCCCCAGACCCTGCTGCTCCTGCTCGTCCAACTGGACAACCTGACCCTCACCGACGGCCTGACCGCCTATGGCTCGCCGGACGATCCGCTGTTGCCGGTCGGCGAACTGAGCCGCCTGCTCGAACTCGACGTGGACGTCAGCCCGACCGAGGGGCGGGTGACCGGCAGCCTTGGCGAAGCGCGCCGGGCGCTGCTGATCGACGTCCTGACCAACACCGCCCGGATCGGCCCGGCGGCGGTGCCGCTGGCGCCCGGCGACCTCGCCGTGGACCCGGGCGAGATCTATGTGCGCGCCTCGGTGCTGGCCAAGCTGCTGCCGCTGAGCTTCGCGGTCGACGCGGGCGCCCTGCAGATGAAGGTCGCGGCCACCGAGGTGCTTCCGATCCAGAGCCGGCTGCAGCGCGTGGCGCGGCTACGCGACGGCTCGCCCAGGGCAGCCACCCCGGTGATGCGGGTCGACACGCCCTACAAGCTCTTCACCCCGCCGTCGTTCGACGTGGCGCTCGGCCTTGGCGTGCAGACCGATCACCCCAGGCTGCCGTCGCAGTACGACATCCGGCTGGGCGGCGACCTGCTCTACGCGGGCCTCCAGGCCTATCTGGGCTCCGACGAGAGCGGCCGGCTGACCACCACCCGTGTGCTGCTCGAGAAGCGCTCGCTGGAGGGCGACCTCCTGGGGCCGCTGCACGCGCGCGTCGTGGGCGTCGGCGACGTCTTCACGCCGGGGCTTTCGATCGGTCCGCGCAGCCTGGGCGGCCGCGGCTTCGCGCTCTCCACCGTGCCGCTCGACCAGACCAACGTCTTCAACCGCATCGACCTGCGCGGTGAGCTGCCCATCGGCGACGACGTCGAGCTCTATGTGAACGACGTCCTTCAGGGCGCCCAGCAGCAGGCCGTCAACGGGCGGTACGAATTCCTCAACGTGCCCCTGACCCAGGGGATCAACATCATCCGCATCGTCACCTACGGCCCGCGCGGCCAGAGGAGCGAGGAAACCCGGGTCATCAACGCCGGCGGCGGCCTGCTGCGCCCGGGCCAGGTCACCGTCGAGTTCGGCGTGGTGGACCAGAACGAGCCGCTGTTGCGGGTCAGCGACATCAACCCCTTCGCCGTGGACCGCAGCACCGGCAAGCCGCGGGTCGTGGCCAATGTCAGCTACGGCCTGACCCAGTACCTGACCGTCTCCGGCGGCGGCGCGGTCTACACCGACCAGTTGGGGGTGCAGCGCAACCTCTACACCGGAGGCGTGCGCACCTCGATCGCGGGCTTCGCCACCGAGCTGGACGTGGCCGGCGACAACCGCGGCGGCCAGGGCGTTTCGGTGGACGTCGCCGGGCGGCTGTTCGGCGCCAACGCCGTGCTTCGCCAGTCGGAATACCGCGGCGGGCTGCTGGACGAGAACAACGCCGAGGCCGACCTCAACCGCCCGGTCAGCCACCGCACCGAACTCACCGTCGACCAGAACTTCCGCTTCGGGCCCCAGGTGATCCCGCTGTCGGTCCGCGCCCTGCGCGACGTCTACGCCGATGGCGGCAGCGCCTGGATCGGCCAGGTGCGCGGCTCGGCGGCCCTGGGCAGCGTCCTCTATTCCACCGGCCTCGAATACGACCGCATCGACACCGCCGCCACCGGCCAGGCCAGCGACAACCTCCGCGGCTTCGTGGGGCTGTCGACCTATCGGGCCTACAAGTGGCAGGTGCGCGCCACGGTCGACTATGACGCCGCGCCCAAGCTGCGCGTGAGCGGGGTGGAGCTGCTGGTCGACCGCACCCTCTCCGACACCTGGTCGCTGCGGTTCGGGGTCACCGAGCGGCTGGACCAGCCGAAAGACCTGCAGCTTGTCGCCGGCAGCACCACGCGCACCAAGTTCGGCGACCTGGCGCTTTCCGGCCAATACGACACCACCCAGAATAGCTGGCGGTTCGGGGCCCAGATGAATTTCGGCCTGGGCTACAACCCGCAGGCCGGCGCCTACGAGCTGACCCGCTCCGGCCCCGGGTCGGGCGGTTCGGTGCTGTTCCACGCCTTCATCGACGCCAACGGCAACGGCAAGTTCGACCCGGGCGAGCGGCCTGTGCCCGGCGTCGTCGTGGAAGGCGCCGCCCTGCGGGCGGTCACCGACGCCGACGGCCGCGCCTTTGTCAGCGGCTTCGGCGCGGGCCCCACCGCGCGCTTGCTCGTCGGGATCGGCCAGTTGGAAAACCAGTCGGTCAAGACGCCGCCGACGGTGATCGAGTTCGCGCCGCGGCCGGGCGGCGTGACGGAGATCGAATATCCCTTGCGGCCGACCGGCGAGGTGATGGTCAACATCAGGCTGCGCCGGCCGGACCAGCAGCGCGTCGGGCTATCGGCCACCCGGGTGCGCCTGGTGGACGACAAGGGCGTGGCCGTGGAAGGGGTGACCGAGTTCGACGGTTCGGTGAACTTCCAGGACCTGCCGGCCGGGACCTACCGCCTGGAGCTCGACAAGGACCAGGCGGCGCGCCTGCGCATGCGGCTGCTCGCGCCGGTGACGGTGACGATCAAGCCAGACGGGTCGATCACGCCGGACGTGTCGGCCGACGTCGAGTTCGAGCCGCGGCCGGACGGCGGCGCGCCGGCGCCGGGTTAGCGCGCGTTGCGCCTCGGCTGGGCCTGCGCGGCCATTGAGGGTACACTGAGGCTTCATCGGGTTGGGGCGTGCGCGTTCGGCAGTGACCATGATCAGGCTCTCCAGGCCCGCGGCCGTGCGGCGAGGCGCCCGGGCGCTCCCGCTGGGGCTGGTCCTCGTCGGCCTTGGCTTCGCAGCGCGGGCGACACCTAGCTACACCGTCCAGGCCACCACCAACGTCGACCTGGGCGTGGTCACCTCCGGGGCGACCGGCGACACCGTCTTCCGGGTCGATCCGACCACGGGCGCGGTCACGGTAGTGTCCGGAACGGCCACACGCTCGGCCAACACCGCCACCCGGGCCATGGTGACCATAAGCTGCGCCGCCACGGCGGTCGGCGACTGCACGCAGGCGGTCAACGTCAGGCTGGGCTCGGCCGGCGCGCCCACCGGACGGGCCCGCGCGCTGACCCGGATCAACTTCACCATGGGTACGGCCACCCTGGCCGGCCCTCCCGGCCTGCCGGGATCGGGCAGCTTCACCATCGCGGCGATCGGCCCCAATTCCTCCAAGACCTTCTTCGTGGGCGCCGACATGGGTGTGGCGGGCGACGATTCCGGCCTGCAGACCGGGGTCGCGGAGGCCGACTTCTTCGCCCTTGCGGCCGAGAGCCCGGCGACGCCGACCTCCGGGGCGACCGGGCGTTTCCAGGCGACGATCATCCGCTCCATCGCCATCTCCAAGATCTCCGACCTGGTCTTCGGCCGGGTCGCCACGCCGACGACAGGCGCCGGTGCGGTGGTGATCGACCCCACGACCGGGGCCCAGACCGGAACCAACGGCGTCGCTACCTTCGCCAGCCCCACGCCGAGCCGCGCGGCCTTCAACGTGACCGGCGAAGGCGGCCAGGCGTTCAGCGTCACCGTGCCGGCGACCTTCGTCATGACCGGGCCGCAGACCATGACCGTGACCACCTCCAGCTCGGTGACCGGTTCGCCCCTGCTCAGCGGCGCCCTGGGGTCGGCGGGGTCGTTCACCTTCGGGGTCGGGGGCTCAGCGCCGATCAGTTCGACGACGCTCAACGGCGACTACAGCGGCAGTTTCACAGTCACGGTAGCCTACAACTGACAAGGCCCGGGAGGGCCGCGACAAACCGCCGGGCCCGGTGTAGAAAGCCCCAAACCCAGCGGAGACCACCCATGAAGACCCTGATCGCGGCCGCCGTCGTCGGCAGCCTGGCCGCAACCGTCCTGGCCACCTCCGCCGCCGCCGAGCTGAAGGCCGGCGACAAGGCCCCCGACTTCTCGGCCCCCGCCTTCCTGGCCGGCCAACAGTTCAGCTACAAGCTCTCCGACGCCCTGAAGAAGGGCCCGGTGGTCGTCTATTTCTTCCCCGCCGCCCACACCCAGGGCTGCAACATCGAGGCCCACCTGTTCTCCGAGGCCATCGACCAGTTCAAGGCCGAGCACGCCACCGTCATCGGCGTGACCGCCGGCAACGTCGACCAACTCGCCGACTTCTCCAAGGAGACCGAGCACTGCGGCGGCAAGTTCCCCGTCGCCTCCGACCCCGGCGCCAGGATCGCCAAGGAATATGACGCGATCCTCGCCAAGAAGCCCGACTGGTCGAACCGCACGTCCTATGTGATCGCCAGGAACGGCACGGTCGCCGACGTCTATTCGTCGCTGGACCCCTCCGACCACGTCAACAAGACGCTGGCCGCCGTGAAGGCCCTGAAGAAGTAGGCCCGCTCCCAACCTCTCCTCCTCGCTCCGCGGGGGAGAGGACAACGGGGTCCGCGCTTGCCTCGCGGGCGTTTTTCCCCTATCAGCCCGCCTCTTCACGGAGAGCGGTCTCTCGCGGAACACCAAAGGGTTCGGGAAATTCCCGGCCGCCGCGCCAGAGATCCATCGCGTCCCGCGGACCTTCCGCCGCCGGACGCGCCGCCCTCCAAGCCGGAAGAAGGAACCTATGGCGCTCTACGAGCACGTTGTCATCTCGCGGCAGGACATCTCGCCGCAACAGGCGGAAGCCCTCAACGACACCCTGAAGCACCTGATCGAAGAAGGCGGCGGCAGCGTCGCCAAGATCGAGTACTGGGGTCTCCGCAACCTGACCTACCGGATCAAGAAGAACCGCAAGGGTCACTACTCCCTGCTGGCCATCGACGCCCCCGCCGACGCGGTGAAGGAGATGGAACGCCAGCTCTCCATCAACGAAGACGTGCTGCGCTACCTGACCGTGCGCGTCGACGAGCTGGAGCTGGAGCTCTCCCCCATCCTCGCCCGCCGCGATCGCGACCGCGAACGCCGCGATGACTTCCCGGCCAAGGAAGGAGCCTTCTGATGACCGACGAAACCACCATCGATGAAGCCCCCGCCGCCGGCGGCGCTTCGGGCGGCGCGCGCCGTCCCTTCTTCCGTCGCCGCAAGGTGTGCCCGTTCTCCGGCGCCAACGCCCCGAAGATCGACTACAAGGACGTGAAGCTGCTGCAGCGCTACGTCTCCGAGCGCGGCAAGATCGTGCCCTCGCGCATCACCGCGGTGTCGGCCAAGAAGCAGCGTGAACTCGCCAAGGCGATCAAGCGCGCCCGCTTCCTGGCCCTCCTCCCCTACGTCGTGAAGTAAGGGAGCCGGACACATGAAAGTCATTCTGCTCGAACGGGTCGAAGGCAAGGGCGGCCTTGGCGACGTGGTCTCGGTGAAGGACGGGTACGCCCGCAACTTCCTGCTGCCGCGGGCCAAGGCGCTGCGCGCCAACGCCGCCAACCTGAAGGTCTTCGAAGGCCAGCGCGCCGAGATCGAGGCCCGCAACGCCAAGGCCAAGGACGCCGCCGGCCAATCCGGCACCAAGCTGGACGGGACGGCCTACATCCTGATCCGCCAGGCGGGCGAAAGCGGCCAGCTCTACGGCTCCGTCGCCGGCCGCGACGTGGCCGACGCGGTCAACGCCGAGGGGGTCTCCAAGGTGGACCGCGCCATGGTCGTGCTGGACAAGCCGATCAAGACGCTCGGCCTGCACGAGGTGAAGATCCGCCTGCACCCGGAAGTGACCGTCACCGTCACGCTCAACATCGCCCGCTCGCAGGACGAAGCTGAGCGCCAGGCGCGCGGCGAGAACGTGATCGACTCGCAGTTCGAGGAAGATCGCATCGCCGACGAGCAGGCCCAGGCCGACCTTCTGGAAGGCGGCGCCGGCTCGCAGGACACCGGCTACGGCGAGGCCTAAAGGCCACACCATCGCCATGCAAATGGGGCGCGGAGGTCATCTCCGCGCCCTTTTTTGCGCACTGTGGCCGAAAAGTCATTTCAGCCACGCCGTTACACCTTAGCTATCCCCGCTCGGGCCAGGACCAGTCGAGCCTGTCGTCTCAGTACGGGGATAACCGCATGAAATCTCGCATAATTCTGTTCGCTGCAGCCTCGGCCGTCAGCCTCTTCGCCACGGGCGCGCTCGCCCAGTCCAAGGGCGCCGCCACCGCCGCCGGCGGCGACATCGAGGAGCTGGTCGTCACCGGCAGCCGCGCGGCGCCTGTGTCGCGCCTTGAAACCCTGGCGCCGGTCGACGTCGTCACCGCCCAGGCCCTCCAGAAGCGCGGTTCGACCGAACTGGCGAGCGCCCTCGCGGCCACGGTTCCGTCCCTCGATTTCCCGCGGCCGTCCAACACCGACGGCACCGACTCGGTGCGTCCGCTGACCCTGCGGGGCCAGGGACCGGACGAGACCCTGGTGCTGATCAACGGCGTCCGCGCCCACACCTCGGCCCTGGTGAACCTCAACGGTTCGGTGGGCCGCGGTTCGGCCGCCGTCGACCTCAACACCATTCCCGAGATCGCCATCGACCGGATCGAAGTGCTGCGTGACGGCGCCTCGGCGATCTATGGCTCGGACGCCATCGCCGGCGTGATCAACATCGGCCTGCGCGAGGCCGACCATGGCGGCGGCGCGGAGGTGACCTACGGCGAGTACGTCACCAGCCCCCACTTCTTCAACGCCGGAACCCGCAACATCAGCGATGGCGGCACGACCACCGCCCAAGGCTGGCAAGGCTTCAAGCTGGGCGCCGACGGGTTCCTGACCGTGTCGGCGGAATACCGCAACCAGGACCCCACCAACCGCAGCGACCTTGACCCCCGCTTCACGCCCAAGGTCATCGACTCCCGCTTCGGCGACGGCTCGGTCCAGGAGTCCACCCTCTACTTCAACGCCGGCAAGCCCCTGGGCGACGGCTGGGAAGCCAAGCTCTGGGGCGGCGGCCAGCTGCGCCACTCCGAGACCGCGGCCACCTTCCGCGCAGCCAACGACGCGACCCAGAACATCCCGTCGGTCTACCCCAACGGCTACCTGCCGCTGATCAACACCCACTCGAACGACTTCAGCATCGGCGGCGCGCTGAAGGGCGAGATCGCGGGCTGGAAATCCAACTTCAGCATCGACTACGGCTGGAACAACCTGAAGTACGGGGTCGAGCACACCTTGAACCCGTCGCTGGGTCCGACGTCGCCGCATTCCTTCTACGCGGGCCAGATGACCTACGACCAGACGGTGGGCAACGCCGACTTCAGTCGCGACTTCGCGATCGGCACGGCCGGCCCGCTGAACGTCGCCTTCGGCCTGGAGGCGCGCGACGAGCAGTTCAAGATCGGCGCGGGCGAGCCGGGCTCCTATGAGCGCGGCACCGTGTCCCCGAACCTGGCGCTGGGCTCGCGCGGCTTCTCGGGCTTCACGCCGGAAAACGTCGTCGACAAGAGCCGCACCAATGTCGGGGCCTACCTGGCCCTGGAAGACAAGCTGACCAGCTGGTTCACCGGCTCGGCGGCGATCCGCCAGGAGCACTATTCCGACTTCGGCGACGCCACCTCGGGCAAGCTGGCCGGCCGCATCGACGTGACGCCGGAACTGGCCTTCCGCGGCAGCGCCGAAAGCGGCTTCCGCGCCCCCAGCCTGCAGCAGGAGTATTTCACCTCGACCTCGATCCTGTTCATCAACGGGATCCCGTTCGACACCGGCACCTTCCCGTCGACCAGCCCGACCGGCAAGGCGCTGGGCGGCCAACCGCTGCAGCCTGAAAAGTCAAAGAACTATTCCCTGGGTCTGGTCTACCACCACGACCGCCTGGAATTGACGATCGACGCCTACCAGATCGACATCACCAACAAGATCGTCCTCTCCGAGACCCTGACGGGCAGCGCGACAGGGGCTCCGGGCAGCGACGCCCTGGCCCTCTTCAACCTGTTGCAGCCCTTCGGCGCCTCGGCGGCCCGTTTCTTCCTGAACGGGGTCAACACCCGCACCCAGGGGATCGACTACTCGCTCAGCTATCGCCTGCCGACCGACAACCTGGGCGACTTCAATTTCCTCGCCTCGGCGAACACCAACGACATCAAGATCACCAAGACACCGGTCACGCCGCCCCAGCTCCTGCCGGTCCCGCTCTCGCTGTTCGCCCGCCAGAATATCCTGCGCTACGAAGACGGCACGCCCCCCTACAAGGTCACCCTGCAGACGGATTGGTCGAGGGGGCCCTGGGGCGCCACGCTGCGCTCGACCTTCTACGGCGACGTGATCTCGCCCGGCACCGCGCTCGACGGCAGCCAGGACGTTCACACCGGCGAGCGCAGCCTCTGGGACCTGGAGGGCCGCTACACCCTGCCCCACGGCGTGACCGTGGCCGCCGGCGCCGACAACCTGTTCGACACCTACCCGCGGCAGATCGTGCCGTCTCTGAACACCACGGGCGCCGCGCCGTTCACCTCGTTCTCGCCGTTCGGGTTCGACGGCCGGTTCGTCTACGGGCGCATCAGCGTCCAATGGTAGGCTAAGGCCTCACTTTACGGCGAACTGCGGATCAGGCGGGCCGGTTTTCCGGCCCGCCTTTTTCGTGCGCGCCTGGCACGGCGAAGCTGTCCACAGGAGTCACTCTATTGTGTGGACGGTCAGCGATGTCGCAGTGATCGCAGGCCCGGCGTTGAGCTATCGATAGGCCATGGCCCTCGTTCCCGCCCTCGACCTGCGTCCGGTGTCCAACGACACGCCGATCGCCCACGCCCCGGCCAATGTGGAGGCCGAGCAGGCGTTGCTGGGGGCCCTGCTCTACGACAACGCCGCCTTCGAACGGATCGGCGACTTCCTGCAGGCGCGGCACTTCTTCGAGCCGTTCCACCAGCGGCTGTTCGGCGCCATCGAGAGCAATATCCGCAAGGGCCAGCTCGCCGAGCCGATCCTGCTGGCCGAGCAGTTCGCCCGCGACGTGGGCTTCGAGGAGTTGGGCGGCGTGCGCTACCTGGCCGACCTGGTCGACCGCGCCCCGCCGGCGGCCAATGCGCCGGACTATGCGCGCGCGATCTACGACCTGGCCCTGCGCCGCGACCTGATCCGCATCGGCGGCGACATTGCGACCCTCGCCGGCCAGGGCGACGCCGAGCTTTCGGCCCGCGACCAGATCGAGGCCGCCGAGCAGCAGCTCTACAGCCTCGCCGAGACCGGCGGCGTCTCCTCCGGCTTCGTCACCTTCGCCGACGCCCTGCACGGCGCGGTGACCATGGCCGCCGAGGCGCACAGCCGCGACGGGGGCCTGGCGGGCCTGTCGACCGGCCTTATCGACCTGGATTCCAAGATCGGCGGCCTGCACCCCTCCGACCTGGTGATCCTGGCGGCGCGCCCCTCGATGGGGAAGTCGTCGCTCGCCTGCAACATCGCCTTCGACGTGGCCCGCAACTACGCCTGGGAGCCGCAGCCGGACGGGTCGAAGAAGACCGTGCGCGGCGGGGTCGTGGCCTTCTTCTCCCTGGAAATGGCCGCCGAGCAGTTGGCCATGCGCCTGTTGGCCGAAGCCTCCGGCGTCTCCGGCGACCGGCTGCGCAAGGGCGAGATCGACGCCAGCGAGTTCGGGCGGGTGCGCGACGCGGCGCTGGAGATCCAGGAGGCGCCCCTCTACATCGACGCCACCGGCGGCATCTCCATGGCCAAGCTCGCCGCCCGCGCGCGGCGGCTGAAGCGGATGGTGGGCCTCGACCTCCTGATCGTCGACTACCTGCAGCTCATCACCGGCGGCGACGGCATGGGGCGCAACGACAACCGGGTGCAGGAAGTCTCGATGATCACCCAGAGCCTGAAGTCCCTGGCCAAGGAGCTCTCCATCCCGGTCATCGCGCTCGCGCAGCTCTCCCGCCAGGTGGAGAACCGCGAGGACAAGAAGCCCCAGCTCTCCGACCTGCGGGAATCCGGCTCCATCGAGCAGGACGCCGACATGGTGATGTTCATCTACCGCGAGGCCTACTACCTCAGCCGCCTGGAACCGCGGGAAGGCACCGAAGAGCACTTCAAGTGGCAGGAGAACATGGACCAGGTCCGCGGCCTGGCGGAGATCATCATCGGCAAGCAGCGTCACGGCCCGATCGGCAACGTGAAGCTCTCCTACAACGAAGACCTGACCAAGTTCGGCAACCTGGCGCGCGACCACAGCCGCTACGACTCCCACTGACTTGGCGATGTCCGGCCCGCTAATAGCGCCTTCCGGGGCGCGGCTGACGATCGACCTCGACGCCCTGGCCCACAACCACGCCCTGCTGCGCAGCGAGGCGGCGGGCGCCGAGGTGGCCCCGGTCCTGAAGTCCGACGCCTACGGCCTGGGCGCCGGACCCGTGGGGCGGCGCCTCTGGGCCGAGGGCGCGCGCAGCTTCTTCGTCGCCCGGCTGACCGAGGGCGAGGCGCTTCGCGCCGCCCTGACGCCCGGCCGGCCGGCGGCGATCTATGTCCTCGACGGCCTGACCGAGGGCGCGGAAGACCGCCTCGCCGCCGCCGCCCTCACGCCGGTGATCTCCAGCCTGTCGCAGATGGCCCTGGCCGCCGCCCGGGGCGCCCGCGACGGCCGGCCCCTGCCCGTCGCGCTCAACATCGACACCGGCATGAGCCGCCAGGGCCTGACGGCGGAGGAGACCCGCGCGGTCGTGCAATCCCTCGACCGCCTGCGCGGCCTGGACGTGGGCCTGGTGATGAGCCACCTGGGTTCGGCGGGCGAGCCCGGAAACCCTCGCAATGCCGCACAGTTGGCAAGGTTTCTTGAAGCGAGGGCCCTGTTCCCGCAGGCCTGCGCCAGCCTGTCGGCGTCGGCGGGCGTGTTCCTGGGCGCGGACTATCGCTTCGACCTCGTGCGGCCGGGCGTCAGCCTGTTCGGCGGCGGCCCGCGCGAACGGCCCGATCCTCGCCTGAAGGCGGTCGCGACCCTCACCGCCCCGATCCTCGACGTGCGAAACCTGCGGCCCGGCGACGTGGTCGGCTACGGCGAGAGCGTGCGGATCGAAACGCCCACGCGGGTCGCCGTGGTCGGGGCGGGCTACACCGACGGCGTCATCCGCGCGGCCCGGGGCGGCGCCAACGCCTGGTTCGCCGGTGCGCCGCGCCGGATCCTGATCATCAACATGGACATCCTGGTGATGGAGCTCGGCGACGCGCCGGCCGAGATGGGCGAGCCCGTCGAGCTGATCGGCCCCAATGCGCCGGTCGACGACCTGGCCGCGGCCGGCGGCACCGTGGCGCACGAGATCCTGGTCCGCCTCAGCCGCCGCGCCGAACGGCTGTATCTGGGCGAGGTTTAGGCCGGATCGACTTCCATTCCGAGGCCGAGCGCACGGCCGCAGGGTCGCCGATTGGCGGCCGCAGGGTGGAACATGTTCCGGTAGATTCGGCTCGCTTGAGGACGTCCCCTGGCAGGCGCCGGCGCCTCGCACCCGCCGCGAGTTTTTCAAGGCTCAGGCGAGGAGTTCTCGTCTTCGGTGCGAGCGCTTGTGCCGGAGCGGGCGGCGCACCTAGCGTCCCGCCCGTAATCCGCCGATCCCTTCGCGCGGCCTGACCGGAGGACCACCAGATGATCCGCAAAACCCCGCGTCTGCGCGCCGCAGCGCTCGCCGCCGCCACCCTCGCCGTGACGGCCCTCGGTGCAGGCGCCGCCCAGGCCACCCAGGTGTTCAGCGACAATTTCAACGGCGAGAACGGCGGCGTCGCCGCGGACCCCTACACCGGCTTCGCCAACTTCACCGTCCTCAGCGGCGCCGTCACCCTTAACGAGGGCGCGCGCTGCGACGGCGGCGCGGGCGGCTGCGTAGGCCTCGACGGGCGAGGCGGCGGCGGCGGGACCGAGTTCGAGATGAGCAACGGCCTCAACTACGGCGTCGGCAGCGTGGTCACGCTCACCTATGACATCGCCGGCAATAACCACGATTGCCCGGCGTGCGCCACGGACGACGAATACGAAGCCGGCTTCGTATTCTCCAACATCGGCGAGACGATCAACGACGTGACGCTCGACGGCATCGACGTCGGGCCTACCGTCGTTTCAACGGGCATCGACCTGTTCGGAACCGGCTTCCCACTCCCGTTCAACGACCCGTGGACAACCCACACCATCAGCTTCACCGCCACGGATGTCGGGACGATCAAGGCCCATTTCCGCAGCTTCAGCACCGATGGCGTCGGCCCTCTGCTCGACAATGTCAGCGTCGACGTGACCGGCGGCGGCGTCCCAGAACCCGCCGGCTGGGCGCTGATGATCCTGGGCTTCGGGGCGACCGGCGCGGCCCTGCGCCGCCGCCGCACGGTCGTTGCGGCCTGAACGACACAGATCACTTCGACGCCCCGCCGTTGGACCCGATCGCTCCTGGGTCGGTGACTCCATCACCGGCTGAGGGCGCGCGGCGGCGCGCCAAGTCTTTCGACCACCAAGGGCGCCAAGAACGCCGTGTCGACCTAGTCGATGTGGATCGGGCCGCCGTAGCCGATCACCCGGCTGGTGACCGAGCCGATCACCACCGCCATGATCACCGCCATCAGCACCGTCAGGCCGAAGTAGTTGAGGTTGAAGATCGGATCCGAGCGCATCAGCTTCGGCAGGCCCAGGTAGAGCAGGTAGAGGCTGTAGAGCGCGCCCAGCAGGGCGAAGAGGCCGCCCACATTGGGCAGCAGCATGAAGACCCCGGCGATCCAGAAGGCGGTCCCCGAATAGGCCGCCACCTTGAAGGCCTGGGTGCGGCTGCGCTCGCCGCCGAACTGCGGCGCGAACTGGTCGATCAGCAAAGCCAGCAGGTAGACCGAGATCAGGGTCAGGGCGTAGCTCGCCACCGCGTCGCCCAGGATCGAGACGAACCCCGGCGGCCCCAGGCGGATGCCGAACAGCTCCACCCCGCGGAACGAGAACAGGCCGATGGCCCGGCCCACGGCGGGGATCGCGGCCAGCGGCAGAACCCAGCCGCGGTAGAGGCCCTCGATCGTCGCGTCCTCCGCGTCGATCACGTCCCAGGTCTCGATGGGGTGCAGCAACAGGTTCAGGATGCGCCCGATCAGCCCATCCGCCGGCGCTTTCGGTTCGACGTCGCTCATTGCAACCCTCTCCCAGCCTGCCCATCTGCAGCCTAGCCCAATGGCGCGCGGCGGCAACCGCCCCGAATGTGCGCAGGCGGAAGGCGGCGGCAGGTCGGATAGACTGGCCGCCAAATCGAATCAGGAGCTTGCGACAAGTCCATGGCCCGTGACGGCGCCGTCTATGCCTGTCAGTCCTGCGGGGCCGTCCAGACCAAGTGGGCGGGCCAGTGCCCCGCGTGCGGCGCGTGGAACACCCTGGTGGAGGAGCTGCAGGCCCGCCCGCCGGGGGCCATGGCGCCCTCCAAGGCCAGCAAGGTCCGGGGCCTCGCCTTCGAGGGCCTGACCGACCGCACCCCGGCTCCGCCGCGCATCGCCACTGGGGTCGACGAGTTCGACCGGGTCTGCGGCGGCGGCGTGGTGCCGGGCTCGGCGATCCTGCTGGGCGGCGACCCGGGGGTCGGCAAGTCGACCCTGCTGCTGCAGGTGGCGGCCCAGGCCGCCCTGCGCGGGGCGCGCTGCGCCTACATTTCCGGCGAGGAGGCCGTCGAGCAGGTCCGCGCGCGGGCCCAGCGCATGGGCCTGGCCGACGCGCCGGTGAAACTGGCCGCCGAGACCGCCCTGCGCGCCATCTCCGACGGGCTGAAGCGCGAGGCCTTCGACCTGGTGGTGATCGACTCGATCCAGACCCTGTGGAGCGACGCCCACGAGGCGGGGCCCGGCTCGGTGACCCAGGTCCGCGCCGCGGCCGGAGAGCTGGTGCGCCTGGCCAAGAGCCGCGGCGTGGCGATCATCCTGGTGGGCCACGTCACCAAGGAAGGGACCATCGCGGGGCCCCGGGTGATCGAGCACATGGTCGACGCGGTGCTCTCCTTCGAAGGCGAGCGGGGCTATCCGTTCCGCATCCTGCGCGGCGCCAAGAACCGCTTCGGCGCCACCGACGAGATCGGCGTCTTCGAGATGGGCGACGCGGGCCTCGCCGAGGTGAAGAACCCCTCGGCCCTGTTCCTCAACACCTCCGGCGAGCGGGCGGCGGGCGCGGCGGTGTTCGCCGGGATCGAGGGCTCGCGCCCGGTGCTGGTGGAGTTCCAGGCCCTCGTGGCGCCCAGCGCCTACGGCACGCCGCGCCGCGCGGTGGTGGGCTGGGATTCCGGCCGGCTGGCCATGGTGCTGGCGGTGCTGGAGGCGCGCTGCGGCCTCAGCCTCGGCGACCGGGACGTCTATCTGAACGTGGCCGGGGGCCTGCGCATCACCGAGCCGGCGGCGGACCTGGCGGCGGCGGCGGCGCTCGCCTCCTCGGCCCTCGACCAGGCCCTGCCGCAGGACTGCGTGGTGTTCGGCGAGATCAGCCTCTCCGGCGAGGTGCGCTCGGTGAGCCGCATGGAAAGCCGCCTGAAGGAGGCCGCCAAGCTCGGCTTCCGCCGCGCGCTCGGGCCCGCCGAAATGGACGGCGGCGCGGCGATGGCGGCGACCGGGACAGCGCGTCTCAGTGACGCAGTGCGCCGCATCGGGGAGGCCTCGTGGGACTGAACCTCACCCAGTTCGACATGATCGTCCTGGTGCTGCTGGGAATCTCCGCGGCCATCGGCTTCGCGCGCGGCGCCATGCTGGAGATCGTCTCGCTGTTCGCCCTGGTCGCGGCCGCGGCCGTCGCGGTGTTCGGCCTGCACGCCTCCGCGCCCGTGGTCCGCAGGATCATCCATCCGGACTGGCTGGGAACGGCCGCCGCCCTCGTGGGCGTGTTCGTGATCGTCTACCTGCTGCTGCGCATGGTGGGCGCGATGATCGTGCGCCAGCTCCAGGAGGCCGAGTTCATGGGCGTCCTGGACCGCAGCCTGGGCCTGGCGCTCGGCCTCGCCCGCGGCCTCATCGTGCTGGGCGCGCTCAACCTGATGTTCAACGCCGCCACGCCCAAGGACATGCAGCCGCACTGGATCGTCGGCTCGACCACCTGGCCGCTGGCCCAGAACATGGGCCGCTTCCTCACGGCGACGGCGCCGAAAGGCATGGACATCGCCGGGCGATTGAAACCCGCGTTCGACCGGGCCTGGCACGACGCCAAGCACGACGCCATAGATGACAGATTGAAGTCAGAAGGCTACGACGCGCGGCAACGCAGCGAGATCGAAGACTTGGTGGAGAAATCCCGATGAAATCGGACGAGCGCTGGTCGCCACCCTACAGGGACCCGCTCGACGACACGCCGCGTCTCGAGTGCGGCGTGTTCGGGGTCTTCGACACCCATGAGGCCGCCGGGCTGACCGCAATCGGCCTGCACGCCCTGCAGCACCGCGGCCAGGAGGCCTGCGGCATCGCCTGCTTCGACGGCCAGCGGTTCCACACCGAGCGGCACATGGGCCACGTGGGCGAGGCCTTCGGCGGCGCGGACCTGACCGAGCGCCTGCCCGGCCGCTTCGCCATCGGCCACACCCGCTATTCGACGGCCGGCGGCTCGGTGATCCGCAACGTCCAGCCGATGTTCGCCGACATGGAAGCCGGCGGCGTCGCACTCGCCCACAACGGCAACCTGACCAACTTCCTGACGCTCCGCGAGCAGCTCGTCGCCAACGGGGTGATTTTCCAGTCGACCTCGGACAGCGAGGTGATCCTCCACCTGATCGCCCGCTCGCGGAAATCGCGCTTCGTCGACCGCTTCATCGACGCCCTGTCGCAGATCGAGGGCGGCTACGCCCTGGTGGCGCTGACCAACAAGAAGCTGATCGGGGTGCGCGACCCGCTGGGCATCCGCCCCCTGGTGCTCGGCGAGCTGGACGGCAAGGCGATCCTAGCCTCGGAGACCTGCGCGCTGGACATCATCGGCGCCAAGTTCGTCCGCGACGTCGAGCACGGCGAGATGGTGGTGATCGACGCCGACGGCGTCACCAGCCTCAAGCCCTTCCCGGCCAAACAGGCGCGGCCCTGCATCTTCGAGTACGTCTACTTCGCCCGGCCCGACTCCGTGGTGAACGGCCGCTCCGTCTACGACGTCCGCAAGCGCATGGGCCGCAGGCTGGCCCAGGAGAGCCTGGTCCCCGCCGACGTGGTGGTGCCGGTGCCGGATTCCGGCGTCCCCGCGGCCCTCGGCTTCGCCCAGGAGGCGGGCCTGCCCTTCGAGATGGGCATCATCCGCAACCACTATGTGGGCCGCTCCTTCATCCAGCCGACTCAGGCGACGCGGGAGTCGAGCGTGCGCATGAAGCTGTCGCCCAACCGCTCGGTCCTGGCCGGCAAACGGGTGATCCTGGTGGACGATTCGATCGTGCGCGGGACCAACTCGGTGCGCGTGGTGCAGATGGTGCGCGAGGCCGGCGCCGCGGAGGTGCACCTGCGCTCGGCCTCGCCGCCGATCATGTGGCCGGACTACTACGGCATCGACATGCCGGACCGCGAGAAGCTGCTGGCCGCCAATCACTCGGTCGAGGAGATCGCCAAGATCCTGGGCGTCGACTCCATGGGCTATCTATCGGTGGACGGGCTCTACTGGTCGATGGACGCCGCGCCGCGCGACCCGGCCTGCCCGCAGTTCACCGACCACTACTTCACCGGCGACTATCCCACGCGCCTGCTGGACCGCGAGATCGCCGAGGGCCGCAACGAACTCTCGGAACGGCAGCTCTCCTTCCTGGTCGACGCGTGATTCGACCTCCCCCGTTGCGGCAGCAATGGCGGGAGGGGGACCGCCCGCCGCAGAGCGGGTGGCGGAGGGGGCAAGCTGCAAGCTCGGCGGTTCGATTGCCGGGCGAAGCACTGCGCCTGACGCTCGCCCCCTCCATCATCGGCTCTCTGGCCGATGGTCCCCCTCCCGCCGCTTCGCGGGGGAGGTAGTCCAAGGCATGCCCGCCATTCTCGGCCGCCTGAAGGTCGACAAGTACCTCCTGCTGATCATCTCCATGGTGGTCGCCGCCTCGTTCCTGCCGGCGCGGGGCGAGGCCTCCGTGGCCTTCGGCTGGGCCACCAAGGTCGCCATCGGCCTCGTCTTCTTCCTCCACGGGGCGCGCCTCAGCCGCGAGGCGGTGATCGGCGGCCTGACGCACTGGCGGCTGCACCTGGTGGTCATGGGCGCGACCTTCGCGCTTTTCCCCCTGCTCTGCCTGGGCCTCGCCGCCCTGCCCGCCTGGATCATGCCCTCGGCGCTGGCCGGCGGCGTGGTCTTCCTGGGCTGCCTGCCCTCGACGATCCAGTCCTCGATCGGCTTCACGGTGATCGCCAGGGGCAATGTTCCGGCGGCCATCGCGGCGGCCTCGGCGTCGAACCTGCTGGGCATCCTGCTCACCCCGATCCTGGTCGGCCTGCTGCTGCACGCCAAGAGCGCCATCTCGCCGAGTTCGGCCTGGGCCATCGTCCTGCAACTCCTCGCCCCTTTCGTGGCCGGCCAGGTGCTGAGGCGCTGGGTCGGCGGCTGGGCCACCCGCCACGCCCGGCTGGTGCAGGTCGTCGACCGCGGCTCGATCCTGCTGGTGGTCTACACGGCCTTCTCCGGCGCCGTGGTCGAAGGCGTCTGGTCGCAGATCAGCGCGCTCGACCTGGTGCGGCTGCTGGTCGTCTGCGCGGCCTTGCTCGCCGCCGTCCTGGCCGCCACCTATTTCACGGCCCGCGCTCTCGGCTTCTCCAAGCCCGACGAGATCGCCATCGTCTTCTGCGGCTCGAAGAAGAGCCTGGCGAGCGGGGTGCCCATGGCCGGCGTGCTGTTCCCGGCCGCCACGGCGGGCCTGGCGCTGCTGCCGCTGATGTTGTTCCACCAGATCCAGCTCATGGCCTGCGCGGTGATCGCCCAGCAGTACGCAAAGCGGGCAGACTTGGAGCCCGTCAATCTAGCCTAGCCGAAGTTGGCCTCGACCTGGTTGAATACGCAGACCACCCGCGGCTTGAGGTCCGCCCCCACCCCGACCAGCTGCGCGGGTGGCGTCTCCAACTTATTGGTCGGGTGTGCCAGGAAATAGAGGCGGCCATCAATGCGCAACGGGGTCAGGTGGACGTAGCGCGAGGAGACCTTGGGATAGAGGCCCGGTTGCCCGCCTGAGATGACGATCCAGCCGGCGGGCCAGGGCGCCAAGGCCTTGTCTTCGTCGTGCGCGCTCAGCGCCGTGAGTTCGGGGTCGGTCGCTGCTGCGGGTGCGATCACTGCGATATCCCCGTCGAAGTAGTGGGTCTCGGCGCTGAACATCGCCAACCGATAGGTCCGCCCGCCCCGCTCGATCGACGCCAAGGCCACCCGGGGCGCGAAGGGGTTTGGTCCGGCCGGGATGGCCTTGAAGTCGAGCTTGGCGTCGAAAATGGCCTCGTCGTCCCAGCCGGCCATGATCTTGTCGAGCTTCGGCCGCGCGCCGTCCAGGAAATGGCGGCAGAGCTTCGGGTCCGGCGCACTGGCCGCGAGGAGCCAGGTCCCTGCCGGCAGCGGCTTGCGGCCATCGGCCGGATATTCCACGAGATCGCGACGCTTGGCGGCGAGATCGAACTTCGTCGCGCGGCAGCGAAGCGGCCCCTCGTCGTCGGTGGCGGTGCAGAACGTCAGGCTGCTGTCGCGGATCACGACAGCGGCGGTCCAGGGATCGAAGTCTTTCTCGTAGCCTGGCTTCCACTGCTTCCGCGAAAGCACGACGCGCCCGTCGATCCAGAGGCTGAAGAAAGCCGGCGAATCTGCCCCGCCCATGCCATAGGCGAACGATTGCCCTACGCCCATCCGGATCCGCACCGCGTGGCCGTTGGGAAGCCGGCAATCCGTGCGTTCCCCGGCCCTTCGCGCGGACAGCCCATCATCAATGGCGGCGGGCAGCCTGCGGATCGGCAGCGTGTCGCCCTCGTCCGCCATGCCGAAGCGGACGAGCGCGGTGTTAGACCTCGCGCTGCAGACCAGATCGGCCTTGGGCAACGACTGATCGGCCCGCGCCGCGGCAAGGCCGGTGACGGACATGAGCAGGGCCAGCAGAGCTATTCGGACACGACTCGTCACGCCCCAGGCTCACACCTGCGCCGTCATCAACGCAAGGGCCCGAAGGAGCTGTCTCGGGCCTGACACGGCCACCGCGACAGTCTAGGACACCGCCCATGTCCGATACGAACCTTCCCCTCGCCGACAAGATCGCCCTCGTCACCGGCGCCAGCCGCGGCATCGGCCGCGCCTCGGCCCTCGCCCTCGCCAAGGCCGGCGCCCATGTGGTGGCTGTCGCCCGCACCGAAGGCGGCCTGACCGAACTCGACGACGAGATCCGGCAAGCCACCGGCCAGCCGGCCACCCTGGTCCCGCTGGACATCGCCGAGGGCAACGGCCTCGACCAACTGGGCCTGGCCCTGCATCAGCGGTTCGGGCGGCTGGACGTCCTGGTCCACGCCGCCGCCATCCTCGGGCCCATGACGCCTGTCGCGCACCTTGAGCCGAACCACTGGGACAAGGTGGTGGCCGTAAACCTGACCGCCTCCTACCGGCTGATCCGCAGCATGGATCCGCTGCTGCGCGCTTCCGAGGCCGGGCGGGCGATCTTCCTGACCACCGGCCGCGCGGCCCGTCCCAAGGCCTTCTGGGGCCCCTACGGGATCACCAAGGCCGGCCTCGAGCACATGGTGCGCACCTGGGCCGACGAGCTGGAGCAGACCTCCGTCCGCGCGGTCCTGCTCGACCCCAACACCATGCGCACCAAGATGCGCGCCGAGGCCATGCCGGGCGAGGACCCGGAGACGGTGACGCCGCCGGAGGAGATCGGGCCGTTGATCGTGGAGCTGGCGCAGGCCGACCTGGGCCTGCCGCACGCTAACGTGGTCTTCGCCCGCTGGAAGGCGGACGGGACGCTCGTTTCGGCTTAGTCCCGGGCCGGGCGAGCTTGGCGGCCCGGCCGCGCGGAGCGCCGGCCTTCGGCTTCGGCTTGGCGTGCGACTTGGGCTTCGGCTTGCCGCTCGCCCCGGCCTTGGACCTGGCGGAGGCGGCGATCCGGGTCTTGGCCTTCAGCCCCGTGGTCGGCAGCGACTCGCCGAACGGCGCCCGCGCCGAGCCCTGGCCGGACTTCTCCTCGCCCTCGGCGTAGGGGTTCTTGTTCGACTTCACGGTCACCCGGATCGGCACGCCCGGCAGGTCGAAGCTCTCGCGGATCGAATTGATCAGGTAGCGGCGATAGCTTTCCGGCAGCTGGTCGGCGCGGCTGGCGAACAGCACGAAGGTCGGCGGCCGCGACTTGGTCTGGGCCATGTACTTGGGCTTGATCCGCCGGCCGTTCACCGCCGGGGGCGGGTGGCGCTCCGTGGCCATGCGCAGCCAGTCGTTGAGGTCGCGGGTCTTGACCTTGGTCGACCAGTCGTTGTGCACCTTGAAGACCGCCGGCATCAGCTTTTCGAGGCCGCGGCCGGTCTCGGCCGACAACGCCACGACCGGCGTGCCGCGCACCTGGGGCAGTTGCCGCTGCGCCTCCTCGATGAAGGCGGCGAGCTTGGCCTGGGGGTCCTCGACCAGGTCCCACTTGGCCAGCACGAAGACCAGGCCCCGGCCCTCGCGCTCGACGAGGTCGGCGATCTGCAGATCCTGAATCTCGAAGGGATGGGTGGCGTCCATCACCAGGATGACCACCTCGGCGAAGGTGATGGCGCGGATGGAATCGTGGGTGGAAAGCTTCTCCAGCTTCTCCTGCACGCGGGCCTTGCGGCGCAGGCCCGCGGTGTCCACCAGCCGGATCGAGCGGTCGCCCCAGGTCCAGTCCACAGGAATGGCGTCGCGGGTGATGCCGGCCTCGGGACCCACCAGCATCCGGTCCTCGCCGATCAGCTTGTTGACCAGGGTCGACTTGCCGGCGTTGGGGCGACCGACGATGGCGATCTTCACCGCCTTGTCGCCGTCCTCGTCCTCGTGATCGCTCTGGTCCGGGGCCACGGCGATCAGGGCCGCATAGAGGTCGGCCATGCCCTCGCCGTGCTCGGCGGAGATCGGCACCGGCTCGCCGAGCCCCAGGCCGAAGGCCTCCAGGATGCCCTGGTCGCCGGCCTTGCCCTCGGCCTTGTTGGCGGCCAGCACGACGGGCATGTCGCGGCGGCGCAGAATCTCGGCGAACACCTCGTCGATGGGGGTGACGCCGTCGCGGCTGTCGATGACGAACAGCGCCACGTCGGCCTCGTCGATGGCGAGCTCGGTCTGGATGCGCATCCGCGCTTCCAGGCTGTCGTCGGTCAGGTCCTCGAACCCGGCGGTGTCGATCAGCTCGAGGTCCAGGTCGCCGATCCGACCTGTGCCGAAGCGGCGGTCGCGGGTCACCCCCGGCTGGTCGTCGACGATGGCGAGCTTGCGCCCCGCCAGCCGGTTGAACAGCGTGGATTTGCCGACGTTGGGACGCCCGACGATCGCGAGTTTCAGCGCCATGGCGTCAGCATAGACCTATTGGTCAGCGCAGCGCGACGAGCTGGCCGTTGTCGGTGACCACATAGACCAGATTGCCCGCCGTGATCGGCCCGATCAGCACCGGCGACCCGACGGCGACCTTGCGCTCGACCTCGCCGGTCTTGGCGTTCACCGCCGCGACCACCCCGTCGGAAGAGCCCATGATCAGCCGGTTGTTGACCAGGATCGGGTTGGTCCAGAGCGCCTTGGGGATGACGTGCGCCCCGATGCCCCAGAGGCCGCCCGTCTTCTTGACCACATAGCCGGCGTTCATGTCGTGGACCCAGTAGATCTGGCCGCTCTCGCGGGCCGCGCAGATCAGCTTGCCGTCCACGCCCACCACATAGACCACGTCGCCCGCCGGCAGCGGTGAGGTGATTCCCACCACCGGCAGGCTCCAGCGCGCCTGGCCGGTGCGCAGGTCGGTGGCCGCGAACACGCCGGAATGGCTCACCGCGAAGACGTCGCCGCCGTAGATCACCGGGCGGCCCGGAATGTCCCGGATCTCCGACAGCGCGCTGGTGCGGCTCGCCCGCGAAAGCGCGTTGTTCCACAGGTCGTTGCCGTTGGCCGTGCGAAGGGCGATCAGCTCGCCCGAACCGAACGACGCCACCACCGTGTCGCCGGCCACCGCCGGGCTCGAGGCGGCGAGGATGCGGGCCGATTCCGAGAGGGCCTGGTAGGTCCAGCCCGGCGCGCCGGTGGCCGCGTCGAAGGTCAGGAGGGTGTTGTCCAGCGCCACGGTCATCACCCGGCCGCCGAACACGGTCGGCGCGCCGTGGATCGGCTGCTCGGTGCGGGTGCGCCAGCCGACCCGGCCCGTGGCGGCGTCGAGCTGCGCCACCAGGCGGAAGCCGGAGGTCACATAGAGCTTGCCGTCGGCGAAGGCGACGCCGCCGCCGAACCCTTCGCGGTCACGCTTGTTGTCGTTGGGCCGCATGTTGATGCGCCAGACCTCGGCGCCGGTCAGGGCGTCGTGGGCGCTGACGCCGGCCTCGGCGTCCATGGTGAACACCTTGCCGGCGGCTTCCACCGGCGGGGCGATGATCAGCTCCCCGTCTTTGGAGCCCCGGCCAATGCCCTTGCGCCAGGCGATGGCCAGGTTCGGAGCGGCGTTGGCGTTGCCCATCGACTGCTCGGGCGTGCCGCCCGGCAGCGGCCAGGCGGCCACGGCCTCGACCGGCGGCAGGGCGAAGTCGACGCCCTTCAGGGCCTCGGCCGGCTCCAGCTTCTGGTCGGCCGCGACGATCGAGATGCGATCGCCCTCGGTGGCCGTTTCCTTCGGCGTCGAGCCGTGGAAGGGGTTCAGGCGGCTGACCGTCGAACAGCCGGCCACGCCCAGCGCGGCCACCAGCAGGACGGCGGGCAAAGTCTTATGGCGGAAGGTCATTGCGGGGCGGTCGCCTGGTCTTGTTCCGGCGGCGCCAGGCCCATCGGCACGCCGCCCGGGCCGACAAGCATCGGCGGCGGCATGGCCAGCGCGGCCTTCACCGCGGCCGGCACACCTTGGCC
>Ga0210400_10000831_pt1 | contig 32500 bp, 31 predicted proteins | sample IncBWH26MmetaG_FD_155456 | JGI IMG/M metagenome (GOLD analysis project Ga0210400, IMG submission 155456) | Forest soil microbial communities from Barre Woods Harvard Forest LTER site, Petersham, Massachusetts, United States - Inc-BW-H-26-M | ecosystem: Environmental > Terrestrial > Soil >... | reverse complement strand
GATCGAAGCCACGCTCTGCATCGCCGCGGTTGATGCTCGCAAAAGATGATTGGCCCAGATCACGATACTCACTCCCGCGCGATCGAATACCTCGGCTGGTGTCTGGTAGTAGGTGGTCGGGACGATGACTACGGGACAGTTCTCTTTCCATTGACTCATGAATGCCAGTATCTGGTCGGGAGAAGAGAGCTTGCTGTGGACGAGGATGGCGTCGGCTCCCGCGGCGCGGTAAGCATGGGCCCGATCCAAGGTTTCGTTTAGACCCAAGCCAAGGATGAAAGCTTCAATGCGGGCGACCACTGAGAAGTCGCTGTCCTGTTGCGTATCCTTTGCCGCCTTGATCTTGCCGGCAAATTCTTCGGTATCGGCAAGGAGTTGATGTCTCTCATTGAGGAACGAATTCGTCTTGGGAAACACCTTGTCCTCGATGCACATGGCCGGGATATTGCGCTGCTCAAGCTTGCGCACCAAGCGGCGCACATTGTTGAAGTTTCCATATCCGGTGTCAGCGTCCAGGAGGATTGGCATGCTGCTGGCATCGCTCATCAGTTCCACGACCTCGAGCACCTGGGTCCAACTGGCCTCATTGCTGTCGCGCACTCCCATGGAGGCGGACAAAGTAAGACCACTGGCCCAAATCCCTTTGAAGCCCGCTTCTTCGACCAACTTCGCAGTCAGGCCGTTATGGGCTTCCATCAGAAACTCTAGCTTCCCGGAATGCAGAAGGCGCTTGAATTGAGTAGTCTTTTTGGTCATATACGCCCCATTTCATGGGAGAGCGCGCCTGCCGTGACGCTGATGTCGGGCTCGCAGCGCGCCGCTGTCATAGATCGCTGTTCGGCTTGTTGTTCGGATTGTTGGACGAATGCTTCGATGATCTCGACAACGCGAACTCCGATCTGTTGCTGCGTCTCGACTGTCGATGCACCGATGTGAGGAGTGAGGACCACATTGGGCAGTTGTGCCAGCGGGGAAATCTGGCCTTGACCTTCGTGTTCGTGGACATCCAACGCCGCGCCGCAAAGCCGCCCAGTAACTAGGGCGGCATATAGAGCCGTTTCATCTACTACGCCACCACGGGCAAGATTGATTAGATAACTGCCTTTCTTCATCCATGAAAGTGCTCTCCTGTTGATGAGATTCCGCGTTGAGTCATTTAGAGGAACATGAACGCTAACGAAATCGGCGGCGGAGAGGACCGTGCGATAGTCTGCGACTGTGATGCCCTTGTCGCTGAGGGTTTGAACAACGGCTGGAGTCGAGTCGGCAATACAACCCATCGGTTCCATGCCAACGGAGGATGCTAGCACTCCAAGGCGGGAGCCGATGTTGCCGGCCCCCACAATTCCTAACACTTTGCCGGCGAGCAGATGGCCTTCCAACGTATCCTTTGCCCATTGGCCGTGCCGCAGCATGGCATCGGCTTGTCGAATATTGCGGGCGAGCGCAAACATCAAGGCCAGAGCCATTTCTGCGACAGCCTGCGCTGCCGGTTCGGAAATCCTTCGCAGCACGATCCCCCGCTTACGAACGTATTCACAATCCAGATTGTCCAAGCCGCATCCGGCACGCACCAAGAACTTTAAATCGGGGGCGCAGTCCATGAGATGCCGCGTAATCTCAACCCCACTTCGAAACACCAGCGCTTCGCGATCGTGGATTAGCGAAGACAGGTCCGCTGTTGGCTGGTCGAATGAGCAGATTACGTCGTGACGTTGCTGCAATTGACGAATGGCTGACCGTTCCAAATGGCTTGCGACCAGGATTTTCATAAGTTTTGTATGCTGTTTTATACGGCGGGGGGAATTTCGACTTGCGCTTGCGAGCCAGCCTCATACCTGGCGGAAACCTGCCGAACGATTATGCCCACGACATCGTCCAAGTTGTTGTCTGTCACATTCACTTTCAAGTGGTCGATGTGACAGTAGACCAACACATTCGATATCTTCTCGTCCAAGCTGCGCAAGCGTTCGGGTGTGAACTCCTTCTTCCGTTCATAAATTTGCTGGTGGTCGCCGGTGAGCCAAAATGTGAGATCGACCCGCCGATCGTAAAGGTGGAAGAAAGAGTTGTTGATTCGGTGTCTTAGCAATGACGGCCTGGTGTTGATCTGCTCCAGCGGATGCCGATCATAGATGACGATCCAGCCGAAACATGCCAGGCAGAATCCCAACCAGCGCCGCAGCATGCGTTCGCAGTGCGCCGCCAACTGCGCCACGGGTGAGGGAAAGAACCTTTCGAGCATCGGCAAACATCGAAAATGCGCCGACCCCATAGTGATCACTTTGACGGGACGAGTGAGACGACGGAAGGCATTAGCAACACTTGTTTTTCCCGTGCCGTCAGCTCCGAGAAGCGCAATCTCTAGCCCAGGGTTGCGCGGGCGTGTGGTGATTCCTTTCGATTTCACGATGTGGAGGTTCACTGGCAATTCGAAATGATCAGGCAATCTCGTTGAGTGGAGCCGAATCTCGTGGCGAGCGCAATGACGAAACGGTCCAGCGCGCACGCTTAACGTAATCAAGCAATTGCGAGCCTGTCAGCCAGATACCTAACAGAGCGGTTCCGCCCCACGCGAGTGATATCAGTCCCAATGCGACGAGATCATCCTTGCGGCTGCCATGCAGCGGAATGGCCTGTGACGCGCCCCACGCGGCCAGTCCGGCAAAACTTGCAACTGCCATAACCTTTCCGATTTCACGCCAGCGGAGGTCAGTCAAGCGGACTAGATGGCGCCGGTGCAGCAGCACAGCGAGAACAGTCGTGTCCAGCACGATGGCGATATCTGACGCGATCACCAGCCCGACGACCGAAAACATCCTGAACATTACCGCGTAGATCGGGAACGCGATGATGGTGACAATGGTCGACGCAACCATCGGTGTCAGCGAGTTTCCAGCCGCAAAGAATGCGCGGGCGTAAAGCACCTCTATTGCCCAAAACCCTAGTGCGAGAGAGAAACAGAGCAGGTATATAGCAGTTTGTTGGGAGTCGGAGAATTGGAATCGGCCACGGCGATAAACCAGATCGACGACCGGAAGCGCCGCGGCCATGAACCATGCTGTGCCCAAAATTGAAAGCGTGAAGATTCCCGTTACCGCCTTATTTACGCTAGCTCCGAACTCCTTGCTCCGCTTTTCACCGAAGAGGCGCGCAAAAAATGGCAAGGACGCTTGCCCGGCTGTCTGGCCGAGGATTCCCAGCGGAACGGTGAAAAGCTGTCTGGCGTAGTAGAGGCGGGAAATGTCTCCCGGACTGCCGGAGGCGAAATATCGCTGGTACAAAGAGTCAGCCATCAAGATGCTAATGCCAAGTCCCAGAGGGACGGAAAGACGAACCCACTCGCGGAAGGCAGGATTATGTATGTCGAACGACGGGCGAAAATGGAAACCACTGCGGTCGGCACTAATGGCATTAAGAAAAAAATGACCGATGAACAATCCAGCCACCACGCCGAATGCCAGTGAAGTGATGCCGAAGCGTCGCGCCGCCAGTACGCCCGACAGAATGATGCAGACGTTATAGAGAAGAGGTACGGTGGACGGGACCAGAAACCACCGACGCGACAGCAGCACCGCGGCGTATACGCCGCCAAAATAATAAAAGATTTTTCCGGGCAGTAAAATCCGCGTGATCCTCGTGCAAAGCTCGAGCTGCGCCGGCGTGAAGTGGGGGAACATGTACGGCTCGATCTTCGACGCTGTCAGTTCGAGAACCGTGATACCCAGGGCCAGGATCATGAATATCACGGTCATCATCACGTTTATGCCCTGCTGTGCCACCTCCTCACGGTTTTCGGCACGATAGCGCGCCAGGATAGACGTGACCGTGATACCAACCGATCCCGCTGCGAGCATGCAGGAAAACGTGTCGGGAAGAGTGAAGGCGGCAACATACGCATCTGTGTTTGCACCTGCACCGAACACGGAGGCGACATATGCCTCGCGCACATAGCCAAGCAGCCGCGAGACACACAAAGCCGATACCAGCAACATGGCCGCCGAAATTGGCGTGTGCTCGTGCGAAGGCCGTAGCAGCCCTGAGATCCTGGACCACCGGGTCTTTGGAGTTGGAGCCGCGGGGAATTCGGTAAGGTTAGTGGCTACAGACATGATTCGCTGAAAACCGGAAGAAGAAACGTGGGGATCAGCGCCGGTAAATTGCTACCCCGACAGCAGCCTGCAATATGGCCTGCAGGCTTTTAGCAGCGGCATTCTTTCCCGCGCTGTCGGGAATGAAGAGGATATCTTCGGCTTGCAGCCGGACATCTTTGTTACGGCCATCCAGAATTTTTTTGACTGAGATAGGAACGGACTCGCGAGCGCCCTTGACTTGGCGAACGATCTGGGCCCGATCCAGAGCGGCCATTGGACTATTCCCGCCTGCGAGCGCTAAGGCCTGAAGCACAGTGATCTGGTTGTCAGTCATCGGATACCCGCCCGGCTTGTTGACGTTTCCGATCACATACACCACTCCCGCGGTAGCGACCACGATCGTATCCCCTGTCAGAATCGCGGGGTTGGACGTGGCGGCGAGTTCAGGATCTGGCGAGAGCGTAACCACGCTCGGAGCGTTCTGGCCAGCATGCGTGACGGAAACGGTCTTGGAGGCATTGGGTGTAAGTCCGCCTGCTTGAGAAAGCAAGTCCAACAAGTGACGGTCGGCCAGCAGTGGATACACTCCCGGATTTTTCACCTCCCCTAAGATTGAAACCCCCTGTGTGACGTATTCCTTCTCGAACACGGATACTCGGGGCTCGCGGTAGAAACCGCCTTCGACCAGTTGGCGCTCAATCGATCGTTCGGCTTCGGAGGTACTCATGCCGGCGACATGAACCAGGCCGAGGGGTGGCAGGGAAATATTTCCGGAAGAGCTGACTCGGAAATCAGCGTTGAAATCCTGGGTCCCAAACATCGTGATCTGCAGAAGATCCCCGATTCCAATGTGAAGGTCCTGAAGCTTCCCCGTAGCGGCAGCCTCTTGCGCAAGCCCGTTTGTTGTTTTGGAAGTTGTGCTGACAGGGTCGCGGGTAGGCGGAGCGCTCGCGGTTTGCGCGCTCAGCCCTGCATGGACCAAGGTTAGGGTCGTCAGTATCAATATCAGACAGCGGGTCTTATATATGCTAAGCATGGGTTTTTAACCTCCAACGGGTGCTTGGTTGGATCATTGGGCAGAAGTGGAGCATTCCGTCGTACAGGAGACACTGATATCCGCGCGCGTGGAAATCGGCACTAATCCGTTTTCGCCACGTCGATAGTTGCACTGGCAATGCGGGCAACTTAGAACGCCCTCCACTGCCGTCGTCGGGATGCGCTGAGCGCAGATACACATCCAGCCGATCTGCCGCGCTGGATTACCCACCACCAGCGCAAAATCCGGGACCGAACGAATGACCACAGCACCTGCGCCGATGAAGGCGTACCGTCCAATTGTGACGCCGCAGACGATGGTGGCATTGGCGCCTATGGTGGCATTGCTCCGGATCACGGTCCCGACCAGCGAGTCCGCCGATTTCTTGATATACGCCCGAGGATTCGGATCGTTGGTAAGTACGCAGTTGGGGCCGAGAAACACGTTGTCTTCGATCGTCACACCCGTCCATACGTTGACTCCGTTTTTTACCGTGACGTTGTTGCCGAGCGTGACGCCTTGTTCGATGTAACACTGTTCACCGATATTGCAGCCCCGCCCAATGCGCGCATCTTTCATTACATGGGCGAAAGCCCAGATGCGCGTGTCTTCGCCGATCTCATCGGACTCAACCAAGGCGAGGGGATGGGCCATATATGACCGGCCAGATTGCACGGCAGTCGTCGGAGTCGGAGTCATAGTCATCAGGCCACGCCTTCCAGTTCTACCAGCGCCGGCGTCAGCGTCGGCGGCCGCCCGCTTAAGGAACGCTTGACAACGTCTTCGAGGACTCGAACCACTTTCAGCCCAAACGCGCCGTCAGTGCGCGGCCGCTGGCCGCTGGCGCTGCAGTCGATGAAGTGTTCGATTTCGACGAGTAACGGTTCGACATTGCTGAGATTGGGAGCCACCATGTCGCCGAGTCGATAGGTGAGTTGGTGCTCTCCAAAGGATTCGGGCTGCTTTACCACTACGCCACGGTCATAGATCTTTATCTTTTCGCTGGGCTCGGTATCGTCATACACGATCATGCGCTTGGAACCGACGATTGAGGTGCGGCGCATCTTCTGCGGAGAAAGCCAACTGATTTCGATGGATGCCACCACGCCGCTGGGGAACTGGAGCCAGATGAAGGCCACATCATTCTTGTCCTTCTGCACGCAGGCACGCCCGAAGGAACTTCCCCAGACTGGCATTTCGTCAAGCCAATGCAGCAGGATCGACACATCGTGGACAGCCAGATCCCAGATCACGTCAACATCTTTCTGGTACAGGCCCAGATTCACGCGAGACAAGCTGATGTAATGGATGTCGCCCAACGTCCCATCCTCAATGAGGTTCTTCACCACGTTTACAGGGGGGCTGTAAATGAAGGTGTGGCCAGTCATGAGCGTGCATCTTTGCCGCTCCGCCAATTCGACGAGTTCTTCCGCAAGGCGGGAGCTGTGGGCAAGTGGTTTTTCGACCATCACATGCTTGCCGCGGAGCAGCGCTTCGCGAGCCAGTTCGAAGTGGGTGGCGATTGGGGTTGCAATCACCACCGCGTCCACGCTGTCCCAGAGCTCGTTCGCCGACGAGAATCCCTTCAGTGAAGGATAAGAGCGTAGGGCCTTGCCCAAGCTTCTTGGGTTGGCATCGCAGCAAGCGACGAATTCACATTTCTCTGTCTGGTTCAGGGCCCGCGCGAGATTGGGCCCCCAGTAGCCGTAGCCGATCAGTCCGACTCTCATATTTATCCTGCCTTTGCCAGGGAATTGAGAAGGGCGTGCTCTTTCTTTGCGTTTGACGCGACTACCGCATCCAGGAACTGTGACTGAATGCGTTCTTGCAGCAACTCAATATTCGGCATGACACAATGGCCGCCGATCCAGCCTGGAAAAACGTGTGAGGGGAGAAAATCAACTTCCTTGATGAAGGCATTCATCTCGTCGAACGAAGCGTCATAAGATTCGGCAAAGCGCTCCACCTCCTGGGCCCAGCCGATGAGTATGCCCAGCCACGTAGTCTCGATTAGCTTGGCAAGCTCGCCAATCTCCGGGGTACGGAAGATATCAGTGCGGAAACCGGCGGCGCGGAGGTGCGCCAGCGCCAGTGTGGTGGCGATACTATCGATGCCACCCACGAACTTCTTGTAGCGAAGCAGGTCCTCTTCCATCCGCACATGCTTGCCGCGTGCCGGGCTGTAGGCAAGCCTGGCGCCCGACTCCTCATAGACTCTGCGAGTCGTTCCAGGAACAACCGTGCTGTGGATAATCGTCAGTTCTGGTTTGTATTTGCGAATATAGGCAACGGTCGTACCGACGAAATCGGGGATCTGGTACGGGTAGCAGATATGCATGGTCGAGCAGGGCGCAGCAACTTCGACGGGCTCAATATCAACCCCGACGCATTGATGAGCGCGACTGAGAATGTTCTGAAGCGGTTTTCCAATTTCCCCTTGGCCCACGACAATGACAACTGAGTCAGTCACGAGAGTTTCTCCTGATTTTGTAGCTGGATCGTTTGGTTCGTAGCTGGATTATTTCGACGAAATCAACACTGGCCGGAGTTCAAAGCTTGTTTCCAATCGAACGCAGGGGTGAACTCCAGCGCCTCCAAAACGGTCTGGTAAGCGTGGCCATAATTCGGATCGAGCAGGCTCCGGTTGTGCCAGAGCAAAGTGAATACTCCTCCCACAATCTTGCAACGTTGCGCGCACTGCAATAGCAACTCGACCGATTCCTCTGGAGCTAAATCCATGTAATACGCCAGGGTGACGTCCATGGCCAACAGCGGGATCTCCAACAGATCGATCTCGCGACCCAGTTCCAGCGACCACGGACGATACGGCACGCAGGTGCCTGCCCGGAATCCGATATGATCGGAAAAACCGACTGTGCTGTCGTATGCCAAGCCACACTTTTCCCAGTCGTGCCATGTACGCGGGTGCCAGCGTAGGAAGTGCTGACGGCCTCCAACTCTACTCTCGTCGAACACTTCGCAAATGTGTTCCACCTCATCGCCGAGACGCTGCAGATTATCAAAGGTGTAATAGCTGGGATGAATGCCCAGTTCCACCCCGTCATTCTTCAAGTGGGAGACAACCTCGTGGACACGCTTCAGGGATAAGTCATAGCCGCTGTCCCAGTCGCTCTTTGGGGAACTCTTCCAGTACAGCGCCGAGGTCAACCCGTGGTCGCTTGACATTTCCGTAATCCGAAATACTGCTTCCAGCAAGCTGGGCCTGAGTCCGAAGGCAGGACCAAGCAAATCACGCAGCGTGGCAAATGGCTTGCGCCGTTTTACCGTGTGCCCTAGTGAATTGGCCAGATTAAGAGGAATACCTACCTCGTCCACGTCGTGGGAGAGCTTGACGCGCAACTTGCGCTCGGGTGGCCGCCAGCCGGGGAGCAGCGACTCAATCACTTGCTGGAGGGCCAGACCGTATTCATCCACGATGGGACGATGCAGGAAGTTATGCCTGAGCGCCACCCCCTGCGCTGCGAGGAAGCGTCCGTGCATATCTGTTTCGTCCGACTGTAACTCCTCGAAGCGGCTCAGAGTCAGAAGCATGGACGCAAGCAGATCAATCGGACATTCCCAGGTGTCACTGCCAGTCCTCACAAAGAGTGGCCCAGCATATGGCCGATCCACAAACGGAACGATAAAGTTTGGAACAAGAACCGAGAGCGAGCTCACCTGTGGATATGGCCACGCGGTGTGCATCACGTGATAATCCCCATTAACAAGGTCGTGCCAAAATGTTGCTGGCGCATTTCGGAAGCGAATTCTTGCATCGCGACCGAGCGTCCAGACCGTGGCATCATCGTTGATTTCCACCTTCCACGAATTGAGAAGTTCATGAGGTATTGCGGCTCGATGCGCCAACTGCCGGAGCGCATACAGTCTGGCCGCAGGGCTGACACCGTCTTCCAGTTGGACTTTGAAAGATGAAGACGGCGAGTTTGCCTCCGTGGGATCGCAAGACGGCACTTGGAGGCGCAACGCGTGCGAACCGGACAACGCCACCTCAGGCATCGCTGAAGACTCAGGCCCGGAGATTTGTTTAGCGAGACTCATCGCGTTGCAAGAACACTCCGCGGCCCAGCCGTCGACTGGTAGGCTCCGATGTCAATGCCGGAGCCAGATCGGGATCGGTCCTCAATGTCTTCCGCTGGCGCTCCTTCTGTACTTCCTGAACGAAGTGCGGGGCTCCCTGGCTTCAGGCGGTAGTCGCCGTGGGAATCGCCCGTGTAGTTCACGAATTGGGGGTTAGCATTGATGGTGTCGGCGGCCACGTTGCTGTTTTGAAGTTGGAACGGTCCGAGTTTGTTCTCGTACGTCAGGTTCTTGAGATAGCGGTTATGGGTACCGGTATTCCCGGATTCTACAAAGCCGTACCGGCTGTTGTACGCCAGGATGTTGTTGGAGACGAGGCAATTGTCGGCTCGGTTTCCCTTTGGTTTGTCACCGGCACCGACGACCAGACCGGAAGAGCCGTTGTTGAAGACCGTATTGCCGGAAATCACAACGTCGGATGCGGCGTGCCACAGGTGAATGCCATAAGCACGGTTGTGGTACACGAGGTTGTTGAGAATTTGGCCGCCCCGGTTGGCATGGTAGATGCCATGCACCTGGCTGCCCGAGGTGCCACACTGAGAAGCATTGGTCCAGCCGATATCGTGGACTCGATTGCCAATCGTGTCATTGTCGGAACCGGAATAGTTGCCGTGAAAGATCCCCGCGCCGCCGTTGTCGCAGAGGACGGAAGTCGGTCCAGCGATATCGTGCACGTGGTTGGCAATGAATCGGACATGAGAGCCGTCATTGTAAAGCCCGGTTCGCCCGATGCCGCTTACATCGAAGCCAATAATATCCACGTAATTACCCCGGTTGTCCCAGGCGCTGTGATCGATGACTTCCCCGACGATGTGAGCTTCCCATTTCTGCTCCGAAATGTAAGTGATGCGGGCATCGGCGACTCCTGATGCAGTCGTGGCGATTCTTCCTCTGTAGACACCGGGGAGTACGTGCACGGTGTCGCCCGGCAGTGATGACGATGCTGCGTACTCAATCGTCGCCCACGGACGCTTCACAGTGCCCGCATTGCGATCGCTTCCGTTAGGCGACACGTAATAGTTTCGACCGCCTGCTGGCGCACGCCTGTCTGTGAATTGCTGTCCATGCGCGCCAATGCTCAACAGGCCAATGCTCAACAGAAAGATGCTGGACAGAATGGCCGTCGAGATTCCGTTGAGCATCGCGTTAAGGTTTCGCGACATGTTGAGCTCTATAAACCACACTGTTCTAAGGGACATCACGATGCGAACCATTCAGCCAAGGAACCGGCCGTACTCCAGCCAAGGGAATGCATGTACTTCCGATTCTTTAAATAAGCCGCCGCGCAATAGATAATTGTTCAATTGCATCTGCAGACCGCGCCAGCGCCACGTCCTCTGATCGAACCAAAATCCAACCTAATCACTAAGGAAGGAATCGATAATGTCTAAAGCTTGCAAAGTAACTTGTCTAATTTTCTTACTAGCGCGCGTTGGAACGATCTCCGCGCAGAGCGTGGGCGACAGCTTTAATAGCGTCGGTGCCAGCGTTTCGGTTGTAAATACCACCGTCGGTCAATATTACGTCTCACCAACCGGCAGCGACTCCAACGATGGCTCCGCGGCCCATCCATGGGCGACCATCGCGCATGCGGCGACAATGATTGGCCCTGGCGCAACTGTTCACGTGGCTCCCGGAACGTATACGGGTTACATCACAACTAGAGCCAACGGCACGTCGTCGTTGCGAATTACCTACATATCTGACGTGCAATGGGCAGCGAAGATCGTCGGCAACCTGGTAGACCGCAGCACTTGGCACAATTACGGAAATTACGTGGACATTATGGGATTTCAATTGGCCTCGGTTGGGCGCATAGGCCTGTACAACGATGGATCGTTTGTGCGCTACATCGGGAACCATGTCCACGATGTCGCGGGTCCAACTTCTGCAATGTGCGACTTGGGTGGGGCTGGAATCATGCATGGCAATTACTCGGCGGCACATGACGAGATGATTGGAAATTTCGTTCATGATATAGGTTTGGTTAACTCCGCCCAGTGCCCGGGGTACGTTACCGTTCACGGACTTTATCACGCGAATCGGCGAGGACGAATCGTCAATAATCTGGTCATTCATGCCAGGGACTACGGTATTCATCTTTACCATTCGGCAACCAATGTAATCGTTGCAGATAATACGTCCCTGAAGAATGGTGCTAGTGGATTGGTAGTAGGCAATTCCGATGGAGGTTCTGACAATTACACGGTTGTAACTAACAACATCTTTGCCTATAACACCGACTACGGTTTCCGCGACGACAGTGGCACGACCGGCCCAAATAATAAGTACAACAACAACCTAACCTTCCACAATGGCTATGGAAACTATGTTGCCTCGGGCGGTACTGTCAGTGGCAACATCAGCAGTGACCCACGATTTGTCAACTACACGGGAACCGCCCTGGGCAATTACCAACTACAGGCTGCAAGTCCAGCCATCAGGTCCGGAACGACACTCAACGTTCCCAGCACTGATTTCGACGGAGGCATACGCTCTGTCGTTAAAGGCTACGACGTCGGATGCTATGAATATGGCGCTACCCCTGGGACTTGGCCCTGGTACTGAGGTTGGGCGTCCACAGCCGGCATCAACGCCTGGGGCTCTCTTTTCTTCCAGAAGCACCGGGCTCGAGTAACTCAAAGTAGAACTTGAGCAGTATGCGCTCTTCACTCTTCCAGTTGTAGAGCTCACAGGCGGCCTGCCGTCCGCGGTGTCCCATAGCTTCGGCCTCAGAGTCATGGCTGAGCAAGTATTCCATAGCGCGCGCAATCGCCTGCGGATCCTGCGGATCTACCAGAAGGCCACACCCTGCTTCGCCGATAATTTGCCTCCACAAGGGAAAGTCTGACGCGATCACAGGAATGCCTGCAGCCATGTACTCGAACAACTTGATGGGCATTGCATTGCGGAAGTTTGGCTCCGGCTGCAGCAACAGAAGGCCCAGGCGAACGCGTGAAAGCAGGTTTGCAACTGATGGCCGGTCGAGCACCCGGAGATATTTCACACGAGCCCAGCCTGGTAGCCTCATAAGGTCTGCGCGCAGCTCTGCGGGAGAAAACGGCCCCGCCAGCATCATTTGCGCCGGATTATCGGGGAGAAGTAGGGCGAGTGCCTGTAATATCTCGCGAATGCCCCGTCTCTCGCTGATCGAGCCGATGTAAGCCACCGCTGGAAGGCGCTCGTCCCAGGGCAACGCCCCGTTGGGCGCGATCTCATCAAGCATTGGAAAGTTGTGCACCACAACAGTGTGTGGATTAATCGAGCTAAAGCGCTTGGCAATAGCGGGAGTGGCCGCAACCAGCCCAGAAAAGCGGTGGCAAGCTGCGTCTTCGAGTTTCCGCACCGACCACGTCAGTGGCCGGCGCAGAGACCGGGGAATATAGTCCTTGTGCAATATATCGGCGGGTGCATCCTCATGGATGTCATAGACCACGGTCTTTCCGCGCGCCGCCAGGAAGAGCCCCAGCGGTATAAGTTCGGGATCGTGGAAATGGTACACGTCTCCGTTCTGTCGTAGCGCTTCTCTATATAAGGACCACGCAGTACGGGTCATGCGAACGAGGCGTCCTCCACTGGTCTGGATGCCTTTGACTTCGACAGAGTCCACTACTTCATCCCGCGGGTGCGGAACAATCAGGACCACGTGCTTGCCCGACCGCGCCAAAGACTTGCACTCCTTGTGAAACACGCGTACGTCAAACGCCGTGTGCACCGAGGTGAGATGGACAATTTTAGGTTGCTGATGCATGGCTGCAGTCTGCAAAATATCCGAGATTCATCCCGCAAAGTTCAAGATGGTATCGATCGTATATTCGATTTGCTCGTCGGCAAGCTCCGCATACATGGGCAGGCTGAGAATTTCTTCGGTAAGCTGTTCCGCCGTTGGCAGGGAGTTCTTCCCCGGATAACCGAGTTGCTGGTAGGCCTCCGTTAGGTGCAGGGGAACGGGATAGTGAATCCCGGTTCCAATTCCATTGGCGCGGAGGTAGTTGCGCAGCGCGTTGCGTTGTGGCGTCCGAACTACAAACAGGTGGAACACATGTTCGCCGGCGGTTGTTACTTCGGGTGGCGTGACGGGCGAATCCGCAAGCGCCGACGCCATCAGCTTCGCATGTTCGCGACGGAGGTGGTTCCACCGATCAAGCTGGCACAGCTTGATCGAAAGTATCGCGGCCTGGATGCCGTCTAGGCGGGCATTCGTCCCAATAACCGCATGCTGATACTTCGCCGGACTTCCATGATCGCGAAGCAGACGCAATTTGCACGCTTCGTCGAAATCGTTCGTGGTCACAGCGCCTGCATCTCCGTACGCTCCGAGGTTTTTGCCAGGATAGAAACTGAAGCAGGTAAGCCGTCCTGAGGCCCCAACCTTGGCGCCGTTGTACGCGCTGCCATGAGCCTGAGCAGCATCTTCGATAATCTGCAGCCGGTAAGCAGCCGCGAATTCGACCACCTTCCGGAGATCCATGGATCGGCCATAGAGGTGTACAGGGATGATCGCCCGTGTTCGAGAAGTAATCATCCTCTCTGCAGAGTTAACGTCGAGGTGGAAGGAGGCAGCATCGACGTCAGTAAAGACCGGCTTGGCTCCCACGTTGCTGACCGCTTCCGCTGTAGCGAAGAAAGTATTTGCAGGCACCAAAACCTCATCACCCGGCCCAATGCCCGCAACCTTCAATGCGAGTTCCAGGGCCGATGTTCCTGAGGAAACTCCAACTGCGTACCTCGCCCCGATGTAGGAGGCAAATTCCTGTTCAAAGTTCTCGACGAACGGTCCGCCGACGAATTGCGCGGATTCCAACACATTTGTAACTGCCCGGTTAATTTCGGGCGCAAGTTCGCGATATTGCGCCTTCAAGTCAAGGAACGGGACTTCGAGTGCCAGTGCTGAGGTTGGGTTCACGACTTCACAGTCTCCAATTGATGTTGTAGTTGTGTTTCGCTCAAGCGTATCCGGCCGGTGAGGTCCTGAAACCAGCGGTCCACCAGCAATGGCCAGGACAGATTCTCTTCGATGAATGTGCGACCGTTCCGCCCCATGCTCTCCGCTAGCCGTGGGTCAGCGGCAAGCTGAGAAATAGCTTCCGCAATAGCGTTCGGCTCGCCCCGTTCAATCACGAATCCTGCGTTGGCGTTCTCCACTAACCGGGCGCCTTCTCCCGGTCCTATGTACACGACTGGCCTGCCACAGCTCATTGCGGCCAAGCTCTTTACCGGACGAGTGTGTTGGGAAATCGAACTCTCATTCAGGCTGACAATACTGCACGAGGCAATCGAAAAAAGTTTCCTCACCTGCTCAGGGGGCACCGGATCAAGAAAAGTCACACTGTGGATCTCGAGATGTTTAGCCTGACGGATCATTAGAGGCTTGGCGGAACCGTCGCCAACAAAGACGAAGTGGCATTGCGGACGCTGCTCCTGCAATACTTTCGCCGCCTGCAGGATTCGCTCCATGCCGTGCGCATAGCCATGTGTGCCGGCGTAAAGAATGATCTCCTTGTTTTGCAAACCCAATTCGTGCCTTAGTCCGTCATCAGGTGGCATTGGAGCAAACTGCTCGAGATCCACTCCGTTGGGTAAGAAAAGCACCTTGCTTTGAGGCACGCCCCTGCCCTGAAGTTCAGAGAGAATTCCTTCGGTAACAGCGCAGACGTAGTCGGCCTTGCGGTATGACCAAAGTGCCAGTGCGCGGGCAAATTTCAGGATGATTCCCTCCCTGTTCAGCTCGAGGTTGTCGCGTATCGCGTCCGGCCACAGGTCTGCGACGTAAAAAATGAACGGCACGTTTCGTAATCTTGAATAAAGAAAGCCAGGCACCGACAGCGAGAGTGGAGGGGACTCGATAAAGAGGCAATCCGCCTTACCTGCCCTTACAAGGCCAAAGAACGATAGCAACGTGAAGGTAAGATAGTTGAGATAGCGGCGCCACCCCTTGCCGACAGCGGCATAGAGCCAGACGCGGTGCACCCGCACGCCCTCCCAGATTTCGCAGGTATAAAACTTGCCGCGATAACCATCGAAGATGCGCCCCACCGGATGGTTGGGCATTGCGGTGACGACCTCGACGTCGTGCCCCAGCCGCCGCAACTGGCGAATGATCGCCGCAAGCCGTATTGGAGCGGCACTGGCCTCGGGTGCGAAGTACTGGGTTAAAAACAGAAATTTCAAGGTTAACCTCTACCGCGCCCGAGAACCAAGAAGGCTGTTCGCAGCAGAATGCCGCAGTCGCTCAAGAAAGTCGCACGCTCCGCATACTCCAGATCTATCCGGATCTTTTGCGGCAGCAGGTTGCTGATATAGAACTGTTCCATTTCCTCCGGCGGTACTTTGGCTAACTCCTGCTCTTCGTTGCGGAATCTCAAACTGGCGGGACCGGTGATTCCAGGGCGAAAGTTCAGAATGTTGCGATCCTGCCCGGTCAGCGTCTGTATGTATTTCGACATGTCGGGTCGATGACCCACCAGACTCATATCGCCCATAAGAACGTTGAAGAACTGAGGCAACTCATCCAGCTTCCATTGTCGTAACCGTCTGCCCACGGGCGTAACCCGGCTGTCACCGGAACGTGTGAGGAAGGCCCCAGGGTTGCTGCCTGTAAAGGGGTACATAGTTCGAAATTTCAAGAGTGGAAATTCTTCGCCGTTCTTTCCAATCCGATTCTGCCGGAACAAGAAGGGCCCTCGGGAGCTAGCTTTTGCCACTAGCGCGAGGATGACCATCAAGGGTGCGGCTGCGGCGCAAAGCACAAGGGCGCAGCAGATATCAAATAATCGTTTGCTCACCGAAAGTGACCACGGCGCTGCCTTGGGAAGTGCGGAGGCGAGAACGGTTCGGGTTGTATTTTCCATGATGGTGATCTGTGATGAATTTCTCTGGCAGCGGCCCCAGACGCGTCAAGAGTAAACGGTGTAATCCCTGAGGGGCAGACGGTCGAGTCCGAAGGTATTAGTTGGAAATGTGTGCCACTCCACTGTGTTGCTGTCATGTAACCGTCGCTGCGCGATTCCGGCAAGGGCGAAGATCACGCCGCACCACAACCACAATGGCCGGTTCACGTTGATGTCGCCACTGGTCATGGTGGCAAGCAGAGAGAACAGGAAGACTGGCGCGATAAAGCTCAGGTCCGCAGAACTTCGCCAGATGCGCCGCAGCGCCAAAAAAACGGCGAGGAAAAGAGTTCCGAGCGCGGCCAAGCCCATCACGCCTTCTTCGGCAGCTATCTCAAGCACGAGGTTGTGGGGATAAGCGGGGACATCGCGATCGAGAGCATAATAGCTCCAGCCACCCAGTCCCCATCCCGTCAACGGCTTTTCCGCAAACATCTGGAGCGCCCACCGGTAAAGGGTCAACCTTCGTCCCGCAGTGTAGGTTGGAGTTGAGGAACCGCGAAGGACTTCCTCGATTTCCGCTCTTTTCGTCGCGAATTTTCCTTGTGCCGCCTCCTGCTGCTGCAGCCAGTAAAGGGATGCAGCAAACGCCAGAAGACCGCCCAATAGGACGGGCAGCCAGACAGTAGTCGCGGTCACCGCCGCCCGTATACGGCGCAAAAACAGGAAAGGAAGAAGCACCGCCACAAAAAAGAGCACTGGGCCCCGTGCCACCGAGGCAATCAGCGCGGCACATAGCAGAGGGACCGAAACCATCAACGAGAGCCGGCGCAAACTATAGTGGGGGCAGAACAACAGCCAAAGCAGACCGAAGCCCACCGCTTGACCCGCCCCTATCTGCGTAACGTCGCGACTCTCGGAGGAAAGAAGATGACCAGTGGGGTCGAACAGGGATGCGTTGTTGACTCCGAAGAGTAGCTTAATGCTTAACAGAATTGCGCATATCAGCATTGCCAACGTGAAGTGACGTAGATCGTCCGTTTTTCTTATAAGGACTAGAGGCGCGAAAAATAAGACACCCGAAATTACAAGGAATCGAGTCAGTTTATCCCAGCCATACGATGGGGCTGGGGAGTAAACGTAGCTAACGGCTGTAGTCATAGCCAGGGCGCCGAACGAGGCAACACCTTTCCATTGGGTCAAGAATTCACGTTGCCAATGGTGGTCCTTCCTTGTGATCGCGAGGAGTAAGTCGAGCAGGATCGACCCACAAAGCAGGAGCAAAGCGACGATCGTTGGGTCGGTGAGGCTGAAACCTTTCGATTCCCCCGTCTTGAGGTAGCCCACGAAGATAAGTGGCGGGATGAATGCGGCGCGGAAGTTGCGCATCGCAACCAGGAGGAATGGCGTTAACGCCAGTGCCGCCAATACCCAAAGCGGTCCACCGGACTGCAAGGCATTCGGCAGTTCGATGCCGACGCTTGCGCTGCTGAAAGCCGCTAACGTTGTAACAGCAATGGTCATAGCTGGAGGACTAGTTCGAATAATTGTAGTAACTGTATTCAGGCGCGGTCAGGTCCGCACCATTGAGTACTACGCCGAGCACGGGAGCTTGCACATCCGCGAGAATCTCCACGCTCCGGGTCAACGCGTCGCCGGTAGTTGTGCCACAACGGCCTACAAGAATAACGCCATCGACCAACTTCGAGAGAACACGGCCCTCGGGATAGGAAATGATCGGTGGGCAGTCCACCACCACAAATCGAAACTTTTGGCGAAGCGCTGCAATCGTCTTTTCCATCTCCGGAGAGTTTGCGATCTCCACCACCTTGTCGCCCGCCGCGCGTGGCGGCAAGAGGCTAAGACCCGGTACGTCCGGTACCTTGATCAGAGCCTGTTCCAGAGGAACTGCCTGCACCAGGACATCTTTCAGTCCATTCTCGGGCCACAATCCCAGAGTGCTTGCCGCCCGTGGTCTTCGAATGTCGGCATCCAGCAGGCAGGTTTCCGCGTGCTCAGCTAGAACTGAAGCTAAATTGACGGACAACATGGTCTTGCCTTCACCGGCAGTGGACGAGACAACGAGGATGACCAAACTTGATTGTTTCGTTTTTGCCATCAGGATCGAGGATTTCAAGCTGCGCACCGCCTCTGCTTGCGGCGACCAGGGATTCGCTCGGGTGAAGACCATGTCGCGGTTCTGCGCCGGGAGCGCCTTAGCTGGAAACAAAGGAATAGGGTTGTGCCATCCGAACCGCTTGGGCTCGATGGAATGAAGCAAAGGAACGATCGACATCGGAGACTGGCCGGTAAATCTCTTGACCTCTTCAGGCGTTCGAATCGTTCGGTCCAGCCCCTCGCTGACGAACGCCAGCACGACGCCGCCAAAGAGTGCCGCAAACATTCCAATTGCCAGGTTCAACAACGTATTTGGACTGGTGGGATTTTCGAGAACTCTCGCCTTGCTCACGATTTGTATATTGCTTGATTTTGACGCGGCGGCAATGGACGCTTCCTTTACGCTCGTATACAACTTGTTGTAAACATCACTGTTCGTCGCCGCTTCTTTCTTGAGTACGCTGGACTCCGCTAACTTATTCAAATCCTTCCGCATCGCGCCGAGCCGCTGGCCTACCTCTAGCTGACGGCTTTCGGCGGCGATAGCATTGGTTTTCAGTGCTCCTACGACCCTCTGCGTTTCGGCTGATAATGAAGCGCTCAGGCCATCGACCTGGCTTTGTAGTTGTTTGGCCTTGATATGGTTGGGTCCATAAACGGCCAAGCCCTGCGCAAGGTCGGCCTGGGCCTGAGCCAGCTTCTGTTTGAGGGCAAGGATAACCTGGTTATCTTCGACTTGCGGCAATGAATCTTCTTCGCCGAGGCCTGCTTTACTCAGAAAACTCTGATACTGCACCCGATCCATCTCCGCTTGAGTCAACTGGCGATTGAGTTCCGCTACGCGCTGCGTAAATGTATTTTGCTGCTCATCGATGTCCGTAATTCCGCTGGATCTCTGGAAGCGAACTAGTGCTTGATTCGATTCCTCCATCTTTCGCCGGATATCGTCCAGTTGATGCTCAATCCACTGATAGGACTGCATAATGGAGTCGTGGCGGGAGCGATAATACTGATTTACAAAATTCAGGGCTAACGTGTTCGTGACCTGGGCCGCCAGGTGCGGATCCTTGCTGGCAAAGCTCACGCCGACAATGCGACTGTTGCCGAGCCGTCTTACCTCCAATTGTCGCTTGAAGAACTCCAGCGCGCGGGATTCCTGCGGAGTCAACTGCAGTTCATCCGGATTCTGACTCGCAGTTCCATCCCGGCGACGATGCGTCAACCATCCCAAGGGCGACAGGTGCCGCGTAGCAATAAATTCCGGCTTTTGGTCGAGGCGTAATTCCCGGATGGTGGCTATGGCCAGCGATTCACTGAGCAGGTTTAGCACCTGCGTCTCGACATAATCGTTATCGCTAGCAGCTAGATCGTCATGGATAATCGAAAAGGCCTCAGAACCTGGAGGACCGATCTCAATTCTGACGTCCGGCGCGTAGAGCGGTGTCGCCAACAACGTCATCAGAACGGTGAACGCCATGATCATGCCAGCGAACCGGGCCGCATTACGCCAGCGTCTGCGAAATACCCGAACCACAGTCAGCAGATCTGACTCGTTCTCATGGCCCTCTCCAGCAAGCAAGGGGTGCAGACGCGTTGGGTCGTGCGACAAACGTTTGGAAGGTAAGCTTTCAGGGGAGTCGCTGCCCTCCCCAAGCAAGCGCGAAGGATCAAAATGTCGACTCATATTTTTACCGGATTTTCTGAGCCCGAAAGCAGCTTGTGCTAATTGAGAAAGGGCGAAGTTATGAGGACGAGTGAACAAGCCCTCACGCCGCCATAGACTCGGCAAACGCGTTTCGCATTGCAAATCCCACCCGCTCGATATCACTATCAGTCATACGTGGAAAGAGCGGCAGGGAAACGATGTGGTTGAAAATGCTTTCGGCAACCGGGAAGTCCCCCGCGTGATAACCGAAGCGACGCTGGTAATACGACATGAGGTGGAGGGGGATAAAGTGAACGCTGGTCCCGATATTCGCCGCGCGCAGACTGGCGATAAGCTGGTCACGACTAATCCGCGGAGACTGCACCTGTACAGGGTACAAATGCCAGGCAGATTCAACGTGAGGTACCACCGTTGGACGCTGCAACGGCAGATGGGCGAGCAAACTTTGATATTGCTCCGCGATCTCCGCGCGCCGCTTCAAAAAGCGCGGCAGTTTGTCCAATTGATGTATGCCAAGCGCGGCTGCCAGGTCGGTCATGTTGTATTTGAAGCCGGCGTCGAGAATGTCATATCGCCACGAACCATCCGGCCCATAGCGCTTCCAAGCGTCCCGGGTGATGCCGTGAAGGCTCAGTATGCGTACACGCTGCGCCAACTCCGGCTCCTGCGTGGTGAACATGCCGCCTTCCCCGGTGCTGATGTTTTTCGTGGGATAGAAGCTGAAACAAGCCATGTCGCCCAGAGTGCCCACCTTGCGGCCAAAGTAGGTGGCTCCGAGAGCATGCGCGGCATCTTCGATTACCGTCAGGCGAAACTCGCGGGCGCAGGCGTTAATCTTGTTCATGTCGCATGGATGGCCTCCATAATGTACAGCGATGATGGCCCGAACCCGCTTGTTGGTCCTCTTTACGTACAGACACCGATTGCGGGAATCCCACCGGCACTGTGCTTGAATGAATCTGACGAGTTTGTCAGGATCGAGGTTGTAAGTGTCCGGATCGATGTCTACGAAGATCGGCTGAGCACCTTGATGGACGATCACGTTCGCAGTAGCAGCAAAGGTCAACGGACTAGTAATAACTGCGTCCCTCGGGCTCACGCCGATGGCGGCCAATGCCAGGTGCAGGGCCGCTGTACATGAGCTGACCGCCACCGCCTCGCCCGTGCCGACATATTCGGCAAATTTTGCTTCAAACGCCTTGGTGCGCGGCCCGGTTGTGATCCAGTCTGAATCGAGGGTTTGCAGGATCTCGTTCTTTTCTTCGTCTCCGAACCACGGGGCAGAAAACGGCAGGAAGGCTTGTTGGTGTCCCACCTTCGGGGCCAAAGGGGTAACGATTTCCGTTGCCATCTTTCGATTTCCTGTTAGTTAAGACAAACGGCCTGCACGTGAACGACGACACTTTCAGGCGCATTCTGCCAGGTTTTGCAGCATGCGAAGAGTGGACTGCTGCGCGGCTGCACTTTGCGCGAACTCCCGGATCATTGCCTGGTTATTAAACTCCGGCGCTGCTGACAGATCAGTAGTGTGGTTGGGCTTGATCCACTCGTACAACTCGCGGATTCCTTCCTCCAGCGTGATCTCGGTCCGGAACCCCAGGCGGGAATGGATCTTGTCGAAGGAGACGCGGTAGTTCCGCTGGTCGCCATTGTCGACGTGCGCGATTTCAACATGAGGCACAATGCTCGCTACCAGCTCGGAGACTTCGGTCAAGCGATGGTTCAGGTTATAGTCGCCGACGTTGAAGACCTCCCCGGCCACGACCGCGGGTTCAGCTTCCATGCACAGCATAAATGCGCGCGCAGCATCCCTGACGTGCAGGAAAGGCCTCCACTGCTGACCGTTAAAGACGGTGATCTTACCGGTAGCGGCCGCTCGAGCGGTCAGCAGGTTCACCACCAGGTCAAACCGTGGACGGGGAGAGAGTCCAAACAACGTCCCCAGCCGAAGAATAGTGGGGTGAAAGTCGCGAGAAGCGACCTCAAGCAGCAATTTCTCTGAGTCCACCTTGGTCTGCGCGTAGGTAGAGATAGGGGAAGGCGCGGAGAACTCGTCCATCAGAAACTGGGACGCTCCGTATACGCTGCAACTTGAGGCAAACAGGAAACGCTTTACGCCATAACCTCGAGCGATGTCGATCAGCATGCGGGTGGCGGCACGGTTGATCTCCACGGCAAGGCGCCGATTTTCGTCGCAGGCCGGATCGCCTACGATTGCGGCCAGGTCGACAACCGCCTCACAGTCCCTCATGGCATCAACCACGGAATGAATCTCCCGGACGTCCCCTTTGAGTACTTCGAAATCTGGGTGACTTCTTAGGCTCGCTATGGACGCCTCTCCGTATACGAACGAATCCAACAGCCGTACCTTATAGCCCTTGCCCAGCAACTTCGGCATAAGGGCCGATCCCAGATATCCGGCGCCGCCGAGCACCAGGACGCGTTTCACCTTGGACGGCGGCGCAACTCGCGGTTCGATCTTGTACATCGAAACAATCAGGTCCTTGCCCAGGCGGATACCGCCAATACTCAAAAGCATTAGCAGCCAACCCAGGACAGCCACGGCGCGCGAAAAATCGCCCACCAGGAAAAAGTGATCGATCACGATGAACACCGCTATAACCAGGCTGACGGCTCGACCAATCACCAATGCCTTGTAGCGATTCGCATAACCACGAGTCCGAGTGTAAAAACCGTGCAGATGGAAAATCGTTATGGAAAGGACCGACCACAACAGCACATAGGTGAAGAGTGAAGTCTTTCCACTAGTGATGAGTCGGACGGCGCCAGGATTCTCGGAAAACAACGCGGGCTTGAAAATGGCCCAAATTACCGCTGCGCCGAGCATGGAGCCATTGGTCAGAACAAGATCAACGCCCACACGCGAGATCGCCTCTTTCCACGGCAGCGGAAGCACTTCCCGTCTAGTGCCTTGACGATTCCGCCGCTGGAAACGATTCTTAAGGGAACGAAGTGGTTCGCGCAATTTCTCCATAGGGACTCCAGTTAATCGAGAGATACGCAAGGGACTTCTAGCTGTTTGCGGTGCTTTGCTTCAAACGAGACACGCGCCTCTGGCCGAGACGGTTTTTTCCCGGGAATTTTGAAGCTGTCGATGAGAACACTGCGCTTATTCTGACCGCGATCTCGCCACGAGATTGATAGCCATCCCGTCGGAAGCTGACGACAGACTTTCGTCTTGCCTCGTAGTGACTTGCTACCTAATTAACGGTTGATTCCAGATCGGTAGCATCCAAGTCGAAAATGATCGACCGTTGAATGGCTTCGACGCTAACCACCAGACGCATCCTGCCCTTGCGCCGGAGGATTGTTCCCTCCACTCCAAGCAGTGGGCCCGATTTGACGCGGACACGTTTGCCAGGGATGAGAAACGGGAACGGTTCCGCCTTACCCAACTCCAACGCAGTGCGCAAGCGCTCGATCTCGCCCTCAGGCAGAGGTGCGGGCCGTCCGCCGAACGTAACTAAACGAAGTACGCTGGGGTGTTCCAGGACCCGTATGCGCTCACGGGCCGATATGCGAACGAACACGTAGCCAGGGAAAAGCGGCAGCTCCACCAGCGCGCGACGTCCAGCCCATCGCCGTGCGCTAAGGTAAAGCGGCAAATAGGTTTCCACCTCTCTGAACGCGAGGTGTTCCGCCACTGCTTTCTCATGACGAGGAAGGGTGCACGCCGCATACCAAGGCGCCGAATCCGCGGCTGGCGTAAAGTCTACATTCGGAATCGGGCAAGGCTTCGCCTCAGTCAACGACACCGCAATCTCCCTGTAAACCACTGTTAAACAACAAGTTACGGCAAATTCCTAGTTCCGCGCCTCAATTCTCGTCGATCCGATCGGAGAGTCCCATCCAGTCGGATACGGAATCCTCAGAAAACAGTTGCATGTCGCCAAACACCGCAAAACCGCGCCGTTTAGCGCTCTGGCTATCCTCGACGCGCACAACCCGGCCCGAAGTTTTGATCTGTAAAGACCCGGAGCTCCGTGAGCGAGGTGCCGTGACCTCGCAGGTAAGGGGTGTGTTGTGAGGAGGGCAGTTCTCACTGAAAACAAACATTCCCTCAGCACTGATGTCGCGAGTTGAACCAGTTCCGAAATAGTCTTGGTCGTCATTGGTCCACTGAAACGTCACCCCCAAGTCCAAGGGGTAGCGAGACGTCTTTCTCCGCTCCATGGATCACCTGCCACCACGCGAATTAGACGAATGGAGCTCGCGGATTTTTTCTGCCGCAGGCACCCCTTATGATGTCAAAGGAACAAGAATCGAGCAATGTCGGAAAGTGTGAAGGCGGCGCAGACCTTAGTTTGGCGCGGCGGCGGAGGTTACGCTGACAAGACTCACCGCATTTGCGACTCTACCGGGGGGAGAAATTCGACTCTTTTGGGGGAGAAAGAGGTCTCTTGTTGCGGCCGTTCGCTAGGGTATGAAGGAAGGGCTATCTACACAAAAGCCCTTATTGCGCTCGCTAGGTATAGACGCTAATAAATGGGCGTAGCAGTACTCCCACCCCAAGGGATGACTCGGACGACCCGCGCCACGTGGCCGACGATATCTCAATTCGCGTTCTGGTTGGCGATGCCAACCGGATGGCTTCGCAACTGATTGCTGGGCAGCTGAAGAGTTGCCGCAGCCCACGGTTTGAGATCATCCTGCCCAGTTCCTTCGCTTCCAAGACAATAGCGGACGAGATCGCCCGGACCCAACCAGATGTCGCCCTTGTAAGCGGTGTGCTGCAAGATAGTTCCTTTGCTGGCTACTCCGTGCTCCGCACGATCCAGCCCCTGAACCTTGCTACGCGTCCTATTCTGTTGTTGGAAGACTGCGAACATGATCTTGTAATTGATGCTTTCCGCTCTGGAGCCCGCGGGGTATTCTCGCGAACCGAATCCAGTGAACGGCTATCCAAATGTATTTATGCCGTTCATAAGGGCCAGATTTGGGCTAGCACTCGCGAGGTGGAATACATTCTTAACGAACTGGTGGCGACGCGCCCGCGTCGGATAGTCGATGCTCAGGGATGCAGTCTGCTGTCGAAGCGTGAAGAAGAAGTTGTCGCCTTGGTAGCCGACGGCTTGACGAACCGCCAGATTTCCGAGCAGCTGAAGCTTAGCGAGCATACCGTCAAGAATTATCTGTTCAAGGTTTTCGAGAAACTCGGGATCTCCACCCGGGTCGAACTCGTACTCTACGCCTTGTCCCAAAATCACCCGAGCGACCCGGCAATCGCCCCCCCGCGCATACCGGAACAGACAGACGGCAATCGCCGACGTTACCCCTTCGTGGCCGGACGGATTGGGATCTGAGCATCCTCGATGCGCCTTCTAGGGGGTGTGCTTTGCGGCCCGCGCGGGGCGACGCTACATCTCTCGCCGGCCTTCCATTGCCTTTAGCATGGTGACTTCGTCGGTGTATTCGATGTCGCTGCCTACCGGAATTCCCATGGCGATGCGGGTTACACGGAGTCCCTGCCGCCTCAATTGTTGAGCCAGGTAAGTGGCGGTGGCTTCTCCCTCCACCGTGGGATTGGTGGCCAGGATGACTTCTTCGATTTCGCCGCGGCTGACCCGGCTGATCAGGTTGGAGATACGCAGTTGTTCGGGCCCAACGCCGTGCAGTGGTGAAATCGAGCCGTGGAGCACGTGGTAGACGCCGTTAAAATGGCGCGTCTTTTCGACCGCCGCAATGTTGGTCGGTTCCTCTACCACGCAGACGAGTTTTTGATTCCGGGTCGGACTGACGCAGTATACGCAGGGATCGACGTCGGTGATGTTGTTGCAAATCGAACACAAACGCAGCTTGGCCTTGACATCTCGAACGGCGGAGGCCAGGCTTTCAGCGTCATCCGCGCTGGACCGCAGAATATGAAAGGCCAGACGTTGTGCGGTCTTGCTGCCGATTCCGGGCAGCTTCTTGAGTTCGTCGATTAGCCGGGTCATCGGTTCGGCAAATTTGGACATAGGGAAACCAAATCGGGTCATCGGGTGATCGAGCCATCGGGTGACGTGAAGTTCAAATGCTTCTGTCTTTGAATTTCGATCGTCCGATGATCAGATGAGCCGATCACTCGATTGCTTTACAAAATGCCTCCGAGTCCGCCCAGCATTCCACCTACGCTGGACTGCATCGCTTGATCGATCTTGCGGCCGGCTTCGTTCAGTGCGGCCATCACTAGATCCTGCAGCATCTCTATATCGCCAGCCTTTACCGCCTCGGGATCGATCTTGATGGCGAGCACTTGCTTGCGGCCATCCATTTTGACCGTGACCGTGCCGCCTCCAGCCGAGGCCTCGACGACGGTCTGCTCCATCTTTTTCTGCAGCGTTTCGTACTGCTGCTTCGCTTGCGACATGAGCTCTTGCAAATTGAAGCCAGACATAAGGAAATTTGTAATGGGTGATTTGTAATTTGTAATTTAGGGCCAAACAACGCCGAGTAGGCTTTTCAATTACAAATTACAAATTGGTCTCACCCTTTCTCCCGATAGTCAATCACGGTGCGGATTTCCGCTCCGAATTTTTCCTGCATGCGTTGCACGACGGGGTCTTGTTCGGCGCGGCTGCGCGCGGTTCCGGTTGATTTCGATGATGACCGGAGCGACGGGGATGTAGCCTGCGGCGCTCCGCCGGGCTCCACCAACATCTTGATCGGTCTTCCGGCCAAACCGCTGGCGGCGGCGCCAGCTATGCGGCGCGCGTCGGCGGTGAATGACATTTCAATCATCGTGTTTGAAGCCGCCACTTTTGCGATCACCGCATTTCCTTCCAGTTTCCACTCCGCATTTTCCAACAGGGAAACGAGCATTTGCTGACTGGCGAGCGCGTGGAGAACGGCGTCGCGAAGAGACTCGGCGTTCGCCTCGGGCCTTGTTTCGGCGGCAGCTTCGGATCTTACCTTGGCCTTCATTTCGACCCCTGCTTTGGAAAGATCGGCTGGCTGCGGATCAGGCATTGGCGACAACTCTTCAACTGCTGGCGCGGCCGACCCCATGATGACGAGGTTGGCGCTGGTGGCGCCCGTCCCACTGGCTCCGCCGGACGATTCCGCTTTGGGAGCGCCTTTTCGCGCGGAGTCAGCGGCGAACGGCGACACCGAACTTGATCGGGCTGAGGTGGGCGACTCGGAGCGGCGGGCTTCGACGGGCAATGTGGAAGAGAATGAATGGGAAGGGCCAGGGGGCGGAGCGAATACCGGCCTCGGCGTGGTACGCGCCGGTCCGGAAGCGGACGCCGCCGCATCGCTCAGCAACTGCTCGAGCGGCAGCAGGCGCTGCGCATGCGCCATTTTCAGCAGTCCCAACTCGAGGTGGAAGCGCTGTTCCTGGCGGTACCCGAGTTCTCCGTGGGTGCGCAGCATGATCTGCAGATGCCGTGCCAGGTCTTCCTCGCTGAACAACTCGGCGATGCGGCTCACCCGGGCTCGCTCGTCGGACGAAACCTGCAGGAGCCCCGAGTCCTTGCCCGCAATCTTCGCCACGGTCACATTCCGCAGGAAGCGCACCAACTGGCGCGCGAAATGCGTGGGACTGTGCCCTTCGCCAATCAGTTCATCGACCAGCACCAGGATTTTCTCGCTCGAACTTTCCGCGACGGATCGCATTACCGTTTCGAGCGCTGCCGCCGGAGCGGCGCCGATCAGGGTGCGAACGGAATCGAGCGTGAGGTGGTCGGAGGTGGAGGCGATGGCCTGGTCAAGAATCGAGAGGGCGTCGCGCAACGATCCGTCGCCCGCTTCGGCGAGCAGGGCGAGAGCGTCATCGTCGGCGGGAATCTTCTCCTGGGTCACGATGTCGCGGAGTTGACCCATGATGTCTTCGAACTTCACCGCGCGAAAACTGAAGTGCTGGCACCGTGAGCGGATGGTCTGGGGAATATCTTCAGGCTGCGTGGTGGCCATCATAAAGATCACGTGGCTGGGAGGCTCCTCCAGCGTTTTGAGGAGCGCATTGAAGGCCGCGTCGGTGATCTGGTGGGCTTCGTCGAGGATGTAGATTTTGAAGCGATCACGCGCCGGACGGTAGCGGGCGCCCTCGCGCAATTCGCGGATCTCGTCGATTCCGCGATTGGTGGCCGCGTCAATTTCGATCACGTCCACGGCGTTGCCGGCGCGAATCTCGATGCACGAATCGCACACGCCGCAAGGCTCGGCGACCGGCTTGTTGTCGGAACTCGAGCGGCAGTTCAGCGACATTGCCAGGATGCGCGCGACGGTGGTCTTGCCGATTCCGCGATGGCCGCTAAAGATATAGCCGTGCGCGATGCGCTCCTGCGCGATCGCATTTTGCAGAGTGCGGGTGACATGTTCCTGGCCGATGACGTCGGAGAATTTCTGCGGCCGGTATTTACGCGCCAGGACCTGGTAGCTCATCGGAATCATTGATTATACAGTTTCGCGAGGGAGCGCCTGACCTCCATAGAGACGCAGCTTGCCGCGACTCCTGCTGGCAGTGAGACGTGGCGAGCCCTGTTCTCCACAGTCAGCGCTTGCATGGCTTCGGAAGGCGGGGTAGGCTCATGAATCGAGTTTTACTGCGAATTTGGAGAAGAAGCGGTTATGCAACTGAGAATGAGTACTCGACAGGTGGATGGCGTGCTGGTGGTGGATTGTAGCGGTCGAGTTGTGTTTGGCGAAGAGTCGGCCAGCCTGCGCGATACGGTCAAGAAACTGCTGGCCCAGAGTCCGAGGGTGGTGCTGAATCTGCGGGAAGTGAATTACATCGATAGCGGCGGACTTGGAACGCTGGTCTCGCTTTACACAACTGCTCGCAACGCAGGGGGAGCGGTGAAGCTGGCGAGGTTGAGCCAGCGCGTCGGCGACCTTCTCCAGATCACCAAGCTGCTTACTATTTTTGAAGTGTTCGACGATGAAGAGGTGGCGGCGCAGTCGTTTAAGAAGGATGCGGCTTAGTGGTTCGCCGGGCCTCGGTCGAGGCCCGGTTCTTCTTCCTGAAGGCTGTGGTGGGATCGCTGGTTCGACGAAAACGGTTCGCGCCGCGATCAATTGAGGTCATTCAACAGCAGCGGGAGCTGAGATACTTGATTCCCATTGTCCACAATCACAAAAGTTCGAATCGCTCCGGTTAGAATAGTGTAGTTTTGGTTAATGTATGGCGTTTGGTTTCCATTGGGGGTCACTATCACCTCGTAAACGTTGCCGGTAATGTTGAGGGTTTGGTAGCTGCTCGCCTGTCCAATGAGGAGTCCGGAAATTTGAGGTTGTAGCCCGCCGATATTAGTGCCCGGCGGGACGATGTAGACATCAAACCCGCCTTGGGGGGTGTTCGCTGAACCATCGATGAGACGGATTTCCACGTTGCCCGACGTCGGCGCCGCATTGTTGTCGGTTATAAGGTTGAAGGTCGGGGCGTTGGCTCCGTTGCCATTCAGAAATCCAGTCAAAAGCACGGTGTACCGCGCCGAACCGCTCAAGTTCGCGCTGGTGTTGGCGATGACCGCCGTCGTGGTGCCGGTGTTGACCGCTTCGAGCGTATCGCTCCCCGAAGCTACTTTCGTATAGGCCGGGGGTGTCGGCTGAACACCCCCGAACGCTATGTTGGTAAATACTTTCGTTGTGTTGACATTGATATCCAGGGCGGGACCGTCGGAGATTGCATGAACGATGCGAACCTGCGATTGACTACTGGAGCCACAGCTGGTGGCAAAGAAGCTCAGGGCTGCGAGGGACAGAGTGAGGGGGAGAGCTTTCAATAAGCGAGACATATTTTTCTCCAAAAAGGCAGTTTTGGTGGTGGGCAAGCACATGGGATGCCCGGATCGTAAGTGCGGGTTTCATGTGCTTGTGTAAAATTTTGTATTGGTGAATCTAAGTTGGCATGATGGTTTAGATAGATGTTCATCCGTGAAACGACGACCTCAATCCAAGTCTGAGAAGTCCAAGTTCAAGTCTGGGACGAGCACGCTCGACGACAAGCGTGGCCGCGTCGTGCGCTGCATTCGCGGCTTGCCGTCAGGATCGGTGTCGAGTTACGGAGCCGTGGCTAAAGCCGCGGGCTGGGCCGGCGCGGCTCGGCAAGTGGTGCGAATCCTGCAACAGGTTCCGGGATTGCCCTGGCATCGCGTGGTTGGCTCGGGCGGTGCTATCAAGCTGTGCGGAGAAAATGCCGCTGAGCAGAAATTCCGTCTGCGGATGGAGGGTGTAACGTTTCGCGGGGCGAGGGTGGATATGAAGCGGCATGAGTTTCGGTTTTCGAAAGTGAAGCGTCCGAAAGTGAAGCGTGCGGAAGTGAAGCGCGTTCGCGGGTAGAAGGGCATTGCAGAGTTGCTGTGGCTGCGGGCAGCTGCCGAGTTTCGCTCGGCGTGGGCGGGCGAGGGCGCCCGTCCCTACACGTGCGTGGGTAGATTTCCTTCCAGTAAGTCGTATAGCCGGCTGGCTGGACAGCGCAATCCTATATAGAAACTTCCGAACAGGGCATACACGGCGCTGACGTGGTCGAAGCGCATTTCGTAGATCAGCTTCTTGAAAACCAGGGGATCGTCGGCGAAGAGGTCGACTCCCCACTCCCAGTCATCGAAGCCGATGGAGCCGGTGATGATCTGTTTCACTTCTCCGGCATAGCGGCGTCCGACGAGGCCGTGCTCGCTCATCTGGCGCTGGCGCTCTTCCATGGGAAGCAGGTACCAGTTCTTGTCTTCGCCGCGGCGGCGATCCATGGGATAAAAACAGATGTAGCGGTTCGGCGGCATTGAGGGGAAGAGGCGCGGCTTCATCGCTTCTTTCTGGCGCGCGATGGTTTCCTGGATCGACTTTTTCCATTCGTCCGAGTGTGGTTCCACGCCGCGATCGACGAGCGCCTTGTAGGTCTTCAGCGACGACTCGTACAACCCCAGTTCAATCACCGACAAGTACGAAGTGGCAGGCTCCAGGAAGTCATTGAGTCGAAGGCGGGCCAGATCGAGCTCCGCCTGATTGAGCTGGTCGAAGGTCTCGCGGAAGTGGACCAGCATCAAGTCTCCTTTGTGTCCCAGCAACGAGAACAGCGCAGACTGGCCGTCGGTTTTGCCTTCCATCTCGCCCAGCAATTTCGCGCCTTCATTGGCGATCTCGCGACGGCTGTTGTCGGGGAGGGCGCGCCATGCGGTCCGGCGGAAGCGCATCATCTGGTGAAGCGTGGCGTAGCCTTCGAGCGTCAGGGGGACGGCGGGGAGTTGTCCGGCGGCAACCGGGAGAGTTGCGGGATGCGTTGGATTCATGGATTTATTGTATTGAATCATTGAGGCGTTGAGACATCTCAATCGCGGCCTCGATCGTTTAATGATTCAAAGCCTCAATGACTCAATGTCTCAATCCGGCAGTCCCCGGGTATCGTGGCCGCCACGGGGCGCAGATTGCTCCATCATGCGCCGGTGTGCTACAAGCAGCTATATGCGTAAATGGATGACCGAGCGCTTGAAGCGCCGCAAGAAGCCCGGAGAAGGCTCCGGCAAAGAGGCAGCTAACGCGCCTGAGCCGTTGCAGCCGAGGTTCTACGATAATGAGCCGCCCGCGCCGCCCGCCGCTCCAGTGGCGGCTCCGGTGGTTGAGGCGCGTCGGCCGTCGAGACCGGAGCCAGAGCCGGCGCCCGCGCCCGCAGCTGAACCCGTCTCGGCAGCAGCCGCGGCGTCATCCACGGTATCGGCGGCGGGTGAACCGAGACCCCGAACGGCGCGCCGTCGTCGTAGCCGCGGAGGTCGTGGCGGAGGTCGTTCGCGGCCGGGAACGATTGCGCCCGCACCCGCGGTCGCGGGCGAACCTGCAGCGGTGGAAGCGTCTGCAGCGGACGGCTCCATCTCGAAACCAGTGGTCGCGGGGAGGGCGCCGGGTCAAGCTGTGCCGGCTCCCGCGCGCCCCAGCAAGGGAACGGTGGTTCTGGCGATTGGGTTGCCGGGATCGGGCAAGAGTTCATGGTTCAAGCGGCACAACATTCACCCGCTTTCGAGCGACCTGCTGCGCGAACTTCTTTTCGATGACGCACAGGAGCAGCGCTTTCAGGATCTGGTGTTTTCCAATCTGCGGTCGATGCTGAAGGCGAGGCTGGTTGCGCGGCGTCCCATGAACTACGTGGATGCGACGAACCTGACTCCCCACGACCGCAGCAGCTGGATCAAGCTGGCGAAGGATTACGGCTACGATGTGCAGGGCGTGTTTTTCGATGTCCCGCTGGAGGTTTGCATGGAGCGCCACCAGCGCCGTGGGCGCGCCGTCCCGGAAGATATCATGCGCAAGATGGCGGGCAAGTTGAAGCCTCCGACGTTTGAGGAGGGGTTTTCGAAGATTACAGTGGTGCGGGTGAAGCAGAAAGAGGAAGCGCCTGGGTAGTTTTGGTGGCGACAGTCGGATCGTCGATAGTCGTTCGCGGCTTGGCCAACGACTAAGGACTATCGACCAACGACTGTCAGCTCTTCAGATAAGGCAACATTTCTCGAAATGCCGGCGCGCCCGACGAGCGCAGCAGTTCGTAGATCATCATTTCGGTCGAGGAAAGAACGGCTCCTGCGGCGCGCATGCGATCGAGTCCGATCCGCCAGTTTAATTCCGTCCGCGAGCCGACGGCATCCGAAGCCACATGCACCAGATAGCCCTCGCGCAGCGCCCCCATAGCGGTCTGCATGACGCAGATGTGCGTTTCCATGCCGCACAAGAG
>Ga0210400_10000830_pt1 | contig 32537 bp, 30 predicted proteins | sample IncBWH26MmetaG_FD_155456 | JGI IMG/M metagenome (GOLD analysis project Ga0210400, IMG submission 155456) | Forest soil microbial communities from Barre Woods Harvard Forest LTER site, Petersham, Massachusetts, United States - Inc-BW-H-26-M | ecosystem: Environmental > Terrestrial > Soil >... | reverse complement strand
CAACGCGCAGAAACAGCGCGATGGCCACTATCCAAAACTGCGAGGTGCGAATGTGAGCCCACAGGTTGAAGAGTGAAGTGAACCTGCGTTCGCGGCTCGCATACACGGCGGGTTTCGAATCCATGGATGATTCTATTTGTAGCTGACTGTAGGCGTACCGGCAACCCGCCGACCTCGCATGCGACGATTGATCGGATGATTGACACCGGCCCCGTGCCTCCCTAAACTGCCTTGTAGCGACTTTCAAGGACACTTCATGGCCTGGCTGCAAAATAAGTTCGAAAAGAATTTCCTGATTACGACAGTAGACTACGTCTTCAACTGGGCGCGAAAGTCCGCCGTGTGGCCGATGACTTTTGGCCTGGCTTGCTGTGCGATCGAGATGATCGCCTCGTCCACTTCGCGCTTCGATATCGCGCGCTTCGGCTCGGAGGTCTTCCGTCCCAGCCCGCGCCAGAGCGATTTGATGATCGTGGCCGGCACCGTGACCTTGAAGATGGCGCCGGTAGTGAAAAGAATCTACGATCAGATGCCCGACCCCAAGTGGGTAATCTCGATGGGCGCGTGCTCGTCCGTTGGCGGACCGTTCAATACTTACGCCGTGTTGCAGGGCGTCGACAAAATCGTGCCCACGGATGTCTATGTTACGGGCTGCCCGCCGCGTCCCGAGAATCTTTTCTACGCGTTACTTAAGCTGCAGGATAAGATCGATACCATGACGCTGGCCAAGAAGCCAACGGAGGTTCGCCTCGATTCGAACATGATGGAGAACTTCAAGCGCCAGGTGATGATCGCGCAAACATTGCAGCCCAAGTAACTCTGCGAAAGAAACCTTACAAATGGGACTGACGCCAAGCGCAATTGCGTTCCTCATTTTAGCCACAGCCTGCGGCATAGTGTCGGCCTACCTTACGTTTCGAGAGATCGAAGAGGTAAACCGGAAGCTGCCCCAGCGCGAGCATGTTGAGTACGCATTCATGTACCCTGGCAAGATGAAGGGAATCGGACTCGCCTACAAGGAATTCTATCCGCAAGGTACGACCAATCGCTGGCGTGTTGTGTTTCAGACATTGGCGTTTCTTTTTCTAGGCTTGACCGCCGTGGCAGCCGGTTTCCTTCGCTAACTCTCGCAATCCAATATGACCCAATTCACGAAGCTCACCACCGAATCCGAACTCCCACCCGCCGACGAAGCCAAAGAATTTCCCTGCGGTGCAAAAACCATTTGCGTAGCCAACGTAAACGGCACGATCAGCGCCATGGACAACATCTGCCTGCACCGCGGCGGCCCGCTGGGGCAGGGAATGATCGAAGGCGGCAAGGTGGTCTGCCCTTGGCATGGGTGGGCGTACGATCCGAAGACCGGCGCTGCCGAACAGAATCCAAGCGCCAAGGTTGCCGTGTATCCGCTGAAGATTGAAAACGGCGATGTGCTGATTGAAATCTAGCTCGTCCCGCCGCGATTTGTACTTGTTGCCCCGCTCCCGCCCAACAATTCCGAGAAATATTTCATCCTTCGTAAAATACATCATCCCCTTCCGCCGTCTTCATAGTGAGCATTGAAGAGTAGAGCATTCAATCGGGAGGACTCATGGCGCCGCGACAACGAGCGACTCGCTTTGTTTGGATCGGAGTGATTCTTCTGGTTCTGATCGGCATTGCAGCCGCAACGCGGCGGACGCTGGTCTTGCTCTGGCCCGAAGTGTTCGCTGGCAAATATCCGCCTGCTGCGGCCTTGGATATAGGATTTGCCCGGCACATGGCGTTGACCTTCGTGCATATCATTCCGGGCGCGCTATTTCTCGCGCTCGCTCTGCTGCAGTTTGTTCCCAGTATCCGAGCCAGGCATCTGAAAGTTCATCGTTGGATGGGAAGAATTCTGGTCGTCACAGGATTGGTGATTGGAGTTTCAGCCCTGGTGATGAGCTTCACGATGAATATTGGCGGGCCGAATGAAACCGCGGCGACCACATTGTTCGCCATTTTGTTCTTGTTTTGTCTTATCAAAGCTTACCGGCACATCCGCCGCAAAGAAGTGGCCCAGCATCGCGAGTGGATGATTCGCGCTTTTGCGATTGGCCTGGGCGTGGCCACGACCCGGCCAATTGTGGGTATGTTTTTTGCTTTCCGCAAGCTCTCGCCGCACGAATTCTTCGGCGTCGCGTTTTGGCTGGGATTTACGATCACACTTTTCGCAGGGGAAACCTGGATCGACTACACCCGGCATCGCGCCCTGCAGGCCGGCATAGCTGAATCGACTCGCCGCGGGTAGCGCGTTTGCGTGGTCAGTTCACCCGAGATAGTGCAGGAACTTTCCCGGCGGATTCTCGTATCCGGGAAATACCGCCGGTAGATTCTTATTCCCCAGGTGCCGTGCAACAGCCTCGCCGACCACCTGCCGGAAGTCCGTAGTCAATGCCAGATCGCGCCCTTCATAAAGCTGTGATTGATCCAGTCCCGGCCAGCGGCCATAGACTTTCCCGCCTTTTACTGGCCCGCCCAGCACAAACATCACATTGGCGTGGCCGTGATCGGTGCCGCGATTGCCGTTTTCGCGCGCGGTTCGCCCGAATTCCGACATGGTTACAACCACCGTATCTTCTCCGAGGTCGCCTAGGTCGGTCCAAAAGGCGGCCAGCGACTGCGAGAAGTCGCGCAGTACGTTGGCGATCTGCCCTTCGGTCGCCCCTTCGTTCACATGATGGTCCCAGCCGCCGATGTCGGCGAACGCCACCTGCACGCCCAGATTCGCCTTGATGAGTTGCGCAAGCTGTCGGAGGCTGTCGCCGAAGCGTCCCTTGGGGTAATCGGCGCCGGGCGCAGGCTTGTACTTCGATGGGTCGGCGGACTTCAGCATCTTGACCGCGTCAAAAGTTTCCTCGCCCGTACCGTGAAGCACGCTGTCGGCAGAGTGATCGTACATGGACTCGAACGCGTTCGCGGCCGGCGAAGCTTTGGGATTGCGGCCGCCGACAGAAAAGTCGTTGACGTTGTTCATGGCGATAGCCGGTTCCAGTCCGCTCAGAATTCGCGGGATGGACGGGCCCATGGCAATGGCTTCGAACGGCGATTTCTGCTGCGGATGCGGCAGGTTGCGCAGGCAGCGGTTCAGCCATCCATCTTCTGTCGCTTTCACGCCGGGAGTGCCTGCCTCCATGAAATCCTGCGCATCGAAGTGCGACCGGCTGGGGTCGGGCGATCCCGCGGCATGCACAATCGCAAGCTGACGCTGCTTCCATAGTGGCTGGAAGGGCGCGAGCGAAGGATGCAGCCCGAAGAATCCGTCGAGATCGATCACAGCCTTGCGCGGGATATTGATGCTCGGCCGGAGAGCATAGTATTGTGCTTCGGCGTGAGGCACCACAATGTTCAAACCGTCAGCCGCACCGCGTTGAAAGATCACTACAAGACGCTTGGTGCGCGTACCCGGATCCGCTGCTCCCCACGCGGCACGAGCAAGAAAACTCGGCACGGCTGCCGTTCCGATAACGGTGAGTGCCCCATTCCGAAGAAAAACGCGACGCGTGATTGACATAAAAACCGCTCCTGCCTCTTAGCCTTTAGCTCTTAGCTTAATGCTAAAACTTCCGGACTATGCCTCGTGCTTGGACCCCTAGGATTCAAGCCAAGAGCCTAACAGCCAAGAGCCAAAGGCCAAGAGCTATCGTCTCTGAAACTCTGGCGAACCCAATAGCAAACCTGCAATCGCGCTAGCATCCGGGGCACGAGTTACATTGTCAGGTTTGCGCATCCCCGCCTTGTTCTCCAACTTCGCCGGCGCGGCATTCTTTCCCGCCTCCTCAATCTGGGCCACGATCGAGTCGTGCGTCTGTTTGGATACGCCGCTGACGATAAGATTTTCTTCCAGAGTCGTGAGCGCGGAAGCCGTATCCGCAGGTGCGGGATTATTGCCGGCTATTTGGGCCACATCCAGCCGAATGCCTTTCACCTTCCCACCCGTCAGGGCCAAGGCAAAGTTCATGCGATTCAACAATGCCGAAGAACTCACCCAAGTATCCGCCTTCATCGAATAGCCTGTCGGTGGCTGCGCGCCGTAGAGCGGCATGCCCATGTTGTTGAGTTGCCTCGTTAAGGGGAGAGCGTCGTCCACTTCCGCGGCGGTGGCTCGAACCGCGGAGGCTACGAATTCCAGAGGAGTTTTCACCTTAGCGCGGTACGCAGCGTCATCCCAAAACTCCGGCGAATGGAAGAGAGTGCTCAGCACTTCACGGATGTCCCCCTTCTTCTTCAAAAACGTTCTCGCCATGCGATCGACCAGAGCCGGTGGCGGCTCATCTGAGACGAAACGCTCCGCCAGTTTCAGCGAGATGAAGTGCGCCGTCTGCGGGCTTGTGGCCAGCCGGTGAAGCAATTCCGACCCCTCTCGTTCGCCCTTCGGCTTGATTCGCTTGCCAAGTATGAACTTTTGACCAGGTTCGTGCGTGCGCGGATCGAACTTGAAGCCCCCGCCTTCTGCCGGCTTGTCGATCGTCCATCCCGTAAAAACCTTGGCGACTTCAGTTACGTCGCGCTGCGAATAGCCGCCGTTCACGCTGAGTGTATGCAGCTCCAGCAACTCGCGGCCATAGTTCTCATTCAGGCCACTGGTGCGCTTTCCCTGATTAGGCCGCGGCCTCGGAGGATAGTAGCGTCCGGACGGATGCGCCGGAAGGCCCAAAGCCTGCGGCGAGTTCGGTCCCACGCTCAGCCAGTTGTCCAAATAGAAAAGCATGGCGGGGCTTTTCGCGGTAGCCGCCAACAGATCTTCAAATCTTCCGAGCGCATGCGGGCGGATCACATCTCGCTCGTAACTGGTGAGCATCAGGCGGTCGAGACCCTTATCCACAAACACATTGAAATGGTTGATCCAGAAGTCGGTCATCACTTCTTCCAATTGGCGCTGGCCATAAATTGCGCGAAGGAGCTTTGCCTGCACGAGTTCGCTGGTGATTACACCTCCCGGATTGTTCATGGCGAGCAGCGTCTCTTTCTGTTTCGGTGCCATGCCCTCGAGAAATTCCTGTCCTTTTCCCCCGCGCAAATTATCGGCAACGGCAACCTGCGCGGCCGGCGACATTCCTAGAATTTTCTTGTACCGCTGGTCTGGAGAGAGGCTCGGCAATTGCTGAACCTCGAGGTCGGTATAAAGCTGCTCCTCGCGACGGCGAGCTTGCTCCTCTTCCTCCGGGCTAAGTTTGGCCGGTGCCGCTGTGGCCGACATTGTGTTTTCGCTGTCGCCGGAATTATTGATGCCGGCGGCCTCGTTGCTCACTGATCCCGAGTTCATTCCACCGTTCATCGGAGACCCGTCATTAGACGCTTTCCCTGGCGCGGCTGCCGAGTCTCCATTCTTGCTCGCATCTTGCTTGCGATCTTTCTCTTCTCTTGCTCTCTCTTTGCGATCCTGAAGGCGAGCCAACTGCACTTCGAAGATCGCCCGTCGTGCGGGATCCGAAGGCATTGGCCGCTTGCCGTTCATCACCTGATTGATCTCTTGCGGGTCGGGGAATTCTTGCGCGATTTCCTTCGTGCTCATGCGGAGCGTGCGGAGCGGCTCCAGCCTGGTATTGATCGCGCTATCGTCAATTCTTTCCGGATGAAGTTGCAGATCGATCCACTGATTGGCACCCATTGCCATCACTTTCTGCAAATCCCCGGGGCGGGGGCCGAAGGTCAGCCGGTTGAGCGCATGCAGTGCTCGTTTCGGATCGGTTGTCGCCGTTGCGTCGTTGTCTTGTTTCTTCTTAGCCAACAGCGACGGAGCCGTGCACGTCACGCTGAGCGACAGAAGAAAGATGACGAATTTCGCACGTCCCAGACGCATGCCGGCACCCAAGGAAGGGCAAGTTCCTTAATTATCAACCCAAACCGGGATAGAAAGTTGCCTGATGCGCACTCAAAGAAGCTGGGATCGATAAGGGTGGGAACGCCCGCGACCAGTGCTCCTTTTTCATGTCAGATACAGCTTGCCGTGCGACACCTTGTGCTGCAAGGTCGCGGCCAGCTGATCTACATCTGCGGGAGCAATATTGACCGTCATGTGATCGGCCAGCAGAGGGCTCCGGTTGCTGCCTACGGCGTCGCGCCGTACCTGGATCAAAAGAGCCTGCACCACATTCGGATCGTATTTTTGCGGAGCCAAGCGGACCAGATCGCTAAGCGCATTTCCCAGTGAAAGCGATTCACGGTAAGGACGCTTGCTGGTCATGGCGTCAAATGTATCGGCTAAAGCCATGATCCGCACAGGGAGCGGGAGTTCCTCGCCGCTAAGTGCGTCCGGATAACCGGAACCGTCGCTACGCTCATGATGCCAGCGCACAGACTCGTGAATCTTCGGCCAGGGAAATTGCACGCTGCTGACAATCTGGTGGCCAACCACCGTGTGATCGGCCATTTCGCGAAATTCCTCCGGATTGAGTGCAGTGGCTTTGCCGAACAGCCTCCGGTCGACCGCGACTTTTCCAATGTCATGCAGATATCCCGCGCTCCGCAGGGCGGCCACTTCCCCGGGGTCGACGCCCATCGCTTCGCCGATCGCTGCGGCATAGCGGCCCACACGTAGCGAGTGGCCGTGAATGTTCACGTGTTTTACATCGATCGCGGTTGCGAACGCCTCGAGCGCGGTGTCGTAGAAGCCGTGCAGGGAAGCCATGAGCCGCAGATTTTCGGTGACGCGTTGTGCCAGCGTTTGCGTCAGCGCATGGTTTTGTACGGCCAGGCCGATGTAGTTGCATAGTAATTCCATCGCATCGAGTTCTGCGGCTTCGTATGGCACATCCCCCGGACGTCGTCCGAGCGCCACCACTCCGGCCAGTTTGCCGGCTGCTTTCAGAGGAGCAAGGCATTTGAAAAGTTCGGGTGCGACGTTGCCATTCGAGCTGAGAAAAATCGAATAGGTGGAAGAGTTAAGAACGATGGGCCCTCGCGCCGCAGCCAGAGCGTGAACGTGTTTCGGCAGCAGAGGAATGAGAGCAGGCTCGGGCAGCATCGCAAAGCCGTCCGCTGCCACGGAGGTCAGCATCGTCGGCTTGTCGTGGAAAACAAAAAGCGCCCCTTCGCGCGCGCCCGCGGCTTCCATCACAGCCGCGAGCATGCGTCGCGCCGTGTCAGAAAATTCGCGCTCCGCCGTAAGCTCCGGTCCTAGTTCGGAGAGAGCTTCCACGGTACGCAACAGCCTGCGGAAATTGTTGGTCTCCACGGTCACGATAGCGGCGCGAGAACGCTGAGCCAAAATGAGCGTAACACGCAGCAACAGGAGCGGCGAGTGAGCGTTGTTGGTTAGTTTGGTGCAGTGCTGGCGCGGGGAAACGAGGTGACGACTCTGATTCTGCCTGATTCTGGAACTTCAGAAGTGCTCGCGCAATTCCGCGAAGCCGCCCACCATCAGCAAGCGCTGCGACGGGGGCGCGGCATTCAGCTCCTCGTGCTCCAGAATCCACGTATCGCCGTGCGGCACGAAAACTGCGCTCAGCCCCGCCGCCAGCGCAGGATTGATGTCCGACTTCGGGCTGTTGCCGATCATCCATGCGGTTTCGCGAACGAGTCTGTGTTTTTCGATCAGCTTTTCATAGGCCGCAGAGTTTTTCTCCGCGAGGATCTCGGTCTCGGCGAAATAGCTCTTCAATCCTGAGCGTTCGATCTTTCCCGATTGCTCAGGTACGGCGCCTTTGGTGACTAAAATCAGGCGATGCCGCGAAGTCAGATACTCCAGAGTTTGAGAGACTTCGGGCAAAAGTTCTATCGGATGATCAGACACGGAGTGCGCAAAACTCGTGATTTGTGCACGCAACTCTGGCGTCACCGGACTAACGCTGAGCCGCTCAAACGTGTCCACCAGCGCGTGCGAAAAACTGTGTAAGCCATAGCCATGCTTGACAATGCATTCGCGCTCCACGTCATTCAAAACCTCGCGGACTTGTTCGGGAGAAAACTCGTGGTGGTTCAGGAATGAAATAAATTTCGCGATGGCTCGTTCGAAATAGACGTTGTTTTCCCAGAGCGTGTCGTCGGCGTCGATGAGAAGGGTCTGGGGTGGCAAGGTTTCCCGCGTTGGCATCTCGCTGTCAACACTCCGAGAAGCTTCGAGCTATGAGCCTTGAGCTACAAGCAGACAACGGTCGATTGTAACGGCTGAAGGTCGAAGCTCATGGATCAAAACTCGAAGCTTATACCCAATCCACTCTTGCTTCCGGCCCAATGATTCCGGCCTTATGGCCCATGTCGAGCAAACGTACCACGCCTTCGCGGCCTTCCGGTCCATAGTCCAGCGTGCGTTCGTTCACGTACATGCCAACAAACCGGTCGGCAGTCTGCGAATCAAGATCGCGCGCGAACTGCATAGCGTAGGACAAAGCTTCTTCGCGATGATCAAGCGCATACTGAATGCTTTCGCGCAAAGCACCATTGACGGCCGAAATAAGCTGCGGCCCCAGCGCGCGGCGAATGGCGTTCCCGCCCAGCGGGAGCGGTAATCCTGTCATTTTCTGCCACCAGCGGCCGAGGTCGACAATTCGGTGCAACCCGGCCTTGTCATAGGTCAACTGGCCTTCGTGGATGATGAGTCCAGCCTCGTATTTGCCTTCGAGCACCTGCGGAATGATCTGGTCGAACGGCACAACCTCTGTCTGCACTCCCGGAGCAAAAAGCTGCAGTGCCAGATACGCAGTCGTAAGAGTGCCGGGAACCGCAATACGCTTTTCCTTGATCTCGCTCTGCGTGAAGGGACGCGGCGAAACAATCATCGGCCCATAACCCTCGCCCACGCTACCGCCGCACGACATGAGCGCGTACAAGTCCTGAATGTAAGGATAGGCGTGAAAAGAAATGGCCGTCACATCATAAACCGCCTCGCGCGCCTTCTGGTTCAAGGTCTCGATATCGCAGAGCGTATGCGTGAAGCGCAATCCCGGCACTCGCACCTTGCTGGTGGCGAGGCCATAAAACATGAACGCATCGTCCGAGTCGGGGCTGTGCGCGATCGAAATCTCGCGCGTTTGCGACGACGCGTTGCCGCTGGAATATTTCGTCTCTTGATCCGAAACTATGCTCATCTGACAACTCCCACTACCGCTGCGATCTTCCCGGGCTTATTTTCCAGAACTACGCTGCCAGCGCGTCGCAATGCCGGCAGCCATCATTATCTTGATGATTTCCGCAAACAGGAACCAATACAGCCCCCAGCGAAAAGCCTGCGCCACCGAGTGTGTCAGGAAGGCGAGCCAGGTCAATCCGCCCGTGAAAAGCAACACTTCAGCGAGAACTCCGCCCACCGCCGCGCGGGTAAAATTCTTGCGGCCGCGCTCCATCACGTAACCGGCCAGCCACGCAACCAGTGGGTAGGCCAGCAGAAATCCGCCCGTCGGACCCAGCAGTTGTGCAATTCCTCCGGGTCCGGTCGGGCTGAAAACCGGAAGGCCCACGGCGCCTTCAGCCAGGTACAGTGCAAGTGCCGCGAATCCACGCTTGCTCCCCAGTGAAAGGCCCACCAGCAACACGGCGAAGTTTTGCATCGTCAGAGGAACGGGCGTGAAGGGCAAAGGAACCGCGATCCGGGCACACGCCGCTACCAATAAGCTTGCGCCTGCTACCAGCATGATCTGCCGCGCAATCTCACCAGCTAGAAAATGCTCCTGGCTTCTTAATGTTTGACTCGTGGCCTTTTCCATGGACCTTCTCCAGAATTACAATACGTCACTGCTCGAGGCTGCCCGAGCGATGCTCATCTGCTCCGTTGGGACTTCCGACCCGGGTGGCATGGGCGACCTGCAGGTGCCGACGCAACCGCATATACAGCGCGATGGCAACGCACACCACGACCAATGTGCTCAAACCCAAGATCAGGAACCACCAGATCATCCGCACAGCAAATTCAGGATAGCAGATGAGGACTTCCGCGAAGGGATTTCCGCTGCTTGATCTGCGTCAATCTATGCGGATGTAGCCGACCTGGCAGCGCGCTTCTCGCGCATCGTTTCAATCCGCCTCAGCGTCATCGCCAGTCGTTCCCGTCCGAACTTGGAATTGTGGATCACCTTCTCGATATTTGCGAACATGTGCGGATCGCCGGTTTTCTCCCGCAGTTCTTTCAGGAAGGGATGTACCTTGGCGAATATAAGGAACATTTCGCCACTGACCGCCGGCTGGATGAACATTTCCTCGCTTAGTGTTCCGTGGAGCACGAACAGCGCAGCCATGCTCCAGTAACTGCTAGCCTGTCGCAGCCAGCTATTTTCTTGTGTACCGAAAGCCCCGGCGACTTTCATATAATCGTCAGCGGTTCCCGGCCAAAAGTCAGCGACCCACCAACTACGTGCTTTGCGAAGTTCCGCCTCCCGGCGTAGTTCGTAAAGGTGAAGAATCAGTTGGGCGTCCATCGCGGTAGGTTTCTTAGGCATTTCGCCTCCAATTAAAGAAGTTTGTGATCTAACTTGAACAACGTTGAAGTGGGAAACAGGGAGAAAACCCCGTCCGTTATGCTGTAGTTGCCGCTGCTTCCGGCGCTGGTGCAGGCCGTTCGTAGTCGCACTCTTTGTTGGGACAGGCGATCACCGGCCCCGCTTTCAGGTTCTTCTCAACCAGATACTCGCTCCCGCAACTCGGACATTGCTCCGCGATTGGCTTGTGCGCGGAAGTGAACTTACACTTCGGATAATTTCCGCAACCGTAAAATGTATTTCCTTTGCGGGCGCGTTTCTCCACGAGGTCGCCATCTTTGCAATCCGGACACTTCACACCGATGAAATTCTGTTTCACATACTTGCATTCGGGATATCCGCTGCACGCCGTGAATTCGCCGAAGCGACCGTGGCGAATCATCATATTGCGCCCGCATTTAGGGCATGGCTCATCGAGCGGAATGTCGGGGACTTTCTTTCCCTGATCCAGCCGCCGCGTCGTCTTGCAGTCGGGATATCCCGTGCACGCCATGAACTGCCCGAAACGCCCCCGCTTCAGCACCATCACGCGGCCGCAGTTTTCGCAGTACTCCTCCTGCGTCGTTTCCTGTACATCGGCTGAGTCCAGGTCCGGCAGGTTGATCGGATTTTCTTTCGTAAACGTGCAGGTGTTCGGATCTTCCTTATCGTAAGTGCTGCACGCATAAAACGAGCCGTGCTTGCCCCATTTGATCACCAGCGGCGCGCCACAGCGTTCGCACTTCTCATCCGTGGGCTTCTCCATCCGCTTGATGTTCTCCATATGCTTTTCGGCATATTTGAGATCTTTCGTAAATTTTTTGTAGAACTCGGCGAGCGTGTCCGTCCACTTTTCCTTGCCTTCTTCGATCTCGTCGAGCTTCTCTTCCAGGCCGGCGGTGTAGGCAATATCGAAAATGTCGCGAAAATTTTCCACCAGAAGATCGGTGACTACCAATCCGATTTCGGTCGGAGTAAATTTTCCGCCTAGCTTCTGCACGTACTGCCGTTCCTGAATGGTCGACAAGATTGCGGAATAGGTCGATGGACGCCCAATGCCGCGCTCTTCCAGTTCTTTCACCAGCGAAGCTTCGTTGTAGCGCGGCGGCGGCTCGGTGAAATGCTGCTCCGGCTTCAGTTCCTTCAGCGTAAGCTTCTGGCCAGCTTCCAGCGCCGGCAGTTTGTGTTTCAGCTCTTCGTCTTCTTCGTCTTTGCCTTCCTTCGACTCTTCGTAGACTCGGAGGAAGCCGTCAAACTTCAGTACCGATCCGGTTACGCGGAACCAAAACGTCTCTGATTTGCTCTTCGCGTCGATATCCACGGTGGTCTGATCGAAAACCGCGGGCATAATCTGCGAAGCTACAAAGCGCTGCCAGATCAGCTTGTAGACTTTGAACTCATCTTCTTTTAAGTACTGCTTGATCTGATCGGGATGGCGCATCGCCGAGGTCGGCCGGATCGCTTCGTGCGCGGCCTGCGCTTCTTTCTTCTCCTTATAAGTGTTCGGAGTTTCTGGCAGGTATGTCTGGCCGTATTCTTTGCCGACGTACTCACGCACTTCCTGAATCGCCTCAGGTGCCACCCGGGTCGAATCGGTACGCATGTAGGTGATCAGACCAACCAGTCCTTCTTCGCCCAGTTCCACGCCTTCATACAGACGTTGCGCGATCATCATTGTGCGCTTCACGCTGAACCGCAGTTTGCGCGAAGAATCCTGTTGCAGCTTGCTCGTCGTAAAAGGAGGCGCGGCATTGCGGCGGCGTTCTTTCTTGTCGACCGATCGTACGATCCAATCGGCCTGTTCCAGTGCCACACGGATCTTCTCCGCGTCCTCGCCGTTCGTGACTTCGATCTTCTCCTCGTCTTTACCCAGGAAGCGCGCGTCGAATGCCGGAGGCTTGTTGGCGGCCAGGTGCGCGTCGATCGTCCAGTATTCTTTCTTCTCGAACGCTTTGATTTCGCGCTCGCGTTCCACAATCAATCGCAGCGCGACCGTCTGCACTCGTCCAGCGGAAAGCCCGCGCCGCACTTTATCCCAGAGCAATGGAGAAACTTGATATCCCACCAGCCGGTCTAGAACGCGACGGGCCTGCTGCGCATCCACAAGGTTTTGATCGATTGCCCGCGGATGCTCGAACGCCGCCTGCACGGCGCGCTTAGTGATTTCATTAAACGTGACGCGCTGAATCCGCGGAGGTGCTTCTGGGTCTTCTTTTTTCTTCTTCTTGCCTTTCTTTTTGCCGTTGGCCCCGTTGCCGTCGAGTTCTCCCGCCAGGTGCGCAGCAATCGCTTCGCCTTCGCGGTCCGGGTCAGGAGCGAGAAAGATGGCATCCATCCCCGCCGCCATCTTCTTTAATTTGGCGAGAACCTTCTCTTTGCCCGGAATGACGACGTAGTCGGTCGAAAACTCGTCGTTGGTATCGACGCCCAGTGTGCTCTTGGGCAGATCTTTCACGTGGCCCAGCGAGGCCTCGACGGAGAATCCCTTCCCCAAATACTTCTGGATGGTCTTCGCCTTGGCCGGCGATTCGACAATGACTAAACTCTTCGTCAACTGAACCTCAGTTCCTAGGATTTCGCTTTGAACCTAGCACGAATGGGAGGAAAGCAACAAGTTACTGTGAAAAAGCTCTCAGCTATCAGCCTTCAGCTCTCAGCCTCTTCAGCAGAGCTGCGAGCATCCTTTTTACTTCTTCGGCCTGGCCCGCAAGGCGCTCGTAATCCGGAGTCTGCAGAAGTTCAAGATCGCGAGCGAGCAGCAGGTGATACTCCAATTCGCTCGCCGATCCTACCGCGATCTGGAGGAAGCGTGCAAAGTCCGCGTCTCCTCTTCGACACGACCCTTCGGCTATATTGGCTCCGATCGACGCCGATGCCCGTCGCATTTGGCTAGTCAGTCCGTAAACTTCATCGCGAGAGAACGACTTGCTCGATCGATAGACGTCAAGAGTCAAAGAATGAGCCCTGACCCAGCCCTTTAGATTCTTAAAGCTCTGCACTTCCTTCCCTCTTGCTAACCAAGCTGAGAGCTGACAGCTGATGGCTGAGAGCTGCTCCTAGAAGCTCTTCACAAAATTCTTCCCCGCCATCTGCCTGACTTTGCCTGACAATTCGAGTTCAAAGAGAGCGGCGAAAATTTCAGACGGCGTCAATTCGTTCTCTAATTTCTCCACCAATTCGTCAATATGCGTCTGTTCATCCGCCTTCAGCAGACACAATATCTTCTTTTCGTGTGGCGGAAGCGCTTCGTCCGGGAATAGAGATGCGGATGACGACCCGCTGGATTCAGGCGAGGGTTGGGGCGTCAGCGCAAGCTTTACCTCCGGCGGCAGATCTTCCCACACATCTTCCCAGGTGGCCACAAGCTTTGCACCCTGTTTAATCAGCGTGTTCGGCCCCCAGGAATTCTTGTTGGTAACGTTGCCGGGGACGGCGAAGACGTCGCGATTTTGTTCCAGTGCGCAGCGCGCCGTGATGCGGGTTCCAGAATACTCGGCCGCCTCGACTACCAACACGCCCACCGACATGCCGCTCAGAATTCGATTGCGAATCGGAAAGTTCTGCGGAAAAGCGGACGTTCCGAGCGGAAATTCCGAGATCAATGCTCCGCCCAGTGCAAGAATCTGCTCCGACAGCCGCGAATTTTCTTTGGGGTAAATCACATCCACCCCGGTACCCAACACCGCGATGGTCCTGCCTTTTGCAGTGATCGCCCCGCGATGGCTGGCAGTATCGACCCCGCGAGCCATGCCGCTGATAATCACCAATCCCTGCGCCGCAAGATCGCACGCCAACCGCTCTGCCATCCCAGAGCCATATGGGGTAGGATGCCGCGTGCCCACCATCGCAATGCCGGGTTGTGTCAGCACCTCAGGGTTGCCCCGAACATATAGCACCAACGGCGGATCGTAAATTTCCTTCAGCCGCTGTGGATAGCAGTTATCCTCGCCTGAGACTAGCGCGACTCCGGCGGCAGCCGATCGTGCGATCTCTTCCCGCGCCAATTCCGCCGATTTGCCTGTGGCAATCGATTGCGCCGACACCGCCTGAATCCCTGTACTCTCCAGTTCGGTCAGCGATGCGTGGAACACGGCTTCGATCCCCTCGAAATGCTCGACCAACTTCCGTGCCCTCGTGGGCCCGAGACCTTGCGTCAGGGAGATGGCGAGCCACTCCAGAATATGGGTTGCGGACGAGGCGACAGCATTCGGCACGTCGGTACCTCTCTTTTCTTTGTCTTTGTCTTGGTCTTGATCTGGCCTTGGGTCGGACACGCGGACTGTAGTCACTGGCGGAAAGCAGTGTCAAGGCAAAGCGTCACATAAGTCCCAAAAGAAGCCTCTGCTAGAATCAAAACAGGAATGACACGGCTACGCATCTCTGCGATTTCCTACCTGAACACCGCTCCTCTTATGTGGGATTTTGAGCACGGCGAAGCCGGAAGCGACTTCGACCTCTCCTACACGCTACCCGCGGCCTGTGCTCGCGCCCTCGAGGCCGGAAGCGCCGACATCGGAATCATTCCGGTAGCCGCTTACACACAAATCCCTGATCTGGTCGTGTTGCCAGGCGTGGCGATTGCGTCGCGCAATGCGGTTCGTTCAATCTTGCTGGTGAGTAAAGTGCCTATCGACCGGATTCGCACGGTTGCACTGGATACATCGTCCATGACATCCGTGGCCTTGACTAAAGTTCTGTTCGAAAAATGGTTAGGCGCTGGCAGAACGTTCACGGCAATGCCGCCGGATATCGACAACATGCTGGCCGTTCACGACGCCGCATTACTCATTGGAGATCCCGCGCTACAAATCGACCGCTCACTTTATTTCACACTCGATATTGCCGAAGAATGGATTCGCCATACCGGGAAGCCGTTCGTCTTCGCATTCTGGGCGGTTCGTAAAGAAGCCGTGCGTGAATCGGCGTCGCAGGACTTGGGGGCGATATTTCAGCAGTCTCGCGACCACGGATTAGATCCTGCCAGCCTTAATCATATTGCCCGCGAATGGTCGCCACGCATGGGCTTGCATGAGGCCGACGTGCGTTCTTATCTGACCGAAAATATTTACTACCATCTCGACCCGCCTTGCCTGGAAGGACTGCAACTTTTTTATCGCTATGCGGCGGAAGTTGGCGCACTGCCCTCCGCCCCTCAGATTCGTTTCGCCAAAAACACGTCGGCTGCCATGGTCTAGAGCAATCATGGTCTAGCGCAACTCCCAGCCATCCCTGTAGACTCCTCAAACCGGAATGCTCCTCCATCTACATCTGTTACCAGCGGTGACTACCTGGCAGAGGCTTCGACGCTTAGGCGGACCTGGTCTGGTTCTGTTGGGCATCGCCGACAATTCGGTGATCCCGCTGACCGGCAGCATGGACGTGCTCACCATCTGGCTAGCCGCGCGTCATCGCGAACCGTGGCCGTACTATGCGTTCATGGCTACGGTTGGAGCGGTCATCGGCGGCTACATTACTTATGCGCTGGCCCGCAAAGGCGGTCAGGAAGCGATGGAGCGAAAGCTTTCGAAGAAGCGCGCGGGACAGTTTTCCGGCGCATTCGCACGCTGGGGATTCGCCGCCGTCGCGATTCCCGCGATTTTGCCCCCGCCCTTTCCCTTTGTGCCCTTTCTTCTGGCAGCAGGGGCTATGCAGTACTCGCGGCAAAGATTTCTCGGAGCCTTAGCGCTCGGGCGCGGCATCCGCTACCTCATCGCCGCCTGGCTCGGATACCACTACGGCCGCCACATCCTGCGTTTCTTTGACCAATACTACAAACCCGCGCTCATCATCCTGATTGGCCTGGCTGTAGTCGGCGCCATCATGTCTCTAATCCAGTATCTTCGCCTGAGGAAGAACTAGTCCCAGATTTTCCTGTGTGAATCTCGCTGCCCCTGTGGTGAAGCTTTGGAATGTAGTACCCGGGACCTTGGCCACGGCAGCCGCTCTGCCTTAGAATGAAGTCTGTAGTTATGCCCCTCACTAAATCCCAGGCCCTCGACCTGTTTCACTCTGACGACCTCGTCGGCATCGGCATGGAGGCCGATGCTGTCCGCCGCAAGCTGCATCCCGAAGGTACGGTCACCTACATCATCGACCGCAACATTAATTACACGAATTTCTGCACCGAGTACTGCACTTTCTGCGCCTTCTACCGCCCGCTGAAAGGCCCCGCCGCCAAAGAAGGCTACATTCTCGAATTCGACACCATCTACGACAAAATCCGCGAGACCGTCGAGCTCGGAGGCACTGGCGTGCTCATGCAGGGCGGCCTGCATCCCGACCTCAAAATTGACTGGCACGAAAAAATGCTGCGCGGAATCAAGCAGCGCTTTCCGCAGATTCATCTCCACTGCTACTCTGCTTCCGAAATCATCGCCATCGCCGAGTACAGCAGCCTCAGCATTCGCGACACGATTCTCCGCCTGCGCGATGCTGGACTCGACTCCATTCCTGGTGGCGGCGCAGAAATTCTCGACGACGAAGTCCGCTACAAAATCGCCCGCCTCAAGTGCCTCACCAACGACTGGATTAACGTCCACCGCACTGCTCACCAGATCGGCATGCGCACCACCGCGACCATGATGTTCGGCGTCGGCGAAAATTACGAACACCGCATCAATCACCTTCAGGAACTCTACGACCTGCAAGAAGAAACCGGAGGCTTTACCGCCTTCATCCCCTGGAGCTTCCAGCCGCAAAACACCGCGCTCGGCGGCCGTCACTGGGACGAAGCCACCGCCGTCGAATACCTGAAAGTGCTCGCCATCTCGCGCCTCTATCTCTCGAACTTCCTCAACGTGCAATCCAGCTGGGTGACGCAGGGCCTCAAAGTCTGCCAGATGGGCCTCCGCTTCGGCGGCAACGACGTAGGCTCGGTAATGCTGGAAGAAAATGTGGTAAGAGCCGCCGGCGTTACGAACTGCACTACCGAGGAAGAGCTACGCCGCATCATCCGCGATGCGGGATTCAGACCGGCGCAGAGGGATACGCTGTATCGGCAGTATTTCCTGAACTAGAGCAATCCGCAGAACGCACCTCAACTCTTTGTCATTCCGAACCGGGCGATAGCCCGGTGAGGAACCCGCTGTTTGCCGCAGCGAAACGCCTCGTGTGGAACGGACACTCCTGTCGTTGCCTTTGACTTTGTCGGTCGATAGGCCCCGCGCGAAGTGTGAGGTTATCTAGACAATGCCACGTGCGCCCTTCCCCATGTGCCCGGGAAGCGATCCTTCCCAAGAGAAACCGGTCCAGGTGCGCTCTCTGAATCGTTCATAATGTGCATTTTACGTCATTATGCTAAAATAATGTCATTCCAATCGGAACCTGCCATGCCGGAAGAACTTCGAACCCGGGTCAACGAAAACGGCCGCGTCGTAATCCCCTCCGCCTTTCGCAAAGCCCTCGGCATTGAGATCGGCGACGAAGTCGTGCTCCGAATGGAAGACGGCGAACTTCGCATCACCACCCAGCAGCGCCGCATCCAGCGCGCGCAGCAACGCGCCCGCCAATACGTGAAGCCGGGGACATCGCTGGTCGATGAGTTGCTCGCCGAGCGCCGCAAAGCCGCCCGGCGCGAATAAATCGAGCGAATCATATGGAGAGGATCGTCCTCGATGCTTCCGCCATCCTCGCCCTGATTGGCAATGAGCCGGGCGCGGACAAGCTGACTTCCAGTCTGCTCTCCCGCGCCGTCGCGAGCGCAGTCAATCTCGCCGAAGTTCAAACCAAACTAGTGAGCCGCGGGTGGACTTCCTCACAAGCCTGGGAAGACGCCACCAGTCCCGTTCGTGAAGTCGTATCGTTTGACGAACAACAGGCGAGAGTTGCCGGAGATCTCGTAATCCAAACCCGCCATCTCGGTCTCTCCCTCGGAGACCGCGCCTGCCTCGCCCTGGCGGTGGTGCTGGGTCTGCCAGCCTACACCGCCGAAAAAGCCTGGAAGAAACTGCGATTCATCGTGCCCATCCATATCATCCGCTAACAGCTGAAAATTCTACGGAACGGTGAGGGGCGGAGCGTCACCACTGTTCTTTATTCTTAAGCCTGCCCCGCCCCCGCCAACGCCATTTTCTTATACATGCTAGTAAAGCGAACCCGAATCATCCAGAAGACCAACAGCACCAGTGGCAGCAGGGCTGGCACCAGGAGTGCCGGAGACCCGCGCAACCACGCAGGAAAGACCTGTTGCTGTCCCAGAAAGAAGGAACCGGTGGCGATGAACCACCCAAAGCACATGCGCCAAAGATGCCGGGCAATCCGCCGTTTGCCAGAGATTCCGCGCACGATCATGCGGAGGTCTCCGATAGCGGCAAGCAGAATTATCGAGCCCATGAAAAGCTGCATGAAGGGATAAGTTCCAGGGTCTAATGGTTCCCGCCCTGCCATCTTTTGGAATCCATGGAAAACGCTGAGGACCCCAACCGCCAACGCGAACAGAAAACCAATCCAATCGGCAATGCCAGTTTCACCAACTCTACGCCGCGCCGTGGCCCAGGCCGTCGCCACCATGTAGATCGTTAGAAAGCCGCCGAATACATTGTTTGGTTGGTGCTTCATGTACGCAAGGTACGAGGCCGCTGCGGCCATGCAAAGCATCGATGCGACAAAGATGTTTCCCGCCCTCGCATGCCAGCGGGAGCCCTTGCTGAACGAGATCGCGGCAGCGCCCGCGATCATGGCCAACACGCCGGCTGTAACGTGAAAAAACAGTAACGGTAATCGCATAGTCCAGCTCCTTCGACCGCTGTTCAGAATACGCGGATCAAGCCCAAAAGTTGCAATCTCAGGGAAGTCCCTAAAGTTTGTTCTAACTCAAGTCGATATGGCCCTTGGATGGCAAGAACCAAGCAGCGTTCCTTGTCAGTCAACTGAATTCTGAGGAGAGACTTATGTCGACATCCGCGATTACCGCTAACCCATTGAGCCATCAGCTACAGCAGTATTTTCAAACCAGGCAGGGCGATCTGCAGCAACTTGGACAAGCGCTTGGCTCGGGAGACCTAGCCGCCGCCCAAAGCGCTTTCAATAACATCGTTTCGCTGGGCCAAAACGGGCCCTTTGGCGGCGGCGTTCCATTTAAGATTAACCAGCGCGAACAGGACTTTAGCGCGATCGGGCAGGCCTTGCAATCGGGCGATCTGGCCGGGGCCCAGCAGGCTTTCACGTCGCTTAAAGATACGTTTCGGCCTACACCTGTAGCGAGCCCGGCTTCGACGAGCGGTCCCGAGATCATTGTGAACCTGAGCAGCGGCAGCGGAAGCAGCAGCGCGGCCACAACCCCCGCTGCGACGCCAACCTCTGCTTCTACCTCGACGCCCCCTGCATCCACGGCTTCCTCCGGCGGACCCGAAATCGTCCTCAACCTGGGCAACAGCAGCTCCAACCCCGAACAGATCACCATCAACATTGCAAACTCAACTCAGGGCGAACAGGTTTCGCTCAGCGTCGGCAATCAGGGCTCCAAGCCGCAAGACTTCACCTTCAATCTGGCTCCGAATACCAATGAGCAGATTGTTCTGAACCTGCTGGGAGCGCCTTCGGCAACTTCAACCAGCGCTTCGGGCAGTCCCTCTTCTGGGGGAGCGCTCAGCGTTTCGGCGTGACTTAGCAAGGTGGCCGGTGCGGCAGGCGGGAACACTCAGCCCTCCCCTTCCGCTTACTGCACCGGCGCATTCAGAGCGGCGACCAGTTCCAGAAAATTGTTCGCATTCACCGCCCGCTCCACGGCCTCTTTGTGGGCGAACAACTCGCTGGCATCGCCCAGCAAGTCTTGTTGCGATTGGCTGTCAGGAGTGAGAATCAATACGATCAAGCGCGCTGGCTTGCCATCGCGCGCATCGAAATCAATGCCGTCGGACTTCGCTACCACAACCAGCGGACGTGCCAACCCATTCACCCGCGCGTAGGGCACCGCCAATTCATTCTCCCATCCGCTCGCGAGGACCCGCTCCCTCTCCGATACCAAACGAAATAATCTTTCGGGAGCGTTGCTCACGGCTTCCGCCGCTACCTCACACATTTCCTTCAATGCTCCGAGTCTGCTCTGTGCGGTCAACTTGGGCAAGAATAATTTGGCCGTGACTGTGTCCTTCAGCGTCAGCTTGCGCCTTCGCCGAATCAAGAAGTGAATCGCGGGGGCCGAGATCAGCGAGGTAAACAGGGCCATCACGACCATCGCGACAAACATGTTTTCGCGGATCAGGCCGGCTTGCAGCGCCAGAATTCCGAGAATAATTTCCATCGCGCCGCGCGCATTCATCGCCAGTCCTACCGCCAACGAGGATGCGCGATCCATACCACCCAGGCGCGCTCCCCAGCCCGCTCCCAGCAACTTTCCGAGGCAGGCGACGCCGATGACCGTCGCTGTCAATCCGAGGTGAAAGTTCGAGACAAAATTCGTTCGCAGGCCGATGCTGGCAAAGAAAAACGGCGCGAAGACGTTGGTGACGATCTGGTGAATGTGTTGCGAGGTACGCTTGCGCAGATGTCCCGACTCTCCGACCGCGATGCCGATGACAAAGGCTCCGAAGACTGCATGAATGCCGGCATATTCGGTGAAAGCCGCTCCGGCCATGGTCAGAGTGAAGATGAATCCCAGCACGCCGCCGGGCCAGGTAGTGTGCGCTTGCAAAATCGGCACGATCTTGTCGATCAGCCAGCGGCCCAGCGTGAGTGTGAGTCCGACAAAGAGGAGCACGAGTATAACCGTATGTTTAACGCTATCGCCGATACTGCTCCCCGCTCCCGGATGCATCATCCCCAGAACGAACGAGAACAAAATCCATCCCACTAAATCGTCAAACATCGCCGATGAAATGATGACCGTGCCCATCTCGGTGCGCAACAAGTTCAAGTCCATCAGGATCTTTGCGATCACGGGGAGCGCCGAAATCGACAGCGCCGTACCCACGAAGAGCGCGAAGATGAGGGTATTTGCTCCGGGAACCGAACCCATATATTCGGGGAAAATCTCCGCAGCGAGGAATCCGGCTCCGAAAGGGAAGGCCACGCCGAACAGACTCACCAGCAACGCGCTCTTGCCTTGGCGGAAGATACTACGCAGGTCGATCTCCAGGCCGGCCGTAAGCAGGAAGAACACAACTCCGAGAGTGGTCACCGTGTCCAGCACGATCGGCATCGGACCGGTCACGGGAAAGAGGGTCTCGTACAGATGAGGGCGGTAGTGGCCGAGGACGGTTGGTCCCAGAAGAATCCCGACCGAGATTTCTCCCAGAATCGACGGCTGGCCAATTTTCTGCATCAACTCGGCCGCCAGCTTGGCACAACCCAGCAGCGTGGCCAGTGCCATGAACATCGTCATTACGTCATGGGGGCTCAAATGTTGCATTGAGAAGCGATTCCTGTGAAACAAATATGAAAGCTCGGCAAATGAATGACCCGCAACCCTTTCATCGAGATCAAGTTCCTATGCCAGCAAAGCCCGTATGCGTCGCAAAACTAGGTGACTGTAACTATCCCATGCCCAGTGGCTTTATAGCGCGTAAAATTTATCGGTCCGCGGAAACTATGTTGTAGAGAAAGGATTGACCATGATTCGCAGATCGTTGATTCGCAGATCGGTGCCGATTATTGTCGTTCTGGTTTCGCTGACTACGTTCGGTCTTGCTCAGGACCGCAACCAACCCTCGGCGCGATCGCAAGAACGTATTACTCGCGAAGTTCGACACGAAATTCTCATGCTCCCATACTTCGGCGTTTTCGATAACATCGCCTATAAGGTGGATGGGGCGACCGTCACCCTTCTCGGGCAGGTGGTGAGGCCGACCACGAAGTCAGACGCGGAGAATGCTGTAAAGCACATCGAGGGCGTCGAGAAAGTCGACAACCAGATTGAGGTACTTCCCACCTCTCCCTTCGATGATCGGCTGCGCCGCCGGCTGTTCCGCGCGATCTACGGGTTCCCGGCGCTGGAGAAGTACTCTCTCGGCGTGCAAAAGCCGATTCGCATTATCGTGAAGAACGGGCATGTCACGCTGGAGGGCGTGGTCGACAACGAAGGCGACAAGAATTTTGCAGGAATGCGCGCCAACGGCGTGTCTGGAAGTTTTTCTGTGACGAATAATCTGGCGGTCCAGGGATCGAAGTAAGGACGACGGAAACCTCTCGGCGCGAGGCTGACCGTGCCTTTCGGGCTGCGAGGCTGCCAGATTCTTACGTTTTTCCGAAGGGATCCTCCAGTGACGGACTCTGGGCCGTGAACAATTCCGCCCCGTTCTCGGTGATGTGCATGTCGTCTTCCAGACGAACGCCGAACTCACCCGGAATATAGATGCCGGGCTCGTTGCTGGTGGTGATGTTGGGCTTAACTTTCGCGGCGTTGCCGCGGACGAGATAGGGCCACTCGTGTCCATCCATGCCGATGCCGTGGCCCAGGCGATGCGTAAAATATTTGTAGTCGGGCCCGTAACCGGCGTCTGTGATCACCTTGCGTGCTGCCGCATCTACGGCGCCGCATTCTGCTCCAGGACGGGCCGCCGCGAGCCCCGCAGCTTGTGCGCGATGAACAATGTCGAATACGCTCTTCATTTTCTCCCGAGCCTTTTCAGGCGCTTTGCCCAGGACGAACGTGCGGGTGACATCGGACTGATACCCTTCCACCGTGCAGCCGTCGTCGATCATTACGATCGAACCCTCGCGAATCACTTGTGGCGTAGCCGAGCCGTGAGGCAGCGCCGTATATTCATCGACCTGCACGCTGGCTTCTCCTGGAAATCCGAGTTGAGCGTAAGCCGCGTCGATCAGGTCGCTGACCTGCTGCTGTGTCATTCCCTCGCCAAGCGCGTGATAAACGGCCTCGTAGGCCGCCAGCGTTACCTGGCAGGCCAAATTCATGCATGCGAGTTCGTGGCTGCTTTTGATCATGCGGCAACCTGCAGTCACGGGAGTGGCGCTCTTTAGGGTTACCTGCGGCGCAGCCTTGGCGATTCCATCCGAAAATACGAAGGGGATAGTTTCTTCGATCCCGAGTTTCCCTGTGCTCATCCCACGATCTTTCAGACCTTGGATCACCCGCTGGTAAGGGCTGTCATCCTCGTGCCACGTGCGAATGTCCGGTTGCCGGCCGTCCGGGGCGTTGACAATTTGTTCGCGCGCCCGGCTTTCCTCAAATGCTGGACACACATAGAATGCCGCCCCCTTGGCCGGCAGCACCAGCGCGAAAAGGCGTTCGCCGCCCCACCAACGCAGCCCGGCAAAATAAGTCAGCGATGTGCCTTCGATGAGGAGAATGGCGTCGAGCGCGTTCTCAGCCATCAGTTTGCGCGCTCTCTCCTGGCGTTGCTGGCGCTCCTCGCGCGTAATCGGAGCGGCTTCCTCCTTACGGGATTTCAAGAGTGCGATGGACGGAGGCAGGGCACGAACGTCTGACTTTTGTTGCCTTGCACTATCCAATGCAATCAGAGGGCGAGTCGTGGCGGCCAACCCTGCCACTATTCCCGTCGCCTCGAAAAACCGCCGTCGTGAAATCATCATTTGTCGCCCTCGGATGAGTCCGGGCTATTATAGGGCGAATACGAATGCTGCATTCAAAGGCTGGTTGCAAAGAGAAACATCCTGATGGAGTCAGGTTTTCAATGCGCGGGCTGCGGCGAGTGGAATGTCACGACGGTCGATGATTTTGCGGGACGCCGGCAGAACTATATCGAGGATTGCCAGGTCTGCTGCAAGCCCAATGTGCTGCACGTTGAGTACGATATGTCTTCGCAGGGATTCCTCATCAGGGCAGAGTTGGAGTAGAAATTGCATTGTAAGAACTGCATCATCGAAGCAAAGCTTAAATTGTGAACCAGCTTGATGATGCGAATTGCGCTATAGTTAGCTGCTCTTCTCGGCTCGGTCCCGGGGCGTAGAAAGGGTCATGAAATGGCAGCCACGTATACAGGCGGAGGCCGTATGGTCGCGCACAATATGGTCACCACGCAATTTGAGCTCGATGGTTTTCGCGTAACGCGGACGCTGGGGGTGGTGCGCGGAATTGTGGTGCGCTCACGCTCAATCTTCGGCACCATCGGCGCTGGACTGCAAACCCTGGTCGGCGGCAACATCACTTTGCTGACCAACTTGTGCGAAAAGACGCGCGCCGAAGCTTTCGACCTGATGTTGATTCACGCCGCAGAGCTGGGTGCCAATGCCGTAGTCGGCGCACGCTACGATGCCACCGAAGTGATGCAAGGCGTCACGGAAGTGCTGGCGTATGGGACGGCGGTCGTAGTGGAAGCCGCGAAGTAAGCCACCAACTTGCTGGAAAACGCTGCTAACGCTCCAGCGGCGATCCATCCTCAGTGAGCCAGCAACGCGCCACCCCGACCACCCGGCGGAAACTCGCCCTCACCGCTCGGAGGTGCGACTGCATTGTGGCCGCTTCCAGCCGTCCTCTGGCGTATAGTCTCTGGATCATGAAACTCGCTCGCGGGTTGGTTTTAGGCTGGATGTTCTGGTGGTGTGTCGCAATAAGTAACGCGGCGTCCTTCAAGTACATTCGGCAGGGCAATCCTCAGGACGTACAGACTCGTACCGAAGCCGGAATTGCAATGATGGGCGGCGGAAGCGATCTGGATGAAGCTTTCCACTGGCTCTGCGACAAGGGCAGTGGCGGCGATTTTCTGATTCTTCGCGCTCACGGCGGCGCCGACTACAACCCCTATGTCAGCGGGTTGTGCAAGACGAACTCTGTGGCGACGTTGATTATCCGCAGCCGCAAGGGTGCGTTGGAGCCGCGTGTCGCAGAGATCATCTCGCAGGCGGAGGTTATCTTCATTGCCGGCGGCGACCAGTCACGCTATGTCAATTTTTGGAAGGGAACGCCAGTAGAAGATGCAATCAATGCGCATGTCGCCGCAGGCAAGCCCATTGGCGGAACTAGCGCTGGGCTGGCCGTGCTGGGACAGTTCGCGTACGGCTGTCTTCAAGATAAGCCGAAGGATGCCGATCTTACTTCGCGCGAGGTCCTAGCGGACCCCTACATCAAGCGCGTAACGGCAGTGCGCGACTTTCTGAAAGTTCCCGGTCTGGAGAACACTCTCACGGACAGTCATTTTGCGAAACGCGATCGCATGGGGCGAAGCCTGGGATTTCTGGCCCGCATCGTGGCGGATGGCTGGTCGGAAACTCCGCGCGAGATTGCCATTGATGAAAAATCTGCTCTTTTGGTCGACGCGAGCGGGCGAGGAAGAGTAGTAGGTACAGGCCTCGGCGTTTATTTTCTGCAAGTCACCGCCGCGCCCCAGATATGTAGGCTAGGACAACCGCTCACCTTCAACAAAATTTCTGCGTATCACGCACCCACGGGGGCCAGTTTCGATATTCGCGCGTGGAACGGCGACGGTGGTGAAGCTTACTCGATCTCGGTTGAGGCTGGACAGATTCAAACCGGCCGGACCGGCAATCTGGTCTACTGACGATGACCACTCTCCGAGAACGTCAATCATTGGAAAAACACATTAAATTTTCGTGAAAAATTATTGGCCGGACGCTTGCATTCTCTCCACCATCACCCCTTTTTCAGGGTGAACGATGTAAATTGTGCAGTGTTGTTCCCGATGTTTAGAAAATTTCTCCTAGGGCGTTTACCTGAGTGTAACCATCTTAACCGCCTGTGTTTCTGTTGCAATCGTTATCATCCGTCGCACCCCTCTAGAAACGTCTATACGGAGAGATCACCCTGGCGATCCCCGAAGAGCAGCTTTTCGTCGGCTCCATCGACAGAGGCTTCAAATGGCCTTGTTTTATGCGCCTTTCGAGGATCTAAGCTTCCACTGTGGATTTCCGGGAGGGCCTGGACAGGGCTCGGGACGCGGGATCCGAATTCTTGTAGCACGGGGCGATCCTCGTAAGTGCCTGTGGAAATGGCTGTTTTTTCGTCACAGCCATCCTCACGGCAAAGTGGCATTGTGGATGCTTACACAAATCGAAATATCCCAGTTAAACAGTCGGTACGAGCAAATTTTAAACCCAGGGGGAAGTGATGACGGAGCAGTCCGTTCGACTAGGACCGCGCGAACAGCAAATTGTAGAACTCTTATTGCAAGGCTGCGATAACGCTGAAATTGCGAGCCAGCTCAAAATGGCTCGCAGAACTGTGAAAGCTCATTTCAACCGGCTGTTTCTCCGATTCGGAATCACTGGTGGAATCAAGCGAGTCAAGCTCGCGACCCTTTTGTACAGGAGGCAATTGTGTTTACAAACGAACGTTACGGAACCCGTACTCCCAGCCAGCGTGAAAACCGAGTCATCGAACTTGTCGCCCAGGGTTTGAAAAATCGGGACGTTGCCGATGCCATTGGCACAACCGAACATGTGGTGAAGAATTATCTGCGCGTCATTTACGACAAGCTCGGTCTTTGGAACCGCGTAGAGCTGGCGCTGTGGTATGAGTCGCGCCGGCACGAGCGGGGGATTCCCGCCGGTGTTGCCTAACCGCCTGGCTGCGATAACACGGGGCAAAAGCCGCAGGAACCTTCCCCACATTCTCTACCGGCAACCGAAGGCTTGCAGGTTACGAAGTCTTTCTGCGGCGCCCTTTCCGCCTTTTTTGGCTGCCGCATCCAGCAGCAACCTCCCCTGGTCGCAGCTCTGAGTCACGCCGTCCCCGCGCAGGTACAAATCGGAAAGAGCAATTGTGGCGGCAACATTCCCTTTTGCTACCGACTTCCAAAGCCAACCAGCGGCTTCCCTTCCATTGCGGGCGCTCAAATATTTCTCCGCCAAACCTAGTTCCTCTGCGCCATTTTGTTCGGTCATCGTCAATGGAGTCGCGGCTACTGGAAGCACGTGAGGGCCGGAGCGCGCGTCGCGAGCCTGCAGTCGGTTGCTCGAATTGGCAAAACCTCCACTGGCAGCGGAGGGGGGCGCGGCAGCTTTCTGCTCCTCGCGTAACCCGGATTCTGAGCGTGATATAGGCTCTTCGGGCTGGCTCGGTTTAGTCGATTGCCCAGCCGGCCTTGCGTTCCCCTGCGGCTGCTCGGCGGGCGGGGATGTAGGAGGTGCAGCGGGTGGCGCAGAGGGGATTGCCCTCGAAGCGGCCGATCGCGGGCCTCCAGAAAAAGTTGTCGTTCCGCGCCACGCCATATAAAGCAGAACCCCAAGAAGAATGGCAAGCCCCGCTCCAACATAAATTCGATAGCGATAGGGAACGGCTTCAGTTTCAACCGCGAAACTCGGAAGCTCAGGTTCCGGAGGCCGCCAGAATTGGTATTGCTGATTGAGTTCTTCCTCTACCGGGAAGATACGGATTGGCGACGTGACGGCCGGAAATACGGCCGCCGGAGAGGTAAACTCTCCCATGCCTGCATTCTTAAGCCCGTCATTCTCGCCAACTGGGAATTCCGGCTCGCTCCAACGACCTTGAGATCTTGGCGGGTGCGCCGTGCCGGCAGGCGATTCAGCCTCGCCTAACATTTGGAATGTGGATTTCAGCGGCGCTCCGCACATTCCGCAAAACATTTGTCCGAGGGTATTGTGGTATCCGCATCCTGTGCAAGTAAAAGGATCGACGAAAGACGCGTTCGCAGTCGTGCCCCGCTCAGCCGGGTGTTCCTCTTCGATTTGATTTCTTCTTGGATCGCCGCCGGCAGATCGATACAAATCGTCCCCGGTTCGCACCGCAGCGTCCTGAGAAGGCTCTGAATTCTGAAGTTCACGGAGCAGCTCGGCGACAGCTTCGCCACGTTTCTCCGGTGGACTTGTGAAGTACACCTCGGCCCAACGTCCCATGTGGGCCCCTAGGATCGGGTTCAGGAGAGGATTGAGTTCGGGATCCGGCAACGTCTCTGCATCGGATTTCTTGGCAGGGGGCAAGGCACTCTCCGGGGAGCGGTGATAGTTATGATTGCACTACCTGGGAAGAAGGTTGTCAAATTCTATCTGGCCCTCGGGCCTCAATCGTGCTCTTGCAGGGGATTGAAAACTCAGTCGCAAGCCCTACGGTTCGCGGGTTGGAACTGATCTAATTGCGCATCGCGTTGACTGGACATCTTGCCTTTCGGGGTTTTGCCGTAGAGATCGGATCCGGGGCAGTAGTAGAGAGCTGTATGCAAGTCTACCCAGACTTGCGTATCTGGATTGCCTTTGTATTGCGGGGTTTCGTCAGGAGCTTCGGCCAAGCCCAGGCTAATCAGAAATCTGTCGAACAGGGTGAGATCTGCATCCGCGCTCGAGCGCCTGTGAGAGGCGCTTCCATAAACCGTGTTTCCTCGCCCCGTGGCGACCACGGAAGAATCGGACCAGACTCCCCACCGGATCACAATAACGACCAGAATGATCGCGACGGCAAGATAGAAATCGCCGCGTCGGGAACGCCAGAAGCGTCGCAATGCGCCTCGCTCACGAGTCGCAGAGAGCGATTCCAGGAAATCGCGCGCCTTCGCCGCGGAGGTCCAAATTAGATCGTCGTTCTTCGCTCTTACCAGGGCCGTCGAAGTGGCTTTGGGATTGTCTCCATCGAGTGCCGCAGTAGGTCGCGACTGCACATTTGCGGCCGGCTTCATCCTTGTTGTCACTGGAGAGAACTCGTCGTCCTCGGATTTCGGCAGTGAGAGCGCCTCCGTCACATCGTCAACGGAGGAGTGCAGTGCAGGCCGAATGGGAGGATGGTTTCCGCTGGATGGGCTGGCGCTTCGACCGTCACGGACCGTTTCCTGCAGTTGCCACGCCGCTGCCAGCTTGCCCTGGAGCGTGGAACGGGACGCTTCGCCGTCGTTGGAACGCGGAGCGCCACACTTTCCACAGAACACTTCTTGGGAAAGCAAGTTGTTTCCGCACTTCCAACACGGAGACTTCGCAGTCGTCGTTTCCGCTGTCTTCTTGCCGGCGAGAACCGATCGAGCTTCAGCCGCTCGATTCGGCTGAGGCCGCTCAATTTCGCCGACGATCGCCGACCGCTCGTCCGATACCGACCGCCTCGATTTTGACTCTGCGTCTCTGCCAATCGCTTCGGTTACCAATCCGGCCATCAACTGGCAGGTATGGATATCTTGCTCGGCGAAACCTTGAAGGCCATCGAAGTAGAGTTCGAGCGCGCCAACAATATTCCCGTCGTAATGGATGGGTACTGCTACGAGAGAGCGGATTCCGCGATGTTTGCAGGGGTCCGGATCGAAGAGAAATTCGGTGTCAACATCGGGTGTGCGAATGACTTGTCCGGTCCGGATGTTTGCTTGACAGACAGCCTTCAGTAGAGGAACTTCGGTTCCAACGGGTAACGCTGGTGGGCCCGCGCCTGCGCGATAACGAACGGTTCCTCCCTCCAGAAGGCCAATTCCCGCCCCGCTTGCGCCAGTGATTCTCGCCACTCTCTCTGCGACGACGGACATCGCCATATCCAAACCCAGATGCCGCATCTGGATCTGGTGCTGCGACTCGACGATCTGCGCCAGCGTCAGAGTGTAGTCGGCATCCGCTTTGGAGCGTTCTTCTGCTGCCGGCTTGACTCTTTTCAGCAGAGCCTGTTTGGCGAGCTCCTCTTCCCGGAGTTGCTCGCTCTGAGCCTCCAGGCTGGCCTCTAGCACCCGCAATTTGCGGTTGTGCTCCTGCATCACGTAGGCAGCTTCCAGGAGCTTTTCGAAGGTCTGCTCGTCAAGAGCTGGTTTGTTTGGTTGGTCGGTCAAAAATCTTCCTTGCCCGCCTACGGCCAATAGCCGGGCGGAGGTCGCGCCGTCCACAATCCAAAGCTATTTTAGTGCAATTCCTTCGCCAGGGAACTTTTGTTGTGAACTGGCGAGTTCCGGCGTCTGGCATGAAAGACGCTCGCATGGAAAGGCGCGACCAGCAAGTCAACCGCAGGGGATTCAGAAAGTTACGGGAGCGAAGCTCGCACGGAGCCTCGATCTCGCTTGGGACCGCGAGAGAAGGTTACTCCCGTAAGATGCAAGGAAATGCACACTGTCTCGAGAAGCTCTGTCGCTTCAAGCCGCGCTATTGTCAGCCATCGCCGCGCTTTCCACCTGCTTCTTATCGCCAGCGAGGTAGAAATGCACGGCGGGGGTGATGATGAGGGAGAGCACCATGGAAATCAAAACGCCACCGATCACTGCGATGGCCAACGGTTGGAGCATTTGCGATCCCGCGCCGAGCGCAAACGCGAGCGGCAACATGCCGGCCACCGTGGCCAACGCGGTCATAACGATAGGCCGCAATCGGCGGCGGCCCGCCTGCAGGATCGCGTTTTCGGCGTCAATGCCGTGCAGTCGCAACCGCTGATCGGCATCGAGCAGAAGGATGCCATTCTTGGCCACGATTCCTATGACCATGATCATTCCCATGAACGATGAGATGTTGAACGTTGTGCCGGTGATCAACAATGCGATAAAAACTCCAGAGGTTGAAAGCAGCGCGGAGGAAAGAATTGCCACCGGCGCGGCGAAAGTTCCGAACTCAAACAGGAGCACAATAAACAGCAACAGCACGGCAAGAACAAGCACGACGACAAGGTCGTGGAAGGAACGTTGCTGCTCCTGATAGGTTCCGCCATATTCAACGCGGATGCTCGAAGGCAAATGCAGGCCGCTCACGGTTTTTTGGACTTCAGCCATTCCACTGCCCAGGTTGGTGCCTTCCAGGCGGGCGGTCACGGCCACCTGGCGCTGCAAATTCTCGCGGCGGATCTCAGTCTGCCCCGGAGTTTCAACCACGGTCGCGAGCGCCCCAAGAGTGGCCGTATGGCCGGTACTGCTGACCAGAAGCGTGTCGCGCATGGCTTCGAGTGAAGCGCGGTTTGCGTTCGGAAATCGAACCCGCAGCGTGTAGGCGCGCCCGTTCGTCACCACGGGAGTCGGCGCAGGCTCGCCCTCCAGGATCGCCGATGCATCCACCGCAATCTCTTCGGCGGTGAAACCCGCGCGCGCCGCCACGCTCGGGTCTACTTGAAATGTGACTGCCGGCCCGCTAACCGTGTTCTCAATCCCATTGAGAGTGTCGACCACTCCGTTAATCTTCTGAATCGCTTCGGCCACTTTCGGCGCCCACTCTTCCAGAAGTTTAGGATTCTCCGAAAATAATTTGATCTGGATCGGTTCCGGCGCAGAGGTCAGGTCGCCGATCATATCTTGCAGCACCTGGATGAAGTCGAGATCGAGCGCAGGCTCCGATTGCTTGATCTTTGCCCGCACGTCGGCCATTACTTCTTCCACATCGCGGTCGCGCTTGGCTTTTAACTTCACCAGCACGTCGCCAGTGTTGGCCTCGGTCACGGCGGCAAGGCCCAATTGCAAACCGGTTCGACGGGAAGTGCTTTCTACCTCGGGAGTCTCGCGCAGAATTTGCTCCACATGACCAACGACGCGGTTCGTTTCAGCGAGAGAACTGCCGGCAGGCATGATGTAATCAAGAACGAAGCCGCCTTCGTCCATCGCCGGCAGCAGATCGGAGCCGGAGAAGTGATAGCAAACGAAAGCGACAACAATCAATGCAAGACTGAACAATGCCAGAATGCGCGGCCGCTCCAGCGCCCGGCGCAGCCAGCGTTCGTGGAAGTTGACCACTCGCAGGAAGAATCCGCTGAGGTGGGCGTCTTCCGCGGCCAGCAGGCGCTGCATCTCCTCGTCTTCGGAGTGGCTTTCCCTGGTCGCAGGATCAGCCGGCTTGATCCCTAAGCCTTCCTCATCGTCCGATCCCCCATTTTTCTTGTCATGTTTTCCGCGGATAAAAAACTGGCTCAGGTTCGGAGTCCATGTCACGGCGAGCGCCAGCGAAGTCAACAGCGAGACGCTCATCGTTACCGCTAGCGCCCGGAAAAACACGCCGGTCACACCGGTGATGGCAATCAACGGAATGAAGACTACAACCGGTGTGATCGTTGAACCGATCAGCGGAACGGTGATCTCGCGCAACGCACTCTCGATCGCTTCTAACCGTCCCTGGCCCGCATCGCGGTGCAGCACGATATTTTCCACCACGACAATCGCATCGTCGATGACCAGGCCGACTGCTGCTGCCAGTCCGCCCAGCGTCATCAGGTCGAAGGTCTCGCCCATTACCTTTAATGCAATGAACGTCACCATCACAGTGACGGGGATGACAAGGCCGGCAACCAGCGATGTTCCCCAGTCCCGCAGGAAGACGACGAGAATGATGGAAGCGAGGATCAGGCCCAGAAGAATCGCATCCCGCACG